>Ga0137308_102728_pt1 | contig 10816 bp, 9 predicted proteins | sample Inofrocosms_June_FD_97181 | JGI IMG/M metagenome (GOLD analysis project Ga0137308, IMG submission 97181) | Mouse cecal microbial communities from Vienna, Austria - N-Acetylneuraminic and N-Acetylglucosamine D2O microcosms_June | ecosystem: Host-associated > Mammals > Digestive system > Large...
AAAGACCTGTGTACCCGTTACTGTGCAAGAGTGTGCACGAATATCAGGATCGCGCCATCTCCGAAATGGATGCAGAGAAGGCTGGCGGCAAGCGGCATCAGGCCCATCAACAATCTGGTAGATATCACAAACTATGTGATGGAAGAGTACGGACAGCCCATGCATGCCTACGATCTGGACACGATCGCGGGGAATCAGATCATTGTGCGCCGGGCGAAGGACGGGGATGTCTTTACCACACTGGACGGCCAGGAGAGAAAACTGGACTCTGAAGTGCTGATGATCTGCGACGGAGAAAAGGAAGTAGGCATTGCCGGCATCATGGGCGGTGAAAACTCCATGATCACCGATCAGGTGAAGACGGTTCTGTTTGAGGCGGCTACGTTTAACGGCGCCAATATCAGAAAATCCGCAAAAAGGATCGGACTGCGTACGGATGCTTCCGGCAAGTTCGAGAAGGGGCTGGACCCTTATAATGCGAAAGAGGCCATCGACAGGGCATGCCAGCTGATCGAGGAGCTGGGCTGCGGGCAGGTTGTTGCCGGAACCGTGGATGTGCATGCGCCGCTGAAGGAGCCGGTACGGGTTGCCTTTGAACCGGAGAAGATCAATGAGTTCCTTGGAACGGATATTCCGAAAGAGGATATGCTGGAGTATTTCAGGGCGATAGAACTGGAATACAATGCGGACACAAACGAGATCATCTGTCCCTCTTTCCGGCAGGATCTGTTATCCTTTGCGGATATCGCGGAGGAGGTCGCAAGGTTTTACGGATACGATAAGATTCCGACCACACTGCCCAGCGGTTCCGCTACGGCAGGAAAGCTGCAGTTCAAGATGCGCATAGAGCAGAAGGCGAGGGATATCGCGGAATACTGCGGTTTTTCACAGGGCATGTGTTACTCTTTTGAAAGCCCGAAGGTGTTTGACAAGCTGCTGATGCCGGAGGAGGATGCACACAGAAACGCGATCACCATCGCCAATCCGCTGGGGGAAGATTTCTCCATTATGCGGACGATCTCCTTAAACGGCATGCTGACCAGCCTGTCCACCAACTTCAACAGAAGGAATAAGGAATGCCGCCTGTATGAACTGGGCAATATTTATCTGCCGAAGAGTCTGCCGCTGACCGAGTTGCCGGAAGAGAGGATGCAGTTTACGCTGGGCTTTTACGGCGAAGGCGATTTCTTTACGATGAAAGGCGTGATAGAGGAATTTCTGGAGAGTATCGGGCTGAATAAAAAGCCGGAGTATGATCCGGAAGGGAATCTCAGTTTCCTGCATCCCGGCAGGCAGGCGCTCATACGGTATGAGAGTAAGGTGCTGGGCTATCTGGGAGAGGTGCATCCGGAAGTCTGTGAAAATTATGATATGAAGACAAGGGCTTACGTGGCGGTGCTGGATATGCCCGAGATCGTGCCGCTTGCGACCTTTGACAGGAAGTATGAAGGGATCGCGAAGTTCCCGGCCGTGATGCGTGATATCAGTATGGTAGTGCCGAAGGACGTCCGGGTGGGACAGATCGAGACTATGCTCGCGCAGAGAGGCGGAAAGATTCTGGAATCCTATCATCTGTTTGATATTTATGAGGGGAGCCAGATCAAAGAGGGATTTAAGTCGGTTGCCTATAATATCACGTTCCGGGCGAAGGACAGGACGCTGGAGGAAAATGATATCGCAGGGGCGATGAAGAAGATTTTGAACGGGCTGCAGTCGCTGGGGATCGAACTGCGGCAGTGATCTGTTATATTTACTGCGGCATCGGAGTATCGGGCGCAGGGCTTTACGGCGCTGCCCCGTGTTCCGATGCCTTTGTGCGCAGCCGGGGAGGGGTGAGCTGTTGTCACTTTTCACGGGTCAGGAATGCGCATTTACTGCGCGTTCCGTGAGACATGGTTGCTGCACATAGTTGATACGGAAGGAGATAGAGGCTGCGTTTTATGGATAATGGTATTATGATTAGGAAGTACGGGGCGGAGGATATTCCCGCTATGATAGAGATCTGGAATGAGGTGGTGGAGGAAGGGATTGCTTTTCCGCAGGAAGACTGTTTGACAGTGGAGACGGGGAAAGCATTTTTTGCGCAGCAAAGTACCTGCGGTGTCGCGGAGGATACGGAGACGGGAAATATTTTCGGATTATATATTCTGCATCCGAATAATATCGGAAGATGTGGGCATATCTGTAATGCAAGCTATGCGGTTGCTTCGGCGAAAAGAGGGCTGCATATCGGTGAGAAGCTGGTGAAGGATTGTATGGCGGAAGCCGGAAAGCTTGGATTTAAAGTTTTGCAGTTTAATGCGGTGGTTGCTTCCAATGTTCATGCAAGACATTTGTATGAAAGGGCCGGATTTCGTCAGCTCGGTGTAATCCCGGGAGGATTCCGGTTAAAAAACGGGATGTATGAGGATATTTGTCCCTATTATATAGAACTGTGAGATCAGCGTGGATCGGACATGTTGCGGAAGGAAGAAAGGACGGCGCATAGGCTGCTGACTGAAATAAAACAGGAAGGAAGATTCGGGATGAAAAAATTGTTTCAACTTGTTATCATGTGTTTTACGGCGCTTATGTTGTCGGCCTGCGGAACCGGTGGCGGCGAAAGCGATGAAGGGATTCAGATCGTGGAATCGGAGCCGCTTGATGTAGTGGTTTCGGCGGAAGGGGAAAAGGCGGATGACGCGGAAAATAGGGCGCCCGGAGACAACGCGGCAGAACCGGAGACGGATGCGGAAACTGCGGATCTTTGGACCGGGGAATATAACGATCGGGACGTAAATGAACCGAATCTGGCGATCAGAAAAAATGCGGACGGTTCCTACCGGATCTTTATCGGTATTTACCGGCTCGCTGTTTTTGATGACGGACATGGGGTGCTGACGGAGAAGGGGATGGAATTTACCGTTACGGCGCCGGACGGAAAGCAGACAGGCGGTATCATCACATTAAATGGAGACGAGGCGACCGTGACCTTTGATCCGGGCTGGGAAGGTTTTGGGACAGTATACAGTTTCCAGTATTCCAAGACGTCAGATACGCCCGATTCGGCATTGTTTGCGGATTGAGATTAACGGAACCGGCAAAAGCATGGGATCATGCGGTTCAGGCAGAAAGCAAGGGTAGTGCGGTTCAGGCGGAATCGGCAGAAAGCAGGGATAGTGCGGTTCAGGCGGAATCGGCAGAAAGCAGAGGTAGTGCAGTCACGGCGGAATTGATAGAAGGCGGAAGATTGTCTGTTTTGAAATCAGGCCCGGCAGAGAACAAAGATTGCTTTGGTTATGGTTTGTTAATACCGGATTGAGAAAAAAAGTTGGAAATAATAGGAAAGATACCATATAATATGTAAATAGCAGGCAGATGCCAAAGAGCCTTGTACAGAAGGAATCAAAAAGGGCATCTGACAAATGATCAACAGGAGGAAAATAAAATGGAACACAAAAACACATGGTTGCTGTATGATGAAGATCAGATAAAGGAAGCGGAGGCTTTTGCCGAGGGTTACAAGGCATTTTTAGACGGCGGCAAGACCGAGCGCGAATGCATCGATGAGATCGTGGACGAAATCGAAAAAGCGGGCTATACGGAACTGGAAGAGGCAATTTCCGCTAAGAAAGCTTTAAAAGCCGGGGACAAGGTATATCATGTGCACATGAACAAGTCTATTGCTATGTTCCAGATCGGAAAGCAGCCGATGGAAACCGGCATGAACATTCTGGGCGCACACATCGATTCCCCCAGACTGGATGTGAAGCAGAATCCGCTTTACGAAGACGGCGGTTTTGCTTATCTGGATACACACTACTATGGCGGCGTAAAGAAATATCAGTGGGTGACGCTGCCTCTGGCAATACACGGCGTGGTGGTAAAAAAGGACGGCACAACGGTAGAACTGAGCATTGGTGAGGATGAGGACGATCCGGTATTCTTCGTTTCCGATCTGCTGATCCATCTTGCATCCGAGCAGATGGAGAAAAAGGCCGCAAAGGTCATTGAAGGGGAAGCGTTGGATATTATTGTGGGAAACCGCCCTATCGTGATCGAGAAGGAAAAGGAAGAAGAGAAAAAGGAAGAGGATACCGGAAAAGCCGCAAAGGATGCTGTCACAAAGGGAATCCTTGCGATTTTGAAGGAGCAGTATGACATGGAGGAAGAGGATTTTATTTCTGCCGAACTGGAGATCGTACCTGCCGGAAAGGCAAGGGATGCAGGCTTTGACAGAAGCATGATCCTTGCTTACGGGCATGATGACAGAGTCTGCGCATATCCTTCCATGAAAGCGATTCTGGAAGTAAAGGAGCCGGAGAGGACAGCATGTTGTATTCTGGTGGATAAGGAAGAGATCGGCTCTGTGGGCGCTACCGGCATGCAGTCGAAGTTCTTTGAGAATGCGCTGGTGGAGGTGATGACGCTTGCGGGACAGTATTCCGATCTTGCCTACAGAAGATGCCTTGCAAATTCCTGCATGCTTTCTTCCGATGTAAGTTCCGCTTTTGATCCCACTTACGCATCCAGTTTTGATAAGAAAAACGTGGCGTATCTGGGCGGCGGCATGGTATTCAATAAATTTACGGGCGCCAGAGGAAAATCAGGCTCCAATGACGCCAATGCGGAGTATCTTGCATATCTGCGCCGTATTCTGGATGTGGAAAAGGTAAACTTCCAGACTGCGGAACTGGGCAAAGTGGACTTGGGCGGCGGCGGTACGATCGCCTATATTCTGGCGCTCTATGGAATGAATGTGATTGACAGCGGTGTGCCTGTTTTGAATATGCATGCACCCTGGGAAGCGGTCAGCAAGGCGGACCTGTATGAGGCAAAACGCGGATATGCGGCGTTTTTGCAGGGAGAAATGAATTTCTGAGCATGACAGGCGCTGTTCGGAGGAAGTATAGTATCATTATTGCATAGCAGGAAGAAAAAATTCAGAGGAATATATGGAAGAACTGAAAAAAAGCGACTTTTATTTTGAACTGCCGGAGGAACTGATTGCCCAGGACCCTCTCCGGGACCGTGCCTCTTCCCGGCTGCTTGTGCTGGAGAAAGAAACCGGAAAAACGGAGCATCATGTGTTCCGGGACATTCTGCAGTATCTTGTGCCGGGAGACTGCCTTGTGCTGAACAATACAAAGGTGATTCCGGCAAGGCCTCTAGGAACAAAGGAGGAGACCGGGGCGGCGGTGGAGGTGCTGCTGTTAAAGCGGAAGGAAAAGGATGTCTGGGAGACGTTGGTGAAGCCCGGGAAAAAGATGCGGCCGGGGGCAAGGATCTCTTTTGGCAGGGGGCTTCTGAAGGCGGAGGTGCTGGATGTGGTGGAAGAAGGAAACAGGCTTGTGCGGTTTACATATGACGGGATTTTTGAGGAAGTGCTGGATAAACTCGGTGAGATGCCCCTGCCGCCTTATATCACCCATAAATTACAGGATAAGAACCGCTACCAGACGGTTTACGCGAAATATGAGGGCTCTGCGGCAGCGCCGACGGCAGGACTGCATTTTACCGAAGAACTGTTGCGGGAAATAGAAAAAAAAGGAGTGGAGATCGCTTATGTGACTCTGCATGTGGGACTTGGGACATTCCGCCCCGTGAAGGAAGAGAATGTGCTGGAACATCATATGCATTCCGAGTATTATGAGATCTCACAGGAAGCGGCAGATAAAATAAATGCCGCGAAGCAGCGGGGCGGACGTGTCATATGTGTGGGAACGACTTCTGCACGCACGCTGGAGAGCGCCGCGGATGAAAGCGGATATCTCAAAGCCTGCAGCGGCAATACCGAGATCTTTATTTATCCCGGGTACAGGTTTAAAATACTGGACTGCCTGCTGACCAATTTCCATCTGCCGGAGTCCACGCTGATCATGCTTGTCTCGGCGCTGGCAGGCCGGGAACAGGTGCTGGCGGCTTATCGGGAGGCGGTGAAGGAGCGGTACCGGTTTTTTTCGTTCGGGGATGCAATGTTTATCTATTAACATCGTTTTTGTACATTTGTAAACAGATAAATAATGAGGAAATGAGCCGGAGAAACGTTGATCTTCGGCTTTGTTCAAAGGATTAAGAAAAAAATAGAAATACTGCTTTACTTTTGTCTTGCAAAAGTCTATAATGAAGTTACAGTTAAGAAATAGTGAGGACTTAACAGGAAAGGAGTAAACCATATGGAGGTATTGGACATGTCAATCAGTGAGAAAGAAATGAAACTGCTTATGAATTTCGTAAAAGACGACTTGAAGGAAGCGAGAGAGAGCGAGGACATAGAAAAGAAAAACAGCAAGATTGACAGGGTACTGGAGCATATCCAGCAGTATTTAGAGGATTAGGTAAATATGCGAAAGGACGGGCTTTGCCACCGCTTGTCCATAAAAATAAAGTGGCAAGATGGAGGCGGTTCTAACGGAAAGCAAAAAGAAAATGGGAAGGCCGACAGATAATCCCAGACCGTACAGTTTGACGATACGCATTAGTGAAGCTGACAAAAGGATTCTGGAGAAATACTGTGCAAGAACCGGCGTGAACCGAACGGAGGCGATCAGCCGGGGAATCGGAATGCTGAAAGCGGAGGATGCGGCAACGCCGGATGAAGCGGAGGTAATCAGGGAAGCCAGACAGGAAATCGAAAGAGGAGAGTTGTTTTCACACGAAGAAGTGTGGGCGTAGAATAATAGAAATAACGATAGCTGCTGTAGCAGAGGGAAGGCGGATGCGTATTGTGCTTTGCTTGCGGGAGAAAAGGGAATAATAATGAAAAATTTCTCTGGACTGTCTTTCAGGGAAATTGCGTATCAGGAAAGGATCCTAAAATCAAGATTACAGGCTTTGGGGATTCCCACGGAAGAACTGGAACTGAAAGCAGAGTAGAAAGCGGACCCTTTGGAGCAGCCATGTTCCGAAGGGTTTCCTGTTATAAAACTCTTGATTTTTACCCGGCAAAAGCCTATAATAAAGTTATGTCAGAGAAGAAGGGATTGACAGACGGCATTCTCCTTCCATCAATATCTATCATTTCAAGGGAAGAAAGGGTAAGGCTATGCAGGAACGCAGGAAAAGTAAACGGCTGGAATTGGAATCTAAGATTATTATAAAATCATTAAATGATCCGGGAGAGCAGCATGAGACAACCATCGATATTACGGATGTCAGCAAAACAGGAGTAGGTTTTAACTGTGATCTGCCGCTTCAGATCGGTACCGTATATGAAGCATATCTGACTATATGGACAAAAGAAGTGATCCATGCATTTATCGAGATCGTGCGTATCGAGAAACAGGGAGACCATTTTAATTACGGATCGACCTTTGTGGGCATGGCAGGTATGGATGTATCCCGTATCAGTATTTATGATACGGTTAATACCGAGTTAAAGAAACAGGATAATTAAAAAGCGGAAAGCGACTTATACAAAACGGCGGCCGGATAAAATAAACGGCTGCCGTTTTTATATAACCGGTATAAGGATGCCCGCAGAGTGTGCGGCTGCCGCCGGCATAAAGGAGCCCGCAGAGTGTGCGGCTGCCGCCGGCATAAAGTAATTCCCGGAGCATGCTGCAGGCTGTCCGTTACGTTACACAAAGCATTTCCAGATCCCGATAAAACCCGGGATAGCTGATCCTGACACAGTCGGCGTCCCTGATCGTTGTTTCCCCGTCGGCTATCATTGCGGCAACAGCAAAACTCATGGCGATCCGGTGGTCCGAATGAGAGTCGATCACGGCACCGTGCAGCGGTTTTCCGCCATGTATGATCATACCGTCCTCGGTGGCGGTAATATCGCATCCCATTGCGGAAAGGTTTTCCGTCATCACAGCGATCCGGTCGGATTCCTTGACTTTCAGCTCCGCGGCGTCCTTGATTGTGGTAGTCCCCCCGGCGGCGGCAGCCATCACGGCGATCACGGGCAGTTCATCGATTAAAGTGGGAATGATATCCCCGCCGATGGTGATGCCGTGGAGCGTACTGCTTTTAATGAGCAGATCGGCAACCGGTTCCCCGGTATTTTTTTCATTTAACAGCGTGATATCAGCCCCCATTGCTTTTGCGGCGCGCAGGATGCCGTCTCTGGTGGGGTTGATCCCGACGTTGCGGATCAGTATTTCCGCATCCGGCACAAGGGCGCCTGCGGAGATAAAGTAAGCGGCGGAGGAGATATCGCCGGGAACAAGAATATCCATGCCGTAAAGCGCAGGCTCCGGCTGTATAACAGCCCTCAAACCTTCGCTTCTGACATCCGCCCCGAAGCTTTTCAGCATCAGTTCCGTGTGGTTCCTGCTGACGGCCGGCTCGGTCACGCTTGTTTCCCCGTCCGCGTACAGCCCGGCGAGCAAAACCGCAGATTTTACCTGGGCGGAAGCAACCGGAGACAGGTAGGAGATACCGCGGAGAGGGCTGCCCGTAATTTCTAACGGGGCGCAGTCATTCCCGTTCAGGCTGCGGATGGAAGCCCCCATTTGTGACAGGGGTGTCATAATGCGTTTCATGGGACGTTTTTGTATGGAAGCATCGCCGTTTAATACGGAAGTAAATTTCTGGCCGGCTAAAATACCGGATATCAGTCTTGTGGTAGTGCCGCTGTTTCCTGTATCCAGTACATCTGCGGGAGCCTGCAGCCCGTGCAGCCCTTTTCCTTCCACCACGATCTTATCTGCGCCCTCTTCGATGGATATGCCAAGCTGTCTGAAACAGGAGATCGTGGAAAGGCAGTCTGCGCCCCGCAGAAAGCCTGTGATCCCGGTTCTGCCCTTTGCCAGCGCACCGAACATAACAGCGCGGTGGGAGATGGATTTATCGCCGGGGACGGTGATCTCACCCCGGAGGCGGGATATTTTTTGAAAATTCATTGTTTTTTCCTTTCTGTTCTGATGTTGATATCCGAAAACAGGTCATTTCCGGACGCGTACCATATACCCCTTGGCGGATAAGACTTCCTGTGCCCGGGCAATATCCTTTTCGTCCCAGACTTCGATTAGAAGCGAGCCTTCCGCCACTTCCCGGTTATGGGTGATGCCGATATTTTTCAGGTTGATCTGCTGAAAAGCCAGCAGCGTAACGATGGTGGCAAGTGCGCCCGGCTCGTCCGGGATGTCCACATAAAAGACATAGGACTTTTTGATCGGGCCGCCGGAAACATCCGTAAAGGATTCCCGGTAACTGCGGGCGGAGTCAAAAAAATCATAGGTGGCACGGGCGTCCTGCGCCTGAATGGATGTCCGGATTTCCTGAAGGGATTCCATATAAGCATCCAGCAGGGAAAGGATATTCTCCCTGTTTGTCATACAGATATGCTCCCACATCACGGGGGAGGAGGAGGAGATCCGGGTAATATCCTTAAAGCCGCCCGCCGCGATCAGTTTCATGATGCCGTCGGCATTATCTTTATTTTTCACCAGATTGACAAGGGAGGCGGAAACCACATGGGGCAGATGGCTGATGCCGGCGGTCACATAGTCATGTTCCCCGGCAGATAAGATCAGCGGAATAGCCCCCAAAGCTTTCACCAGCTGTTCCATAAAATCCGTTTTCTCCCGGGGTGTCTTTTCCGTGGGGGTCAGTATGTAATAGGCATTTTCCAGAAGCTTTGCCCTGGAATTCCGATATCCGGTGCGCTCGCTGCCTGCCATCGGATGCCCGCCGATAAACTGTGCATCCAGCCCCGCGGCTCTGATATGGGCATGCATATCGCCCTTTACGCTGCCCACATCCGTGATCAGCGCATCCCGGTCCAGCACTTTCCGGAGCGATAGCAGGTTCTCATCATTGCAGGAAACCGGCGCGCACAGAAAAACAAGCCCGCACGCCGAAAAGACCCGGTCGATCTCATAGGCGCAGATATTGACTACGCCGTCTTTTTTTGCCGCCTCCACAGAAGAGGGCTCCAGATCATAGGCGGTGATCATACACGCCGGAAACTTTTCCCGGAGTCCCCGCGCGATAGAGCCGCCGATCAGCCCGAGCCCGATAAAACCGTAATGCATCTTTTCAAAATTTGTAAAATCCATAGAAACCTCTTTTTTTTAAAAGAAATTATAGAGATTTTCGACGGGAATGTCAAATTTATGAAATGAAAAATGACGGATACCACTTATTTCTTATAAAAAATCTGGTAAAAATGAATAATCGCTCTTGTAAAACAACAAAAACTTTAGTAAAATATCCCTATGGGTGTTTTGCGGGAAATGAAAAAGTCGGAATTTTCTGTGCATAATGCCTGTAAAATTACCAGCATTGGAGGAATTCACATGAACGTTTACACAACCGACAAGATTAGAAACGTTGTATTACTGGGGCACGGCGGCTGCGGAAAGACATCACTGGCAGAGGCAATGGCATATTTGTCCGGAATCACATCCAGAATGGGCAAGGTATCCGATAAGAATACAATAAGCGATTACGGTAAAGAAGAACAGGCGAGAGGCATTTCCATCAACACCACATTAATACCGGTGGAATGGGAAGGATATAAGATCAACGTACTTGATACGCCGGGATATTTTGATTTCGTAGGCGAAGTAGAAGAGGCAATGAGTGCCGCAGGGGCTGCGATCATCGTGGTTTCCGGCAAGGCGGGCGTGGAAGTCGGTACGGAAAAGGCATGGGAACTCTGTGAAAAGTATAATCTGCCCAGAATCATCTATGTGGATGATATGGATATTGATAACGCATCGTTTCGTCAGGTAGTGGCAGACCTGACCGAACGTTACGGCAAGAAGATCGCGCCGTTCCATCTGCCTATCAGGGAAAACGAAAAGTTTGTCGGCTATATCAATGTAATCACGGAAAGCGGCAACAGATGGCAGGGCAAGGAAGTCGTTCCCTGCGACGTGCC
>Ga0137308_102731_pt1 | contig 10805 bp, 12 predicted proteins | sample Inofrocosms_June_FD_97181 | JGI IMG/M metagenome (GOLD analysis project Ga0137308, IMG submission 97181) | Mouse cecal microbial communities from Vienna, Austria - N-Acetylneuraminic and N-Acetylglucosamine D2O microcosms_June | ecosystem: Host-associated > Mammals > Digestive system > Large...
AATGAGGTGATACTGATTGTCAAAGAAAACGATATTCAACGTGATACTTCTGGTGCTTTCTACAATGTATGTAGTGGTAAAGAGTATTAGTGACAATGCTTATCTGTTAAGCGATGCCGATGAAACTGAATAAAAGAACTGAAAACAGGGTAGTACCATAAAGGTGCCCCTGTTTTTTGTCGCGCTGTTTCCATTCAGGAAACAAGAAAAATTTATAATGAAAAGGAGATATGAAAAATGGCAGCAAATGTCGAAACAATGTTTTACACAAGAGTAGCACCGTGGCATGGACTTGGCATTCGTGTTGAATCCGCATTATCCTCACAGGAGGCACTGCAAGCATCAGGGCTTGACTGGAATGTGGTTCAAAGACCGATTATGACCAGTGCATATGAGCCAATCCCCGGCTACAAGGCAAATATCAGGGATATAGATAATAAAATCCTTGGCGTAGTCAGCGACCGTTACAGGGTTGTGCAGAATGCGGAAGCCTTTGCGTTTACAGATGCACTGCTGGGGGAAGGCGTGAAATACGAAACCGCAGGTTCTCTACAGGAGGGACGCAGGATATGGCTGCTTGCAAAACTTCCAGATAAATACATTATCGAGGGAGAACAGATAGAACCGTATCTGGTATTCAGCAGTTCTCATGATGGCAGCGGCGCTATTAAAGTTGCAATGGCACCCGTGCGTGTGGTATGCCAGAATACGCTTAACATGGCACTTTCCACAGCAAAACGCATCTGGTCAACTGTCCATGTGGGCGATCTTGCAGCAAAGATGGACGAGGCACACAATACTTTACTACTGGCAGAGAAGTATATGGGGAAACTTGGTACGGAGATTTCTGCACTGTCAAAGATCAGACTCTCCGACAGTAAGGTGATGGAATACATAGATATGCTGCTTCCGATGGACGAGCAGCCGAGTGAGATTCATAAGAAAAATATCCGCCGTATCCGTGAGGATTTGAAAATACGCTATTTTGATGCCCCGGATTTAAAGCATGTTGGAAAGAACGGATATCGTTTTATCTGTGCCGTTTCAGACTTTGCCACCCATGCAAAACCAATCAGGGAAACAGCCAACTACAGGGAGAATATGTTTGCAAAGACGATTGAGGGGAATCCGCTGATTGACAAAGCATATGAAATGATATGTGCAGCTTGATCAAAAGGTAATGCGTGCAGAGTATTAAAAAAGTGCTGACAGGAAAGGAAGATGAAAAATGTATGAAAAGTATGCAACAACAGGAATGAGTAATGAAGAATGGCTTCGTCTTAGGAAAACAGGAATTGGGGGTTCTGACGCAGGAAGTATCTGCGGGGTAAATCCGTTTGGCAGCCCCATGAAGGTGTATTATGACAAGACCAGCAGCAGTGTTGAGGAACTGGATAACGAGGCAGTCCGTCAGGGGCATGACCTTGAAGATTATGTGGCACAGCGTTTCATGGAGGCGACAGGATTAAAAGTCCGGCGCTCCAACTTTATGTACCGAAGTACGGAGTATCCATTCATGATTGCAGATGTAGACAGGCTTGTAGTTGGTGAAGATGCAGGACTGGAATGCAAGACTGCAAGCGCATACAATACGGATAAGTGGAAGGATGGGAATATTCCGCTTCATTATATTATGCAGTGCTATCATTACATGGCTGTTACCGGAAAATGTACATGGTATATTGCCGCAGTGATTCTTGGACGGGAATTTACTTACCGTAAGCTGGTTTGGGATAATGACCTGATTGCGCAGATGATTGCTATGGAAAAGAATTTCTGGGAGAGTCATGTTGTGCCGCGGGTGCTTCCTTCTCCAGATGGTTCAGACATCTGCAACGAGGTGCTCAATGAGTATTTCCACGCTGCCAGAAAAGGAAGCAGTATCAGACTGGAGGGTTTTGAGGATAAATTAAGGCGCAGGGCTGAGATTATGGAACAGATTGAGCGGCTGAAACAGGAACAGGGCATGATTGAGCAGGAAGTAAAACTCTGTATGAAAGAGAATGAATATGCAACCAGCGGGAATTACAGGATATCGTGGAGCAGCGTACAGTCAACAAGGCTTGACACAAAGCGCATGAAAGAGGAACAGCCGGATATTTACAGGGACTATGCAGTACAGTCCGAATCGCGCAGGTTTCAGGTCAGGGCGGCATAAAAGGCAGTCACAAAAAAGGTATTTATAAAAGGGCAGTCTGTTACAGGGCTGTCCTTTTTACAGGAGGTATTATTTAGATATGAAGGAACATTTCTTAGACAGGCTGTATGGTGAATATCAGGCTTTCAGGGCTTCTGTCCTAGGCTGTCCGAGTGCAGAAATTTTTGACAGATGTTATGAGATTGATGCGGTGTCAAATTTTTATGAAATTCTTGTTGAAAAGGCAGAAGTGCTTTCAGAGGATATTCTGGGAACTCTTTTGCAGCACAAAGGGATCTTGTCAAATCTGTATGAAGTATGGCTCAAAAAATATGACAGCAGTTACAGTGAAATGCAGCAGCATGTTGAGGAGGAGATTCAGAAATTTGTAAAAGAATGAGAGGAAGATGATAAGAATGGAAAGCTGCATAAAAGAAATAAGGCTTTTGAGAGCTGACGAAATTGAATGCCGCATAGCAGTACTCAATGAAAAAGGTCTGAGCCTGTTATTATACAAAGACGCAAGAGTAGACCAGAAAATTCTTGATGAAACATTTGGTGTATTTGGGTGGAAACGAAGCCATCAGTGCATAGACGGTAATCTGTACTGCACTGTTGAAATTCGTGATAAGGAAACCGGAGAATGGATTGCAAAGCAGGATGTCGGCACTACGAATTATGCTGAAAAAGAAAAATCACAGGCATCGGACAGTTTTAAGCGTGCCTGTTTCAACTGGGGGATTGGACGCGAGTTATATTCTGCACCGTTTATCTGGATACCAGCATCAAAAGTACAGATTCAGAGAAAGAATGACAAGTATTACTGCAATGAGAATTTTCATGTTGCTTCGATTGAATACAGCGAATCGCGTGAGATCGCAGGATTTACCATAACAAATGACAAGGGAGATTGTATTTATGAATGGAAAACTGCTGCTAAGGGAGCTGCGGATACAAGAGCGGAGGGCAAAAAGAAGCCAGCTAAAAAGGAAACTGATAAGGAATCCATCAAGACAGATAGTGCAAAAAAGCAGTCCCTTACAAAGAAACAGATGGACGGATTTGCAGCAGAACTGAAACGGACAGGCGTTGCAATGGAGGCAGTGAAAGAACGGTATCATATAGAGGATCCACGGCAGATGTCGGAGGAACTGTATAACAAAGTGATGCTTGCCCTTGCAAGGACAAAATCAGCAGCATAATAAAAAGAAAAATTACAGAGGTGCAGTGGGATACTGTATTTCACTGCATTTACTGTATTTCAGGAGATAAAAGTGAGAATGAAAGATGCAGAAATAGAAACATTTGAGTCTGTCATGCTGTATGGGCGATTGGTATATATTGTTTGCGATGCTGTAAGCAGCATTTATAATGGTGGGCAGATGCAGCAGGAATGGAGGGGAAGTATGAAGATAGAAGATTTTCTGGAAATCATAAAAAACAGCATAATAGAAAAATTGGGAAATGGATATCAGGTCACAGTCTGTAAATCGGACAAAAATAACGGTGTGGTATATACTGGTTTGAGAATACAAAAAAATAATTCTCCTGTGGCGCCGATCATTTATCTCAACGAGCATTTCAGACAGTATAAAAATGGAAACATAACGCTTTCCTTTATTACAGAATATGTAGTGAAAGAAAGCAGAAAGAAAAGTCCATGCGTGGATATACAGCAGTATCTCACATATGAAAATATCAGGAAGAATGTAGTATACAGGCTTGTCAACACAGAAAGCAACCGCGACCTTCTGGAAGATATACCACACTTGGAATTTCTTGACCTGTCCATTATATTCCGGTGTCTGGTTACACAGGAGGACATTGGTTCGGCATCAATACTGATACACAACGTACATATGAAGCTGTGGGATATCACAATACAGGAGCTGTATCAAGATGCAGTAATGAACACGCCCAGACTTGAGGAATATGAGATCAAAGACATGACAGAGGTTATGCGTGAGATTATGACAGCGGAAAATTCGGACGGGTCTGATCAGGAGGAATATATGGAAGAATTTTCAGATAGCGTGCCGATGTATGTGCTGAGTAATAAAAACAGGATAGAAGGTGCAGTATGTATGTTATATCCTGATCTGATAAAAAACTTTTCAGAAAAAATCAGAAGCAGTTTCTATATCATTCCGTCATCTGTACATGAATGTCTGCTTCTGCCCACAAAAGAGAATGAGCAGAGCGGGGAGATCAGGAATATGATAAAGGAGATTAACGATACACAGGTAAGTGTAGAGGAGCGATTATCGTATTCTTTATATTATTATGATAAGGATAAGGGAAGGATTATTAAGCTCTGACATGCAAAATCATATAACAATAAATGGAAAGGCTGGTTTGTTTTCATTCCAGTTTTTCTGTTTATGTGTTTCAGTGGTAAAATTGACGAACGTTAGAAGTAGCATCATATATTTTCCGGTTAGGGTTTGATTTAGAAATGTTTTTACTACGTTTTCCATCAACGTTAGATTTACCACATTTATTTTTTGAAGGGGTGGGTTATATGACATGTGAAAATAATTTTATTCCAGAAAATTCCGTTAGGAAGGCGGCAGAGAGAATCCATAAAGCAAGTGGTTGTAACAACAAGAATGAATGCAGTATTGTATATGGAAGCATGGTTACGTTTGCGTTAAATATTCTTTTATAAAAACAAAATATGTGATAGAAGATATTCTTGATTATGGGGAAGTTAAGGAGGCTGAAATTTATGAATAAGTATGACCCTAAGTATTGGAAACATGGCAACAATATCACAGTGGAACAGTTTTGCGAGTATGTTAAAAAATATATTCCGTCTGATGCAGTATTTTATGTGTGTGGTAACAGCAGTATCAATCTGCATTTTTCACCGGAGGGAAATATATTTTCTATAGACTGTGATAGTTTATCTGATCTGCCAGAGTATGAGGGAGGCAGTATCGGAGAAATAACAACAGAGGCGGTATCATGAGCAGAGAATTTGGTTATTGCAGAATCTCAACAGGACGGCAGAACATTGAACGACAGGAACGGAACATAAGGACTGCATATCCAAACGCAGTGATAGTAAAGGAAGTCTACACCGGAACCAAATTTCAGGGAAGGAAAGAGCTGGAAAAATTGCTGGATAAAGTGCAGGCAGGAGATATGATAAGCAGAGATGCAGAAGAAGGTTTTCGATTGTATGAAAAATTATTTCACAGGGATATATCGCTTGTATTCCTGAAAGAGCCGCATATTAATACGGAAACTTATAAAAGAGCGGTAAAGAATCAGATCAACATGACAGGAGATAAAATAGACCTGATTTTGGAGGGAGTTAATCAATATCTGATGGAACTTGCAAGAGAACAGATACACATTGCATTTGAGCAGGCAGAGAAAGAAGTATCTGATCTTCACCAGAGGACAAAAGAGGGTATCGAAACAGCACGTCTGAATGGCAGACAGATTGGTCAGCGGAAAGGAACAGTCTATGAAACCCGGAAAGCAAAAGCCGCAAAGGACATTATCCTTAGACATAATAAATCATTTGGCGGTTCCTTAACAGATGAAGAAACCATAAAACAGGCAGGAATCTCAAGAAAGAGTTTTTACAAATACAAAAGAGAACTCCGTAGTATATCCTAGAGCAGCGGTTAAGATTATTAGATTGAAAATAAGGGGGACTTGTGATAGTATGATTATAAGATTTTTACAGACAAAAGAGATCTGGCAGAAGAAAGAAGGTGGAATTGTTGGCACTGACAAAGCAGCAAAAAGATTTACAGCGTCTGAAACAGTTGCGTCCAATAGATGACGATTTTATGCGCTGTCTTTTTAAGGATAATATCCCATTAGCAGAGCTTGTTTTACGCATTATTACAGGAAAACAGGATTTGATTATTACAGACTGTGAAACACAGAAGGACATGAAACGGCTGACAGGAGCACGCTCTATCTGTCTGGATGCATATGGAATGGATTCAGACAGAAAAAAGTACGATTTAGAAATACAAAGGGCTGACAAAGGGGCTGATCCACATAGGGCAAGATACCATTCTAGTGTACTTGATATTGAAAACCTGCATTCTGGTCAGGAGTTTAAGGAATTACCAGATACGTACACTATCTTTATTACTGAGAAAGATTTTTTCGGTATGGGGAAACCGATTTATCCGATTGAACGGATGAATCTTGCAGTAGGGAATTTCTTTGAAGATGGGGAACATATTCTTTATGTGAATGGTGAATACAGGGGAGAATCTGATATTGGCAGGCTGATGCATGACTTTAACTGTACAAGGGCAGATGATATGAATTTTGAACTGATGGCAGAACGAACACGGTATCTGAAAGAAAATCCGAAAGGGGTGAGTGAGATGTGTAAGGTGATGGAGGATATGAGGAATGAAACTACGGAAAATGTCTTGTTGCAAAGTATAAGAAATTTGATGGAATCTATGAAATGGTCGGCAGATCAGGCTATGGATGCGCTTAAAATTTCTGAAGCAGATAAAACTAAATATGTAAATAAGCTATAAAGAAGGTGTAAGTAAAATTCATCGAATATACAGTGGTGCATTGAATGTAATTAAATAAGTACAAAAAATAGGAGGAAAGTAACGGTTCCTCTTATTTTTTTACAAATTTTTTTTGTAATTTATCTCCTACAGGAAAATAAAAAATATATTTTTCCTAGGAGGTATAATTATGAATGGAATTAAAGTTTCTTTAGATGAGAAAGGATTCAGTTTAAAACCTACTGACAAGGACATACCAAGAATCAGCCAAAGAATTGGCAGGAATGTAAGGGAATTATCACCTTCTGACATTAGATTATTTGCTGAAAAAATAGGAAGCGCTGGGCATACTTTCTGTCCAACAACATTTAAGAATGGGATACGAAAGAAGGAGAATTTCGAACAGCAGCAGTTCTTTGCTCTGGATTTTGACAATAAAGATCAGAATAAAAAGGTTACGTTTGAAGAAATAAAGAACAGGTCTGATCTTTATGAGATGCCAGTTCTGTTTGCGTATGATACATTATCAAGTAAGGAGCATGATAAGTTCAGGGTGGTATTTTTAAATGATGTAGCTGTTTCTAATAGAAAGGTTGCAGAAGCTATGCAGCTGGCTATGGGTGAAATGTTTCCAGAAGCGGATTCCAGCTGTTACACGGATGTATCAAAATTATATTTTGGCGGAAAAGAATTATTATACTATGATGATAAACTGCCACAAACTAACATAGAGGCAGTATTCAGAAATCTTACATACTGTCTGAAAGAAAGATATAAATCAAATCATTACAAAGAAAAGATATCCAGATTTTCAAAAAAGACAGGCATCAGATTAAACAATTCGGGTCTTCTTGATATTATCATATCCGAAGACCCGACAGAAGCCCATGGTGTAAGACAATTATATGAAAATGGGAAAAACTCGCCAACTACTATTATATTTGAGAAAAATTTATATAATATAAAAGCTAATGGCGAGATTTTCCCTAAATATTATATTATAAATTTCAATGATAATATTGGATACACTAGTGCAGATTCTGTCGGCAAAACTGTAGATAAAAAGAGTCTGATCAATCATGCCCCAGAGCGTGCAACAGTTTTGACGGATATAAGAAAGAAATGTAAATTGTTCAAAGAATTTGAAACAGGTAATAGGAAGTTAAGCCATGATGAATTATGTGGTCTTGTTACCAATCTAATCCAGATAGAAACAGGAACAAAGGTATTTATAGAAATCAGAGAGAAGAATCCAGATTTTTATGATGCCCAGAAAAATACCAAGTGGAAATATGATCTGTCATTTATGAAACAGAATAATTACAAACCACAACGATGTGATAATTATTGTCCCTATCATGATCGGTGCAGACATGGGAAGAATATTATTTCAACAGCACATATCAGACGTGGGGTTATGGAGAAAATAAGTGGTTATCAGGAGATATTTTATTCCATGGAAGAAATGCAGGATGATACATATGAAGCAATAAATAGGGCATATCATGCAGATGACAAACAGTATCAGATTGTTAAATCCATGACGGCAGCAGGAAAATCAACCAGTTACCTGAAACTTATGTCAGAGCACCCTGAAGACAGATTCCTGATTGCTGCTCCGACGAATCTGTTAAAAGATGAAATATATGAAAAAGCACGCAAAATGGGAATAAAAGTAATGAAAACACCATCTTTAGAGAAGATAAAGGATGAAATGCCTGATGACGTATGGCATCACATAAACAATCTGTATACAGGAGGACGTCACCGTTCAGTTCATCCATATATTTATGAAATGTTAAAGAAAAAGAAGATTCCACGCCTTAATGAATATATGGAGGAACGTGAAAAGCTAAGATCTTTTAAAGGAAGCGTTATTACAACTCATAAATATCTGCTGAATATGGATAAGGAAAGGCTTGATGAATTTGATTCCATTATTATAGATGAAGATATTATCTTTAAAAGTGTCGTATCCAATCAGGGTGAGATAACGGTTAAGAAATTAAAAAAACTAATGAGGAAAACAACAGACAGACAACTATCTGCAAAGATAAAGAAACTGCTGAAAGCTGCTGAAACATATACATGCATCGAGCTGGACGGTTTTGAGTGGGAAGATGATGGTAACGACAAGCTGATGAAATTTGATATATCGGCATTTTGTATGGCGAATCATTTTTATCTGCGAAAGCAATCCGACGAGGAAAATTTAGAAGAAGATACAATTGCTTTTCTAAAACCTGTAATATTCAGGGATGTAAAGTATATCATGGTGTCGGCAACTGTCAGTGAGGATATATGCTACAGATATTTTGGGAAGGAAAATGTCAATTTTTATGTATGTAAAAGGGCAGCATATAAAGGGAGTCTGTATCAGTATCCCCAAAAATCAATGAGCCGGAGCTGTCTGAAAAATAATCCGGGTATCGTCAGGCGGTTAATGGAAAAATTTCATCTTGATGAGGGTAAAGTTATAACGTTTATGAAAGAAAACATCGGAAGTCTGCATTTCGGGAATACCGAGGGCAGCAATACACTGGAAGGTGAAGATATTCTTGTTGTAGGAACACCATATCATACAGAATTTTTGTACAAACTGGCTGCTTTTTCTATGGGAATAGATTTTAATGAGGATGAGAAAATGACATCTCAGGATATAATATATAATGGATATGCATTTAAGTTTACCACCTTTCAAAATGAAGATCTGAGAGCCGTTCATTTCTGGATGCTGGAAAGTGAACTGGAACAGGCAGTAGGCAGGGCGAGATTACTTTGGAATGAGTGTACCGTTCATCTGTTTTCTAATTTTCCTTTAAGCCAGTCAGAGATGGTTGAGGATTTTGAGATTGATAAAGATTAAAACCAAGAGGCACTGTTTATTTTTTTGACTAAATACCATTGAAAATTACTGGAAGAACTATTATCAGTCTTTCTGCTGGCTGAATCCAATATAAACTGTTTCTGACAGCAACATTATTGTAAAAAATAATTGTATATTGGAGGAATAAGGTATGCACATAAACCAAATATTCGAGTTATCAATAACACTGGCTAACGAAAGATTCCAGAAAGTTTTCAAAAGGAAACACAAAAAAATGGGATATTTAAAAGAAGTTGAAGAAGAATATATAGATGAGTCTATGACCTCTAAAGGGATTACGGTCATATATCGTGACAGTCAGTATAAAAAGAAAGTCAAATTAATTATTGATCTAAGATTTGTATCAGACAGCAGATCATCAGATAAACTTATCCGAAAACTGGATAAATGCATTAATGAGTATTTTGACTTTCAATACAAGATAGATGATTTTACTTTATCGGGTGTAACATTTACAGTAAATATTGATGTTGATAGCAGGGAAAACGTATTAGCATATTTGAAAGTATTAAAACGAATTGGCAAAGTGAAAGGCTTTTCACAGTCAGAGTATGACTGCTTTGAGGACATAGATAGTTTTTGTATGGAAGGAAACAGTAATGATATTGGTTTCTGGATTTATGATTTGGAAGGATTTATTAGAAATCAGCTTGTAGATAAGGATATTACCAAAAAGAAGATAAGGTCAATGTTCAAAGAGTCAGAAGGAATACTTCGTACAGAAGTGCGTTTGATGAAACCTAAAGCAGTCAGATGCTATACTGGAACAGATGATGTGTCTGGTCAGATTACAAAACTGGTTGAAAAAAGCAGTGAAATATTTTTAGATGTGTTTACGCATATCATACCGTATGGGGATTATTATAAGAAGAATAGGGCAGTGGAGATAGTACGTGAGAAGGTAGGGGATAGTGTATTGAGAAGGAGAATGCTAAGGCTGTTGGCATTGATTCCAGAGAAGAAATCATTATACCTTGCACAGAAGGCGATGAACTGTAGGAATGTAGAAAAGGTGATGGAGGAATTTGCGAAGATAAATGTGTCGCCTGTTACTATAAGTAAGCGGCATGATATAAAGTTTGTAAATTCGCTTTATTCTTATTTGAGATAGGATGATCGTATTATATGGCGATTATTTTCTTAGATTTTTTCTGGCTATTACACTTAAAATATTTTAGTTTTATACCGGTTTGGATTGCATTGTTTTAGAAAGTAACAGTTTTATTGTAATGTATTATTAAGGTGATTTTTTGCTGCTGTTAGCAATTTGGTTAATAAC
>Ga0137308_102732_pt1 | contig 10801 bp, 12 predicted proteins | sample Inofrocosms_June_FD_97181 | JGI IMG/M metagenome (GOLD analysis project Ga0137308, IMG submission 97181) | Mouse cecal microbial communities from Vienna, Austria - N-Acetylneuraminic and N-Acetylglucosamine D2O microcosms_June | ecosystem: Host-associated > Mammals > Digestive system > Large...
AAGTAATTAAATTAGTCTACAGCAATAGATAATCAAGGAGCAACAGCCTAAAGAGCCACCGCCCTTTGAATTATAAATGCAACTGTAAACCATGCGCTGCCCTATGTGGGAGAAAGGGGGAATCATCTATGCCTTGCACAGAAGCATACAGAGAACACATCATGTATACTTTCAATGGCTATTGCAAGACCGTCATACGCTTTGCGGCTATCACCGCATGGCGTGACAGGAGCAGGCGGCGGCAAAAAGAAATATCCCTTGAATACCTCACAGAAGAAAAGTTTTTCCATTTAGGTACAACAGACGAATACGTTGAAGCGCCCTACGAAGAATACCCTATTACTATCTGCGGTCAGACAGTTATCCTCACCAATGGGGAGCTTGCCGCCGCCCTGTTATCTCTGCCGAAAAAGAACTTGGAAATCATTTTCCTTTACTTTTTCGGGCATTACACACAGCAGGAAATCGGGTAAATGTACGAACGCTGCCGGAGGACACCGCCCACGCCCGCATTTATGACCGCCTTACTGAAATGTGTACCCCCGTCCGCATTACCGGGGAGAATTTCAGAAAAGCCAAAGCAAGGGAGAAAATGGAACAGCTTAAAACGCTGCTGAACAGAAAGGAGAGCCTATGAAAGAAATCCCCATTTGGGAAAAGAGTAATTTGAGTTTAGAAGAAGCCGCTGCCTATTCTGGAATCGGTATCAACAAGCTGCGTGACCTTACCAGTGACAGAAACTGCCGGTTTGTTTTGTGGGTAGGCAATAAACGGTTAATCAAACGCCGGCTGTTCGGCCAGTATATTGAGCAAGAGTATTCGATTTGAAATTTAGTGATGTAAAAATCAGTCTTGATATGATACAATGGACGTGTCATATCAAGGCTCTTTCCATCACGGAAAGGAGGTTCTGCTGGGAACTGGTATGCGTGTCAGTGAGTTTTGCGGTTTGACAAAGAGCGATTTGGATTTTGAAAGCCGGAGAATCCGGGTAGACCACCAGCTTGTCCGGGAACGTGGCGGGAAATATTATGTCGAGAAAACCAAGACAGAATGTGGCTGCCGTTATATTCCTATGACGGATGAAGTTTTTCAAAGTCTGAAAAATATCCTTGCCCGCCGCAAGAAAGTGAAAAAGGAAATCGTTGTGGACGGATATGGTAGTTTCCTTTTGTTGGATAAGGATGATAAGCCGAAAGCAGCGTTGCATATTGAAAACGAAATGCGCTGGGCTATGAAGAAATACAAGAAGCTGCACCCGGATAAACCGCTTCCCCATATCACGCCCCATGTGTTCCGTCTCACATACGGAGCAAATGGCGAGAATTATTGACTTTAAAGATACCGATATGCAGGGAAACAAAAGAAAATCAAGTTGAAAAACACACCAATCTACTACACCACTTACTACACCATTTGCCCATAAATTTGCGTAGATTTATATAGATTTGCGTGAAGTCAGGGCAAAATACAAAATTGAAGAAAAGTGCCAAGAAGCCCGATATATCAAGGTTTAAAGACTTATGAAAGGATAAATCCAAGATGATAAAAATATTATTTGTCTGCCACGGAAATATCTGCCGTTCCCCAATGGCAGAATTTGTTCTAAAAGATATGGTACAAAAAGAAGGAATTGCAAATGAATTTTATATCGCCAGCGCAGCGACCAGCACCGAGGAAATCGGAAACCCGGTGCACCACGGAACCAGAAGCAAACTGGCGCAAGTCGGAATCTCTACTTCTGGTAAATATGCGGTGCAGATGAAGCGCAGCGATTACCAGGAATACGATTATATCATCGGCATGGACAGCTGGAATTACCACAATATGCTTAGAATTGCCGGCAAGGACAACAAAGAGAAAATAAGCCTTCTTCTGGACTACACCGATCATCCACGCGATGTAGCCGATCCCTGGTACACCGGGGATTTTGAAAAAACTTATGATGATGTGCTGGCAGGATGCCAGGGATTTCTGGCATATTTGCGACAGCAGGGTAAATTAGCTTAAAATAGAAAGGGCTTTACCCACCCTTTACACTTAGAACACCGCCGTCTTTGCTTGCGCATAAATTGCGGCTTCCGCTACATAGTGGTCTGCATTCTCCCGATTGTGGGAAATCTCTGCCGGCGTGACATTGCGTTTTATTTTGGCAGGACTTCCCATAACCAGAGAATTATCAGGGATTACTGTATTCTGTGTCACCAAAGCTCCGGCGGCAATAATACAGTTCTTGCCAATAACGGCATTGTTCATGATAATCGCCCCCATACCGATAAGCGTATTATCCCCCACCGCACAGCCATGCACTGTGGCGTTATGCCCAATGGTGACATAGTTTCCGATAGTAACGTCTGCCCCCTGGTCCACATGGATGACACAGCCGTCCTGTATATTGGTACTGTTGCCGATTACCACTGAACCGGCCTCGGCACGGATAACGGCATGGAACCAAACACTAACGTCTTCCTTCAACGTCACGTCCCCACAAACAACCGCCCCAGGGGCAATATAGACATTTTCTTCAATTACCGGAGTTTTTATCATATCCATAAACAATTTCCTTTCTTTACAGCATTTATTTAAACTACATACTTCTTAGCGGCTATTCAAAGATTGTTAAAATATTTCCTTCATAAATTACGATCCTATTTTTTCCACTTCTTCTACAATATTATCCTTGGTGAATTATAACATATATTCCTACATTGTGCCCAAAAATGTTCCAAATTAAGCCTTATGCGGACAAGCCTAGTACCTTCGGCTTATCTATACATAGCTTTGTAAGCTATGTAAGAAATCACACCATCGTCAACTTCAATCATGTGTGCTTTACGAAGTTGCCTTTTGGGGAAAAATCGGATATATTATAGTAAAGCATACAATCTATGGAAACTGCCCTATCTTACTATCAGTACAGTGACCGCAATCTTATAATTTAAGGTGTTTCTCTGGTATTTTTGGAAGATAGGATGTTTTTTTGTGGTTAAATTTACAATGTTATATAATTGTACCAAAATATAAAAAGCTGGAGGTTGACATGAAGTACAATGAAAAACAAATTTTTCGGAAATCAAGTATTGACCGTGTTTCTTCTCCTGAACAGCTAAATGATTATATCCGCGTATCCAATCCGAGTGTATGGATGATACTGGTGGCGGTGATTGTTTTGTTGGCGGGGGTATGCGTCTGGGGGATTTTTGGGCGTCTTGAAAGCAAGATCCTTTCTGCGGGAACGAGCGAAAACGGCATTTTTATCTGTTATGTTACAGAGGAAGACGCCGCTAAGATTAAAACGGGAATGCTGGTAAAGGTAAATGGGAATGATTTCGCTGTTTCTGAAATTGCCGAAAATCCGATCGCTGTAAACACGGATATGGATCCCTATTTGATGCATCTCGGAGGTTTTTCCGAGGATGATTGGATGTATGAGATAATTGCAGATGTGGATATTCCAGACGGTACATACAAGACTGAAATCGTGACAGAAAGCGTATCGCCGATGTCGTTTATATTGAATTGAGAGGAGAGTCTGAAGATGGGTACGAAAAAGATAAAGCAGCCTGTCAGAAACGGTAAGGTGAAAGTTCCTGTGGTAATGCAGATGGAAGCGCTGGAGTGCGGCGCGGCTTCTCTCACGATGATCCTTGCATATTACGGGAAATGGATACCGCTTGAGCAGGTACGCGCTGACTGCGGCGTATCGCGAGACGGTTCCAATGCGAAAAACATCCTAAAAGCAGCGCGCAGCTATGGGTTGGCAGCAAAGGGCTATCGCTATGAGCCGGAGGGTTTAAGAGAGAATGGAAAATTTCCCTGTATCATTCATTGGAATTTCAATCATTTTGTAGTGTTGGACGGCTTCAAGGGCAGCAAGGCGTACCTGAACGACCCTGCAAAAGGGAGTTATTCCGTGCCGATGGAAATATTTGATAAGTCCTTTACGGGGATTTGCCTGATGTTCGAGCCTGCGGAGAGCTTCGAGCCAGGCGGAACCCCCAAGAGCATACTGACATTTGCGAAAAAACGGCTGAAAGAGGCCAAAACAGCAATGATGTTTGTGGCGCTGACAACGCTGATTACTGCTCTGTTTGGGATTATCACCCCGGCATTCTCGCGGATTTTCATGGATAGGCTGCTTACCGGCGAAAACCCGGAATGGTTTTTGCCGTTTATTTTCGCGCTTGGAGGAATAAGCGTGATACAGCTCATTGTGGAATGGATTAAGGCTGTTTATTCGCTGAAAATAAACGGTCAGCTTTCGGCAGTCGGAAGTACCGCTTATATGTGGAAGGTTCTTCGTATGCCGATGGAATTTTTCTCCCAGCGCATGGCGGGGGATATTCAGCAGAGGCAGAGAATGAACGCTTCGGTTGCACAGTCATTGGCAGAGACTTTCGCGCCGTTGGCGTTAAACACGGTTATGCTGGTGTTTTATTTTGTTGTGATGCTTCGCTACAGCCTGATTCTCACGCTGGTGGGGGTGGCTTCCATCGTAATCAATTTTGTGGTCTCAAGGATTATATCCAATAAGCGCATGAACATTACCCGGGTACAGTTGCGCGACGCGGGAAAACTCGCTGGAGCTACTGTGACGGGGATTGAAATGGTCGAAACAATCAAGGCCAGCGGCGCAGAGAATGGATTTTTCGAGAAATGGGCGGGCTATCAGGCGAGCGTAAATACCCAGCAGGTGCGTTTTGAACGCCTAAATCAGTATCTTGGCATGATTCCTGAGCTTGTGGCGTCACTGGCGAATATCGCCGTGCTGATACTCGGAGTTTATTTTACAATAAATGGAAAGTTTACAGTGGGCATGATCATGGCGTTTCAGGGCTTTTTAGGTTCTTTTACCGCACCCGCGCAGACGTTGATTTCGGCGGGACAGACGCTCCAGGAAATGCGTACGCAGATGGAGCGCGTTGAAGATGTGATGGAATACCCAACGGATGTGAATTGCAGCAGAGATGGGATTTTAGAGGCTGCGGAGTACAGCAAATTATCGGGCAGCGTGGAACTTAAAAACGTCACGTTCGGCTATTCGCGCCTTGCAAAACCTCTGATCAGGGATTTTAATTTAACGCTCAAAACCGGCAGCCGCGTGGCGTTTGTCGGCACATCAGGCTGCGGAAAATCCACGCTGTCAAAGCTGATTTCGGGACTTTACCAGCCCTGGGAAGGCGAAATCTTATTTGACGGAAAGCCTATAGAAAAAATTGACAGAAGTGTTTTTACCGGATCGTTGGCGGTAGTCGATCAGGATATTATTTTGTTTGAGGATACAATTGCAAACAATATCAAAATGTGGGATGGTTCAATAGAGGATTTTGAGATAATCATGGCGGCGCGGGATGCGCAGCTCCATGAGGACATTATGCAGCGTGACGGGGGCTACAGTTATAAAATCACCGAGGGTGGCAAGGACTTTTCGGGCGGCCAGCGGCAGAGAATGGAGATTGCCCGTGTTTTAGCCCAGGATCCGACCATCATCATTCTTGACGAGGCCACTTCTGCGCTGGATGCAAAAACGGAATTTGAGGTTGTAAAATCCATAAAAGACCGTGGAATTACTTGTATCGTTGTGGCGCATAGGTTATCGACCATACGCGACTGCGATGAAATCATCGTGCTTGATAACGGGGAAGTTGTAGAGCGCGGAACACATGATGAGCTGTACGCCAGAGGCGGCGTCTACACACAGCTTGTAACAAACGAATAAAGGTGGTGAAGATAGGATAATGGGATGGTTTGACGAACAAATAAAACAGCGGAAACAAAACGATCAGGATGTTTTTACAGATGCCTTTATTAACATTGCCGGCGCAGTGATGGGCAGCCGTGTTTCAACCGCACTCAATGACGAGCGGCAGCAGATGAAAAACGCCTTTGACGAGATATTAAGATTTTATCATATAAATACGAAAGAAATTCCCGACAATATCACGGACAGAAATGAACAGCTTGAATATTTGCTTCGCCCGCATGGAATCATGCGCCGCACGGTAACGCTCTCGAAAGGATGGTACAAAGATGCAATCGGAGCAATGCTGGGAATCCGTAAAAGCGATGGGATGGTTGTTGCGCTTATCCCCACGGGATTTTCAGGTTATCGTTATAGGGATATGGAAACAGGAAAACATGTGAAAATAAACGGCAAAAACCAGGAGCTTTTCGAGGAAGAAGCGATAGCTTTTTACAAGCCGCTGCCGCTGAAAGCGCTCGGAATTTCGGATTTGATGCGGTATATTCTGGGAACGCTTTCCACCGCTGATTTTGTGATGACAGGCGCGTCAGCGCTGGCGGTGACGTTGATCGGACTGTTATCGCCGAAGCTTAATAACCTGTTGTTTTCACGTGTTATCGAGGACGGCAGCACACAGATTTTGCTTGCGATTACGGTGTTTATGATTTGCGTTACGCTCAGTTCCCTGCTGATAAACGGCGTAAAGTCGCTGATTATAGCGCGGATAAACACCAAAATGAGTATTTCGGTTCAGGCTGCAATCATGTCCCGTTTAATGTCGCTGCCCGCAGGGTTTTTCAAGAATTACAGTTCAGGAGAATTAGCTGCGCGGGCGCAGTGCAGCAATTCGCTGTGTGAGATGTTGGTGTCTGTAGCGCTGACGACAGGGCTTACGTCTGTATTTTCACTTGTATACATATCGCAGATCTTTGTGTACGCGCCCGCGCTGGTGGTACCGTCGCTTATCATTACGCTTGCTACAGTGGCGTTTACAGTCGTATCGGCATTTGTACAGATGAAAGTCAGCAAAAAAAAGATGGAGCTGTCCTCAAAAGAGAGTGGCATGTCCTATGCATTGATATCGGGCGGGCAGAAGATTAAACTTTCGGGAGCAGAAATGCGTGCGTTCGCACGGTGGGGAAACCTTTATGCCGAAGAAGCGCGGCTTGCCTACAACCCTCCGATGTTCCTGAAAATAAACAGCGTTATTTCAAGCGCTATCTCGCTTGCAGGAACGCTTATGATGTATTGGATTGCAGTATCGTCAGGAGTATCCGTAGCGGACTACTATGCATTCAATACCGCTTACGGAATGGTTTCCGGGGCATTTATCTCGCTTGCGGGAATTGCGTTGACTGTGGCGCAGATTAAGCCGATTATGGATATGGTAGAGCCGATTTTGAAGGCAGTTCCCGAAATTTCCGAGGGAAAGCAGATGATTACGCGGCTTTCGGGCAGCATCGAACTGGATAACGTTTCCTTCCGTTACAACGAAAATATGCCGCTTGTGATTGACGATCTGTCGCTGAAAATCCGTCCGGGGCAGTATGTGGCGATCGTGGGCGCAACCGGGTGCGGGAAGTCTACGCTTTTGCGGCTTATGCTGGGCTTTGAATCGCCGCAGAAGGGCGCCGTTTACGTAGATGGCAAGGATATTGCGGCGGTGGACTTAAAGTCTTTAAGGCGCAATATCGGCGTGGTAATGCAAAATGGCAAGCTGTTTACGGGAGATATTTTCTCGAATATTATCATATCTGCACCGTGGCTTACTATGGATGAGGCCTGGCATGCCGCCGAATTGTCAGGCATTGCAGAGGATATTCGCCGTATGCCGATGGGGATGCACACAATGATTTCCGAGGGCAGCGGCGGAATTTCGGGCGGGCAGCGGCAGCGGCTGATGATTGCCCGTGCCATTGCACCAAAACCAAGCGTGCTGATGTTTGACGAGGCGACTTCAGCCCTTGATAATCTCACGCAGAAAACGGTTTCGGAATCGCTGGACAGTCTGAAATGCACAAGGATTGTTATCGCGCACAGGCTTTCTACCATCAAACAGTGCGACAGGATCCTGGTGCTTGATAAGGGAAAGATTATCGAAGACGGGACATATGACGAGTTGATACAAGGGGGAGGTTTTTTTGCAGAACTAGTGGCCAGACAAAGGGTTGACGCTTCCGCAGAATTGAGGGCCTGAAAATTTTTTGAAAATTTTTTGGAAATTTATTGGCTCTCGGCGGTTTTGATTCGTATAAAAGAACAAAGGCGCATATCACGTCTATGATTATCAGTTTTTATACTGTAATCTGTAACAAAATGTAAAGGTAACTTAATATTAGGAGGAAAGCGCTATGGAAAAAAAAGACCTTATTGCAAAGGCAACACAGACAAAATCTGACGAAGAACTTATTGCAAAGGCAAAACAGGCAAAATCTGTCGAAGAGCTTATGGCTCTCGCAAAGGAAAATGGTTATCCGATGGACGAGAAGAAGGCAGAAGTTTATTTTGAAAAGCTTCACAAGATGGGCGAGCTATCGGATGATGAGCTTGGCAATGTAGCAGGAGGCGGATGCCGTCCCAATCGTTGTCCCTTCTGCGGAGGTGACCTTGACGCTGTCAAATCACACTCTACTTTCAAAACTTTGTGTTGCCCATACTGCGGTAAGTTTGCATGTTGAACAATCATGGTGTGAAGGGAAGAGGCTCTTTTATGGCTTTCCCATACTGCGGTCCGTGGGGGCGGTAGGACAAATAATATCCGTATTTTGCGGCAGTTTCCGCAAATAATTATAAGGAGTGAATTGAGATGAGCCGGTACATATTAAATCCAGACATCGCCCTGCGCTCATGGCGGCTGGTGCCGTATGCGTATTACAGAAAGGGCGTCCGTTACGCGAAAGGATTGAAAAAGGAAGAGTTTGAATTCCTTTTGAAGTGCGACGGTAAAACGGAGCTTGAGGGGGAACTGCCGCTTGCGGAAAAATTTTTGGATATGGGATTTATTGCTCATGCAAAGGATGAGTCTATCCTGTCTGAATGGCAAAAATACCTCGACTGTGACAACCGCTATTTTCCGGCAATGAGCTGGATGATAACAGGGAAATGCAATTATAACTGCCTGCACTGCTTCAACGCTGCCGATAACGCTCCCATAATGAGTGAGTGGACGCTTGAGGAAGCAAATAGGCTGATTGAGCAGGCGCAAAAGTGTGGAATCAATGCTTTTACGATTACCGGCGGCGAGCCTATGCTCCATAAGAATTTTTTTGAGATTGTGGAGAGTATTTACGCACACGGAATGCACCTTGAGGATCTGAACACGAATGGTTCTTTCCTTGACGAGACAGCATTGGAGCAATTTAGGAAAATCGGCTGTAATCCGTTGATTAAAATATCCTTTGATGGAATCGGACATCACGACTGGCTCAGAAACCGCAAGGGGGCGGAGGCGGACGCGCTTCGGGCAATTTGCCTTTGCGTGGAGAAGGGCTTCCGTGTAAAAGTGCAGACGAACGTCCATCGGCTTAATATTGAATCCATGTTACCTACAGCGGAAATGTTAGATGAAATGGGCGTGGATGAAATGAGGGTGATCCGTACTTCAGAATCACCGCGCTGGAAGGAAAATGCAGATGGTTCCTGCTTAGAGGTTGAGGAATATTACGAAAGTATGTTGGAATTTGCCAACAGATATATCAAAAAGAAACACAATATGACAATAGATATCTGGCAGTTTCTCACGGTGTTTCCACAAACAGAATCTTACCGCCTGCGCCCCGTTGAATACGTTGCCGGAGAGTACCGGGACAGTATGCCCGTGTGCCGTGGGAACCGGGGGATGATTGCGGTTGCAGCAGACGGAAATGTCTACCCTTGTATGCAGATGTCAGGGTATTTTAGCGCGAAGAATAATTTCCTTAGCAGCGTTAAAAAAGAGGGATTGCAGCCAATTTTGCAAAAAGGGAGATATCTGAGCGAGGTCTGCACTACACTGGGTCAGTTGTTAGAGAACAATGAAACTTGCACAGTGTGTCCTTATTTTAAACACTGCGGGGGTGGCTGCCGCGCGCTGGCACTCGCTATTACAGGTGATAAATTTGGCATTGATCCCGCAAAGTGCCTATTTTTCCAAAAAGGTTGGCACAGGAAAATCGAGGAAACGCTGCGGGGTTGGAAAAATGTGGCGCCTATGGAGGGCGAATGATGGAGGAGAAATTACGGCGGCTGTTTGACTTTCAGAAATTTTCGGAAAATCTGCGTCTTGCCGAAATGAAGGATGAAACTGAGAAACGTTACGGCGAGACGCTTTCAGATGAAGAACTGGAACAGGTGAATGCTGCGGGCGAATTTGTCCCGTTTGAAAGCCGGGAGGATAATTCCGATGATTGAACTGCACGAAAACACCGAATTTGAGCAGATTTATGCCAAGTTTAAGGATAAGGTGGCGCGATATATATATGGGAAAATACCGAACGAACACGATGCGGAGGATTTGATATCGGATGTGTTCGTCAAGGTATTTAAGGGACTTTCAGGATTCGATGAGACGAAGGCTTCTCTGTCAACATGGATATATAGGATAACGCAGAATGCTGTTATCGACTATTATCGGACGGCGAAGTCTGTTTACGGGCTGCCGGAGGAACTTTGCTTTGAGGGAAACATTGATGAGGAAATGCTTAACGAGGAAACGCTCAAAAGTCTTGCGGACGCTCTCGAACAACTCTCCCAGCGGGAGCGCGATATCATTATCCTGCACTATTATAGCGGGAAAACATTGAAAAGTATCGCAGAAATAATGGATATTTCATACAGCTATGTAAAGCTGCTTCACACAAAGGCTTTGAAAGTTCTGCGTGAAATAATATATGATCAAACATCTTGACAAACATACTGGAAGTATGTGAAAGAGGAGCTCAAACATAGCAAGGAATAAGCATCCAGAAGAAACCGTTAATTTAATATTGAATGAGCGGGAACATGCAGAGTTTTTTATGAATATCCAAAGGTCAATCCTTTTATCGTTAGAAAAACGCAATCTGTTGACTGTGTCACAGC
>Ga0137308_102733_pt1 | contig 10800 bp, 10 predicted proteins | sample Inofrocosms_June_FD_97181 | JGI IMG/M metagenome (GOLD analysis project Ga0137308, IMG submission 97181) | Mouse cecal microbial communities from Vienna, Austria - N-Acetylneuraminic and N-Acetylglucosamine D2O microcosms_June | ecosystem: Host-associated > Mammals > Digestive system > Large...
AAGATTTTAAACAGGCTCTGACATAATGTTCCTTATTTTCTCCCATATTCTGAATAATGGAAACTAAAGCTTTTCGAATATCGATTGGCGTCATATGGCTCCTCCTCTGTAATGACTTGAGGTATTGGGGATATTTTCATTACAAAGGGGTTCTCTCACTAACAAAGTTAGTGAGAGAACCCGCACAAATTTCGCCTATTGTCAATAGTTATTTATATTTTTTGTTTCTATCTTGGCTCGTTTTCCTAACTTATTGACATTGCCCCTGGCGGAGAACTTATATTTTTTCGCACTACTTCAGCCGGTATAAATTTGAGCTGAGGCTCCCGTTCTCCCGGAAGCGCCGCTCCTTGGAGATCAGCTCCGCCCTGCACAGATCATTCAGTGCCCGCTTGACGGTAGAGCGGGACAGCCGCAGCTCGGCGGAGATCGTGCGTATCCCCGGCCAGCACTTGCCCTCGCTGTCGGCGTGGTCCTTCAGGTACATATACACAGCCCTGGCCCGGTGGTTCAGGTCGGACTGATAGATCTTCTCAAAGTATCCCATAGGCTACTACTGCCCCTCATCTGTGCGGACAACCACAGGGGGAGGCGGCTCCCGCCTGGTGCGTCTGGCCTGAGCGTAGGACGCGCCGCCTCTGGCAGTTGGAGTTTTCGGCGGGACTGGGGGAGCGGGAGGGGTATCGCTCTCCGCCGGCTGTGCGTGGTGACAGCGGAAGATCGCCTGCTCCAGCTCCTGCTTGTTGGCATAGGCCACGGTACGTGCGGCCCGCTCCGGCAGCAGATACGGATCACCGAAGGAGATGCCCCAGTCCAGGAAGAGCCTGAGCCGTGTCTGCATGGGGTGCGTCCCCGTCTTCATCACTACAAACTGGCCCTTGGGGATGGACTTCAGCTCATCCGGCGTCATGAGAGGCCGCTCCATCATCTGGAGGGAGCGGCTGGCGCTGTCTTTTCCGCCGCCCTTGCTCACCGAACCGCTCATGACGGTGCGGCTGCCCAGGGCCTTGGACAGCACCTCGGCGGTCTGGGAGTTGGGAGCGAAGCCGCCGAAGATGGTATCCTGCGTATTGTCGACAATGATCTCCGCGCCCTCCTTGCCGTAGTTCTTCTCCAACTGGGCAAGGCTCTGGATGATCGGCACCAGGGTCAGCTTGCGGGAGCGGCCGGCGCTGAACAGAGGCAGGATGTCGAAGGCGGGCATGGTGCCCAGCTCATCGCAGAACAGCACCACCCGGTTGGGCAGCTTACCGCCGTTCTCGTCCGCCACGGAGAACAGCTCACGGGACAATGTCTGGATCATCAGGCCAGCCATGAAGTTCTTGCTGGGGTCTTCTTCCGGCAGAACGAGGAAGATGGCAGACTTCTGGGAGGCAAAAGCTTCCGCGTCAATGGCGCTGTCGAAGCACAGCACCTGCTCCAGCTCGGAGTCCAGGAAGGCGTTCAGCCTGGACAGCACCGTGGACATGACCGAGGCCATGGCCTGTTCCGCCGAGTTGAGAGCGGCTCCGGCGAACCACCGGGCCTTGTGCGTGTCGGGGAGTGTGTCCATCATGACCTGAAAGCCGTTCTTGCCCTTGGCGGTCTTGCTGGGCGCCAGCAGATCCTGCACCAGCTTGAACACACTGACGATGTGCCGCCGCTCCTGGGGAGCCTCCTCCGTGGGCGGCAGATACTCCGCCAGAAGGAGGACTACCGCTGTGAGCAGTCCCTCGGCGGCATCGTAGAAAAACGCATTCTGGCCGTAGTTTGAAGCGTCTCCTTCCGGGTTTATAATGGTCTTCGCTAAGATTTTGGCGTACTTCTCCGCTTTGGCTCTCGCCGCCAGATTAGTGGGCTGCTCCCGGCAGATGTCCATGTAGCGGTTGATGAGCGTGAGGAGGTTGTACCCGTCTGACCTGGTGGGATTGCGCAGGTCGATCACCGCCACCTTGTACCCATAGTGCTGCAAGGCCACGGCGCCATAGTTCCGGGCCAAATCCCCTTTTGTATCAAGGGCCAGGAAGCTCATCCCGCTGGCGCAGGCGTACTCCATGTTGGGGTAGAGAAAGAACGCCGTCTTGCCCACGCCGGACGCGCCGATCATCAGGCAGTGGATATCGTCCGTGTCCACCAGCGCGGTGACGGCGTTCTTCTTTCCGACGCACCCCAGTACCAGCCCCTGCGCTTTGGGCAGGTTCTTTCCGGAGCGCCACTCGCTCACATGGAAAGGGATGTGCCGGTAGGTCTGCTGGATCTCCTTCCTGTTGGCCCAGCGCGCGGTTCCATGCTGGCCGTCGCCAACCGTCTTGGACTTGATGTTGTCCAGATTCCCACTTCCGGAGAAGTGCGTGGCGGCGGCGATGAGCAGAAGCATCCCGCCCGCCAGTAAAATTAACATGATCGTCTGCGGCGTCATAAATTCACCCCATCTCTTGTTGTAATGCCGCTTGTTCCTGTTTCTGCTGCTGTTTCAAAACGTCCGCCTCATACTTGACGGATATCTTTGCGCAGGACAGCGCCAGCTCCAGCCAGCCTTCCGTCAGCTGTCGTTTTTCCGCCTCACTGCGGATGCCAGGCTTGGAGGCCAGCTTCAAAACAGCATGAGCCTGTTCCGCCAACACAGCGGTGCGGCTGTTCAGGCTGCTCCGATTCTGGTGGGGATGGATACAGCTCCGCAGTTGCTCCAACAGTTCCTCACTGCTATGTGGTTCACCCAGCTGTCGCAGCCCCCGGCCATAGGCGTACAGGGCCAGCGCGGAGGCCAGCTCGATGCAGGTCATGGCTCCCTCTGGGTAGTCCCTGCGGAGATTCATCTCATATCCGCAGAGCGCATTTGTCAGCTCACGGCCTACCCGTTCTGGAATGACACACTCCTCCATGTAGACTCCGATCCTGCCGCAGACCTCCGAAGCGGCAATAAGCTGGGGATGCTCCTCCGCCTCCTGAGCAGGGAGACCACGCCGGGCCTTGAGATCCTCGTTCCAGTCCTTGTGTTCAGACTGGAGCATCCCCACATCGTCATAGCCGTGTTCATGGAGGATCTCCGCCAGCCGTCCGCTGGCCTCGATGCCCGCCTCGTCGTGATCCAGGCAGAGACAGACGGTGCGAAGGCAGGGGTTCCGCTCCAGCATCCAGAGCATGGCGTGTTCCGCGGTCCCGCACAGGGCCACGAAGCTGTGTTCCTGCCAGCCTCGGGGGTAGCGGGAGAGGAAGGACATCAGGTCAATGGGCGCCTCAAAGACATAGAGGCGGTTGCTGGTCCCGGTGTAGTGGAAGCTGCACCGGGGGTCGCTGCCCTCCACGTTGATGCGGAAGGTTTTGCCGAGGCTGTTGAGGCTGCGCTTGTGGGCGTGGCGCGGGACGCCGTTTTCATCCTTACCGACGAAGACGGCGTTGTGGTACTCTCTGTCCTTGAATTTCTCACAGCTCTCATACAGCAGTCCCGCCCGGACAAAGGCATTGACCACGTTCCGGTCCAGGAATCGGTGCTTGAGCAGGTAGGCGTACATCCGCCGAATCTCCCGGCCGGCAGAGGGCAGTGCAAATTCCTTCCTGGGCTTCTCCTCCTGCTTTGGGGCGGAGGCATAGACGGTTCCCTGCTCCCCGCCCAGCAGACGGGTGATGGCCTCGGGGTAGGAGAGGTCATAGAACTGCTGGACGAAGGAAATAGGTCCGCCGCCCTCCTTCACAGCGTGGTCGTACCATCCATTGCCCCGGACGGTGACGCTGTGGTCGCTGGCCAGGCGGTACTCCGGCCCGGAACGGATCAGCTTCTCCCCCTGATGGCGTAGGAACTCTACCAGATCCACCTCGCTGGCCCGGAGCTTCTGCTCCTCGGTAAAATGGATATAGGGCACTTGCTTCACCTCCAGATAAAAGCAAGAACCAGAGCGCCGTGTCTGCGGCGCTCTGGCTCTGATCGGTTTTGGTATTCTTATTCTTATGACGGGGACGCTGGATCGTCCTCCTGTTGGGGGAATGAAGGGAGGACAACGCTGGCTGCGGACACCTGCCGCAATTTTCTACGGATGGATTCACGGTAGATCCCCGCACCCTTGATGGCGGTTTCGGACAGATCGAAGCGGTAGTATTTCGCTGTGTGATCCTCCGTCCAGTAGGGGTAGGTAAAAAGATAGAACCGTTCCGCCTGCTCATGGCTGGCAAGGTAGAGCAGAAGCCGTGGCAGGTTGAGGTTGCCGCAGTGGGCAAAGACCCGGCCCTCCCGCCAGCACATGAACTCTCCGTCGTAGGACGGCTTTCCCTCCTGCCGCATCTGGCGGAGGGCGTTGATGCGTATTCTTTCGATCTCTGTGTGTGCGAACTGCTTCCAGCGGGTTTCCCGCGCCAGCTCCGAATAGACCTCCATCATCTCGCTGTCGCTTTGGATGTCCTGGTCGTATGAATAGGTGTGTTCCGTGACAGTGATCTTTCCATGCTCCAGCAGGAAGAGCGTCACCACCATGGAGTGCTCATCCGCCAGGATTGAACCGCGATCCCGTCCGGAATAGGAGTTCATGATCTCGTCCAGACGTTTGGCGGAGTCAAGGTCACTTGAAAAGTTCAGCTCCATGTGGCGGCCTCCTGTAAGGATTTCTTTTGAGCATTATACACGGGAGAGCCCTTTCGCGCAAGAGGCCGCGCCCCCATGCGAGACTTTTGGAGCCCTTTTGGAGCGGCGGCTATCGAAGCTGCTGGACTGGCTCCTCATGATCATCGGGCTTGTGGCCCATGGCGATTTTCTTCTCCCTGATCTTTCTCCTCAGCTTGCTGTCCACAAAGGAGATCCCGCCGCTGGGAGGCGGGGCCTGCTCCTGGAAGATGCGGCCCACGTGGTGGAGGAGCCGGGTGGCGCTGGCGAAGAGGGAGGGCGAGTCGTTCATGTGGTCGAGAAAATATCGGGCGTACTCATTGCCCTGTTCCGCCGCCAGTGTGAACCAGCGAACGGCGGATTCCCTGTCCTGGGGAATGTCGTTTTCCAGCAGGTACAGCTTGCCGAGGGCATACTGGGCGTACTGGTTTCCCTGTTCCGCAGACTCCGTCAGCCAGCGGACAGCGCCCGCGGTATCCTTTGCCACACCGTCGCCGCTCAGCAGCAGTTTGCCCAGCCGGTACTGCGCGAACTGGTTTCCCAGATCAGCAGACTGTCGGAACCATCGCAGGGCGGCAGCGGGATCGTCCGACTCCAATCGCAGCTTGCCCAGGGCGTACATGGCGTACTGATTGCCCCGCTCGGCTGCCTGGGAGAACCAGATCACCGCCTGGGTCATGTCCTGTACCACCGGCCCGCCGTCACGGTATAGCTTTCCGAGGACATATTGAGCGCAGTCCAGCCCGGCCTCCGCCGCATGGGTCAGCCAGCCCACCGCCTGACGAGTCTGCTCCGGCTTGGCAGAGGGATCTGCGAGGATGTGCTTTGCCATCTGATACTCCGCATAGGTGTTTTTCAGTTCAGCGGACTTCTCCAGCCACTCCAGCGCGGCGGTCTCATCCCGCTCTGTCCCTACGCCATGGAGTAGCATCCAGCCGATGCGGTATTGGAGCCGGTCATCGGGGCGCTGATCCGCCAGCGTCCGGAATCCGTCATAGGCTGCGGAGAAATACCGGGCGGCCTGCCGTCCGTCCACAGCACAGCCAATCCCGTCACAGTATCGTTTTCCCAGTTCCCAAGCGGCGTAGGGGAACCCCTGCGCCGCAGCGAGTGTGTACAGCTCCAGCGCCTTTCCATCATCCTGCGGCACACCCTTGCCCCGGCTGTAGAGCCCGGCGAGAGAGTATTGGGCGTACTGGTAGCCCCGCGCTGCCGCCTGGGAGAACCACTTCGCCGCCGCAGTGTCATCCTGCTCTGTCCCAAGCCCCCCGGCGTACATCTTGCCGATGCGGTACTCCACATAGCGGTTGGGGCGCTGCCGCTCCACGGTCTGGAAGGCGGAGAGCGCCTTGGCGTACCACGCATGGGACTGCTCCGCGTCAGCCTCCACGCCAGTGCCGTCCGCAAACATCCTACCCAGGTCATGCATGGCCAAGGCGTTGCCGTCGAGGGCCTCCTCCATGAAGAGGCGGCAGGCTTGCTCGTGATTCTGGGGCGTCTCGTCATCTCCGTACAAAAAAGACCGCGCCCGCTTGTATCGGTCACTCCATACCACGGCGGGTGGCGCTTCGCTGGCCTCCTCCGGCACATCCGAACCTTCCGACTCCGCTTCCGGCTCGGGGCCGTCGTCCTCGCCGGCCTGGGGCGGCTCCTGGATATCCGCCGGCGTGAACACCTCGGTATGCTCACCAAGCCGCGCCGCCTCCTCTACCACCACATTCTTTATCCGCTTGAACTCCGTTTGCCGGGAGAGAGGGAGCCGGTCTGGAAGGTCATCCCGGTACGTCCGCAGCACTTCTTCCCGCAGCTGATACCACAGGTCATAGGTGGAGGAGACACGGGTGTCCTTTGCCAGCTCGTCCACGATCTCATCCACCACAGCCTTCAGCGGTGCCTTGAGGTAGCCGTACTGTTTTTTGCCGGAGGTGCTTTTCAGCCGTTGGGCCAGTTCGCCCATGAGCTGCTCGATGCGTGGATTCTCCAGCGTGCCGGAGAGCATCTGCCGGATCAGCTCCTTCATGACCTCGCCGGACTGCCGCACCAGCTCATCCCGGCGCTGGGTCTGCTGCCGGTAGATCTCCGTCAGCTCCTGGCGGAAAATATTCTTTGCCAGTCCGGACTTGATCCTGGCGATGCCCTCCTTGTCCAGAAAGCCAGAGCGCCCGTCCGCACTGTAGCAGACCATGTGGACATGGGGATGCGCTCCCTCGTCGTGGTAGGAGGCGTACCACCGAAACTGCTCCCAGGGGATCTTCATGGCATCCGCAATCTGTGGGGCGTAGGTGGAGAGGAGGGCCTGCCACTGTCTGGCGTTGTCGTAGCCGAGGCGGGCGGCATCCTCCCGGCGCAGGGAGATAATAGGCAGCCACACGTTGCCGGGGTGGTTCGCCACCTCCTCCGCGATCCTGGATAGCTCCAGCGCATCGCCTGTGCCGTTGAACAGACCATGCGCGCCGAGCCGCTCCGCACGAGGGCGCTGGGCAATGTAGCTGACGTAGTTCTCCCGCTTGGCGATCTGGTCCGCGTCGTCGCAAGCTCCATATCCCTCACTCCCGCCTTGTGGCGAGAGCTCGCTCATTTCGCTGCTCCTCCTTTCCCCACCGAACCCGCTTCGCTGGGCTTCGGCGGGGACCCCATAATCCTCTATCGCTCTGGTGATAAATTCCGAGGCGGTGGCACGGGTGGGGGAGGACTGGTAGTCCTCGTACTCGAACATCCCGCGGCACATGGGGAAGTCCCGGAGGAGCCGCTCCACCATGGCCCGCTGCTTTTTTGTGGCAGGCTGGCCGGCCTTGTCCGGCTTGAGGAGATCCGTACCGTCACGGGTAGCGACGTAGCGGACGTAGTTGTTCAGGTGTGCGGCGGCTTTCGCTGTCCCCGGCTTGATGTAGGGGCACTTGAAAATGATCCGGGGCATGGAGCGTCACCGCCTTTCTGTCACACGCCGCCCCGCTGGTACTCCACCGCCTTGTCCAGCGTGACGCTGCCGCTGGTCTTCTTCACGTTCTGGACGCACCGGCCGCGGAGACTGTGGAGCGCGTCGTCGCTGATTTCCATCCCCGCCGCCAGCACGTTCATCACCATGTCCAGCTCCACCGCCAGCTTGAAGAGCAGACGGCAGATGCGGTTCTCCGTGTCCTGCATAGTACCGCGCAGGACGGAGGCCAGTGCGGGCGGCAGGTAGGCGGTGGCCTCCTGACCGGAGACGTACCCGGCGTAGAACCGGATGGCTCTTTCAATGAACTCGTTTTGTGTATGACAGTTGTCCCGTGGGCACATCTCTTTGACGAGCTGCTGCGTCTCGGGTGAGATCCGCAGCGCGAACTTGATTTTTTCCCTCGGCATGGTGTTCCTCCTAAAAATCCGTAATATCCCCGCCGGGAACCCGTAAAAAGCGGGCAACGGCGGGCTTTTTCTAAAATCAGACCCCCGAGCTGACCCCAGGGGGTAAAAAATGACCCCCGCCGAAACGTCCCCGACCCGCTCTGCGGGGCGGTGTTCCCCGCGGGTCGGGGCGCTTGCGACCCCCGCGCTTTATCCTGCACATTTTTCGACCCCTCGGTTCACCTGCCACTTTCGGTTGTGCTGAATTCGCTGGATGGCGCACACTGGCCACACGCTTTTGACACGGCTGTGTCTGCGGTGAGCGGCGGTTTGTTACCCTCCGGATACCAGCGAGGCTACACAGCGGCGCACAGGGTGTCACGCTGAGTGCACGCTATCACTGCGGAGTGCGAGTGCCGTTGCGACTCGCTGGCGCTCAGCTGCCACATCCATCTGCGCCAGCTGTTGGTCGTAGAACTGGTCAAGGGCCAGTTGGATCGGGCGGATGGTGTAGAGCAGGTTGCCGTTGCGCTTCAGACCGGCCTTGGTGGTGACGGTCGTGCTCTCTGTACTGATGAGCTGCCTCTCCTCCAACCCGCACACATACTTGCGGGAAGTGTTGGTGCTTATCCTCACTGCTCTGCCGATGGTCTTGTAGCTGGGTCAGCACTGGTAGGTGTTTCGATTCTCACAGCAGAGCAGATAGGAGTAGACGGCCAGCGCACCGGGCGACAGTCCCAGCAGGAATATCTCCTTGGGCAGTTGGAAGTAGTTCTTGATTGGATCACGCTTGAGCCAAGGTGTGTATTTCAATCTGCACCTCTCTGAGTGTGCTGCGACACCCACTCCACGAATTTCTCTTTTGGTACTACGAGCCTGCTGCCGATTTTCAGAACAGGGAAGAAAGAGGACCCCGCACAAACGCACAGCGTTTGTGTGGGGAGAGGAGGAGCAACGGAGTGAGCGAGCCCTGCCGCTTGCGGTGGGGCGAGTGATACGGAGTTTGTGACGACGATGTGCATCAACTCGTACACGCTGGACGGTGAGACGCCCAGCACCTTTGCCACTGTTGCTGCGTTCAGGAACAGTAGCAGCTCGCCGTAGTCCTTGTAGATGGATTCTTTCATGTTGCGCTTGACCTCCATTTCTTTATGACATGATTTCTTTCTCTGCTTTTCTGCACTGACTTCCTCACTTTTATTATAATATCCTGTTTCCAGTTCCGTATTTCAGCAGGTTATGCTATACTGACTGTGTTTTCAGATAAAGAGGAGGAAAACTTACTATGCATGACTTTATCCGTACAATCTTCTATTTGTTCCGGCAGGCAATTCCTCCTGCCTTGATTGGCCTGGCAATAGGAGCAGTACTTCTCGTCCTGCTGAACCAGAAATACCGTCAGAAGGGAATACAGTTTCCGAAAGGACAAGCTGTAGCTGTTCTGTTGCTGTTGTGCTACTTGGGTGGACTGGTCGCCATCACGTTTATGAACCGAATGGGAAACGGTATGCAGATGTATCAGCTTTATCCATTCCTGGCGTTTTGGGAAGCGTGGAATGCCTTTACGCTTCAGGTCTGGCTGAATCCTTTGCTGAACATTGCCATGTTTGTCCCCCTGGGTGTGTTTCTCCCTTTGGCGGCAAAACCCTTCCGACGGTGGTACTGGATGCTGGCGGCAGGAGCAGGAACATCCCTTATTATCGAAGCGGCCCAATACATCCTTGGCCGGGGACAGGCCGATGTGGACGATCTCATTTGCAATACCTTGGGAGCTATGTTGGGGTACTGCCTGTGTATGTTGTTCGTCAGCTTGTCAGGAAAACAATGGAAAACCGCTGGGGCCTATGCCTTACTCCCGGCCTTGTCCATTGTGGCCCTGACGGGTGTGTTCTTTGCCTACCGTTTCCAGCCCTATGGCAATCTGGAGGATGCCCCCATCTATGCTGCCGACACCAAAGGAGTGGAGTGGGTACTGGAATGTGCGTTATCCGATGAACCGGGGCCATCCGGGGTATATTGGACGGAACCCTTTACCTCGGAAAGTTGTGATGCTTTTGCCGTGGACTTCCTTGGGCGGCAGGGCGCAGAAATCAATTTCGGCAGCCCGGACGTAAACTACTATGACAACAGCACCTTTTACTCCGACCATCGCACATATAACCTGATCATAAATCACAATGACCGCTCCTACGAGTACACAGATTATCGGGTGGATAGCGACTTGCGTTACAGTGACAAAGGCGGAAGAATTACAGAAGATGAACTCCGGACTGCCCTGGGGACGTTTGGCATTGATGTGCCTGACGCAGCCCAATTTGTTACTGTGGACGAGGAAAGGGGCGAGTATGCGTTCCGGGCAGAATGTGTGGTGGAAGATGGTGTACTGACTGCTGGTGAGTTGATTTGCCACATCGCGGAGGGTGGTATTCTCTATGAGGTGGACAACGCCCTCTCTGTCAGCACCCTTCACGGGAATGCCACTGTAATATCTTCCCAAGAGGCATATGACCTTCTTTGTGCGGGCCGGTTCTCCTGGCAGGACGTGCCGATGTTCAATTACCTGAAGCCCAATCAGGTGCGGGTTACCGCCTGCGCTCTGGAATACATGGCCGACAGCAAGGGGTTCCGTCAGCCGGTCTATGTCTTTACCCTCTCGGATGACCGGGATGCGGAGCTGCGCAGCGGCAACGGCTGGACTACCTTTGTTCCTGCACTATCCGGGTCATGAGTGAGTCAATAGTTGGAAATGTGTCAGCCGTAGGAGAAAACAGTCACATTAGGAAAAACTTTTGCAATGTTGGGCGCATTCCCAAAAGAGTTCGGTAAAATTAGCTTTCTCTTTACCAAAGGGCCATGCCGCCAGTCCGAAGTTCTTAGATACTCCTTATTAGAACCCACCGAATGAA
>Ga0137308_102734_pt1 | contig 10794 bp, 6 predicted proteins | sample Inofrocosms_June_FD_97181 | JGI IMG/M metagenome (GOLD analysis project Ga0137308, IMG submission 97181) | Mouse cecal microbial communities from Vienna, Austria - N-Acetylneuraminic and N-Acetylglucosamine D2O microcosms_June | ecosystem: Host-associated > Mammals > Digestive system > Large...
AGGATGTAATCTATAATGTGGATAAAGACGTGGAGATGAAAGCCGGAAAACTCTATGTACTGCAGGGCAACAAACCTATTGAAGTACCGGAGCTCCATGCGGGGGATATCGGCGCCATCGCGAAACTGACTGCGGCAAGAACAGGCGATTCCCTGTCCACGAAGCAGCATGTGATCAAGTATGGTAAGCCGGATATGTCCGTTCCTTATACATATAAGCGCTACAACGCCGTTAATAAAGGCGATATCGACAAGATCTCCCAGTCGCTGCAGAAGATCATGCACGAAGATATGACCATCAAGGTTGTGAATGATTCCGAAAACAGACAGACGCTGCTCTACGGTATGGGCGATCTGCATCTGGACATGGTGGCAAGCCGCCTGAAGAACGAATATAAAGTTGAGATCGAGATGGCTGAGCCGAAGGTTGCTTTCCGCGAGACGATCCGCAAGAAATCCGATGTGGAATATAAATACAAAAAACAGTCCGGCGGACACGGCCAGTACGGCCACGTTAAGATGCGCTTCGAGTCCTCCGGCGATCTGGAGACACCTTATATCTTTGAACAGGAAGTGGTAGGCGGCGCGGTGCCGAAGAACTATTTCCCGGCGGTTGAGAAGGGGATTGCGGATTCCGTATTGAGAGGCCCCCTTGCCGGGTATCCGGTAGTGGGCGTAAAAGCCGTACTGTACGATGGATCTTATCATCCGGTGGACTCTTCCGAAATGGCGTTCAAGACAGCGGCAAGCCAGGCGTTCAAGAAAGGATTTATGGATGCGGGCCCGGTACTGATGGAGCCCATCGCCAATCTGAAAGTAACGGTACCAGACAGCTATACCGGTGATGTTATGGGCGATCTGAATAAGAGAAGAGGCCGTGTGCTCGGCATGAACCCGGCGCCCGGCGGAAAGACCGTTGTAGAGGCGGACATTCCGATGACAGGGCTTTACGGCTACTGTACGGACCTTCGTTCCATGACCGGCGGCAGAGGCGTATATGCTTATGAATTTGCCCGCTATGAGCAGGCTCCGTCCGACATTCAGGAAAAAGAAGTAGCAGCAAGAGCCGCAGCACTTGCCGATGGCGAATAGACCGAGCTGAAAGCGAGGGATACGAGCAAAAAGCGAAGCGTTTGCGAGGCTGTGAGCGAAGCGAGCAGAAGCCGACCGAGCTGAAAGCGAGGGATACGAGCAAAAAGCGAAGCGTATTTAAAAAGTTTAAATCAGGGTTACAGTGATAAAGGGGTATGAGGGAAACACCTGTGCAGGAGAGCACGGGTGTTTTCTTGTCATATAGGAAAGTTCGTCCTGTATGACAAAACCCTCCGGGGGGATGCGCACCGGGCGCATAAGGAAAATGGCTGCAGGCTGTGGGAGGGAACTGGAGCGACGAAAAGAGTATAAGCTGCGGACAAAAACAGTAACTATGGGCAGCAGAAAAGAATGTTTACTTGACAAAAAGCTGCGGGATAGGTAATATTTAGGAAGGATTCGTTGAAAGTACAGGCTGCATGTAAAAAAAGCAGGGAGGATGATATATGGCAGAAGTTTATAACCACAGAGAAGTGGAACAAAAATGGCAGAAGATCTGGGATGACGAACAGGCTTTTGCGACATCTGAGGATTACAGCAAACCGAAATATTATGCGCTGGTAGAATTCCCCTATCCATCAGGGCAGGGGCTTCATGTGGGGCACCCGAGACCCTATACGGCGATGGATATCGTGTCCCGTAAGCGCAGGATGCAGGGATATAACGTATTGTTCCCGATGGGCTGGGACGCGTTTGGCCTGCCTACGGAAAACTATGCGATCGCAAACAAGATCCATCCGAAGATCGTGACAAAGAACAATGTGGGGCGTTTTAAGGACCAGCTTCATTCTCTGGGTTATTCCTTTGACTGGAACAGAGAGATCAATACCACAGATCCGGGCTATTATCACTGGACCCAGTGGATCTTTTTGCAGCTTTTTAAGAAGGGACTTGCCTATAAAGCGGAGATGCCGATCAACTGGTGTACTTCCTGTAAGGTGGGGCTTGCCAATGAGGAAGTGGTGAACGGCGTGTGTGAACGCTGCGGCGCGGAGGTGATCCGGAAGGTAAAAAGCCAGTGGATGCTGAAGATCACGGACTATGCGGAAAAGCTGATCGAAGGGCTTGACGGTGTGGACTATGTGGAGAAGATCGCCGTGTCCCAGAAAAACTGGATCGGAAAATCCAAAGGGGCGGAAGTGGATTTCTCCATTGCGGGAAAAGAAGATAAATTGCGGGTTTATACTACAAGATGCGATACCCTGTTTGGTGTCACTTATATGGTAGTTTCTCCGGAACACCCGATCCTGGATAAATATAAGGCGGAGATCAGAAACTGGGAGGATGTGGAGCGTTACAGACAGCAGGCTGCGAAAAAGTCTGATTTTGAACGTTCCGAACTGGTGAAGGAGAAGACCGGTGTGGTTCTTGACGGGCTCTTGGCGGTAAATCCGGTAAACCGGAAGGAGATTCCGATCTTCGTATCGGACTATGTACTGATGAGTTACGGAACCGGCGCGATCATGGCGGTGCCTGCCCATGATGAGAGAGACTGGGATTTTGCAAAGAAATTCCATCTGCCGATCGTGGAAGTGGTGGCCGGCGGTGAGGATGTACAGCATAAAGTATATTCCGATGTGGAACACGGTATTTTAGTGAATTCCGAATTCCTGAACGGTATGCCGGTGGAAGCGGCAAAAAACTGTATGATCCAGTATCTGGAATCGAAGGGGATCGGCAAGGAAAAGACAAACTATAAACTGCGTGACTGGGTATTTTCGAGACAGCGTTACTGGGGCGAGCCGATTCCGGTCGTATATTGTGAGAAATGCGGTTATGTGGCGATCCCGGAAAGCGAACTGCCTCTGGAATTACCGGATGTGGACAGCTATATGCCTACCGATACCGGGGAATCTCCGCTGTCGGCAATGACCGAGTGGGTCAATACAACCTGTCCCTGCTGCGGCGGGCCGGCAAAGAGGGAGACGGACACCATGCCCCAGTGGGCAGGATCTTCCTGGTATTTCCTGCGTTATACAGATCCGAAGAATGATAAAGCGCTTGCCAGCAGGGAAGCGCTGGAATACTGGATGCCGGTGGACTGGTATAACGGCGGTATGGAGCATACCACACTGCACCTGTTATATTCCAGATTCTGGCACAAGTTCCTTTATGATGAAGGCGTAGTGCCCTGTCCGGAACCTTATCAGAAGAGAACTTCCCACGGTATGATTCTGGGACTTAATCCGCACAGCTTTTCCAATCTGCCGGCAGGGGAACAGAAGAAGCTGCTGGAAGAGCATGGAAGTGAAGAGGCTGCAAGGGCGGCGCTCAGGGAAAAATTCGGTGAAATGGCAGATCATCCTGTGGTGAAGATGTCCAAGTCTCTGGGCAATGTGGTAAATCCGGATGATATCGTAAGGGATTACGGCGCTGACACTCTGCGTACCTATGAAATGTTTATCGGTGCTTTTGACTTGAGTGCAGGCTGGAGCGAGGACGGAGTAAAGGGCTGCCGGAGATTTTTGGAGCGTGTCTGGAAACTGCAGGACATCATGACGGATGAGGAAGGCTACAGTGCGGATTTAGAGACAAAGATGCACCAGACCATCAAGAAGGTGGGCAGCGATTACGAAAATCTGAAATTTAATACCGGTATCGCGGCAATGATGGCGCTGATCAATGAATTTTACCGGAAAAATGCGGTGACGAAGGGGGAATATAAGACACTGCTCACGTTGCTGAATCCTGTAGCGCCCCATATGACAGAGGAGATCTGGCAGATGATCGGGGAAGAGGGACGTCTCTATATTCAGAACTGGCCGGAGTTTGAGGAGGCAAAGACCATTGAGGCGACAATAGAGATCGCAGTGCAGATCAACGGAAAAGTCCGCGGTACGATGAATATCGGGAAGGATGATCCGAAAGAGGATATTATTGCCGGGGCAAAAGAGATGATGGCAGACCGCCTCACCGGAACCATCGTAAAAGAGATCTATGTGCCGGGAAGGCTTGTGAATATCGTGCAGAAGTAAAGAAAAGTGATGGATTGCCGTCGGATATAGTGTTATCCGGCGGCATTTTCGTGGCGGCGTATAGGCGGCGTCCGGGTATTGCCTTATATTTTGTCACCCCATAGATTTCCGCATCCGCATGATCTGATTCATGCGGCTCAGTTCATCGGGAGAAGAATGCTCTTTTAGAACTTCCAGAATGGAGTCCATCTCATTTTCTGTGAAAGTGATGTTTTTTTCGCGGCTGATCTTGATGACGGACATGAAAAAAGGAAGCATTTCTTCCTGCTTCAGCTTGCGGCTTTCAAAAAGCATGATCTGGAGAAATTCCAGTTTGGCGTGCGGAATATGGGAGAGGGCTTTATCCCGCATCCACTCGCCGGAAGTTAAGTAGTCATTTTGATTTTCATTTTTAGCAGCCATAGAGATCCTTTCTTTGCTATACTTATTATATTTGTTTACAGGTTTTGAAAACGTTCATTGAATTTCTCATACAATTCCTTTTGGGAATCGGACATCATATTTGTCAGGACGTCTCCGGAGGGAGCGCCCTTCATCATATTCTGGAAAAGGTTGTTTGCGGGGAAGGGAGCGCCGGATTTCTCCGGGGCACTGCCTGATCCGGACTGTTTTTCCCTGTCATGACCGGCATCGGGCTGTCCCATGCCTGCCATCTGTCCGAACAGTGTCTCGAAATCCATGCCTTCCGGCAGGATACCCTTCAACGCTTCCATGTTTTTCTGCATTTTGGAAAATTGCTTCATCATGTCCATGCCCTTCTGAAGCTGCCGGAAATTTTCGGCTTCTCCGGGAGTGAGATAGGGGAGCAGGTCATCGACAGGAATCTCCTGTTCCCCGTATTTTTTATCAAAACCGCATCCGCTGAGCACATAAGGGTGTGCGTTCAGAAACGAAATGGTATAACGAAGTTCTAAAAATTTGATATATAATGCCAGATTTTTTTGAAGGGGAGGGTTTAAACAGGGTAACAGTATTTTCAGCATCTGAATATGATTAGTGGTATATAAGCTGTCAAAGGCATATATTTGTTCGTTTTTTATCGTTTCCATAAAATTGCACAATGCTCCGGTTTCGTCTGAAATATTCTTTTATTATTATGTATGCGCCGGAAACATGCTTCATAACCGAAAAAGTTGTGGTGCCCACAGATGGCGCAGAGGATGCGGGAGAGAATGTCTTATTTTAAAGAGGCGGCTTTACACCGCCTCTTGCCGGATTTTAGCAGAATCCGTTGCCGCCGCCACAGCAGCTGAGCAGCAATAAGATCCAGATAATGCATTCGCAGCCGCAGCCGTTGCCGTTGAAAAGGCCAAAGCCGTTGCCGTCGCATCCACAGTCATCATTGCCGTTGCCGCCGCAAAGGAACAGAAGAAGGATGATCCAGATGAAATTGCCGCATCCGCACCCGCTTCTGCCTACGTTGCCGCATCCGCAGTTTGTAGCTGTTAAATCACTCATAATTTGTTGCCTCCATTTGTTTATTTATGGTTTATCATATGCTGTCATCCGAAAAGGGTTCGCCTTTTGAAAAAATTTAGAGGCAGGTCCGGAAGGATTCGGGTACCGGCTCTGGAAGAAAATGATTGCAAAATGAAGCAGTTTGCAGTAGTATAAAGGTACATATCTGGGGATTTCTGAGATTTCTTGCATATCTTATCATAATCACATTCGTGAGATCAAAAGACTCCCTTATATGAAAAAAGAATTAAGGGAGGAAACGGGACATGGGAAAACCGGATGTCTATGAGAGCGATTATCTGGAAAACGCAGAGATTTTTGCGGATTTGATAAACGGCGTTCTTTATCAGGGGGAGCAGGTCGTAAAGCCGCAGGCGTTAAAGGAACAGGACGGAGAACTGCGGAGTATTCAGAGCGGTGGTGTTAAAAAGACGGTTCGGGATAAGGTCAGGCTGTGGAATGGCAATACGATCCTTGCGATATTCGCGGTGGAAAATCAGACAAAAGTAGATTACCATATGGTACTGCGGGCTATGCTGGCAGAGAGTATGGCGTATGAAAAACAGTGGAAAAAACGAAAAAAAGAACTGGAACAGGAAAACGGGAGCGTGACGGCAGATGAATTTATATCCGGCATGCGGAAAGAGGAGAAATTTACTCCGGTTATTACGGTCGTTGTTTATTATGGAAGAGAAAAGCCGTGGGATGGGGCAAAAACTCTTTATGATCTTCTGGATGTGGAGGGAAATGAGGAAAAGATCCTGCCGTTTATATCGAATTACCGGTTAAATGTGTTTGATTATCATGAGTATGATGATTTTAGCCAGTTCCATTCGGAACTGCAGTCATTTTTTGAGTTTTTGAGATATTCAGGAGATAAAGAGAAATTGAAGGAGAAATTAAGGGAAAACAGGGAGAACTATGGAAGCCTGAGTGCCGAGGCAAAGGCGCTGCTGGTGCATCTTACCAATATAAAAGAGATTCCCAATGTAGGAGATAATGAATTGGAGAAAGGAGAGTTTGACATGTGTAAGGCGTTTGAGGATATGAAGGAAGAAGGAAGGACCGAAGGAAAGATAGAAGGAAAGATAGAAGGAAAGATAGAGGGAAGAGCCGAGGAAATCGTGGAGATGGGATATGAGTTTGGGATACCTGAAAATAAGATCATGGAGAGGCTGCAGAATAAGCTGGATATATCTGTAGAGGAGGCGGAGAAATATTTGGGTATGTTTAAGAGGCAGGCAGTTTGACGAGCAGGCAGAAAATATCCGTAATATAAAAGCATTGGGGCATGGAATTCAGTGCTTTTTATATGGAGAGCCTAAATATTAGCAGTTACCAGAACGGATATTTGGATGCGAAAAGAGCAGGAATGGAAAGAATTAGTTTACCAGATGTGGTAAAAACACTTGCATTTCGTGCAAGATATAGTAAAATAAAAGAAATAGGCAGTAGTGCGTCCGGGGGGAGATGGGACAGGAGATTAAGATGGGCAGACTGCAGGATATAGAAGATGAAAAGCTGAAAGCTGCCGTGATCAGGGAGCTTGAGAAGCGGGAAAAGAGAAGAAAGAGGCTGATAGGGCTTTGCATAGTTCTGGCGACCGGTTGTATCGGCTATTTTTCTGTATATACTTATATGAATCGGAAGACCCAGGACGAGAGCGGAAAATGGGCGCAGATGAAAGAAGAGAGCAGAAAAAAGCCGGGTGACAAAAAAGACGAACTGGTAATACACAGGACAACGGGCGATGTAGAAGTGCCGGATATTCTTCCCGAGTATGAAAGTTTATATAATATCAACAAAAGGCTAATCGGATGGGTAAAAATAGCCGATATAGATATTGATTACCCTGTTATGCAGACCGTGGATAACGAGTATTATCTGGATCATGATTTCGGACAGAATTATGACAAGAATGGTTGTATTTTCATGGATAAAGATTGTGATGTGATAGACCGTTCCACGAATCTAATCATATACGGGCATCACATGAAATCAGGCGCCATGTTCGGCCAGCTTGATAAATATGCCGATGAGTCCTTTTATCAGGAGCATCAGACTTTCCAGTTTGATACGATTTATGAAAAGGGGACTTATCAGGTTGCTTATGCATTTCAGGCACAGGTGTTGCCGGAAGATGAAGTGGCTTTTAAATATTATCAGTTTATCGATGTCAATTCAGAAGCGGAGTTTAATTCCAATATAGCGGCGATGGCGGAGATGTCCCTGTATAATACAGGGATTACGCCTGTCTATGGGGATGAACTGGTAACACTTTCCACCTGTGACCGTTCACAGGGGGCGGAAGGAAGGTTTGTGGTCGTCGGTGTGAAGATTGCATAAGATAAATAAGTGATATGTCTGCAAAATTGCAGAATACGAAGCAGTACATAGATAACAAGGGGTGAAACTTTTACCCTGAACGTCATAAAATGACAGAAGAAGGTGGATTTTTATGTTTGGAAAAGGAAAAAAGAAACTGGACAGAAAGATGCGGCGGAGTATCAGAAAGACATCGGCGGTGATGCTTTTGATTTCTGCGATTACGGTGGCAGCGATTCCGGTGCCGGAGGCGGCTGCGGCAGACGGCATTAGTGCATATGCTGCAATCGATGAGCTCGCCGCAAATCCATTGGTGAATAGTGTGGTGTCGGGGACGGGCGCGGGTTTTATCATACCGGAGGTGGCTGATACTGATAATATTTATGCATCTGAAGACAGTCGATTTACGTTTGCTTATATGCAGTCGAACGAATATGGCAGAATGGCAGTACTGCTGAATTGTGAAGCTGGTCCCCATATGACGGATCTGGTTATTCCGGAGACGGTAAACGCGTATATCCAGTATACGACTACAGATGGTTCTTCCAGAGCTTTTGCCGCGGCTAATCAGGATGGGGGAGTCCTTTATTATAAAATGCTCAGGGTAGTTACGGCAGTGAGGTCTCTATCCGGCAGCAAGGATGATCCTATTCCAGGGGATAATGCTGGTTGGGGACAATGGGCATCAGTATCTGTAAATTTTGAATTGGAAGATAAAAATATAAATTATCCGTCGCCCGGGGCAAGCGTTAGTTTTAATGAGGCGTCAGGTCAGTGGGAGCAGACTGTACGCTACTTGGATTATTATTTTGTGCCATGCAGGCAGGGCGAAGAGGGTACATGGAATAAGGATTCCGTACAGCGATATCTGTATGATGATACTGTCGATTATCCTCATACAGGCAGCAAACCCAGTCCGGAAAATTTGAGGTTTTATCAAATGCCTACTTTGCCTGCGGGCACGCAATGGGATACATTTATAACTGATAAGGAGCATACTTATGTCGACGCTGGGAAATATCTTGTTTTTAAGATACCAAATAATGATAAGGACTGGCTTGTCAATGCAAAAGTAGGTTATATTTCTGACCAGCGGACAGAATATGACAGTGCAAATAATAATAAACTGCAGCTTGCTCCGGGTAAGAGGGGCGCTGAAACATTTTTTCCTTCCGGACAGATGATGCGTACTGTAAGCCTTCCGGAAACTTTGGTTGCGATAGCAGATTATTCTTTTTATAACTGTTCTTCGCTGCAGTCGGTAACATTTACCGGAAAATCTACAATTACGGCAATTGGACAGTATGCTTTTGCGAACTGCAGCAGTATGACAACTTTTTCGCTGGAATCCAATGCACCGCTTACGAAACTTTCCAATTCTATTTTTGAGAAGTGCGGAAGCCTGCAGAGTTTTACTGTACCAGTGGGTACTACTATGATATGCGACGATGCTTTTCTGGATTGTTTCGGTTTAGCTTCTGTGGACTTTACAGGGGCTGCAAACCTGACGGAGATAGGCAGCAGAGTTTTTAAAAACTGCAGCAGCCTGGCAGCGGTGGAACTGCCTAAAAGCCTGACGAAGATGGGGCAGTCTAATTTTGAAGGGAATATATCGTTAAAAGAAGTAGTGATGCCGGATAATCCGACTATTACAGATATTAGTTTTTCTAATTTCAAAGGCTGTTCCTCTTTAGAGTGCATTGATGTGTTGAATAATAATACTACTTTTAAATATGGGGAGGGGAGTGACGAATATAAATATGGACCGGAACAATTTAAGGATGATGTAAGCGAGAAGTTTTATTTTATTGGAAATAATGGTACACAAAACTGTCAGATACATAATCTTACGACAAAAGAGGCTTTTGCGTTTAAATATAGGAATGAGGATCGGTATGAAAAGATAATCAGGGAATATGAGTTGAATCCGGACGGTTCTCCCAATAAGGATAATATAGTTACGGAATATAATTATCAGGTAGATTCTAACGGAGAATTGTTATGGCTCGGTGTTACTAAGGGAAAACCTGAAACGGTTGTTATAGAGAAAACGATTGGACCCCATGATGTGAAAACGATTGGAAGTGAGTTCAGCCATAACGGGCAGGGAAATGATTCTTTAAAATCTATTACGATTCCCAATACGATTATTTCAATTGGGGATAATGCGTTTAAAGGCTGCAGGAAGCTGGAGGAGGTTATATTTGAAGAAGATAACCGCATCGAGTTTATCGGAAAAGATGCGTTCAAGACGCAGGAAGGGTCAAACGCGCCAATTATTCCGTTGACGTTTTACGGAAAGATAGATATTGATTCTGTGCCATTTATGTATGTGATGCAGAAAGAAAATAACTATAATAACGCCAGTCAGGATACGGCATATATTGATTTCTGTTCCAGTGATGGTACGAATATTCATGTAAAGTATAATCCTGAAACGGATAAGCGTGAAGTGTGGAAGATACCAACTACTGACATTGCCTGGGGAGGATCGGTTTCGGGAAAAGATGAAACAGATGATTATTATAAGACTTTAAGGAAAGCTTTGCTTGAAATGAATAGTCCCATTTATACGGATAATACTGTCGATGGCGAAATCAAAAAGATGGTTCAAGCGTATGAAGGTGATGGAACAGAGGCTAATCCAGGCGGAACTTTACCGGCTACTCTTTCAGAAGATGCAATGAAAGTGTTCAGATCGGCTTATGATATTGTATTGCCTTCCGGTATTCAAAGTATTAAGAGCGGGCTTTTTTCAAAGGCAGATGAAGAAACTACTACCGATAAAGACACATTGAATGAATTAAGCAATAGGCCTATCAATATACCTGCGGCGTTGTGGGATAAAGGATCATCAAGACCCTTCCAGGCAAACCAGTCCATTCGCAGTATCGTAATGAATGATATTGAAGCTTTGGAACCTTATACGTTTTATGGCTGTGAAA
>Ga0137308_102735_pt1 | contig 10794 bp, 7 predicted proteins | sample Inofrocosms_June_FD_97181 | JGI IMG/M metagenome (GOLD analysis project Ga0137308, IMG submission 97181) | Mouse cecal microbial communities from Vienna, Austria - N-Acetylneuraminic and N-Acetylglucosamine D2O microcosms_June | ecosystem: Host-associated > Mammals > Digestive system > Large...
TCTACCAAACCTTTCCGAATATGTCAAGTACTTTTTTTGATTTTTTTCGATATTTTTTTCTTTGTAAAAACAGAAGCCGCCGCATCCCTGCGCCAGCCCCTCATTATGTTCCATCTGCCTGGTATCGTCTTGCGTAAAATACAGTAAATTTATGTAAGACAATACTACTCTAATTCCCGCTTAAATACTTTTCAATCCCCTGCATAGCCGCCTCTTCGTCTGTGCCTTCTGCAGAAATGATAACATTATCCCCTTCATTTAATCCCAGGGTCATCATTCCCATAATACTCTTCGCGTTCACACGCTTCTTAGCCAGCTCCACATATACTGCACTTTCATATTGGCTCGCCACCTGCACCAATACCGCTACAGGCCGCGCTTCCAGCCCATTCGATATCTGCACTTTGATTGATTTCCTAATCATAATAGCTCTCCTCCTTCATTCCCACGCAACTCTTCAGCAAGTGCACTAAGCTTTCTCAATCTGTGATTTACGCCGGACTTCCCCACTGGTGGGGCAAGCATCATCCCCAGCTCCTTCAGCGAAGCATCTGGATTCTCAAGACGAAGCCGTGCCGTGTCTGCAAGTCCCTCTGCAAGATCTTCAAAGCCGATTTTTGACTGAATATATTTTATGTCCTCTGTCTGCTTTACTGCGGCATTCACCGTCTTATGAATATTTGCCGTTTCACAGTTTACTTTTCTGTTCACGGAATTCCGCATTTCTTTTAAAATCCGCACATTCTCCAAATCCATCAGCGCCACATGCGCCTCCATCACATTCAGAATATCCACAATCCGGGAACCCTCTTTGATGTAAACTACATAATACTTTTTCCGCCGTACAATCTTCGCATCCATTTCAAAACTGTTAATAATATCGCGAAGCTGTTCTGCTTTTCTCTCTGTGGCGCAGGCAATCTCAAAATGATAAGACTTCTGAGGATTGCTGATAGAGCCCGAAGCCAAAAATGCACCTCGGATAAACGCGCGCTTACAACAGGACTTCTGAATCACCAGATTATCATGAAGCGACAGATTTTCTCTAATTTCTCCATTCCATCCAATCAGCCTGGCCGCCTGAAGTATCTTCATGGCATCTTCGTGATTCTTCACCAGCACCAGATACGTCGGTGCCTTTTTTAAGTACACATTCTGCTTTATGGAAACTTCCGTATCTATATTAAAGGTTTTTTGCAGTAATGTAAAGTATTTTCTTGCCACAGAGAGATTTTCTGTCTGTACCCGCAGGCAATACTTTTCTTCTTTTGAAATCGAAACACTGCCGCACATACTGATAATAGCGGCAATTTCTGCTATCCGGCAATGTCTGGCTGCGCATAGCTGCCGTGATAACTCCTCTTTCACATCACTCGAAAACGACATCTCTTCTCCTTATCCGCCTGCATTCTACCTTGCGATATCCCTGTGTTCAATTCTGCTCCCATATTCACTGCACGTTTTCAGCCGCTCATAAAGCCTGCCTGCCAAAGTAACCGAACGATGTTTCCCTCCGGTACAGCCAATGCCAATAACCAGCTGGTTTTTCCCCTCCGCCACATAATTGGGTATTAGAAATTCAACCATATCTGCCAGCTTGTCCAGAAACTCATGTGCCAGCTCAAACCCCATCACATAGTCCTGAACCTCTGCGTCCAGTCCTGTCTTATTCCGAAGCTCCTCTACATAAAAAGGATTTGGAAGAAAACGCACATCAAACACCAAATCACAATCATTCGGAATCCCATATTTAAACCCAAAAGAAAGCACAGTTATCACCAGGCTTTTAAATTCCTGGTTCCACACAAAGATTTTTCCCAGCTCCTGATGCAGCTCCCGGGTAAGCAGCTGGCTCGTATCAATAATATAGTCCGCATGTTTTTTCAAAAAACCCATCTTTGCCCTTTCCAGGGCAATTCCCTTGTCCACTCTGTCACCCCGCGAAAGAGGATGGCTGCGGCGTGTCTCCTTATACCGTTTTACCAGCACAGAGTCCGAAGCATCCAAAAATACGATTTCATACTGAAATCCTTCCATAGCAATCTCCTCAAGTTCCTGCTCCAATTCCCCTAACGCCTGTCCGCTGCGCACATCAACTCCCAGCGCTACTTTCTCAATCTCACTGCCCAAATCGCACGCCAGTTCCGCAAATTTTTTCAGCAAAAGTATCGGAAGGTTATCCACACAGAAATATCCCATATCCTCCAGCATTTTGAGCGCTGTACTCTTCCCTGCGCCCGACATCCCGGTCACAATTACAAATCTCATAAGTCAAACTCCTATCTCCCGCGCCGCGGGACAACAGCCACAGTTCCGAATTTGAACCGTTACCATTCCCCCAACATCTTTACTTCCGGCTCCAGAGTAACCCCTGAAGTCTCCTCTACCCGCCTTATGACTTCCTGCATCAGCTCCCTCACCTGTAGGGCTGTCGCCCCGCCTTTATTCACCACAAATCCGCAGTGCTTCTCAGATACCTGGGCATCTCCTACGGAAAACCCCCGAAGCCCCGCCTCCATGATTAATTTTCCGGCAAAGTTCCCTTCCGGACGTTTAAAAGTACTCCCGGCACTCGGAAGCTCCAACGGCTGTTTACTTACGCGTTTCTCTTTTAATTCTTCCATACGGGATGCAATCGCTTCCCGTTTTCCTTCCTGAAGCCGCATTTTCGCTTCCAGTACGATATATCCTTTCCGCGCAATGACACTGGTGCGGTAGCCCAGATCCAGCTCCTCTCTTTTCAGCCTCAGGATTTCTCCTTCCCCTGAAAGCACTCCCACTTCCTCCAGTACATCTTTCATTTCGCCGCCATACGCTCCGGCATTCATCACCACTGCCCCTCCAAGGGTTCCCGGAATTCCGGCTGCAAATTCTAACCCAGTGAGATTATTTTCTAATGCTGTCTTAGCTATTTTAGATAACAGAGCGCCTGCTCTGGCTGTCACGCAGACGCCATCCACAGAAACCTCACTATAATTTTTAAACATCTGTATGATAACGCCTCGAAATCCCTTATCACTTACCAGAAGATTGCTTCCGTTTCCCAAAATATAAAACGGAAGCTTCCACTCACGGCACGCCTTTATCACCTGTGCAGCCTCTTCCCCGCTATGCGGCGTTACATAGTAGTCCGCGGGACCCCCAATCCGAAAAGTCGTGTGTTTCTTCATCGGTTCATCTACAGATACATTATCATTTCCTACAATGCTGCAAACCTTATCCAAAAATCCTTTTTCCACTCTCTTTACCTGCCCTTTATAAAATATTATTCTCCGTGTCTTTTTTCGGAATGTTTCCCCTCTCATTTGCCACAAGTATACCGCTCTCCCTGACAGCTTCCACAATCTCCTTCATCACATGAACCGGCTCTACCAGCGCAAAACGTACAAACCCTTCTCCCAGCGAACCAAAGCTGCTGCCCGGCACGCAAATCACACCTGCTCTCTCCATCAATTCCATACAGAATGCATTTGAGTCTTCATATCCTTTTGGGAGCGGAGCCCACACAAACATTGTACCCTGGCTGTCCGGAACATCCCATCCGATTTCACGCAGACCGCCGCACAGCGCTTCCATCCTCGCCTCGTACTCTCTTCGCTGCGCTTCTACGCTTTCCCTTGATCCGCTCAGCGCTGCCGCTGCCCCATACTGCAGAGGCAAGAACATTCCATAATCAATCTGTGTACGCACCGCACGGAATGTATCTACAATCTCCCGGTTGCCCAGCACAAAAGAAATTCTGGCTCCCGTCAAATTATAAGATTTGGAGAGGGAATATAGTTCTACGCCCACTTCTTTCGCCCCTTCATATGCAAGAAAAGATTTTCCGATTCTCTCTCCGTAGATAATATCAGAATATGCATTATCATGGATAATGATGATTTGATATTTCCGGGCAAAGGCAATCAATTCCTCATAAAATCCATCATCTGCCACCGCACATACGGGGTTCAGAGGATAGGACACCAGCATAAACTTCGCACGTCTTGCCATCTCTGCCGGAATATCGGCAAACTTCGGCAGGAAGCCGTTCTCAGGATACAGTGGATATTCCACCACCTTTGCATCGCAAAGCGCCGGACCGATGCTGAAAATCGGGTATCCGGGATTCGGTACTAAGACTACGTCACCAGGATTGCACAATGCCCAGGTAATATGCGCCATGCCCTCCTGTGAGCCATTGATAGTCATGATTTCCTCCGGCATCAATTCCACACCAAAACGATTCCTGTAAAAATCCTGTACCGCCTCCAGCAGAAATGGTCTGTCTGTCAATGCATACCTGTAATTTTCCGGCTTCTTTGCGGCCTCAGCAACCGCTGCCATCACATGAGGCGCGGGCTCAAAATCCGGCGTGCCCACCGACAGATTATAAATCCTCCTGCCTTGCTGCTCCAACTCTTCCTTCTTTTCATTTAATACGGCAAAAATTCCTGCCTGGAACATCTGTGATTTCCTTGAAAATCTATTTCTCTCTTTTTCCTCTTCGAGTCTCCTCCTTCTCTCTTCTTCACGCCTTACAGCCTCTTCTGCTTCCCGCCGTTCAATCCGGACATCACGTTTCTGCGCCGCTGCCGCTGTTACAAGGTACAGTGCGATACACACCAGGCTCACTGCCGTCCCCGGCCACAATCCCGGCGGAGTATAATCCATAGAAATCTCATGCTCCCCGGATTCTAAATCAATTCCTGTAAGCGCCTGGCCTACCCGGTACGCAGTTATCTCCTGCCCATCTGCCTTGATGCTCCATCCTTCATCATAGGGAATTGAAAGCAGCAGGGTTCCGGCCTCCTTTGCCGTTACACGCCCTCTGATTTTTCCGTCCTCTGCCACGTCCGTCTCCATCTGCTCATCTGCCAGAAGCGCATGCATCTCTTTATATGCCGCGTCATCGCATACGTATACGCTTGCTTCCGCTTCGGTTTGACCTTCTTTCATAGTTACAGTAACCGTCGCGGTATTATCTTCCGCAAAACACCCTAAATCATACAGATGGTCGGTAAATCTGTCATAACTCTTGGAATATTGCGGAGTGGTAAGTTCTACCTCTTCCACTGACTCAGGTAAATAAAGATACGCCTGCTTTCCGGCCGGAAGAAGGATCTCATAGGTTTCTCCGTCATACATCGCAATTTCCTGATTTTCAAAAAATATACCATGGCTGCCTGTTGCCAGCTCTATAAAACGGTTCTGAACATCAAGCGGCGTACCATCTTCTTCGATATCCCATTCTTTAATTTCCGAATTTACCATAAATCCCAGAGAAAGCGCCCCCGTATTCTGATACATAGCCAGCGGTTCCTCATAATCTACTTTTTCCATCTGGTAAAGAGACGTCGTGTCTGTTTGCGACACAATATATTTTACGCCAAAAATATCGTTCGCCAGCTTTGTGAACCCATTATACCCATTCTTATTCGTCCTCGCCTCAATCCCCAGGCTTTTACAGATATCTACCGTAGCTGCCGGCATGGTAGAAGAAAACAATACCACGCCATTTCCACCCATAAACATATTTTCATTCCTCATCCGGCTGCTGTCGATATCGCTCCTGTAAAAACTGTTATCCTGCCGCCTGGCAATCATTTTTTCGTAGGCTTTCTGTTCATCTACATAAGTGCTTCTGCCCACCGTGCCGTTCATACACACGCCCACCGCGCCTGTAGCCGTCATCTCTGCCAGCACAAGAGACATAAACGCACATCGGAATGTATATTCCCCCATCTTCTTCCCGATGCGGTACAGCAACAGCAGAACGCTGTAAACTGCCAGAAGCACGATAACTGCCGTATAGACATAAGGTTCCCGTTCTCCCAGACCTGTCCACGCTGAATACACTGCAAATCCCATAGGCGGCACACACGCAACTGCTACCCGCTCCCACGAGAGCCTCCGCAAGTCTGTCATCACATCAAACCCCACGGAAAGCAGCATAGCAATATAAATAAATGCAAAGCGGTTCGGAAGTCCATTCTGCACATGAAAGCCATGCCAGATAAAATTCAGCACATTAATGTCAAAGCTCGCATACAAAAAACCTATCAGCAGCAGTTTCGAAGCCCTCTCCCGTATGCTCCGTCTCTTATCCAGAGCATACAGACATCCCAGAATCATCGTCACCGTGCCGCAAAATGCATTGACTCCAATCTGGTCATCCGCAATATTAATTGGCTCCACAAATGCAAAATGGCTGGTAAGCTGGGAAAGATTTTCCACATAAAATTTCAACGGAGACGGAAAACTGTTCTGCGCCGACTCCGTAGTTCCCAGCCCCACAAATGCAGGCAGCAAAATAATCGCCGCCATTCCCCCGGCAAGAAGTGAATACCATCCAAAGATCAGGCAGGAATCCAGGACTCTCTTCCCTTCCACTTTCCGGGCAGAAACCCACTGTACCAGAAAATACAGGCAGGAAAAAAGACACAGCATAAAGCCGATATAATAATTACAGTACAGAGCATAAAACAACGCCAGACAGTAAAGAGATTTTTTCTTTTCATCCTTAACAATCCGTTCAATCCCCCGCATTACAAGCGGAAGCATCGCGATACTCTCCAGCCACATTAGATTAAAATAGTAACCGATGATAAAGCTGCTCAGCCCAAACATCGTACCGAACGCAATCGGGTAATAGCTCCTTCCTCTGTCATGCTCTGTAAAATACCAGGTCATGGTCAAACCGCACAAACCGATTTTCAACACAATAAAAAGCGCCATCACATCCATCATATGTTCCTTTGGGAACAGGCTCACCAGAAAATTCATCGGGCTTGCCAGATAATACGCAATCGTCGCCCAGAAATTATAGCCCAGCCCGCCGCCAAAAGAATACAGCAGGGATTCTGAATTCACCAGCTTTTCATGAAATTCCGTAAAAAACGGCAGATACTGGTGCAGGGAGTCAATAATCAGCACGCCTCTGTCCCCAAACGGAAACACACCGTTCCCTATAAACGCCGCCGTCACAACGACAGCCGGGATCGTAAAACCCCAAAAGCAGCATTTTCTCCGTATCCTTTGCACTTTCTTTTCCAGCTCCGGCAATTCCTTCTTTTCCTTATTAAACACAAACAGCTTACTAAACAGGTAATTAAGCGCCAAACCCACCGCCTGCACCGCCAGCTTGGAAACCATGTCGTCGATGCCGAAAACACTGCTTAAAAACACTACGCCAAACACTTCCAGGAACATTGTGCCAAGGCGCATGCCGATAAACTGTGCCGCTTCAGCCAGAAGCTCTTTTACAGAAGCTGTCCTGCTTTTGAACACATACTGTTTATTTACCACATAGGCAAACAAAATCGCCAATGCAATAGAAATCATATTGGCTGCCGTTACATCAACCCCAAAAAGATATCTCTGCGCCGCATACGCTCCTACATTCACCAGCGTAGTACATGCGCCGAAAAATATATAACGAATCCCTTCATTCCCAAATATCTGCCTTAAAAATTTTTCCATATGTATCCATTCTCCTCAAATCACGTTCTGCAAAACTACGTCTGCTCTAGTATAGCCTCCTTTTCGGGAAATTTCAATTATGCGTTTCTTAATTCTTTCTTTTATGACTAAATGCAAACCCCCGGCAGGAAGCCGTCGAAAAACTCTTAAGAAACACTTGACGAATCGCCCCGGGCGTAATAAAATTGCAAAGGGCAAAAAAATACACCCTGTGCAAACAGGTGTATTTCCAAGAAAGACATTTCAAGAGGAGGACGATTATGACAGCGTATAAGGACAGGAGCAGGGAAGAACTACTTCAGGAAAAATCAGTACTGGAGGAAAAATTTAAAGAAGTCAAAGCCAAAGGGCTGAAGCTGGATATGTCCAGAGGAAAACCTTCCGCCGCACAGCTGGATTTGGCTATGGGAATGATGGACGTACTGAACAGCGAGACAGATTTAAAGTGCTCAGAAGGCGTGGACTGCCGGAACTACGGTGTGCTGGACGGCATCCGGGAAGCAAAAGAACTGCTTGCCGATATGACAGAAGTTTCCCCTGACAATATCATTATTTACGGAAACTCCAGCCTGAACATCATGTATGATACGGTGTCACGTTCCATGACCCACGGCGTTATGGGCAGCACTCCCTGGTGTAAATTAGAGAAAGTGAAGTTCCTCTGTCCGGTTCCCGGATATGACAGGCATTTCACGATTACAGAGCATTTCGGAATCGAAATGATAAATATCCCGATGACACCGGACGGCCCGGATATGGATCTGGTCGAAAAATATGTAAACAACGACCCGGCAGTAAAAGGTATCTGGTGCGTGCCGAAATATTCGAATCCCCAGGGTTCCACATACTCTGATGAAACTGTACGCAGATTTGCAAGGCTGAATCCCGCAGCTGAAGATTTCCGCATCTACTGGGACAACGCCTACGGAATCCACCATCTGTACGATGACAAGCAGGACAATCTGGTTGAAATCTTAATGGAATGCAAAAAAGAAGGCCATCCCGACATGGTATACAAATTCTGCTCTACTTCAAAAGTAAGTTTCCCAGGCTCAGGCGTAGCAGCCATCGGAACATCAAAAGCAAACCTGGAATATATAAAAAAACAAATGGCAATGCAGACCATCGGCCATGATAAACTGAATCAGCTCCGCCATGTACGCTTTTTCAAAGATATCCACGGAATGGTACAGCATATGAGGAAACATGCAGAAATCCTGCGCCCGAAATTTGAAACCGTACTGAACTGCCTGAAACATGAGCTGGGCGGCCTGGAAATCGGAAACTGGATTGAACCAAGAGGCGGTTACTTCATTTCCTTCGACGCCCTTCCCGGATGTGCAAAAGCTATCGTAGCAAAAGCAAAGGAAGCCGGGCTGGTTATGACAGGAGCAGGAGCCACATTCCCCTACGGAAAAGACCCCCAGGACAGCAATATCCGTATCGCGCCTTCCTACCCTACACCGGAAGAGCTGGCGATCGCAACCGATATTTTTGTCCTTAGTGTAAAGCTGGTCAGCATTGATAAAATTTTAGAAAATAAATAACCCAAAATGAGCCGCAGCTTTTAAATACAAAAAGCCACGGCTCATTTTTAGATAGTCTGCAACAAAAAACACTTACCATCAGAGTGCACTCAGCATTTCCCTTATCCGATGTCTGTAGGTATGCCCCGCTGCAATTTTGTCATGTCCACGTTTGGCAATTGCCCTGCGTTCTTCTTCATGGTTCAAATAATAATCTATTTTCTGCTGTAAATCCTCTTTACTCTCATAATATACAAAATCCTCCCCTGGAATAAAATAGTCCAAAAAATCAGACTGAAAATTGCTAACCAGAAATCCTCCGCTTCCCATAATATCTACTGCGCGCAGCGGAATCCCGCTTTGAATTCCACGCCGGGTAATATTCAGGTTAATCCGGCTCTGTTTGAAGACCTTCGGCATCTCCTCATAATAATCAACAGTCCCGTGATTGCGCACATTCGACGCCGAAAAGTCTTTATGCTGTGTAAAAAGATCCACCCCTGCACACTCTCGGGCAACCGTCTCCAGCAAATCAATACGGTCTACTGCAGTAATCCACTCATTAACCACGTATTGCGCATAAAAATATTCCTGTGATTCTATCCCCCCCGGCTCCCGCGTCATTGGGTATGCCCTTGCCATATCCCCTATCACCGGTCCCAGGACTTCCTCAATAAAATTGTACCCCTGTATTTTCAGCTGGGCAGCCACAAGTGCGTTCAGGTATCCTTTTGTATAATCAGAAACAGAATTCAGCACCTGCACAAATGCACTGCCATTCTCCAAATATAAAGAACCCACAAAAGAGACATCATATGTATACCCGTCTGTTTGAATAGCGTCCAATCGTTCCGTATTCGCAGCCAGCGGCATATAACGTACCGTAGAAATACCGGCATTATGACACTCAAGATACAGCTGCTTATCAAATACATAGATGATGTTGCACGGATTAAGGACACTTTCTGAAAAAAGCCTGCGGTACGGGCTGTCATACAGCCAGGAAATATACCGAACATTTTCCTTACAGCACAGATTGGAAATTGCCGGATAATAATTCGTCGTATAAACCAGATCCGGCGCTTCCTCCCGCACGACGGAAGAAAACTGGCGTTCAATCTCAGGAAGCTCCTGATATGTCTTTCCTTCAATCGAAAACGGAGGATAAATCAGTTCATGCCCTTCTTTAATAAAAGCCTCCACCAAATCTTTCTTCCCACAACTGCTCCATTCAATAAATAAAATTTTCATTTTTTATCATCCCTTCTGCATTTTTATCCCCATATCCTTTTTCTAGTGTGTAAAAAAAGAACCAATCAAACACAAACAAATGTCTGACTGGTTTCGCATCTGATATATGCCGTGAATTAACACTACCAAAAACAAAAAGCAGATAGCGGGAATCGAACCCGTCTCTCCAGCTTGGGAAGCTAGCGTTCTACCGATGAACTATATCTGCATGTCACCTATTATACCCCATCCCCTGCCAAAATGCAAGTACTTTTTTTTAAATCGCGAATCAACTGTAACAGTTCAGCCTTCGGCTTTACTTCTACGGAATCCAGCCCATTTAAAGTTTGCTGATCACAAAGGGCTGGATTCTCTGCCTAAATTTATGCATTCTTACGGACTTTGCAGCAAATGCAAAGTCCTGGGCTGAACTGTTATAATCAACTTTCAAACCGCAATTTGCCGCATCCTTTCACTGCCGTATGTAAATCCCCTGCTCTTCTATCCAGTCCTCTAAGTCTCCCAAGGCATCCTGCGCCCAGGTTTCACTGAGCTTTTTTTCCTGCCGCGCCTCCTG
>Ga0137308_102736_pt1 | contig 10792 bp, 6 predicted proteins | sample Inofrocosms_June_FD_97181 | JGI IMG/M metagenome (GOLD analysis project Ga0137308, IMG submission 97181) | Mouse cecal microbial communities from Vienna, Austria - N-Acetylneuraminic and N-Acetylglucosamine D2O microcosms_June | ecosystem: Host-associated > Mammals > Digestive system > Large...
TTTTACCAACGCCTCAATTGCCTCCGGCTGGTCTCCGGTAGGCTTGTATTCCGAGACTAATTTAAACTTTTTTTGCTCTGTTCCCACAGACATACCTCCTTACTATCATGCCTATTGGCCCATAAATTCGTGTAATTTCTCCTGAAAATTCGTGTAATGGAAACTTCCCGGCGGGCGAAAAGGCCAATTACACGAATAAAGTCACTAAAACTGATTTTTCTAACTACGCAATACAAAGCAATCTATATGAATACTACGTACCACAGAATAGCATAATTCTTTACCTTGGAAAAGTCCTATCCTTAATTTTGTCATGAACATTTGTTCTGATTTATTGTAGCAGAAACACACTCTAAATGCAATAGAAACTCTCAGTCTGTCTTAAGAAATTTCTTTGCCCTTCTTTTAAGGCACAAAAAAGAGGGATAGTTCCTGGCTACCCCTCTCCTGCAAACCAATCATTTATGTCTGTCAATTCTATTACATCCGAGTAATCGTACACCATCGGTGTCTGTACTTTCTCTTTCTTCCTTTCCTCCATCCTCTACAAGGCGACAATGTCGTTGTTGTGGGTAATCATCACTACTGTTTGCCGAAACTCCGCGCTGGTATGCTTGATATGCCCCAGCACCTTGGTGCTGGTCTTACTGTCAAGATTGCCAGTCGTCTGTAAAACGCTCATACTCAAAATTGCTTTCAAGGCTTTCTGCCTGTTGATAAGGGTATTGTAAAACCCAAATACCCGCGAAATGTTACAGCGGACAGATTTTTCAAAAAAATATCCACCTCTATTATAATCCAGATACTTCCGTGTAATAAAGCTTCTGTTTGTTATCCTGTATCATAAACCCATACAGGCAGTTGCTGTTATCTATGGTAATCCGCTCTAACTCGGCATCTCCGTTCTCAATACTGTTAATAATAATGTCTTCACCGCGATAGTAGCTGTTATCGTAGAACCTTTGCTGCATTTCTTCTGTTCTATTCACTTCTCCCGTCTGCTCTAAAGGATAAAGTGCAGTGATTACATCTCCTTCTTTGATTTCATATTCCCGTTTGCTGGTCTCGACTGGTGCAATCGATAAAATCTTTCCATCAGGTGAATCCTCCGAAAACTCTATAATCATGTTGCATCGTTCCTGATTGAACAGGATTGGCACCATATATTCTGTAATCTGGTTGGTATTACTGATTTCCAGCATGCAGAGTACTGTTCCTTGCATCCCCCAGAACACATTCTCAGGTGTTGCTTTCAAATATCCATTATTTCCAATGACTACATCACTGTCGCTGCTAATCAGGTATATATCATTCTCTGAATCTGTTGTGCAGAAAGTTACGAGATAAACTGCCACAATGTTTTGAATTGTCTCAATATCAGTTTCCATGATAATCTCATTCTGATCTGTGGTCGGTGTTTGCCAGTCCATATGATTTTCTTTTTCCAGAAATATCTTATAATTCTCTGCAAAGGTTTTGTATGTATCGCAGAATATTATATTCTGATATTCTTTCATATCCGTTGCCAGCCATTCATTCGCTCCGCTAGGAAGATAGATACTCAGGCCGCTGGGAGCTGGCTGATAACCCTGTGAAACGCTATCCATAATTAGTGCAGAATATGCATCCTTTAACTGCTGTATCGCCAATGTATCAGTAGTGATTACTTCAACTATATCAATAAAGCCTGCCATATCCACGATATCAGAAGTTCCATTGCTCGTTCTGCTGCCAAACCCCTGTAACCTTGTTCTTTCTTCACCAAGTCTCTGGTAAGATGTATCGCTCCATTCAATCCCCTTGATCATCTGTTGGAACGCAATAGAGAAATTTTCATATGCCCTCATGTCCATAAGACTTAATGTGATACGGTAATTGTTATTTTGATAGGAAGCAGCATAAGTTTCAAGCATCTTCTTTCCAATTACTCTGGCGTCTGTTGTTGATTTCAATACAGAAAGCCAGCTGTAATCATATCCGTTCTGCGGTTCTAAATCTTCTGAAGCAATCAGATAATCAGATTCATCATATAAAGTTGACACCAGTTCTATGTTCCCCATCAAGCATGCATCCAGACTGATGAATTCAAAAGTTCCGTTCCAGTCAGCGTTGCTAAAGGCTTTGTCAAGTTCTGCTAATGTAAGCGTATCATCTTCATAATTGCTGTCACTTCCGAATCCACTAATCTGACCTGAGCCATGATTCCAGAGGACAACACCATACTTGTCCGATGGATATGCTTCCGTACCATAATTCAGAAAATCTGTAAGGGTATCCGCAAGGCCCATATTTCTGGTATCCATTGATGTAAAATTGGTAATGCCCTCCGAAGTCAGACAGAATCTGGCATATGTGTCATTCTGCATTGCATCATACTGCCAGCTTGCGGCGCCGCCTGCTTCCACAACAATTCTAGCATTGTCTTCCGTGATTCCATTCTCAGCAAGTGCACTCTGCATCTCTATTAGGTCATCTCTTGCTGCTCCATAATCACTTTCCAAATCACTGCCATCCATATAGACAAGCACTGTGTAGTTATTTTTAGGTGCCATTGCTTCATAATGGCTGACTAATGTACCTTCCCTTACTAAGCCTGTCACAGTCAGCAGGATACCTCCAGCTGCAAGAAAAGAAGCCAGTGCCGCTAATTTCGGGTTAATGATTTTTTTACTTTGTTTCACGCTCGAAATATCCTCCCGCTTTCCAGAATGTCCATCCATCTCTAATTTACTGACCTACATTCTATAATCTGCTAACGTATGCACCTTTTCTGCTTCTGCTTCTCATAGCTTTCACTTTACTGCCAGGTTCCCTGCCTATTTCCTTATCTGCCTCTGCAAAAATATTATGAATAAGAGGTTCTCTGGATAGATTGATAAATACCTTCCCACTTCGATCAACAGGAAATTTCTCATACAATTGTTCCTCTACCTGTTCCATAACCTTCGCTATATCTCCCGTGTCTGCACTGATTGCAGCTGTTCCCGCATTCTGACTGCTCTTCTTGTGCATCAGTTCCTGATGTTTCTCCATGCTGGCACGTTTCTTTTCGATATGATTCATTTCATACTTCACCCTATCATACAAAAGTCTTGCTTCATCATACTGTGCTATGAGTTCTTTCGTATCCTTCAGTTCTTCATCCCTGAACACACCTTTCTTCTCTTTGGCACGTACACTTCTTTTCAGAGCACCCATTGAATGAGCCAGTAAGCTGATATCTCCTGCCTGTGCACCAACCGAAAATACATTCTGTGCATCATCAAGCGCTTCCATAAGTGACACATTCATTTCATCAAATTCGCTCATAGATGTATTAAATTCTCGCACATAGGATTTCTGTATTCCCTGCATCAAGTCAATGGATGAGTCCATGTATTGCTTCGCCTCATCCATCCGTCTGCACTGCTGCTCTATTGTATAATTCTCATGCTTATATTTTCTCCAGTTGCTGCGGAAAGCACCATCTTCAATATGATTCAAATCATTGTCCAACTCACTGCTAATCTGATCCGATAAGGCTTTTTCCGGAGAACTCTTTATGGCTGCAATACCCATCGTTTTATTCAGTCTGTAAGTCTTTCCTAATGCTACGAATTCTATGGCAGCCTGAAAATATCGTTCATTGAGATCAGCCTTGGCGTCAAGCCTAATATAATTGATAAAAAATAATGACATCGCCCCCTGAATCAGACCATTCACAGCTTTCATTACTCCTTCACCAATCGCACCTGAAATAGCGATAAATCCTTTTGCCACCTGTAATGCTGCAGTTGCAACACCAATGGCTGCATATACACCGACCTTGGCAACCTCATAAGCGCCGATTTCTATACCTTTTGCAATTGCTACAAAAGCTCTCTTCCACCATTTTGCCTGCCTGATAGCACGTCTACAATCTTCTATCCTCCTGTTAAAGGAATCTATCTGCCCATACAATTCATTCACATGAGCCTGTGCACGGTCTATTTCCCGTGTTGCATTATCGATTTTAGCACGAAGCCTCTGTATGGCTTCATCTATCTTTCTGGTTACAGCAGTAAGCTTTTCCTTTAAACCCGTTGTATCTACAATCAGACAAAACTCGAACCCGCCATTAGTAAAGGTGTTATAGGCAACTTTTAGGTGGAGACTAATCTGCAAAAATCCAAGCCATAATAATCGAAAATCAATCGATATCAGACCACTGCAGAAGATGATTCTGGCATCTGCCACAAATAGTGACAGCAGTTCAATCCTTCCATCCAGATAAAAGCAAACATCCCTTTCTACTGCGGACAGGAAAAATACAATCCCCGGCTGCTTCACATTCATGAACTGTGATATCACGTTGTTTTCACCCAAAGGAAACTGCTTTTCACTCTCAGGTACTACCTGTGATGGTCCAATCTTAGCGAACCCCAAATCCATAGAAGGTATCTTGGCATATGCCAGTATCCCTTCATTCTCTTTGTAGCTGAACAGTACTTCAAATCTCTTTTTAAAGATCTCTACTACGCCGCAGATAAATAATCCCGGTTCAATCTGGTAGTTTCCCATAGTTGTTCTTACCGTAGCATAATAGAACTGGGCAGTAAGCTGTAAATTACCAGAATTGCTGATATAGTAATGACGCATTCTCTTCAAATCAGCCAGATCCATCCCTTCACCAAATGCAGTCAACTGAACCTGTGATGCGTCAAGTTGCAATTCTTTACTACTCACTTGCATATTAAATTTCCGGACAATCTGTTCCTTATCCTTTTGTTCAATTAATGCTTGATCAAAAAGTTCCATATTCTGGAAGGGAAGCCCCATAATCTGAATAAAGCCCAGTACATCAATCCATTTCATATCTTTATTTCCCATCAAATTCTTCAATAAAGATGGAATAGATAAATCACTTACTGCTGCGGAAATCAATCTAAGATTTATCATTTCTCCCTGTACCTGGAGCATGACTGCCGCAAAAAATTGAAGTTGTTTGATATAAAGACTTGTATACATTCCAAACTCCAAGCTCTGTGATACCTTTATCATCAGACATGTATCTCCGATGGAAAACGGTCCAAACAGCTTGATTGGTGATTCTGTATGTGCAAATGCGTTCAATTCAAATGCGTTTTCACTCACACCACTATCTACATGGAATACCATATTGGAAATAAATGAAAAAATAAAACTACCTTTCACTTTTATTGAAATACGATTACTCTGCTGTAATTCCAGATACATATCCCTGCTTTCCATAAAGGATGTCTTAAATTCTGGCACCTTTATCATGCAGGAGGTTCCATTCTTTCCTGTTGCAACAAATAAATCTGTTTCTCTTAATCCAAAGAGCGTATTGACCGCTTTGCAGAATACACTATTTCCTTTAATCTCTATATGTGCATAAGATAAAATGTCACAGTTGTTTAAGCGGTCTGGTAATCTCATATGCTGCATACTATCCGGAAGCAGCTTGGGAAATATCCATTCTATTCCACTCTGTGCATAGAAGATAAATTGCTGTATTCCGAAAAATTCTGATGCTTTATGAATCAAATCAAGAAATATAGATTCCACTTGCCTGGCATCCTTACACGAAAACTCAAACAGAACTGCCGTGGTGTTTCCTCTTTTTGCCGTCTTAAACAGGCAGGTGTCATCCTGAACTGATATTTCGACATTGTCACCATCATACAGCAGCCGCAATTCTCCAGGAAGTTTATCAGGAAGAAGTGCAGACAGAATTTCCTTTGTCTGATTCTGCATCTTATAATCAGTGATTTCAAAGATATCTGCTGTCTGCCTCTCTCCCCACTGCAAGGTTCCGCAGAACATAATTTGCCCATGATTCGTTCCTACAAGCAGATTAACTGGACACGCCATTATGGAACCTTTTATAGATAGGCTGGCAGATATTATATGTTCCACGAACCTTACCTCCCTTCAACTATATGCACTTTATCTTACGCACCTGTTATCTGCGGTTCTGCAGACTTTTCACCAAGATAATCACTGATGGTGACAAGCGCCATCTTATCCAACACTTTCTTTCTGTTCGTACTCCACACAGAGATTGAAATATTCTGTACATCAACCAGACTGGCAATTGCTTCCGGAATAAGTCCTTCTGTAATAATATCCAATCTAAAGGCATATTCAACTACAGTATCTGTATCTCCTTTTTTACTAATGTAAAGGTATGCCATCTGGAGCTTTACAATAATAGAATTCAGATCGAACTTGTTTCCGGAATCTGTTGAAAGTGCTGACATGCTGTTCTCCAGATCTTTCTGCATATTATCTGTTGAGGCATCCTTGTTCACACCCTTTACTATCTTCTTAATATCTTCGATAACCTGTCCAATATTAACACTATTGTCCGCTGTCTGTTCAGATGGAATCAGAAGTACCGCATATCCATCGGCTCCGTTCTTTTCATATGCTGCGTGAAGATTTGTTCCTAATAATGAAAAATTGACACCTAATAATGCACTTAAATCACTCATGTGTTTTCTCCTTTACTTTGTTTAATTAATGTTTCTCACTTGCTGCGATCTACTCTGCACCTACATATCCTTGTATCTTTCTTTCCTTTTCATCACCGTCCTTTCCTTTGATAATCTGATGTTAAATTTATGACTGGATTTTATTCGTATCAAAACATTTACATCATTTTCCTCTATTTTCCCCCTGGAGCATGATAAGCATAACTCGATATATCTATCCGTTATGTTAATTTACAATCATTAAGCAATTTCTCTATGTCGTCTTTGTAAAGCGAATATACTTTGCATTTTCTAACCAGTGCAACGAACATATCTGTATTTTTCTTACTGTTTTCGAAAAAGCTGTTCATTGCTGCTTCTCCATCCTCACCCCACACATTCTTAATTACCATCCCATATTTTTTATACATTGCTTTCAAATCACTGATATTATCAATAATTGTACAATCCAACATTTTTTCACGATTATCTGATATTGTAACTTCAACGATATCGAACGACGGTTCAGCAACTTGTTTTACTAAAACATTGAACTTTTTAATCATTTTTTTCAATTCTTCCAATGTCACTTTATCAAGTTCTGCAGCTCTAAAGTTTGTTATCATATTTTCATTTTCCATCTGGGCTATGTAATTATACTGTGGTCCATGTTGAATACGTTGGTAATCACTTAAATATTTTTCTTTCATGATTCCCTGAAAATTTTCATTCGAAGGTAAAAAAATATTTTTCCATTGTTTTCTGGATTTCATTTGAAACGCAGACAATATCCCCATATCTAATTTTGTTACTACTATTTTATTTGCCTGCATCAGATCATGAATATCATAATCACCTGTAAAAAAACACGGATAGTAATTAATCGATGAATTGTTAAGCAACTCAATAATATATGGAATAACATCCTTTACAGACAGATAACTAATTTCGTCACTTTCTTTCACAATTTTATCATGCAAAGCAGGATCTTTTTCGAACACTTCCGCCCCATATCTAGTCAAATATATTCCTATAATTTCCCCTCGTGTTTGATCAACCGATGCCCTATTTCTTTTTGCTACCAATCCAAATAAACTATCTATACCTGGAATTCCCGAATATTTTGCCGAACCCTCTCCGCTTTCAAAGTCATTTTTCCTTATCGTTTTATCCAAAATCGAGTGCGGTTTTGCGCCTGCTCCTGCTTCCAATTTTTTTATTGTATCTTCCCCCGCTTCTCGAAAAGTGATACAAGTGATATTTTTTTCAATCATAAATTCACGCAATATCTGAAAGTCCGTTTTACTAATGAATCTTTTTTTTACAGTCTCCAGATTATTCTGACTCTCTTTAGCCATAGCAATATCCTCCCTCTATAGTTTCTTGATACCTTTATCCCAAAAGTCTTTCTCGAACTGTCACATACTTCTTGCATGGGATTGATAAAACATCACCATTACTCATCTGTGCCTCACATCTTCTGATATGTCTAACGTGGTTTTTATTTACCAGATATCCTCTTTGTATTCTTACAAAGGCATCTGATACCTGTTCTTCCAGTTTTCCAAGTGAATTATTTGATGAAATAATCCCATTTGTGCAATGCCATAATACTTGATTATGGCAGGATTCTATGTACAGCACTTCTTTTTCTTCCACAATATAGCATTCCTCATTACATGCCCGGATTTTATACACGGGCTCTATGTTTCCTGCTCTCATTTCTGTGATATTGATAAACACTGCTTTCTCATTCATAAATGTAACGAGAATCTCATAGGTATCCTGAGCTTTGCCATGCTCTTTTTCGGTGCGCTCCATCACAGCAATGCAACTACTTTGTACCATTTCCTCTGATATTCTGATACTGTGAATATCTTTCAGATACAGCCTATATTTCGCATTGATTCTGGTAATATCAGGCACAATGTTTAAAAGAGCATTCCACTCAAAACAGTTTCCATAGTTCCTGTTGACTTTCCATTTCATTGATTTGTGGCAAATCTGTTCCATATCAATACTCTTATGAAACAAAATTCCATCCACAAGGCTCTTTAATTTGATTGTATAAATTCCATTCTCTTTTGTATTCCACATTTATCCACCTGCACATAAAGGCTTCTTCCCCTTCTTGCATTTTCAATGCAAAGGGTTAATGAAACTATACATAAAAAGCATCCAATATTCGATTGTTTTAGAAGAAAAGCCAATGACGAGGGATAACTGACTAACGTGTGTCAGACAAAACAGTCTGAGGATAAAAGCAAAGAAAAAGTCTGAAATTGAGGCGAAGAAAACCGCTATCCCCAATCGACCGGTATGGGCGCATGAAAAACTCTATCCCCGTTTGTTGGAGATTGACGAGACCGCCAATGAGCGAATGGAATATTCTTATGCCACATCTGATGAAGGCCGCCGGTGTGAGCGAGGAACTGAAAGCAGCCGACCAGATGAAATGGGAAGGGCTGGCAAATAACTGTAAGGCGCAGCAGAGGAAATCATTCTGTATGAACTGATTAGGATGGAATTTGAAAAGCGTTTAGAAGGGCATTGACAGACGGGTATGAGTGTAGTATGATTGTTGGCGTGGGAAATTCCCTCAAAGGAGAACCGAAATGAATTTTTATTTGACCAATCAACCCAAAAAGAAACTGAACTCTGTACAATCCATTCCGATGAAACATTGTACAGAGTATGGCGTATAAATAACGCATTAAGATTTCATCGGAAAATAAGGCAATAGCTATTCTGACTATCAGTATATTTATTGCTTGTTTTCCGTATGCAGATTAAGCGTATGAAAGGCTATGGACAATGTTTTGTCTGTAGCCTTTTGTCATATAGGAATCCATATAGGCAGAAGGCAGTACACAGATGTGTGCAGGTGCTTTCTGCCTTTTTGTGTTTATAGCAGTAATTTTATACCTTGTGAAAAGGCTGGAAGGACACGTGTGTCCTATGGGGATACAAAATGAAACCTTCAAAGACGCCAGTATTGCTGTTAGGCAAAAAAAAATGAAAGGATTGTGATTAACATGAGTTTATTAGAAATTGAAGGATTGACACACTCTTTTGGGGATAACCTGCTTTACAAAAATGCAGAGTTCTCTCTGAATAAAGGCGAGCATATCGGGATTGTTGGACAAAACGGAACAGGTAAAAGTACATTGATTAAAATTTGCACAGAGCAGATAATTCCAGATAATGGACGCATTATCTGGCAGTCACAAGTATCGATTGGTTATCTGGATCAGTATGCAGAGATAGAGAAAAGTCTTACCATGCGTTCTTTTTTGAAGTCAGCTTTTTCGAGATTGTACCAGATTGAAAAAGAAATGACGCAGCTTTATGAGAAAGCAGCCGGAGGACATACAGAATGTCTTGACCTTGCAGCGAGATATCAGGAACAGCTTGAAATCTATGACTTTTATTCCATCGAAACTCAAATTGAGCAAGTGGCGAGTGGTTTAGGACTGTCAGCCATAGGATTGGAAAGGCCGATTGAACAGATGAGCGGCGGTCAAAGGGCAAAGGTAATACTGGCAAAATTACTTCTTGAAAAGCCAGACGTACTATTGCTTGATGAACCAACTAATTTTTTGGACAAAGAGCATATTTTATGGCTTTCTGATTACTTATCGAATCTTGAAAATGCTTTTATGGCGGTATCTCACGACTATGCGTTTTTAGAAAAAATCGCTAATCGGATTTGTGATATTGACAACAATACAATAACAAAGTATTACGGCACTTATTCTGAATTTTTGAGAAAGAAAACTTTGTTGCGGGAAGATTATGTGCGCCAGTATTCTGCCAGGCAAAAGGAGATTAAAAAAACGGAAGAATTTATCCGTAAAAATATTGCCGGAAGAAAGTCAAAAATGGCGAGAGGACGAAGGAAACAGCTTGAACGAATGGAAAAAATGGAAGCATTAGACCAGAAAGAGATAACGCCATACTTCCATTTTCCCTCAACACCATTTACGAATACAGAACACCTTTTCGTAAAGCATTTGTCCGTAGGCTATCATTATCCAGTTTTGTCTGATATTGGCTTTACAATAAAGGGCGGGCAAAAAGTAGTGGTTACAGGTTTCAATGGGATTGGCAAGTCAACTTTGCTGAAAACACTGATTGGAAAGATTCCGTCAATGAACGGTAATTATAAATTTTCCGATCAGGTTACTATCGGATATTTTGAACAGGACTTATTATGGGACGATACAGCAAGAACTCCCATACAAATTATTTCAGACAATTACCCGGAACTGGTGATGAAAGAGGTGCGCAAATCTCTTGCCAGATGTGGCATTTCCAGCAAACACGCCATGCAGCCG
>Ga0137308_102737_pt1 | contig 10791 bp, 8 predicted proteins | sample Inofrocosms_June_FD_97181 | JGI IMG/M metagenome (GOLD analysis project Ga0137308, IMG submission 97181) | Mouse cecal microbial communities from Vienna, Austria - N-Acetylneuraminic and N-Acetylglucosamine D2O microcosms_June | ecosystem: Host-associated > Mammals > Digestive system > Large...
TGCGGACGCTCATCCTGGAAACCATTCGCTCTGCAAGCGCCTATGCCATCTCCAACGAGGCGGAGTTTATCCAGAAGGTCCGGGCAGCATCCGAGGTTCGGCAGGCGCAGGCGGCGAAAGACCTGAAGCGCAAGCTGAACAAGGATAAGCGGCGCTGTGAGGAACTGGACACCATCATCAAGAAGCTGTACGAATCCTACGCGGTTGGGCGCATCGGCGAGGAACGCTTTGACACCCTCCTTGCCGGGTATGAGCAGGAGCAGACGACACTCCGGCAGTCCGTCATGGAGGCGGAATCGGCGCTGGACAGTTTCGAGCAGGACACCGCCAATGTGGAGCGGTTTCTTGCTCTGACGAAAAAGTACACGGACTTTTCGGAACTGACTACGCACATGATAAACGAGTTCATCGAGAAGATCATCGTCCACGCCCCGGAAAAGGTAGACGGCGACCGGACGCAGGAGGTGGACATCTATCTTAAGTTTATCGGACGCTTTGACCTCCCGGCCCCGGAGCTGACGCCGGAGGAGGAAAAGCGGCAGGCTTCCCTCCATAGGCATCGGGTCAAAAGCCGCGAACGCTATCAGATGATCAAGGCCGGTGAACACGCTGTCGGTCAGCCGTTCAAGCTGGTTTGCAAATGCTGTGGGGAATAATTTGAATCCGGGCGGTCGAACACGCTGTTCTGCGGCCCGAACTGCCGGGCGAAATTCTACCGGCAGGAAGCAGCGGCGAGTCGAAGCCGTGAATGTGTCTGTGGAAACTGCGGGAAAGCATTTACCACCACCAGAAACGATGTGAAATACTGCTGTGAGGCTTGCCAGCGGAAAGCGCACAGCAAAATGCGGTATCGGCAGAAGCAGGAAGCAGAAACCGTATAAAAACGGAATGGGCGGGTCAGGTATACTTGGCCCGCCCTGACCTATGGAAAGAAGGGAATATTCCATGTGGAACTGCGATTGGGAATATGAAAATCAGGAAACGCTGAAGCAATTATGAAGAAAAGCTCGCCGGGATAAGGCCATACTCGGCTGTGCGGAAAATCATCTGCAAGGGCTGTGGTCGGGTCTTCTACACGCAGATCAGTACCAAGAAATATTGCTATTACCATCTGTGCGGGAACCGTGGATACCAGAAAGATTTGAAGCAGCGGCGGCTGGAAAAACGGCAAAATCGAATCTACAAGGACTGTGGGAAAACCTTCACGCCCAAGCTGTCAAATGCGGTTTACTGCCGCCAGCGGGCTTACCGCCAAAGCGTTACGGATAAGGTATGTGGTCAAATTGACCCTTTACCTCAACCGTAACGCAATGCGGGAAAACTATTACAGGTAAAGCAAGTGTCCAAAAGTAGCACTTGATTATTTGTAACGAAAAGATATAGAATGTTACGGCTGTTGGTGGTGTCAAAATATGTCACCACCACTAACCGTAACAGAAACACGGAATATGTGCCGGACATGGGAATCTGCCTCCTGTGTCCGGCCATTTTTTGAAAATCTGATTTGCAGCACGATGTCGGAAATCAAAAACGGCTTGATTTTATTTGCGAGGGGAGGAACCAAAAAGCAATGAGCAAACGAACCGAAGAACTGAAAATCCGCATTTCCTCAGAGGACAAGGAGCGGATAAAACTCAAAATGGAGGACGCCGGTGTTCTGAACATGAGCGCCTATGTCAGCAAGATGGCGCTGGACGGAATCTGCATCAAGCTGGACTTGAAGGATGTGCGCCAGCTTACTGTCATGCTCCGGCGATGCTCCGATAATCTGAACCAATACGCAAAGCGGGCGAACGAAACCGGGAGCATCTATGCGGCGGGCATTGAGGATTTGCAGAACCGCCTGGACGAGATATGGGAATTGTCCAGACAGACCCTTGCCAGTCTTGCCGCAATCCGATAGCAGGCAGGAGTGCAGACCAGTTCCGTCTTTTTCTTTTTCCCGGAAACACCGAGGCGGTCGTTTCCGGTTCCAGGCGGGACGCAAGTCCCGCCTGTCCCTGCGGAGCAGGGACAACAGCGTTCGGGAACCGAACGCACAGCCAGCCCCGGCTACGGGGCTGTTCAAAGGGTTTGGGACGCTGTCCTAACAAGCAGAAATTGCGGTTTCCGGCATCGCCGGGAACTGCAGTTTCGAGTCTTTGTGGGAACAAAGACACTGCTTGCGAAGTAGCGCACAACCGCCTATATGAACTTTGGACTATTCGCTTTTTTCTCCGTAAGGCGTTTGCTCCTCTGCTACCATCTGAATTTCCTGTTGTGGCTCGAAGTTATAAACGATAGACTTATGTTTCTGTGGTGGTGCTTCATAAGGCTTTCCTTCTTTGTTGTAGGTAAGATTAAATACAAGATCGGAAAGCCATTTCTTGAATGAGGGATTATCCTGAAACTGTTTGAACAGTTCCATATTATCAGCCATGATAGCGAAGATGACCTGCTGCAAAGCCCGCTCACTTTCAAGTCTTGCACTCTGTTCATCAGAGTTCTTCATAGCATTTTGGTATTTCTCATCCTTGGAAACCATAGCGGGTATTTCAAGAATCTGTCTGCGTACATTATCCGCGTCATTCCAGTTGATATTGCCAAACATATCGTTAAAATCAGACAGAATAACGGAAAGCAAATCCATCTCTGGCTCGATAATATGACCGACCTTGCCGGATGGAACCGGCGCAACCTCGGAATCAGAATCCTCCAACTTGATGGATATTGACTCACGCGCCTCGTTGCGATAGCTTTCCAAATCAATTGCCTCAAGGATACCCTGTGACAGATCGTCCTCACGGGGAGAAGGCAATTTGGGTATCAGAAGATTGAGGAAAATAGAGAGCCGCTCCCAATCCGCATTGCCATAAGGAAGGATCGCACCGAGGAATCCATATGTACGGCAAAAAGCTTTCGCCGCACTTTTGAACTTAATCTGGTCATCTGTTTCCAACTGCTTATAAAGGGCTGTACAGGCATCCAGGGTAGGATCAAGTTTATCACGGTCTGCGCCATTCAAATACAAGTTAACCAGGTGTTCTACATCATCGCCAGAATATACCTGATACCCGTCCATCGTTGCCACAAGATCATAGAGTTTGTTGGGGTCAGTCTCGCCAGACAAAATCGTGGTGCGATAGTAGCGGGAGAAGGACTCTTCAATAATTTCAAGTTTATTAGCGAAATCCAAAACGAAGGTGTCGTACTTCTTTGGATGACAACGGTTCAGCCTTGAAAGGGTCTGTACCGCTTTGATGTCATAGAGCATCTTATCCACATACATCGTGTGAAGCAGGGGTTCATCAAAGCCGGTCTGAAACATATCCGCAACAATCAGGATGCGATACGGGTCCGCCTTAAAGGTCTTTGGTATCTTAGCGTCCGGGAATCCATTCATGCCTGCCGAGGTCAGCGGCGGTTCCTGACCGTTGTACTTACACTCGCCAGAGAAAGCAATAATGCTTTTATAGGGACTGTGTCTTTCAGAAAGACACTTGTTAATAGCATAATAATATTCAATGCATCGCGGAATACTGGCAGTCACAACCATAGCGCGGGCCTGCCCGCCAACTTTCCCCTTAGCGATAACCTGTTCATGGAAGTGGTCAACCATCATAGCGGCCTTCTTCGCTATGGTATAGCTGTCGCTCTCCACAAAATTACGGAGTTTCTTCTGGGCGCGCTTTTTATCAAACATCGGATCGTCCTCGACAGTCTTCATCAGTCTGTAGAAACTGTCGATAGTTGTGTAATTCCGCAATACATCCAAGATGAATCCCTCCTGGATAGCTTGCTTCATTGTGTAAACATGGAATGGCTTATGCTGCAATTCGCCTTTATCATTCAATATAGGAGTTCCGTATTCATCCACAACAAGTATACCGAAGGTCTCCAGCGTCTTGTTCTTTGGTGTAGCTGTGAAGGCAAAATAGCTGGCATTATTCAGCAGCTTACGCCCTTCCATCATAGCGTTGATCTTGTCCTCGTTGTCCATCTCGTCATCCGAAGCGAGCCCGGAGAGGGCGAGATTCATCTGTGCGGAGTTGCGCCCGCTCTGCCCGGAATGCGCCTCATCAATGATAATAGCGAAACGATTCTCTTTGTGAGCGGCTCCAATCTGCGGAACAATGTATGGGAATTTCTCAATCGTGGTAACGATGATGCGCTTGCCGTCTGTGATGGCTTTGGTAAGGTCGCCGGAGTGTTCTGCCCAGGCCACGGTATTGCTCACCTGCATGAATTGTTTGATGGTGTCCCTGATCTGCTTGTCGAGGATACGGCGATCAGTAACTACGATAACAGAGTCCAGCATCGGTCGCCCGTTTTGCTCAAGCCCGACCAACTGATGGGCAAGCCATGCAATGGAGTTGGATTTGCCGCTTCCCGCACTGTGCTGGATCAGGTATTTACGCCCGACACCATTTTTTCGTACATCGCTAAGAAGCTTTGTGACCACATCCAACTGATGATATCGTGGAAAAATTTGCTTCTCTTTTTTCTTTTTGGTTTCCTCATCCACCTCGATAACAACCTGAGCATAGTTCTCAATAATCAACGTTAGTTTTTCTTTTGTAAGAATATCTTTCCACAGATAATCGGTCATCAAGCCAATGGGATTCGGTGGATTTCCCGCTCCATCGTTGTATCCCTTATCGAAAGGCAGAAACCAACTGTCTTTGCCCGCAAGACGAGTACAGAATTTGATGCGGGCGTCATCCACAGCCAAATGCACCATGCAGCGTTTGAACTGGAACAACATCTCTCGCGGATCACGATCATCCTTGTACTGCTGGACAGCATCATCCACATTTTGCTTTGTAAGCTGGTTTTTCAGTTCAAAGGTGATGACAGGCAATCCATTGATAAATAAGCACAGGTCAAGGGCCAGCTTGCCTGCGTCCTGAGAATAGCGGAGCTGGCGCGTCACGCTGAAAATATTTTTCTGGAACATCTCCCTCGCTTTTTCGTTGTTTTCAGTCGGGGTGAGATAGAACATAATGAGGTCAACCGGGTACACTTTAATGCCATTGCGCAGAACATCTACAATACCGCGTTTGACCAACTCACCCTGGAGGCGGTTCAGAAACTGACGCTTTTTCTGCTTGGACTGAAACACACCCAGCTTACCCATCTGTGAGGGTTGGGTATCCTGCAAAAATCGAAAAAGGCGGGTCTCATCGATTGCATATTCTTTATTATAATCGGCGTTAGTCCCTTCTTCATAACCGTTCTGCTCAACCAGCCATTTTACAATGAGGGCCTCTAAACCGCTTTCTTTTGTGTTTGTAAATTCGGGCATAGTTATCCCTCCTGTTCTTCAATCCGCTTACGCTCAATTTCAATTTCACGCTGCAATTCCTCAGCAGTGGGTAGAGCAAAACGATAACGTGAAGCAAAAACTTGTTGAGCATCATTCAGAACAGAGTATTTGACGATTGCCTCATTCTTTTGGGAACACAAGATGATGCCGATAGTAGGGTTATCATCTTCGTTTTTATATAGCGCATCAAACATTCGGATGTAGCTGTCCATCTGCCCAATATCACCATGCGTCAATTTCCCGATTTTCAAGTCGATCAGCACATGGCATTTCAGGATACTGTGGTAAAAAACAAGGTCAAGGTAAAAATCTTCATCTTCATAGCGCATCAGCTTCTGTCTGGCTACAAAACAGAAACCACGTCCCAACTCCAACAGAAATTCCTGCAATTTATCAATCAATGCCTGTTCCAAATCAGACTCCCGTAGGGACGGGTAATCTTTCAGGTCGAGGAACTCCAATACATACGGGTCTTTGATAAAATTTTCCGCAGATAAAGGTGCTGTTAGTTCAACAGCCTCGGCCCTTACAGGTACCTGGTCTCTGCTTGCAAGAAGCCGCTCATAGTATAGGGTAGAAATCTGCCTTTCCAGCTGGCGGCTCGACCATGCGGAGGCGATTGCCTCGTCCATATACCATTTTCTTGCCTGCTCATTTTCCACCGAAAGCAGGAGGCGGTAGTGCGTCCAGGTCAATTGCGAACGCAGTGCGTTCGTATTTGGAAACATCACATAAAACTTCTTCATTTGCTGCAATGTCCGCACAGAAAAGCCCTTGCCAAAGTCCTTGGTCAAACGGCTGGACAACTCCTGCAAGACAGATTTTCCATAATCAGCCCGCGCATTGCCGTTTTGCTCATGCTCTACGATGATGCGCCCAATCTGCCAGTAGGCTTGTACCATTGCAAAATTGACTGCGCTGTATGCCTGATTGCGCGACAGCAGGAGAGTTTCTTTTATTTCAGAATAGATATCCTCATAGGGAGTTAGATTGCGGTTAGGCATTTTATTAGCCCTCCTTGGCGGGGAAAATGGTATAGTAATCACTCTGTATATCCCAAAATTGTTAATGAAGTTCAGCTTTTTGCAACCACTTTGTTTCCTTTGGAGTTATCACCAGAATATCAACAGTTCCACCGACAGTTTCAACAACATTTTTGAAACGCATAGTATTAATTGTTGTTTCTACTGCAAATCTTGCAAAATCGACTGCATCTTGTAATGTAAAGTAGCCAAATAAGATTTCCTCATGAGGCAGATTAACATAACTTCCATTTTGCAAAATCGCAACATCCTGTGTTATACGGGAAAATGTTGTGGTTTCTCCGTCCCATACAGCCCCTTGATTGACAGTGTTGATTTCCTCAATCGCTTTTCTTCCAGAATTCAATACAACTTTGTAAAGCTTTTGATTCTGTGTACTGTCCTCATCAGCAGCATACCCTGCAACAAGAAAGTTTACATTCGGCATCACAGCAAAGCTACTAAAGTAGTCTATTATAATTTGTGGAATTTCTTTAACTGAGGTTTCTTCCTTTATCTTGGAATGTATCATGTCCTGAATAAAACCAGTTATGGGTTTTCCCATAATGGATGCGTCACCACAGGTTGAAATACCTGCACCGTTTGGACATACAAATGTTTTGTCGGTTGAATTGGTGACATGGATACCTATTTTTTGAACAGGCATACCATTAATATTTTCTGTTTGCGTGTATGTGCTCCTCCTGTCACTAGCGAGCACAATTCCTTCATTTACATAAACAGCAACTAAAAACGACATTATTTTTCCTCCTTTGTAGAATCTTCACAGTCTTGTTCGTCGCTTTTACCTATTAAGTAAGTTTCCTCCATATATTCAAATTCTGGAATTTCAATGCCACGGACATCAATTTTGCCTGTGACAGCATCAGAGGTCAACCGGGCTTTTAATTCTTGAAGTAGTTGGATTTGTTTATGTTTTTTAGCAATTATGTTATCTAGCACTTCACACTTCATGTCAAGATAATCAACAATATCTGTTTGCTCCTCAATAGGTGGCAACGGCATTATAGTAGATAATACCTTATCCTTGGTATAGTGGGGAATTGTAGCAACACTACATACATTCTTCATGTACCCGCGTTTCACTAAACTACTAATCCAATAACACAAGAATTTATTTATAACCCGGCTTGACTTTGAGCGAACAATATGGATAGAATTCTGGACATAAACGGATTTCCCGCATAAATCATATACTATGGCAGCATTGCCTGCACCGGCTCCCCCCTCAACAATAAGCAAATCTCCTTTTTGGATTTCATATTGTTTCTTCTCCATCTGTGAGAACCACATTTTTTTGAGGGAAGACAAATCGACACCATCAAAATGTACATCTTTAGCACAAACATATTCTTCATATGAATCCTGGTTGTTGATTGACGCTGGCGATAGCATCTTCCCAAGAATAACAGCATATACTCTTCTTAAATGTACAGTTGTCCAATGCCAAGGAATGTAATTTATCCATTCATTACCGCTATACTTCATTTCAACATTTTGATTTAATCCCATTGTAATGCAGTTAGTAATAATGTTTTGCTTCAATTCTCCCAATGCGACAATTTCTTTTTGATTGATATTGATTAGCTTATTGATACTCGATACCTTCCAATCCAGAAACCGCACAATCTGATCCTGTTCGGGGCGGGGAGGGACGGGAAGCATGACACTTTTTAATTCCTTAAATGATAGGGTCAGTCTTATACCGGTTCCCATACCATGAAATACCTTCTGAGCATCCATGGCCTTGAATAAATAACAGTAATAACGTGCATTGACTTTTGTTTGATTCCTTAACCGTAGAGCAATATACGCAGACGTAATAATACCTTTTTCTTTCACTAACGCAATTCGCTGTGAGACAAAATCGTAATTTAGATTCAATCCGTTAATCATGATATCGTTAGGAAATACAACAGTATATTTCTCATATGTTTCTATCAAGTCCTCAGTCAATTCATACTTTTTCTTCGGGATTATGGAGCCAAAGAAAAATTGAAGTGCATTCTCCTCGGCAAACGGAGTATTCTTTGTGGTGTTTTCTATGAATAGGGAGGAAAGCCTTGATTGTCCCCACCTTTCAGCGAAGTCTAAAGTTTTCATTGTATCCCCTCCATAATCTCCGCCATCATACCGTCCGCTTCCTGTTCAAGGGCTTTCAGGCTCTCCCAAATTTCCTCCATAGGGCGCAGCTCCACCGGCTTGTAGAAATACTTGGTAAAACTGATTTCATAGCCAATCTGCGTTTTCTTTTCGTCTACATAGGCATCGGAAGCATAGGGTAGCACCTCATTTTCCATAAAGGCTTCAATGCCGCCCTCATAGGTAAACGGGATGTTTTCCGTGTCCCGCAAATCAACATCCGCTTCCCCTTCAATGGCCTGTGCAGTCGGGTCTTTCTCCGTAATAAAGGGCCGGATTTTCTTGAGAATGCCGACTTTCAGCTCTGTTGCCTTGGCAAATGCTGCCCAATCATCCAGAGGAGCGGTTTTTGCGGCCTCGGCAACAGCACTTTGCAACGCCGTAAGCTCATCCGCTTTCTTAAACAAACTGGCCGGAATTTCTCTGTCAGGATATATGCGCAGACGCAGAGGCCGCTCCACTGTAACAGACCAGTAGCCAAACTCCTCGTTATCAAAAATCATGTTGACTTCGTTTTGCTCCATTTCCATAAAAATGCGGACGATTTCACTGCGGATTTCGGGTGTAACTTCGCAATTCTTCTTGCCCATATTTTTACGGAGCGGGGATTTCATGGCGGTCGCGTCAATCAGTTGGATTTTCCCTTTGCGGCGTTCTTCCTTCCGATTGGACAGAATCCAGATGAATGTCCCAATTCCTGTGTTGTAGAACATATTCTCCGGCAGTGCGATGATAGCCTCAACCAAGTCGTTTTCAATCAGATAGCGGCGGGCGTTGCTTTCCCCACTGCCGGCGTCCCCTGTGAAAATGGACGAGCCGTTATGTACCTCGGCAATGCGGCTGCCCAGCGGAGTATCCTTTTTCATTTTTGCCACATTGTTCAAAAGGAACAGTAGTTGACCATCGCTTGTCCGAGGGATCATGACCATCTGTTCGCCGCCTTCAAGATAGGCATTAAACCGGGTATCCAGAATTTCCTTTTTGCCGCCCATCTTTTCTGCGTCAACCTTCCAGCTTTTCCCGTAAGGCGGATTGGACAGCATGAAATCAAACTGCCTTGTGGCGTTTCCGTCCAAGGAAAGCGTAGAACCATAACTGATATGCTCTGCCTGTTCCCCATCACCTTTGAGCAGCATATCCGCCTTACAGATTGCATATGTTTCGGGGTTCACTTCCTGCCCAAACAAATGAATAGACACATTCTTTTCCAGTTTCTGGGCAATCGCCAGAAGTCTGTCCTGCGCAACAGTAAGCATACCGCCTGTCCCGCAGGCTCCGTCATAGCAGGAATAGGTGGCGTCTTTGATTTGATCCGCAATAGGCATAAAGACAAGATCCGCCATCAGTTCAACAACATCGCGGGGCGTCCAGTGTTCGCCTGCCTCCTCGTTGTTTTCCTCATTAAACTTGCGGATCAGCTCCTCAAAAATAGTACCCATGCCGTGGTTGTCAAGTCCTGGATGCCTCACTATAGTCTGTGTATCATCCTTATAAACCGGCTTTGGAGAGAGGTTGATATCCGGCGAAATAAATTTCTCAATGACCGCCCCCAGAATATCCGCCTCAATCATCGTGTCAATCTGATTACGAAACCTGAACTTCTCCAAAATCTCCTGCACATTAGGGGAGAAACCGTCCAGGTATGCCTCAAAATCGGCCTTTAGCGTTTGCTTCTTAGCGCGGCTGGTGAGATCGCGCAGGCGGAACGGGGAGGCGTTACAGAATGCCTGCCCTGCCACATTGTACAGCGCCGGCCACTGATTATCGATTCTGGCTTCATCCAGCTTTTTTTTCATATCAAGAACAGCCTCTTTGCTGTCCTCCAGCATGGCATCCAAGCGGCGGATTACTGTCATCGGTAAAATGACATCACGATATTTTCCGCGCACATACACGTCGCGCAAGCAGTCGTCCGCAATTCCCCATATAAAACTTACGATTGTATTGTGAATTTGATTGTCCATATGTCTTTATTCCCTTCTCACGGAGATTGGCGTCTTTCGGCTTACAGCAGATTTATCGTTGTTTCAAAACTCGTATACTGTAAAATTGATTCACTGTTCCTCTACCATTTCCATAATATCACAGACATCACATCTTAGAGCTGTGCAGATTTTTTCAATGATTTCCGTATTTACATTTTCATTTTTGCCGAGCTTCGTAACGGATGCCGCACTGATTCCTGCCAATTGTTGCAAGTCTTTTTTCTTCATATCCTTATCAATCAACAGTTTCCATAATTTTTTGTAACTGATAGCCATGAATGAACCTCCTTTTTCTGGGAATGTGCCGATTTGAAGA
>Ga0137308_102738_pt1 | contig 10785 bp, 9 predicted proteins | sample Inofrocosms_June_FD_97181 | JGI IMG/M metagenome (GOLD analysis project Ga0137308, IMG submission 97181) | Mouse cecal microbial communities from Vienna, Austria - N-Acetylneuraminic and N-Acetylglucosamine D2O microcosms_June | ecosystem: Host-associated > Mammals > Digestive system > Large...
CAATTTAAACGAACAGACATGGGACGAACTATGGAGCAGTTCAGAGGCCGAGCAAGTCCGTCAAAAAGTCCGTCGCTGCAAGCGTAACTGTTGGATGATTGGATCGGTATCTCCAGCAATGCATAAGTATATCTGGAAGCCTGCATGTTGGGTTTTGGTACATAAAATAAAAGCATTATTTAGCAGGTGTCCATACTCCATGTACGAAAATAAAGTTGTTCAAGGTTATCATGATGGAAAAATAACAAAAAAAGAATTAGATGAATGCAGTACCTATGATAAATTCGCTATGGTTAATAACGGTTTAAGTAGCGAAAGCAATGAACAGTTGCTTTATAAAACAGGGGAAGAAATTGTAGCGGCAGATATTGCTTCACAACTAGAAAATAAATGAGGGATCGTGTATGAGGGTCGTTGTTAGTGGATATGTTGGGAAGAAGATTACGGGAATAGGAAGAAATCTTATATGTTTGCTGAACGGATTGGAAAGTAGGAATGAATATATTATTTATGTTAATAAAGATATGGAAAAGGAGTTTCGATTTTTTGGTTCAAATATTACTGTAAAGACGTATAACATAAGTAAAAATAGTTCTTTAAAAAATTTATTTTGGACTACTTTTATATTTCCTATCAAGGTTCTTGTGGAAAATGCTGATAAAGCGTTGATACCAAATTTTACACTTCTTCTTTTTAAATTCAGACCAACAATTGTCATTATGCACGACTTGATAGAGTTTAATGTGTCTAATAAATTTAGTAAAAAGAAAATGTTTTACCGTACAAAGCTTGCGGACCCAATTACAGCCAGACGTGCAGATAAAATCATTACAGTGTCTGAAAATTCAAAGAGGGATATCGTAAAGTTTTTGCATATACCGGAAGAGAAAATATCTGTGATTTATAATGGCGTAGACCAGAAAAAATTTCAGCATATGGACGAGACGGAAGCATTTCGAATACTTGATAAGAAAGGGTGGCCTCACAATTTTTTACTTTATGCAGGAACAATTGACCACCCTGGTAAAAATGCAATGGCATTGATTAAAGTATTTGAGCAACTAAAGGAAGAAAATTTATTTTTGGGTAAATTGGTATTAGCTGGTATGCCTGGGGCTGGATATGAGGTTGTAGAAAGTTATGTTAATCAATCAAAATGTAGAGACAATATTGTTTTTACTGGATATGTGACAGATGAGGAATTGATTGCTTTATATTCGACCTGCAGATTGTTTTGTTTTTTATCTTTGTATGAGGGGTTTGGTATTCCACCATTAGAGGCACTTGCTTGTGGCGCGAAGGTTTTGGTGTCAAATACATCTTCATTGCCTGAAGTAGTAGCGGACATTGGCAGTACAGTAGATCCGACAGATATTGATGCGATTAGAAAAGCAGTCCTTTCCAGTCTGCAATTGGATTGCTACTTGGAAACGGATAAAAGGGTAAAAGAGCATCTTGCGAATTATGATTGGAAAAATTTATCTGAAAAGTTTGAATACGTGATTGCTGGAGAAGAAAATGAGGAAAGTTGCAATTAATGGACGGATTTTTGAGTTCCCCCTTACAGGTGTTGGGCGCTTCTGTGTTGAAACAATTAAACAGATAGATCGTATGGATACACAACATAGCTTTGTTTTATTGATTCCCAGTGATGTTTATAATATTCCGAAATTAAAGAATATAGAGGTTAGATTATTAAAACCATTTAGAGGAATAGTATGGGAGCAAATAACATTGCCTTTTTATGCTGTTAGGAACAACATGATACTATTAAATATGAGTAATTCCATTCCTATTGTGAAACCAGACAATGTAGTTATCCATGATATTAGCTTAAAAGTCAACAAAAAAGAGACGAGTTCAATAAAGGAAAAAATCAAGATATATTGGCCACTTCTTCATTATGAAATTAGTGCAAAGTTTGCCCAAAATATTTTTACTGTCAGTGAGTTCCAGAAAAATGAAATAATTAGAGAATACGGTACCTCTGCTGAAAAAATACAAGTGGTTTATAATGGCTGGCAGCATATGGGGAATATTGACGAGGATGCAAGTGTTTTAGAAAGATACTTCTTGGAAAAAGGAAAATACTATTTTGCAGTATCAACAAGAGCAAAAAACAAAAATTTTAAATGGGTTATGGAAGTTGCAAAAAGAAATCCTTTGGATGTTTTTGTGATAGCAGGGAAATTGGATTCGAAATATTTTGTAGATAATATTAATTTTGGAGAAAAAAGTAATATCAAAACAACTGGGTATTTATCAGATCCAGAGATAAAAGCATTAATGAAAAACTGTAAAGCTTTTTTATATCCATCATTATATGAGGGGTTTGGAATTCCCCCATTAGAAGCGATAAGTGTTGGAGCAAAAGTCATAATCTCAAATGTATCCTGCTTACCTGAAATATATAAAGACTCGGCATATTATATTAATCCATATAATTTTGATGAAGACTTGAATGCGTTGTTAGACCATGAGGTGAAGGATGGAAAAACAATACTTGACGAATATAGCTGGGAAAGAACGGCATCTATCATTGTAAATACTATGAAGGAACAGCTATTTTATTAGGGGATATTAAAATGAATGTAGTAGAACAATTTTATGACCAAAAGAAATGCCTGAAAAATTTGAGCCTGAATGCCTTGGAGATTTTCGATTTGGGATCGTTATTGGCCGATGATATAACGTTATTTCTTGCATTTGGAATAAGACCATATGCTTTTTTCAAAATGCTTATCCAGGGCCTTTTTGATGATACTTTTTTTGAGTTTGAGGAGATTTATGACGGGTCTATTTTGATTTTTAATTCAAATGCTTATAGCAATCGTATGGATTACAAAATATCTCATAAAAACATAAAAAAAATTATAGACAATACAATTAGTGGATATGAACGGAAAAAATGGAAAATTAGTAAATCAGTTTTCAGAAATTTTTATCTTATGGTTAATTGGAATAGAAAATTGAAAAAGGTGCGATTTCCCTCATCCGAACGCTATTTTATAATTAAAAGGTTGTTGAAATGTTACAAATTTTATGTATTTTTGAAGCAAAAAAATTCAGAGTTGAGTCATCTGGGTGGGGTAGTATTTCAGTTTGATGGTTTGGATACAGAAAATTTGTTTTCTCAATACTGTAATGCAATTGGCATTCCAACATTTACACTTCAGCATGGTCACTTCCATCATACAGAGTTTATTGATGAAACAAACTATTTTATTTCGGTACCATTTGAAGGATTTGTAAGTGATTATTTTTTGGCATGGGGCGAATACACAAAGAGGGAAGCAATTAGAAATGGAATTAACGAAAAAAAAATATTGGAAGTAGGATCTCTGAAAACAGATTATCCTCCACTCAGAAATTCTGGATGTACTAAAATATTTGGTGTGATTTTAAATGGAACGCTGGGTTATATAGAGAATGCTTATTTAATAGATTTTGCTGAAAAAATATATAAGAAATATGGGTATAGGTATATCTTAAGACCCCACCCAACAAAAAGTACTCAGGATTTTTTAAAACCGGATCATAAGGGTTTTTTGGAGGAATCTAATAGTAAGGTGGAAAGTATTTATGATTTTGCTGGACAAGTAGATTTTTGTTTATGTGGTAATTCTAGTGTTTTTACAGAACTGATTTTTTGGGGAAAACCTGCAATTACATTAAAACCGAAACATAGTATAAATACTTATGAGGAAATAGGAATGCTTTCTTTCTCTGATGAAAATGAATTGTGGGCTATACTGGATTTACTTATCTTTGATAAAAATAGCTTTGACAATGAAATGAATAGATGTAAACAATTGTTTTTCTGTACTGGTAATATTTCAGAAACTTACCAGAGAGCCATTTTAGGGATGATAATGGAAAGAAGGATGGAAAAAAATGGTAATTAAGAGTATGGATTTTTCCTTATATGGAATTGTTTGTTTAATACTCTTTAGCGCAGTGGTAAATTTAATTATTAATATAGATTTTTTATTACTGGCCTTATATTCCATTTTTATGTTGTGGATTGTAGTTAAAAGAAAGTATGTCTTTTTAAAATACTTTTATTTCATGTTTGTAACATCATGGATGATTTTGAGTGTTTATTTTATTGAGAACACACAAATGTGGGTGCCTAATTTGCAGCAATATTCATTTCGTTCTGGTGCGTTAGCCCCTTTAATAATAACAAACACTCTTTCTTTTTTTGTTTTAATTGAATTTGACCGGGTATTTGAAAAAAAATTATGTTTGATACAGAACAAAATTTCAATAAATAAGAAGAACAATTATCGATTGATAGCCGTAAGCATCATCAGCATTGTCTTGCTGTTTTTGATTGATATTTTACCTCAGAATTATTTTAATTCGGGAGCTGCAAATAGATTTTATTTTTTATTGGGAACCTCTGCTGTTTCAATCAAATTTTATGGTTATATATTATTTTTTCTGCCTATATTTGCTATTTATGCTGGAAAGACAAATAGAAATATTGGTCTAATTATATTTGTCTTGTTATATAGTGCATTTTTAAGCTTGATAGGAACGAAGTTTGGTGGCTTATTTCAGCTGATATATATATTGGTTTTATGTTATTTGATTCCCAACAAACACCTTTTTATTGAAAAGCATTATAAAAAGGTTTTGCTATATGCAATTATGATTCTGGCATTGTTTTTAGGATATGCTTTTTTGCAATTGACGATGGAGAAGGGGAATGTTGCTGATGCTGTTGAAAACTTGATGAATAGAATATTAAATGGGCAGGGAGATGTATGGTGGGGGGTGTACAGCAAGTTTAAAGGTACTTTGCATTTGGATGAATTAGTAGATGAGCTGGGGGCATTTAATACATTAGGGCTTAAACAATCAGAATATAATTTCGGAATTTATAAACTGATGAATTGTATTGCGCCTCAGTTCGTAATTGATGGGTATGCAGCTCAAAAAGCGAGATTTGCGGCCTCTACGGAAGCGTCATTTTACTATTACTTTGGAATGTCAGGATGCATAATATTGAAAATGATACTTTCTGTAATATTAGCATTTTTAGTAAATGCATTAATTAGTGCTTGTAAAAGAAATCGAGGAAGCAGTGCGATTCTGTACGTGTGGTTGATGACTCATTTTACAAGAATATATGCTATGTCAGATTTCTATTTGATTTTATGTAAAAGTGCACTTTTATCTGTAATACTACTAATTATATTAAATAAAGTAATATATGTAAAAGAAAGAAGGATATAAAGCATTAAAAACTTTTTATAACAATTTAAAACAAGGTATAGAGAAAATGGATCAGGAAAACAATAACAAAGCATTGAAATCCGGTGTCTGGTATACAATAGCAAACTTTCTTATTAAAAAGATGGTTATAACAAGTGTTTTGCTTGCATTAAGTACTGCAATCCCTTCAGTTATTCTCGTTGTGAAAATGCAGAATAAGTTAATGGGAAGAATATTAGGAGCCGTGATTTCATTTGCATTAATTGGATTGGTATTTTACGTTTTTTTTATTATTAAAGCGAGAAAGATATCCGTCTACTATTGGCTATACGCAATTCCAATATGCCTCTCATATATTCCGCATGTTCTGTTATTGACTTTATTAAATTCAATAGACCGTGTGATGATTAATAGATGGGGAGTTGCCTCAATAAAGGTTGGTGATGGGGTTAAATCTGAGGGAAATTTAATCATTTCTGGAACAAAAGGTTATATATATGTACCGGCCCCATGGTGGAAAACGGATTACTTTGAAGTCAGGTACGAAGACCGGAGCAAGAATAAAAGATATTTTTATCAGCTGGATGGGGAAGGGATTCGATACGAATTAATGTCGTTTGCAAGAGGAATTGAGTGGAATCGGGTTCCTGGTGGTATTGAATCTCAAATCACATGTGCAATTGCTGAAATAATGGATAATTTCAAGATGAAGAGGAATATGGTTACAATTTCATGAAACATAAAAGTATAGGTAAAAAGGGACAAGCCAATAAAGCACTTACATCTGGAATATGGTACACTGCTTCGAATTTTCTCGCAAAAAGCATTGCATTTATCACAATGCCGATATTCACAAGGCTGCTCACAAAAGCTGAATTTGGACTATACAGTAACTATATATCCTGGCTGGCTGTTATAGCGATACTTGTTACACTTAATCTTGATTCAACTTTGATAAGTGCCCGCTATGACTATGAAGACAGATTCGACGAATACATTCTTTCGACTTTGTCATTAAGTATACTTTCTACATTAACATGGCTGTTAATTGCAAATGTTTTCAGAAATGAGATAAGTTCTTTTTTAGGATTGGATCAAATATATGTCAATGTGATGCTGGTATATTTGCTCTTTCTTCCGGCAATAAATCTGTTTCAGGCCAGAGAAAGATATTATTTTGAGTATAAAAAGACGGTTGCAGCCAGTTTGTTTATAGTGGTCAGTACTGCGCTGATATCTGTTTTGCTTGTATTATGGCTTCCGGATCGCCTTTTTGGAAGAATAATAGGATCCGTTGCTCCTACTGTGCTGCTTGGAATCGTATTATACGCTTATTTTCTTAGAAAGGGTAAAAAAATAAGAACTGAATACTGGAAATACGCTCTTCCAATTTGCTTACCATTTATTCCACACCTGCTGTCCTTGACGCTTTTAAACTCAATGGACCGAATGATGATTACACGGTGGTGCAATCCAGAAGATACTGCAATGTATAGTGTAGCCTACACTTGTGGATCGATGGCTACATTGCTGATGACTTCCATGAATAGTGCATATGCACCCTGGCTGGGGGAAAAGTTAAATGCCAGTCAGTATGATGATATAAGAAAGTTATCTAAAATTTATATTTTAGGGTTTTCGCTCTTGGCATCAGGTATCATGGCTGTAGCCCCTGAGATGTTACTGATACTTGGAGGAAGGGATTACCTGGAGGCTCAATATGTAATGGCTCCAATCGCTATGGGGTGCGTATGCCAGTTTTTGTATACTATGCTTGTTAATGTTGAACAGTTTAAGAAAAAAACTGTAGGGATGGCCATAGCCAGTGTAACAGCCGCACTTATGAATTTTATTTTGAATTATATTTTTATACCCAGGGCAGGATATCTTGCGGCAGCATATACAACATTGGCTGGCTATCTCTGCTTATTGGGAATTCATATGGTTTTAGTTTATAAGCTCGGATTGAATAAGGTCTACGACTATAAAATGATGATGTCGACGGTGCTGGTGATGATGTGCATCACTGTACTGATGACATTATTATACTCAAATACATTATTAAGATACTTATGCTTGATAATATATACTGCTTTTCTGATTTTTATGGTGATAAAGAATAAAAATAGGAAAAATATATGTGAAGGATAAATTATGGAAAAATTAATACTCATAGGTGCAGGCGGATATGCGAAATCCGTCTTGGATTCTGTTGATTATTTCAATTATGAAATAGAAGGATTTATTGATGAATTCTCTGACCAGAAAAAACATCTTGGATTTCCTGTTCTGGCAAAAAGCCTGGAGGAAATAGAGAATCCTGATAAGTATGTATATTTTATTGCAATAGGAAATAATAAAAGCAGGAAGGTTTGGTTTGAGAGGCTTCAAAAGAAAAAGTTAAGATTAATAAATGTCGTTGACCGGTCTGCGATAGTGTCTCCAGGTGCTGCCATTGGAAATGGTTGTTTTATTGGAAAGATGGCGATTATAAACAGCAAGGCGGTGGTTGGTGATAATTGTATAATAAATACAAAAGCATTAATTGAACATGGGTGTGTGCTGTCAGATCATGTAAATATGTCTACTAATACTGTGATCAATGGTGATGTTAAAATTGGGACAGGAAGCTTTATAGGAAGTTGTTCAGTAACTATAGGACAATTGTGTGTTGGGACATGGTCTACGGTTGGCGCCGGAGCGGTGGTAATAAACAATGTTGCAGATGGAATTACTGTGGCAGGTGTACCGGCAAAATTAATTAAAGAAGGAGCAATGTTGGGATGAAACATGTTTTTATCGTGGCTGAGATTGGGTGTAACCATAATGGAAACAAAGCACTGGCAAAAAGAATGGTATATGAGGCGAAACAGTGTGGTGTGGATGGTGTGAAATTTCAGACTTTTAAAGCGAAAGATTTGATTTCCCGTTATGCGCCCAAAGCTGAATATCAGAAATTTACCACAGGAACAAGTGATTCGCAGCTCGAAATGACAGCTAAATTAGAATTGCCTCAGACTGCCTATATTGAATTAAAAGAATACGCAGAAGAGTTGGGATTAGAAGTTTTTTCGACGCCCTTTGATATGGCATCTGTAAAATTTTTGCAATCAATTGAGCAAAAAATATGGAAAATTCCATCAGGTGAAATCACCAATTTGCCATACCTTCAGGAAATAGGAGGATTTAAGATTGAAAATAAAAAAATTATCATATCTTCTGGAATGGCTACAATTCAGGAAATTTGTGACTGTATGTCAATTTTGCTTGAGTCAGGAAGCAGCCGGGACCAAATGGTTATACTGCATTGCAATACCGAATATCCAACGCCAGACAAAGATGTCAATATACTTGCAATTAATGACTTGAAACGGCACTTTCCCAATATTCCTATAGGATTTTCTGATCACTCATCAGGGTATGTTGCGGCGGTGGGGGCAGCCATACTTGGTGTGGAGATGATTGAAAAGCATTTTACTTTAGACAAAGATATGGAGGGACCGGATCATAGAGCATCTGCAACTCCGGAAGAATTGGGAATTTTATGTGAAGACGTGAGAAGGATTGAAAATATGGCTGGTTGTGGAATGAAAATTATTACAGATTCCGAAAGAAAAAATAAGGCTGTTGCAAGAAAATCCATCGTTGCTCTCCGGAATATAAGGAAGGGGGAATTATTGACGGAAGAAAATATAACTTGTAAAAGGCCTGGAAATGGAATAAGTCCGATGGAATGGTACCATGTATTGGGAAAAGTTGCGGAGACTGATTTTAACGAGGATGAATTGATTACTGTACCAGGTGTTTCCTGGCAGGGTTAAACAGTGAATGGGAAAGCAGTTGTAGGAATCGAAATGAGGATATCTTTATAAAAATTAACAAGGGCAGAGGCATTCTTGTAAAATGCGGAGAGATAAGATATGAGAAAAATAGCAGTTATTCCGGCGCGGTCTGGATCAAAGGGATTAAAAAATAAGAATATTATAGATTTGTGTGGGAAACCGATGCTTTCGTATTCCATTGAAGCAGCGCTGGAGTGCAATTTGTTTGATAGGGTTATTGTGTCAACAGATTCTGAATACTATGGAGAAATTTCAGAATTATATGGTGCAGAAGTTATGTATAGGGGAGAAGAATTGTCAGATGATACAGCAACAACATTTATGGTAATTGACGATTTAATGTCTAGGCTGGATAGATTGCCAGATTATTTTATGCTGCTTCAGCCAACTTCTCCATTAAGAAATGCCAATCATATAAAAGAAACCGTGGCTCTGTTTGAAGGCAATAAGCAGAAATTTGATTTCCTTGTTTCTGTAAAAGAAGCTGAACATGGAAACCAATTAGTAAGGCCAATAGAAGAAGATATGAGCCTTAAACATTTTAATATGGATTTTTCTAATTATAAAAGGCAGTTTTATAAAGAGTATAGTCCTAATGGAGCCATATTTATCGGGAAACCAGAAGCATATAGAAAACAAAAACATTTTTTCGGAAAGAAGAGTATGGCGTATATAATGGATCGATTTGACTCAATTGATATAGATGATGAGCTCGATTACGAATTCGCATGTCTCTGTATGAAAAAAAGGCTGTCTGAAAAAATGAAATAAGTTCTAAATATATTTTGTGTTAATGAGTTTTGTTTGCGAAAGGGCTTGGAAAATGAAAAAAATTGCATACGTAACAGGTTCCAGATCAGATTATGGGATTGTACGCCAGTTTTTAAGATTATTGAATAATGATGTGGATATAGACTTGAAAGTGATTGTGACAGGGGCATTATTGGATCCGGAATATGGGCATCAGGTCGATTTAATTTATGAAGATGGTTTTTCCGTCGATTCGGAAATAAATGTGAAGCTGGACTCTACATCGAATACTGGTATTGTACTTTCAATGGCGGAAATAATGAAAAAATTCGCTCATTACTTTGGCCGGAATCTCTTTGATCTGCTTATTATTCTGGGTGACAGATATGAGATGCTTTCTGTTGCTGTTTCCGCTGCCATGGAACAAATCCCGATTCTGCATATTCATGGGGGTGAAGCCACTTATGGTAATTACGATGAATTCATCCGGCATTGTATCACAAAAATGGGGTTGTATCATTTTACAGCAACGGAGGAATATAAAAAAAGAGTGATCCAATTGGGGGAATCTCCGGAAAGAGTATTCTGTTTGGGTGCACTTGGAGCGGAGAACTGCCTGATAATAAAAGAAAGCAATGTTCCTTTTTGCGTTAAGCAGTTAAAAACCAAATCATATTTTGTAGTTCTGGTTCATCCGGAGACCCTAACACAAATGGATATATATGCTCAAATAAAATCCTTACTGAATGCAATAAACTACCATGGCAGTTATAGATATGTATTTCTTGGCGCTAATTCAGATACAAATTCCAATGTTATTCGGAAAGAAATAAAAGGTTATGTTGAGAAACATATTAATTCAGAATATTTTGAAAATCTACATACAGATGCCTATCATTACCTGCTGAAAAATTCAATCTGTTTAATAGGAAACTCTTCATCAGGTCTTATAGAAGCTCCGAGCTTGGGA
>Ga0137308_102739_pt1 | contig 10783 bp, 8 predicted proteins | sample Inofrocosms_June_FD_97181 | JGI IMG/M metagenome (GOLD analysis project Ga0137308, IMG submission 97181) | Mouse cecal microbial communities from Vienna, Austria - N-Acetylneuraminic and N-Acetylglucosamine D2O microcosms_June | ecosystem: Host-associated > Mammals > Digestive system > Large...
GCCGACACCCTTCTTATGTGCGAACATCTGAAGGTTCATATTCAACATAGGTCTACACCTCCCTAATTTGTGTATGCTAAGTCCTAAAAAGAACTATTTGTTAATCTTTTCAATCTTTACAGCGGTGTACTGCTGTCTGTGACCATTTTTCTTATGATATCCAGTTTTTCTCTTGTACTTGTAAACGATAATCTTCTTTGCTTTTCCATCACCGATTACAGATGCTTCTACGGTAGCGCCTTCAACCACCGGAGTACCTACAGTCAGAGCGTCATCACAGACTGCCAAAACCTGGTCAAATACATAATTAGAACCAGCCTCAGCGCCTAACTTCTCCACTTTGATGACATCGCCTTCAGATACTTTATACTGTTTACCACCTGTTGCAATAATCGCGTACATATGGCACCTCCTAATACTTTACTCGCTGGCTTCGGTGCTGCAATCACACAGACTTATAACCTCACCACGCGGCATCTGTTACATATTACCATGTCTTATCTTCTGTGTCAAGCATGAAAAATATTTTCATCCCCCTGATAATCACTTCTGCCATCTAATGATAATACTAACCGCCCATCAAAATGATACAACTCCATGCTTGGATACAGGATAAATGCATCCAGGCTTTTGGCAAGCCGATGTATCATTCCAAGAAGTAGCTGCGTCCTTTCCGTATCTTCATTTACCTGAAAGCGAATCCCAATACTGCTTTTAAACATCCGTATCTGCTGAAGGATTATCTCTCTTACTTCTAACTGCGCAAGTGGCACCTGTGAGAAAAAGTTTGCCATCCCTTTTGCCTGTGCTTCCATCTCATCGGCCTTCGTTGTAATATGAAAATTTATCAAAGATTCATCTCTTAGTTGTATTGTCAGATGATTTTCTTCCTCTCTGTCACAACTTCTCTGTATCGCCCAAAAACTGTCTTCAATCTTAGAAATCAGCTTGTCTAAGTCGCTTTTGCAAGAATAAAGGGTCACTCCTTCTTCTATCCATTTAGGAATATCTTCTTTCTTTTTCTTTTTATGAAATAAATGTATCATATTCCCCCCTTAATCTTGAACAATCTGAAGATATTGTGCTCCATAAGATTTCTGTATATCATGAAGTCCAAGCATCAACGCATCCATTAGAAGTGCTGTGCCACTTGAAATTACAGAAGTAAATTCCCAACTTTTAATCATTCCATCCTGACAGTCACAAGTAAATGCATCTTCTGTAAATTTTTCAATCGAATTAATTGTATTAATTACCAGTGCAGAGACTGCAGCACATACAATATCCTCTCCTATCTCTGCATACCCTGCGTGTCCATCTATGTTAAATGTTCTATAACAGCCATCTACCTTTGTTGTCCATACACGAATCATATACCGCACTCCTTTGCCTGCTCTAAAAGCGTCTTTTTCTGTTTTTTACGGGTTAGCTCCATAAGGCCAAGCGCTGTCAGGTCTACTGCGGCAGCCTTTTGTGGGTCCTTTTTTAAAAGCTCTCTCATCAACTGCAAAAGTTCTTGTTTGGCTTTTTCATCCTCCATATCCACAAAATCCACTAGGATAATTCCTGAGAGATTCCGAAGGCGAAGCTGTCTTGCAATCTCATATGTGGCTTCTTTATTAATCTTCTGTATCGTCTGCTGCTTATCTTTTCCGCCGGTATATTTTCCAGTATTGACATCTATGACGGTAAGTGCCTCGGTTGGCTCAATAACAAGATACGCTCCTGAGTGAAGCCATACCCGCTCTGCAAGGGCGTCCTGCATCCCTTTTTCCATGCGATAAAGCGCTTTCAGCGGCAATGCCTGATCTTTATAGAGTCGAAGCTTCTCTGTATCCTTTGGCATTTCCTCGGTTAAAAATTCTAAAATTTCCTGATAGAGCTTTGTATCATCTGTTACAATCTCTTTTAGCTGCTCGCTGCGGCTGCCAAGAATTGAGGTAAGATACGACGGTCTGCTTTTTCGTACACACGAATAGACACTTCTGTGAATCGCCTGCTGCACAAGAAACTGATACTCAGACAGAAGTTTTTGATACTCCTCTTGCAGTTCTTCTGCTTTGGCGCTTCTTGCATTGGTACGCACTATCAAGCCAGCTTCTGGTATCTCCCAGGCATCTATCACTTCTTTAATGCTTGTCTTTTCTGAGGGCTTTAGCTTTGCAGAATAACCTATCATACGATTTCCAGTGGTCAACACCAGATATTTCCCATTCAAACTGATGTTCGATGTAACAGAGGGGGCTTTTGTCTTGACTGCTTCTCTGCTAACCTGCACCAAAAGCTCATCTCCCTCAATAAGCTTAGGCTGTTTTTTGGGCTTGACGTATATTGGATTCTTAGCTTCTTCTAGTGGAAGATAACAAAGCATGGAAGGCTGAATCTCCACAAAAGCTGCCTGGATATTTTTTACAATCTTTTTTACCTTGCCCACATAGATGCTTCCAAGAAGAGAGGTTTCTTCTGCCGGATTTAGTGATAGTTCCATCAGTTTGCCATCTTCGTAGAGTGCATCGGCCAATATATGCTCTGTTAGATAGGTAATAATTCTGCTACTCTCCAAAATCTTCCCCCAGTTCCTCCAAAGGAATCAGCACTTTTTTCTCGCCATCTCCTATCTCTGCATAGAGTTCCTTTCGGTGTACAAGAAGCGAAAAAGGTTCTAAGGTTATCCCTGCCCAGTCAGCAAAAGCCTGTATCAAAAGCTCTGGCTTTAAGTTGTGTACACTTCCCGCTGCTGCCTGAAGCATAATAATGCCATCTGCTACCACACACTGATAAATCCATGGGCGAATATCGACTTCTTGTTCTCCTTTTTTGGTCTTTTTTATCAGACGAATCTCAGGAGACTTTAAAAATTCCAAAAACTTTGCTTCCCATCCATCTGCCAGCTTCGCATCCTTTCGAAAACAGAGCTGATAGTCTGCGGCTGCTACCAAAGACATCGCATTTTTACTGTTCTCGGGAAGCAGACGGACACTTATCACGTCGATGCCTTCTGCCATCGTCTGATTAAGACACTCTCGCATCTCGCCAGAAGAAGATGCATTTTTTACACGAATATCCATATATTCCGCTTCGCTTGTCACCCCAAGGCTTAGAGGAGAGGCAAACGACATAATCATATGCGGGCTAAAGCCTTCTGAAAAACAGATGTCAATCTTGGCTCTTCGGATAGCCTTTTGGAAATAACGCATCACATCCAGATGGCTGATAAATTTCATTGCACCATATTTTCGAAATTTAATTCTGATGTTCAATGCAGACACCTCCTTTAAATACTGCTGCGCCGCAACCGGCACAGGCGCTTTTGCAGTTCGGTGTCACTTCGCCTTTTTGTGCACGCTTCCATTCTCTAAGCAAGAACTTTTTGCTGACGCCTATCTCAATAAAATCCCATGGGAAGATTTCATCTTCTTTTCGCTCTCTTGTCGTATAGAAAGCAAGGTCAAGACCACACTCTTCAAAAGCCTCAAGCCACAGCTGATGCTGAAAACACTCGCTCCAGGAATCAAACAGACATCCTCTTTCATAGGCTTTTAAGATGGCTTTTCCAACTCTTCTATCCCCTCTTGCCAAGATGCCTTCTAGAACCGTGACATCTGCTTCATGCCAGTTGTATTTGATACTTTTCTTATTTTTCTGTTCTTTTATCTCATGATTGACTACATAGGCGCGATGCAAAAATTCTTCTTTGGTACACATCCTTGCCCATTGAAACGGGGTAAAAGGCTTTGGCACAAAGAAAGAAGTGCTGACTACAATCTGACATTTGCCATGGCGTTGTTCTTTTGGCACATCATAATAACGCTCGGCAATCTTCTCTGCTAACCATGCAATCTGGCGCATATCTTCTTCTGTCTCAGTTGGAAGGCCCAACATAAAGTAGAGTTTAACCCTGCTCCATCCACCCACAAAGGCCTGCCTAGCGCCATCTAGAATCACCTCTTCTGTCAAGCCTTTGTTGATAACATCCCGGAGCCTCTGCGAGCCTGCTTCCGGTGCAAAGGTCAGGCTACTCTTCTTTATATCCTGTACCTTTCCCATCACATCTAAAGAAAATGCGTCAATCCGAAGGGACGGCAGTGAAATATTAATACCTTTTTTGCCACATTCTTCTATTAAAAAAGTAACAAGCTCTCCTAATTTGGAATAATCACTGGAGCTTAAAGAACTTAGCGATATTTCCTCATAGCCAGTATTGGCAAGCATGGCGAGTGCATATTCCTTTAACATCGAAAGGTCTCTCTCCCTGGTTGGACGATAGAGCATCCCTGCCTGACAGAAACGGCATCCACGGATACATCCTCTTTGAATCTCCAACACTACCCTGTCCTGCGTCGCTTTTAAAAATGGAACTACTGGCTTTTTCGGATAAAACGTATCTGTAACATCCATAACCACCTGTTTTGTCACCCTCTCAGGTGCTTCCTGACAATTTGGACGCATCGATGCGATAGTGCCATCTTCCTGGTAGGTCACATCATAGAGCGATGGAACATAGATGCCTGGTATCTGTGCCGCCTGTTTTAGAAATGTCTCTCGTGGTTCTTTTTTCTGTTTCCACTTTATATACAAATCCATCAGTGCAAAGTATTGTGTCTCACCCTCGCCAATATAAAACAAGTCAAAATAGTCAGCTAAAGGTTCTGGATTATATGCACAAGGTCCTCCTCCTATAACAAACGGATGTTCGAGTGTTCGCTCGGTAGCTAACAGTGGAATTTGAGCCAAATCCAGCACCTGTAAAATATTGGTATAGCACATCTCATACTGGATGGTAATTCCCAAAAAATCAAACTCTTTAATCGGGTCCTGAGATTCTAATGCAAAAAGCGGTATCTGATGTGCGCGCATTACACGGTCCATATCTGTCCACGGCGAATAGACCCGCTCACACCAGATATCTTCTCGTCTGTTAAACATATCATACAGAATCTGAATCCCAAGATGGGACATGCCAATCTCATAGACATCTGGAAAACACATCGCAAAGCGAACGTTCACTTTCTCCTTGTCTTTCATCACCGCATGGACTTCTCCCCCAATATAGCGGGCTGGTTGCTGGACGCTTAATAGTATTTCGTCCTTTACTGCTAATTTTCTTTCCATTATTCTATTCCTATCCTCTAATAAAAGTGGTTACTGTATAGCAGTAACTACCTGCAAGCCCTCTCCTTCGATATATTCAAACGTAATCTGTGCCCCTTCTTTATAATGTACTATCTGTGGGAATTCACTGATAGCGATATCAAAGATTTTATCATTGCCTTCTAGCACAATATAGTAGTGGGAATTTCCCTCTATAACAATCGAAGCAATCGTCTCTATTTTGCCTGTGATATTCTCTCCTACGGATACAGAACCGGTAGAGATGCCATTGGTCTTTAGAAGGTTTATATAGGATTTCTCACATTCTGCCACCGTATCGCCAATCGCCACATTTTGATATTTGGTAATATTGACCATTGCATATTTTTTCACAAGCCCTGCGTCGTCTTTCAGTGCCATAAAATACGTAGGCTCGTTGGCCACATTGAGAAGCAATGGGAAGGTGGAGTGATAGCCTAAGTTCTGAACCTGCCCTTCGGCAGAATTCATCGCAGAATACTCCTCAGCTCCTGGACAAGAATAATATTTTGCCTCCATCGTGCGCTGGTTCATCAGCACAAACCCTACGTTGGATTCATCTCCGCTGACGGAAGTAATTCCTGTATAGACCCATACATCGTCTTCCATTGCCAGATAATTATAGCCATCCGTAGTTCTTAAGCAGCCCTTCTGGCTTAGAACACTGTTGAAAAATCCATTCATATACAGACCATAGTAATCATATAACTGCACTAACAGATTGGCGGAATAGACAGAGTCTACCCACTGTGGGCAGTCTTCTACATTATAGCAAGTGGTATCTCCGGTAATCGCATTACAAAGCACTACCTTTCCGATAGTCTGTCCACCAAAGAGACCAATATTAAACTTTTTAACCGGACAAATCCAATATGGGGTTCCCTCCTCATCAATCTCAAAGCTTAGCTGGTCAAAGATATAGGTTGGATAACGAAAACGCAGATGCCGGTAAATATTCCGGTTAAAATATTCCGCCTGAGAATAACGGATATAACTGCCTTCTAAAAGGCGTACACACTCGGTATCCTGCGTGGTCATATCAATCATAATATATGCCGGGATTCCTTCGCTCATATTGGTCAGCCATTTGATGGGGCTTGCATATACTAAAGGTGTGACACGTACTGGCTTATTCTGGTAGTTAATCTGTGTATAGAGCGAGCTGACCTCAAATTGAGAGACCATATCAATCAAAGAACCCATCTTTCGGTTTCCAAGAAGTGTTGCAGAACTTTTATCCAGAAGTGGAATCTCATTGTAATCGACTTCTGCAATATCTTCTGTAAAGGTTCCTTCTTGCACCGGCAGCAGTTGATGATAGCGGTTCGCATTGACAATCGGCGAAGAAAGCACGGTCCCCACACCATAGATAATAAGCAATGCTATCACCGCTACAAATCCAATCTGAAAAGAACGAATCTCCTTTATCGCAATTCCATAGCGAAGTTTTTTAAGGCTGCACAAAAGTGTCAGTGCAATCACCAATGAGATAATAAACAGCCAGAAACCGCTAGAATGAATATTGATTGCAGGAATGGTCACATAATAATAAACACATGCCGCAATCGCTATGGCTACTGACAGAAGCAGTTTTATCCTTAACTTCATATTACAAATGTCTCCTTTCCTTACAGATGTATCAATACATCTGTGGACCTCATTTTGTACGTTTGTGACATTTTAACATAAAACGGATGTTCTAACAAGGCTAAAAAAAGAACGGAGTGGCAAGCCTCCGTTACTTTTTTATGCAATATCCATTTTTTCTTTGATATGTTGTACCTCGTTCTCAAGGTGCAGGATTCTTAAGTCCATCATTTCCTGCTTTTCCTTTTTCATCAAAGCTAAATCTAACTTCCGGCTTAAATCAAGATGTCCTTCGGCAATGATATGAATACCTTTTACAGTCTCATTTTCTAAGGTTACTTTCATACCTTTCATATCTGTCTGAAGGTCTTTTACATTTTCTTGAAGACCGCCTACATCCTCTTTCAGACCACCTACATCTGTCTTAAGAATACCTACATCTTCTTTCAGACCACCTACGTCTGTCTTAAGAATACCTACATCCTCTTTCAGACCACTGACGTCTGTTTTAAGAATTCTTACATCTTCTTTGAGAACTCGTACATCCTCCTCTAAAACAGCTACTCGCTTCTCCAAAGCTGTCATTCGTCTCTCCAAAGCAGTCATTCGTTCTTCTAATGTAATCACTTGCTCTTTAAGCTCTGCGATGTCTTTTCGCAAAGGCGCAATCGCTCTTGTCACAACCTCTGCAATCATCTCTAAATCTCTTGTTTCTAACATTGTACACCTCCTGCCAATGTTTCCCAGACATATTTCCTTTGTGTCTTGTCCTCCCCGATTGTTTCACCCTTGCCTGTCAAAAAACCGATCTTATCTTTTGTCTGTCTATCTGTTATCATCTGTATAAACAAAAATTATGAAGTGTACTTCCTCTCTACCCTACCATCCCTGTCTCTAATTGTCAATCCAAATCGCTCTCTCCAAGTATCTGTGTAAGCTCTAATATCACTTCACTAAAATACCGTGCACTTACATCCTCTAGGCGGCACCGATATTTTTTCAGAAATGTATCTCTACTGCTGCTTCCTTCTGCCACTTTATCCAGTTGATAAAAATACAAGCTATACACCGTTACTTCTGGATTTTCATATCCTACCGAACAGCCAGAAAAAGTAAGTTCTGCGCCATATTCCCCATCCCTTCGATAATAATTTTCAAAAAATCCCGCATCTAATACTTCTCCTCGATGCCAGCCGGCTCCTAAAAGCTTGCCAGAGAGGCTAATCACAAGTTGTGTCTTTCCATAAAATCCATCAAATGCAAGCTTCTCTTTTTCTTCTGCTTTTACCTGATAGACGCTGCGCCATAGCTGCTCAATGGGCTGCCCTACCTCATGGTCTAAAAGCTGCTCTTTCCAGGCCTCTAACTCCTCTTTTGACAACTCCAAAGGATGTACAAGCCCAATCTTTCCAGCATCAGAGAGTTTATATTCTTCCCCCTTAGAAGTATTAAAACTTCCATCTCCCATATACCGAAACGTCACTTTAAGTTCTCCACTTTCATAGACACCCCAGATAAGTCCTATGGCAAACTGGTGCATCACTGGATTTTGGACAAACAGATTTTTCCACTGCGTTGCGTTCCAAAGTCGTGCCGTTCGAAGCGCTTGCAAAAGTCGTATCTTCTGGCTGGCAACTACCGTTTTTAGCTGTTTTTTTAACTGTTTAAATTCTTCATAAGCAGCCTTTGCCTTTTCTTCCTCATCCTTTTTTCCAGGAGCAGGAAGATTTTTCCGTGGCTTGTTGTGCTCATCATAAACCTCTAGCTCCAGTTCATAAATCCAAACTCTAAAGCTTCTGGTTCCATAATCGAATATACGTTCTCCATTTTTATCAAAACCAAGGTCTGGTACAATCTGGTCTTCTAGTTCTTCTTTGCTTATTTTGAGTACTTCTGCCGCCTCGCTAAGCGCTGCTGCCGCTGCATTTTTCACCTGGCGGGATTTGTGTTTTCTGGACATCTGGTCGACCATAAGCAATGCCTTTTGGCTTCCATTTAATGCAATCGCACGCACTGCTTCTGCTGCCATCGCTCCTCTTGCATTGTCTGCCCATATGGAAAGCTGCTTTTGAAGGACAGTAATCGCTTCCTCTCTTCCATGAAAGGCATAGGCATAGAGCACCCAACGCTTCTTAGCCTCTGCTCCTGCCTTTAGATAGCCATCGTATAATCCCTGTATATAGTCAAAGAATTCCTCCTTCTCTAAAGGCTCTACCAGTTTATTCGCTTCTTTACTTCTTCCAAGCGTCTCTGTCTCCATATCTGCATAGAGTGCCAAAATAGATAACGGATATTCTGCGGGAAGCAGATTGCCGTCCTTGTCATGCACTTCTGGAAGTGAAAGCTCTAGTACCCATTCGACTTTTCGCTTCTTCGCTCCCTTTATCACGCCAAAAGCCATACGCTCTAGCCCCTTTGACATCGCTCCTTCTTTTTCCAAATCCTCCAAAAATTCCAAAAACCGCTCTTTTAGCTTCTGATTCTTCTCCTTTTCTAAGACTGTTCTAACTCGCTCTCTATCAGAGACATCTCCCCATTCTTCCAAGACGAAAAGTGCAAACTCACGCTCCTTTAGTTTCTTCGAGTCAAGCAACTCTAAAAGCTTATCTTCCCAGTCTCTATGTCCAATACAAGCTTTAACGGCCTGTTCCCGGATTTTTTTCTTGCTGTTTGCTGCACAGCTAAAAATCAAATCCTGATAGGTATCACCGTAGTTCTCTAACACCTGCAGGCACAGACAGCACCCCGTAACACTTCTGCTCTTATCAAGTGCTTCTTTCATTGCCTCGTCCCAACGCACACTTCCCCATTCTTCCCGCTTTTGCATCAGAAACTCTATACAAAGTGCCTCTAACGCCGGTCTTTTCTTTTTCTCCTCCAAATCGTTTAAAGTTTCACAAAGATTTCCAAGTACCTCTATACATGCTGCAAATGGTACCTTTTCTAACTCCAAGAGTCGAAACAGCTCTATCAGCTGCCTGCGGTCAAGCAAATACCTCTCGCCTTTTGGCAACGTCTCTCCATTCTCTGCCTCGAAAATCGGGTAGTTGGCAAGGAAAAAGCAGGGAGTGCGAAAGCCCTCTAATACCACTGCACGCTGATATAAGACAAGCTCTTTACGCTCTCTTAGCTTCTCTATCAGCTCATAGCGCGCATTGTCATAGAACCAGTCATCCCACTCTGTAGTAAAGGGAAGAAGTACCGAGAAAGGCTCCTCTCCCATCAGATATTTCTTATCAGCATCCTCCTTCATCGGATAGAGTCTGGTGGTCAATTCTCTGATTATCTTCTGCCAAAATACATCCTGCATCGAAGGCTTTAGCTCCTGATATAACTCTTGATTTCCTTTCTCTATCAAAGACATTATATAAGGATATTCCTTTACTGCCAGTTCAGTAATCGCCTCTTTCATACCCTCTGGCGACTTGGATGCCATACGCATCAGCGTTGCTTCTAGTTTTCGCTCTAGGCACCACAGAATATATTCCTTATCTTCAATAGGAAGCATCTCTTCGATACGATTCATCTGCGTATCAAACCATTCCTGACTGGTAAATTTCAAGCAGGCATCCAAAGCCATATTATTGCGACCATGCTGATAATAACAAGTCGATACCATCAACCGCAGCACCATCTCAAAACGCTCAGAATGTAAAAGTGCAAGGAATGCACAGCCCGCAAAGATTTTTAGACCGGTACCCGGCGTCTCTCTGCGGTATATTTTCAAAATATTCTCTGGAAACGGGGTCTCTAAAGGCGACAAAGCATATGCTCTAAGCGCATTCATCTCATGCATCTTAAGATTTCCTTTTTGAAAAATATCCAGCAAATGTTTGGCAAACAGTGCTTCTAGCTCTTGTGTCTGTTTAGGCGCTTCCCCTGGCTTTTTTACATGCAGATGCAGTGCAAGCAAAAATATCCTTGCATAGAAATTATCCTCCTCGCAAAGAGGCATTGCTCTTAAAAAAACATCCGCATCCTCTCTTCCTGCTGCCAAAAGCGCATCCATACATGCCTTTCTAACATTGCCTGCATCTGACATATAGACACTAGGCTGTGAACATAC
>Ga0137308_102741_pt1 | contig 10777 bp, 10 predicted proteins | sample Inofrocosms_June_FD_97181 | JGI IMG/M metagenome (GOLD analysis project Ga0137308, IMG submission 97181) | Mouse cecal microbial communities from Vienna, Austria - N-Acetylneuraminic and N-Acetylglucosamine D2O microcosms_June | ecosystem: Host-associated > Mammals > Digestive system > Large...
ATAATATGGGGTAGTGGTTAATTATTATGTCATGATGCTGGGGTCAAAAGCCCACGAAGTAACCTTGAAAATTTAATATTTTACAGTAAATACAAGCATTCCATCGCTTTATAAGTTATAATAGTAATAACTTCTGAAAGGTGGTATGTTCTATGTCTTTTAAAACAAATGATTGTCAGCAATTATCATTAGATGATAGTTTTACGGCTCTTACTGAACGCGAAAGAAAAGCTTTGGAAAAATCATGGGCGAAGATTTTTGCTGATGAAATTTTTCCATCTATAGATGAAGAACGTTTTTCTGTCCTGTACTGTGATAAAGCATCCAGACCTAATACACCTGTAAACGTTATTATCGGTGCGCTCATCATCAAGGAACTTTTTGATTATTCTGATGATGAAATCGTTGAGAATTTGATGCTTGATCTCCACCTTCAATACGCGTTGCATACCACAAGCTTTGCAGAACAGCCGATATCAGACAAAACCCTGAGTCGTTTCCGCAAAAGATGCTATGACTATGAGACACTTCATGGTGTGGACTTATACCACGACTGTGTAAAAGATCTCAGCGGTAAAATCGCTAAGATAATGAAACTGAATGGACGCATACGTCGTATGGATTCCATGATGATAGAAGCTAACATTCGTTTTCAGAGCCGCATGGAGCTGATCTATACCTGTATATCTAAACTGGTTGTTTATCTTACAAAGAAGCAGCCAGATATGGTTCCTGAGCCACTAAAGCATTATGCAGACCCAAATGATTATAACCGTATCTTCTATCATCAGAGAAATGATGACATGGAAGCAATTATTCAAACCTTGCTGGCAGACAGTGACTGCTTGCTGGAACTGTGCAAAACAGATTTTGAAGAAACGACAGAATACCAGCTTTTTGTCAGATGCCTTTCTGACCAGACAGTTGTTGAAAATGATAAACGTCGTCTGAGGACCAAGGAAGATGGCACCATGAATTCATCGGCACTTCAAAATCCATCTGATCCGGATGCCACTTACAGAAACAAAGCTGGCAAGTCATACAGAGGATATGCCGCAAACATAGAAGAAACAGTTGGCAAGAATGGCTCTGTAGTGACGGATTATCAGTTTGATAAAAACACTCATACGGACAGTCATTTCCTTCAGGAATCTCTTTCAGCAATGGAAAAGTCTGAAGAAGAAATCATTCTGGTTACAGATGGTGGTTATGATGGCCAGGACAATGTAGCTCTCGCGAAAGAAAAGAATGTGAAACTGGTAACTACCGCACTAATTGGCAAAGAAGCACCGGATGCTTTGGCTGATTTTGAATTCAATGAAGATGGAACCCGTCTTCTGAAATGTGCTGCGGGTCATGAACCGGCAAGCCAGTCTTATACCAAAACAACAAGGCAATGCAGAGTCTCATTTGACCGGAATCATTGTGTCGGCTGTCCATATCAGAATCAGTGCCGCCCCAAGATATATAAAAAAGTTGCCACTTTTATTACCTCAAAAAATGCATCCAACAGAGCAAAAAGCCAGAGATATATGCAAAGTGAGGAATTCAGCAATTTAGCAAGGTTGAGAAATGGTGTAGAAACCATTCCGGCCAATATCCGAAAGAATTACCATCTGGACAAACTTCCAAGAGGTAAACAACGGGGTAAATTCTTTTTTGGAAGTAAAATAGCAGCCTTAAACTTCAGAAAGCTCTTTGGATTCCGAAAGGGCTTGGGGAATTATGCGCAAAATCCGATGTTGGCATAGAAATAAGCTAGAAGTACATCAACATATTCCAAGGCAATGAAGTCTTTTACAAAAAATCTACTGTAAAATATTAAATTTTCAAGGTTTTTGCAGAGTATCAAACATAGAAAACTCTATGTTTTGACCCCAGCATCATGTCATGTATGAATGGGGAAGAAACAAACGGAGAACTGCTTCAGAAAAAGAAGTAGACAAACTGTAAATAAAGAAGTTAAGAGAGGCTGTTACTTTAGAAACTATTTAAAGAAGTAACAGAAGTCGGGGAAGCGTTAGAAAAGATACAAGAAACCATAGGAACGAAAACCATTGCACAGGTAGCTGTTCTTTATGATAGAGAAAATAGCTGGGTATTAAAAGATGCACAAGGACCAAGAAATGAAAATATGTATTATCAGGAATGTGTCTTAAAGCAATACCGTGCATTAAGAGAGCAGGGACTGAACGTAGATGTAATTTCGATGGAACATGTGCTAGATGGATATAAGATTTTTGCAGTTCCAATGGCATATCTTTTCTGTGATGGATATGAAGAAAAATTGCGAGATTATGTAAAACAAGGTGGAACACTAGTATTATCCTATTGGTCAGGATTGGTAGATGCAACAGATCGTTGCTTCCTCTTTGGAACACCATATGGATTAATGGATGTGACGGGAATCAGGAGTACAGAGATAGATGCATTGTATGATTGGGAAGAAAACCATGCAGTGCCAAATCCATCAAACCATCTGAATTTACAGAAAACATACAGATGTAACCATTTGTGTGAATTGCTGGAGGTATCGGATGCAGAAGTTCTGATGCGTTACGGAGAGGATTTCTATGCAGGAAAAGCTGCTTTGACACATAAAACATATGGGAACAAACCCCAATTATGATCTGGAACTTCTGCCGACAAAGCAGATGCAGGAAGAAATGTGGGAGTTCCTGCAATACAGAGGTAAAAACCTCGTAGCAGAAAAATTTTATACAGAACGAAGATTTTACCATCATTTATGCAGGATGTTGAAAGAAAAAAACAACCGGCCGGAGAGTTTTCTGGACTGGGATAAAGAAAAATGGATGCAGCAGATGAAAATCTGGCTCCTGCAGCAAGGATTGTCCCTGACAGCACCATTTAAAAATAAGTGTGGCGGAAGAGGAACGCAACGTGCCAGAACACTGGGGTATATAGAATGCCTGATTGATTATTTAACCGACTTAAGAGATGCGGATGTAAACGAAATAACAAAAGATGTCTGGAAAATTGAAAAACTTGACATACAGGTGAAGCAGGATTTGATACGTCCAAGGAAAACGATATCTTTTACAGGAATCAGTCAGCCAGAGTTGAAGGAAGAAATTAAAAAAGCAGTATATTTTCAACTGAGAATAGAAAGCCTGGAGACTGTAAAAAAGGAACTGACAGCCATCCGGAGATTTTCCAGATATCTGAATGAGCATAAGAAAAATGTAAAATCCTGCGCGGATTTTGACAGAACGATTATCGAAGAATATCTGGTATATATGAAAACAGAGGATACAGGAACAAAAAGGTATCGATCAGAGATAACAAGGCTTCGATCAATCCTCAATATGGTAGCAGATATCTACCAATATCCACAGGCAAAAGATCTGATATTGAACAGGGATATTCCGCCAAATATCAAAGCAGAATTTAAGGTCTACTCAGATGCAGAATTAAAGAGGTTTAATGAGTTCCTGGTAAAAGTAGATATACAGACCGCCAGAGTCATGACGATCCATCAGATGCTGGGAACAAGAATATCAGATACGCTGACATTGCAAACGGACTGTCTGATGGAACAAAACGGTGAAGTACTGATAAGAATTTACCAGATGAAAACACATTTTTATGAAAAACCAATCAGTCAGGAACTGGCTGCTTTGATCAGAGAAGCCATCCATTATACGGAAGAAAGATATGGAAAGTGTAAATACATTTTTACAAATGAAAATGACCATACAAAACCGATGACCTACTCACTGATCCAGGGAAGAATTACAGCAGCAATTCATCGGGAAAATCTAAGGGATGATAATGGAAATTATTTTACATTCGGCACGCACATGTACCGGCATGTCTACGGAGTAAAGCTTGTAGAAATGCATCTGGATGACTGGACGATTGCAAGGTTACTTGGACACAAAAGTCTGAAGAACGTAAAATATTATAGAAAAATGAGTAACCAGATACTGGCAAATGACACAAGAAAAGCAAGAAACAGGTTATCGCAGATGGTTCTGGAATGTCTGGACGGATGGGAGGAAGAGTATGAACAAATACGATATGATGATAGCTTGTAACCGGAAAACAAGTGAGGAAAAAGTAAACCGCGCAGTGACAGAAATCCGACAAATGCTCACGGACAGAGAAAAGGTAACTGTACCAAAGTTAGTAAAGCGGACAGGGTTATCCAGAGGATTCTTTTACAAGAACGAAACCGTCAGAAAAGAAATGGACCGGGCATTAGAACAGCAGGCCGGAATGATTGATCCCAAAAGATACATCGGGGACATTGTGATGAAAAACCGAATCGAACTACTGGAGCAACAGGTCCGGGAATTAAAAGGAGAAAAAGAACAATTGGAAAAAGAGAACATTAGATTGCAAAAAGCGTTGAATAAAAAAGATTTGAATCTACTAAAAAATCTGTAATTAAAATAAGAAAATAATCTGCAACAGCCGGGAAAACACTCCCGGTTGTTGTGGTTAGAATAAAACACTAATCCATGAGAAAGGAACAGACTTCTCACAAAAATGAACACAATACACTGATGTGTTTCCCGTTAGAGCCAGTGTTTATAAGAGATGGAGAGGGTGTACCCAATTTTATAGATGAAGCGACTACGGGGCTTGACCCGGTTGTGCGTGATGAAATGTTAGATTTATTTTTAGAATTTATACAGGACGAGGAATGTTCCATTTTCTTTTCCTCTCACATTACATCGGACATACAAAAGATTGCGGATTATGTAATCTTGATTCATCAAGGCAAAATTATTTTTGAGGAACAAAAAGACGACCTTGTTTATCATTTTGGGATAGTGAAGTGCGGGAGGGAAAAGTTTGCTTCCATTTCCCCGGATGATTATATTATCCACAGGATTACAAATGTCAGTGTGGAGTGTCTTGTCCGTGACAAGGAAGCGATAAAGCGCAAATACAAAGATATTGTAGTTGATAATGCAACACTGGAAGATATTATGCTTTTTTATATCAAAGGAGGCGCGGCATGAAAGGTTTAATTTACAAAGATATTACAATCTTCTTTAAGAGTATTGACAAAAAGCTGGTTATAATAGCAGTTGGAGCAATTATATTACTCATGGTCAATACCGGAGTTTATGCGGGGCTGCTTGCTTCTGTAATGTTCGCCATGACAATAGGTATGCAGAATATAATGAGTTTTGCAAGTGATGAAAAGGCAAGCTGGAAAAAATATCAGTTAGCAATGCCTGTAAACGCAGTTTCAGTAGTGGCAGGCAAATATATTTCCGTTATTTGCACATTGGCAGTCAGCATTGCGGGAAGCATTATATTAAATCTTTTACCGAGTATTGCTTTTCAGAGTTTCAATGTTACTGTTTGGGGAGTGTCTGCTGCTGTATCTCTGATTCTTCCGTTATTATGGACTGGAATTTGTCTGCCATTAACCTATTGGTTTGGCTTCCGTTCTGCGCAGACAATGGGTCTTTTTGCAGTAATTCCCATGTTCTATTTTGTCAAATATTTTGAAGATGGGGCTGGATTTTCTGCTATGGCAAATTCTATATTTTCTTATATTGTTATTGCAGGAGTTGCAGTGGTAATCCTCTTTATAATTTCAATGATAATAAGTACGATAGGGTACAGTAGAAAGAAATAATATGGCTATTGGACTGTTAAAGTAATCTCAAGAAATTATAAAAGAGGTGATGTTGTGATTAAGGTAGACAATACAAAGAGATACAACTAACTTGCGATTAAATTATTGAAAAGAATATTTAATGGGTATTATAAGTTGGGTACCAGACTGCCTCCAACACGGGAATTAGCAAAACAAGCCAGTGTGAATCCTAATACAATGCAAAGAGCTTTACAAGTATTGCAAGATGAAATCGGTTCATATGGAAACAGTTTCCTGTTTTTTACGCCCATTTTTGGCATTTTCAAAAATCTCTAGTATTATGCCGTAGCGCAGCATTAGCTCAAAGAAGATTTGCAGGCTTGGGTGCTGGCCCTTGTTCTCAATGCTGGCGAGATAGCACGAGGATAAGTACCCCAAAAGCTTTGAAATCATATCGTGGTACGGGCCTTTTGCCATATTCATATCACAGGGCAAAGAAGTCTGTAAAAAAGAAAAAATCAAAAACTACACAATAGATTCACATTTCCCTGGTATACTTTACAGGCAGGAGGTGCGCCATGAGCAAAATCTTAATTGTGGAAGACGATTTATCCATACAGGCATTGCTGCACGACTTCATTGAGGAAGCAGGCCACAGCGTCGTATTAGCGTCTGATGGTGTTGAAGCACTTGCAAAATATTCCGAGCAGCCCTTTGACCTGATATTGCTTGACATTATGCTGCCCAAAATTGACGGTTACGGTGTATGCCAGGTTATCCGGCAAAAGTCAGACGTGCCTGTCATCATGCTTACCGCATTGGACGGAGAGGAAAATCAGATTAAGGGGTTGGATATGCAGGCGGACGATTATATCACAAAGCCTTTTTCCATGCCTGTCCTGCTGCGGAAGATTGCCGCCGTCCTGCGCCGCTCCGCGAAACAGTCAGACGAACCGCAGACGATCACCTACAAAGATCTCACTTTGGATTTAGAGGGGTACAGGGTATATACAGAGCAAGAAAACATCGACCTCACACCCCGCGAATTTGAAATCCTGCGGGAGCTAATCATGCACCAAGGACGGATTTTAACGCGGCAAAATCTCTTACAAACTCTTTGGAAATATGAGTTTTTCGGAGAAGAACGGATTATTGACACACACATCAAAAATCTGCGGAAAAAGCTCGGCATCGCTGACTACATAGAAACGATCAGAGGGGTGGGATATAGAGTTGATAAAGAGAATTAGAAGCAGCCTGTCTGCAAAGGTTTTTATGATGACTGCCGTCCTGATGGCAGCCTGCTGTTCTATAACATATTTCTGCATAACCCAATTCGCCCCATACATATATACGCATGATTTTTCTGCGATAGATGAGGAAATGCCTTATTTCGTTGAGGACATTTCCCATCTTACAAAAGAGGAAGCATTATTTGTCATAGAGGATTATTGCAATCAGATTGTTGAAAAAAATGATGATGAGTTTGTTTTTTGCCTTTTTCAAAGCAATAGTGAGGAACTTAAGCAGTTTAGCGAAAATGACACATCAAAATGGTGCCGCCTGACCTTTGCGGACAGCACAGATGAGTACATAGTATTCTTTTCCAAAAACACAGAAAAAGAAAGTCAGGTGGTGGAGGCACTTCAAAAAGCGATTCCTGTTTTGAGCGTTGTGATTATTGTTGTTTCCACCATCGCAGCCTTTTTCTATACCATTTACATGACAACACCCATTAAAAAAATCAGCAGAATATCAAAGCAAATGGCGGGATTGGATTTCAGCGGCCTATGCACTGTCCGGCGCACAGACGAAATAGGTGTTCTCGCCGACAGCTTAAATGACCTGTCGGGAAAACTATCGTCCGCCTTGTCGGAGCTACAGAGCGCAAATCAGAAGCTGCAAGCTGATATTGATATGGAGCGACAGCTTGAACGCCAGCGGGCAGATTTTTTTTCGGCGGCTTCCCACGAACTAAAAACACCTATTACTATTATCAAAGGCCAGCTACAAGGTATGCTCTATCAGGTGGGACGCTATAAGGACAGGGAAACCTATCTTGCCGGGTCTCTGGAAGTTACGGATAACTTAGAGAAAATGGTGCAGGAGCTTTTGACAATATCACGACTGGATACGCCGGGGTATGCGTTCAATCCCTCGCATATTCACTTTGACAAACTGATCAAAGACCGTCTGGCAGCAAATGAAGATTTGTTTATGCAGCGGGAATTGACGGTCGAAGGAGACATATCCCCGGAGGTCAGCATTTCAGGTGATTTGCAGCTTCTTCAAAAGGTGGTGGACAACCTTTTGGGGAACGCCGCCGCATACTCCCCGGCGGGGGAACGCATAACTGTTAAGCTTTGGCAGACCGCTGAAAAAGGAAATCTGACGATTGAGAATACAGGCGTACATATCCCTGACGAGGATATTCCAAAACTGTTTCAAGCGTTTTATCGCGTAGAGCAGTCAAGAAGCCGGCAGACGGGCGGCACAGGCTTGGGCTTATACATCGTCAAAACAATTCTTGATCTGCATGGGGCGGCAATTAAAATCGAAAATACAGCGCAGGGTGTAATGGTGTCGGTACAATTTTAGAAATATCAAACCCCAAAGGGCGGTGAGCGAAAGGTTTGCCGCCCTTTCTCTATCTCCACATAAAAAACATATTCAATACAAACTCAATTCAAGCTGGGCCGGTATGATAAAGCTGTACCCGGAAAGGGTAACAGGAAGGAGCATTATCAATGAAAAAATACTTATCATTTGTTCTCGCTGCTCTGCTTATCATGGGTGCGCTGGCAGGCTGCGGAGAACAGGGAAACATCCCGGCCCCCGGCAATTCCGGCGTACCCATTCGCACACAGTCCACACTCCCGTCGGACAGCACCTTTACCGGCGAGGAACATGAAAAACTGCTGTCTCTCCGATTTGACGGCTATGAGGAAATGACCGTAGCCGAGTTTCGGGACAAGGCTGGGGCTGCGACAGACACAAAAGAATACACTGATCTGTTTGAGCAGCTTCCCAAAGACATCGCCTTGCAGGAGTTGAAAGACATCGATGAAGATGCCGAGTTTCTGTTTTATATCCTGCCGCTGGCTGGCGACGATTGGAAAACACGAAGCTACAGCGGAGAAGCAACATCCTCTTATACAGGGGACAAAGCGCGGCTGGAATACTCTTTCACCCTGACGATCCTGAACCCTGACGCGCTTTTGGTCAAGGATTACAATGACACGCGTCTGGGTGTAATGAGCGTTATGCAGGATACGCTTAGGAACAAAACAAAAGACGAACTCCGAGACGAGGCCGCTATCAGGGCGGATGTTCAATTCCAGATAGACCATCTGCTTCAGAATATCAATCAGACAGCGGAACTCAGTGCCGTCATTGAATTTGCGTATTTCCCGCTGCCCGCGGCGGGAGAGAAACCGCAAGTTTCAGGAGCAAACGAGAACGGCAATCAGGAAACCCGACGAGCCGAGCATGGTACAAAAGGGGACTATCAATCCCTGCTGGCTTTGAAAACGCCAGACTATGCCAGCATGAGCGTTGCAGATTTTAATGCAAAGCTGTTATCGTGGGCGAACGAGGATTTTAAGAGAGTGGAGCGGGTTGACGCTGATATGTTGTGTAATGATTTTCAAGTGAGTTTCAGCGAAGAAGAACTTGCGTTTATTCGACTGACGGTGTTTTTGTCTGGAATTGAAAATGGCGAGTTTGTGCAAAGCAATTACACAGGCGACCCTATGGCAGACCCTGCCTGCCAAGAGAGCTTGCCGCAGAAAGTGGATAAGTCCAATGAAAAATCTCCTTTGTGGTGCGACTTTGGCTATCGTTTCTCGTATCACATATCAAATCAGGAAACGCTGACGGTTGGAGAGCGAGATCGCTATATCGGTGGAATGATTAAGGCCGTAGAGAAGTTTTGGAATGACACAACGCTTGACAATCTGCTCACCATGACGAAAAGCGATATGATCTCCTACCTTAATTCTTTGGCTGCTGAGTACAGCACCGATAACATTGTGATTGCCATAAGCGCAGAGAAAGTCCATTTCGACCATACGGAGGAACGGCCTGAACTGCCGTAACATGAAAACGGCAATCATCTAACAAAGATGAAATTATCTGCCATACGACGGCAAAAGAAAAAAAGCCGTCGTATAAGCAGCTATATCCGCATACCTAAATCACGGCGGCTTTGAGAAATTGAAGCCGCCATTTTCTATGGTAACATAAAAAGGTTAACATAAAAAATTAAAAAATAAAAATTAAAAAATATAAAATTTCCTCTTGTCAAATCCGGATAATTATGGTATTATAAGTTCCGGGTTGTCGCGCAGGTGATAGCTCGAAATTATCGATCCGGCTGGAAAGGCATGGCTCATAAGGCTCCATGGTCAAGCGGTTAAGACATCGCCCTTTCACGGCGGTAACACGGGTTCGATTCCCGTTGGAGTCATTTTTCTGAAAGCAGTAGCATATTGTAAGAGTAAGGCGCAGTAGCCAAGTGGTAAGGCGTGGGTCTGCAACACCCTGATGCACCGGTTCAAATCCGGTCTGCGCCTCTGAAGAACCCCGATTCATGCGGGGTTTTTTACTGCTTATTTTTCTCTGCAATGCCCAGGTTTCCTTAAGTTTCCGTTCCTTCGTAAAGTTTTTCAAAAAAATATTCTATTTCTTATAAACACCGTTTCAGATTGTTTAAAATCAGATAAAATCTTTTCATAAGGTGGTAAATAGGTGGAGAGGCATAGGTCTTACAGCTGGTCAACCAAATCATGCTTTCCACAGGTATCCGTATGAAGATATGTCTTGATAACGATGCTGTGGTCATCGCCCGGCAGCTCGGCCACTGCCTTTATGTCCTGATGACTAGATGTTTTACTGAGTAATCTTGTCGCAAAGGTAGTCTTGGTGCATGGGTTAGGATTTTCAGAAAATGTTATCTGTGGTGAGGAGATAGGTGGTGACTTCCGTGTTAATACTGAAGGAGCCGGTGACATGGGTTTCCGTTATGGGGACGCGGCGTGGTCGGTGAATGCGATTTAACGTGGGATACCGGGGAACATGGGCATCACACTGGGGAAGCAGATGCCGGGGATCGTAGGCGCAGATGTGTATGACAGGACGGGCAACGGGCATTTGGGGATCATTGAATTCCCGGTGCCGATCTTAAAGGGCAATGTG
>Ga0137308_100427_pt1 | contig 10776 bp, 12 predicted proteins | sample Inofrocosms_June_FD_97181 | JGI IMG/M metagenome (GOLD analysis project Ga0137308, IMG submission 97181) | Mouse cecal microbial communities from Vienna, Austria - N-Acetylneuraminic and N-Acetylglucosamine D2O microcosms_June | ecosystem: Host-associated > Mammals > Digestive system > Large...
ATCGGTCTTTTTTGCAAGAATTTCATCTGCCCTGTCCCTCTTGTTCTCTTCGTTTGCTTCCATCAGAAATCCAGCGCCTACCGCCTGCTTTGTCTTATTCTGGGTGGCGATGCTTGCGTTTCGGCTAGCTATGCCCGACAAAAAAAACAAGCTGATAATCAATACTACAAAAAACAGCAGTATACTTTTGACTGGTTTGCGTATGACCGAACGCCACGCCATTTGAAAACTGTTCATTGTCTATCCCTCCATTTTTGATAAAGTTTCTTTGGGATTTGTCCTTAATATTGGAAGCAGGGAAATTATGACTGCCGCCAATACTAGCAGGATTCCCAAACCTGCCAGAACGACGATATCTTTAAACTGCAATAAGACCTCTAAAGAAATGTCTGCCCCTCCAGAATCTGTAAGGAAGCCTTGTAAAATGCCAGCCATAAAATTTCCCAGACAACAGGAGCCTAAGACAGCCAGTGCAAAGACCAAAAATGATTCCAGAAATACCTGTAAAAAAATACTGGATTTTGGTTTCCCGATACTGATAAAAATGGCAGCTTCCCTCTGCCTTGTCCGCATCCACATACAAAGCAGCAAAGATATGATGGCTGTTCCTGCCGCAAGTGTCAGGATAAGCATAAGCTTTGCAGCTCTTGTAATCTGTTCCAACGGCAGAGCCATTTGTTGGTACAAGGTATCCGATGTCGTAGAATCTGCTTTATCGGATAAATGCTTGTTCAATTCTTCTTCTAATAAACTTAATTGCTCTGGATTTTTGCAATAAACGGCAACTTTGGCATAACCGTCCATTCCAAATAAATCCGAGTAAGAACTGTTATCTATGAATATCTGGTTTTCAATACGGTTTACAGAATCCATCCCTTCTGGCTGTTTGCTTTCACTTCCAGATAAAAAGATGCCAACAATCTCCAGGGAAACCCGCTTTCCATCAGCATTTCCCAATTCTATCAAGTCGCCTAATTTTAATTGGTTGGCATCCGCCAGATAAGAGTTGATAACAATTCCTTTTATGTCTTCTGAAATATATCTGCCAGAAATAAGACGGTACACTCCTTCCGAAAATCCGCTGTCATTTTCCAGATTGTCATAGGACAGGAGCGATGTCTTCTGATTAGATTCTTTTGTGGAATCACTGCCTGCAATTAATTGGAAATCTACAGGGAATGCAGCGTTTCTAGCCAAGCAGTTTACATCGGAAACTTCTGCCAAACCCTTTATCCATTCCACGTCGTCTAACGTAATCTTGTTTTCTTCTTTCAAAATACCCATGACAACTTTTGCCTTTGTTTTTTCACCGATTGCCGCTTTTGAATCAGCCGTTGCACGGAGAATCATGTTTGTGCTTAATATCATGCTGCTCACAATGAGCAGCACAAAAAACAGCAGGATTGTCTTTGATTTTTTCCGCTTCAAATACCGAAACGCAAGCTGATAAAATGCCATGTTTATTTTCCACCTCCCTTAGTTATATTCATATTGGACAATCACTGCTTTTGTAGCCGTAAAATTTTCTGTATCATCAAAATTTCCATAAAGCAGCAAGGATGTTTTTTTCTTTATATCCGCTTTGGCAGCTTCACTGACTGTGGCTTTTCCAGTCGCTATGCTCATAACCGCTCTTTGGAATATGCAGTTATCTCCATATTTAATATTGATTTTTTCCGCTTCATCTTCGTATCCATCCGCCGCAATAACAGCCTCTCCATCATTACTTGATGTTACAGGGGTAATCGTACATCCATTGTCTGAAAATCCTGTCACGCTTCCCTGTAAATCGGATGCAGCAATCATTTCATCGGCATCCATACTGCCGACAGCATTTGAATTGTTCCCATCGGAGGTATTCTTTGAATTGTTTTCATCAGGGGTATTTTTCGGATTGTTTTCATCAGGAGTATTCTTTGGATTGTCCTCATCGGGAGTCTCTTTTGAATTGTTCTCATTGGAAGTATCCTTTGAATCGTTTTCATTGGGAGCATCTTTTTTGTCAGGATTTGTTATGTCATTTTCAATATAGGCATCTTTGGTTTCTCTTTCTCTGTTTGTTCCCATGTCATTCGATGTGCCACAACCTGCCAAAGCAAAAATACTTACCCCAACTATTAGCATCTGCATTAATTTTTTGTTCTTCATGATTTTTTTCCGCCTTTCTTTTGATATGTTTGTATTTCTTGTCATGATTTTTATATACCCTGCAAGGCATTCAAGTTATCAAGCTGCAAAGCCATTGTATAGAAAAACTTCGCTAAAAATCCTGTAAAATTACAAAAAATATAAAGGACTTTTTAGAGGATTTTTACAGGATTTCATATTATACTGATATTAAGCAGATTATATAGTCCCATCAAAAAATATTTGGAAAGGATTTGAACAATGAAAATACTTCTTCTAGAAGATGACTTGGAGCTTTGCAGCTCGATACAATCACAATTAACGAAAAACGGTTATATGGTTGATGCTTGCAATGATGGGGAAACCGCCATGCTGTATGCCTTACATACAGATTATTCCTATGATTTAGCTATTGTGGACAGGATGCTCCCTTTTATTGATGGGCTGACGATTATTAAAGCTATGCGGAAAAAAGGCATCCAGATTCCTGTTATCATCATTACAGGAATGACCGCCCTTAATGAAAAGATAGAGGGATTGGATGGAGGGGCTGACGATTATTTAGTCAAGCCGTTCCATATTCAAGAACTGCTTGCGCGCGTTAGGGCTTTAACAAGGCGTCCAAGTGAAATAAAAGCAGAAGATACGCTCCAATATGCCGACTTGTGTTTTAACAAATCAAACCGTGAACTGACTTGCAGCCCCAAAACTATTTTTTTAACAGCAAAAGAGTCTGAATTGTTATATGTCTTTATGAAAAGCCCAGAAACGCTTTTTTCAAGGGAACAGCTTATACTGAAAATATGGGGTACGTCATCGGAAGTTGAACAAGGGAATGTTGATAATTATATTTCTTTCCTGCGGAAACGGTTAAGGGAATTAAAGAGTACCTGTGAAATAAAAACCGTATATGGGGCTGGGTATTCCCTGACCCAGAAAAAGAAATAAAATTTTTTATGGCATATGAGCCATAAAAAAGGAGGTTAAAAATGCTGAAGCCACTGTCAAAAAAATTGAATACCATTTTTATAACGGTGATTATGTTAATTATTACATCAATTATGATAATTCTCTGCAACAATTACGTCCACATGGAGCAGTCAAGTGAGGTTCTTTTATTTCAAAGAATGGTTACGCAGATGATGTACCAACTTGAAGATAACAGCCAGAATTTTGAATCCATTGCGGATTCCTACCATGAGTATAAATCCCCTATATTTTGCTGTATCCAAGATACTTCTGGAAAGATGGTATATCAAACAGATTCTGACTTTCCTACTGATGTAGACACTCTTTTAGAGCGTTTCCGCACACAGACAGACAAAGAGGATACTTTCATAATAACAAATGATAACAAGCCGACTACAGACCAAAGCGGTGTTTTTATGTTTAACGGAACGAAAAATGACGATTATTTAGGGATACTTGCAACGATTGTAACGCCAAATGACACAGCTTATCATCTGTCACTGATTTACAGACAGCAGTCCTTATTTGATATTTTAACAAAACAGGCTTTCCTTTATGTTTCCTTATGGTGTCTTTCCCTTATTGCTGTGACGACGATGAGCTATTTGCTCATAAAGAAAGCATTAAAACCAACAGAGGTAATATTGAAAAGCCAAAAAGATTTTATAGCTTCCGCTTCGCATGAATTAAAATCGCCGCTCGCTGTTATTCTGGCAAACGCAGAGAAGCTGGAACAATTACAAATAGATAATGTGGAATTTAAAAAATCGGTTAAAATATTAGACAAGGAATGTATGAGAATGTCAAAACTGGTCAGGGATATGTTGCTTCTGGCTTCTTCTGATGCCAAATCATGGATCTTATACAAAAATACCATTGATATAGACACATTGTTAATCTCTTTATATGAAGCTTATGAACCGATCTGTATCAGTAAAGAAATATGCCTGCGCTTGGAAATCAGTGAAACCAGTTATCCTAAACTCTGTGCAGATGAAGAACGGCTTTTTCAGATATTGACAATTTTTATGGACAATGCCATTCACCATTCCATAAACAATACACAAATCGAAATTAAAACAGCGGTAACATCAAAACATATCACATTTTTTGTAACCGACCACGGAAAAGGTATTCCCGAAGATGACAAACCGTATATTTTTAACCGTTTCTATTGCGCTGATAAATCAAGGACAGATAAATCAAATTTTGGATTAGGACTTAGCATAGCAGACGAACTTGCAAAAATGATGAATGGTAAAGTTGGCTGTAAAGACACGGATGGGGGAGGGGCTACATTCTTTGTCACGCTTCCTTTGAAAGCCAAAAACAGTCGATAAACCAACTGGTAAATCGACTGTTTTATCATTCATCTCCTATTTATTCCATTTCCGCTTTTGTTTTGGGCAGCAAACGATTGTCCTTGGATAATCTTAAGAACGGCGCATATGCCACTTCCCAGGGATAGCCGTCTGGATCCAGAAAATATCCCGAATACCCGTCGCAGCCTCCCCAATCCTTCCACTGTGGTTTCTGCCATACTGTTCCTCCCGCGCGTTCTGCCATCGCAAATAACTCGTCGACTTCCTTTGCGCTTGCGCCATTGATTGCCAGCGTAAAGCCGCAATATTCCGGCTTAGGACCTATCTTAAGCCTTGCATCATTTCCTAAGAATTCATAGGGGACCAATCCAAGTACCACATTATCTGTCAGCATATAGGTACAAATTGCCGGATCTGATTCCGGGGAACATTCCCATCCAAGCTCCTCATAAAAAGCAATAGACTTTTGCAAATCTTGAACCCCTAACGTAATAATCGAAATACTTTTCGCTCTGGCCATAGGCTTCCTCCTCGTATCATAAATTTGTAATCAGGAACTATTGCTTATAAGCTAACACTGTGCTTTAAATTCCCGAATTTTCTCTTTCATTGCCGGAATATCCTCGTGCAGCTTTAAGATTGCACTTCCCACAAACGCCGCATCCCCGCCCGCTTCTTTTACCAGTTTTACATCTTCCGGGGCATGAACTCCCACTCCACAGTAAATCGGACGGTCAATTCCACAAACCCTCAAATGCTCAATACAATCTTTTAAAGTTGGGTATTTTTCATTCTTTTCCTGCGTCTCATATGGTTTTGCCTGAAAGTATACAAACCCATTGGACTGTTTTGCCATTTCAACCTCTGCTTGCGGCATATGAAACTGTATGTAACAGGAGACCCGCAGTCCCGCAGCAATGATTTGATCTTTCACCGTATTATCTTTTAAACCGACCAGCAGAATATCTTTCAATTGATGCTCCAGACAAAACTTAATAAAATTGTCCGTACCGATCTCTTCCACGGTATTTTCATATGCCAGCACCAAAATTTTTACATCTGGCAATTGAGTTTTAATTGCGACAATGGATTCCATATACTTTTCATAATCATCGCAGCATGCTAAGGCTTTTTCCATTCTTCCTGCGATGTAATCGCTTTCCAGATATGGATTTCTGGATGGAAAATCCACTTCCATCATCTTACATCCTGCATCTGCATACTCCATTGCCATCTTGTAACTTGCGGCAATGGTAGGATAGCCGTTTGATAAATAACAAATAATTTCCATCTTTATTCTCCTTTATATGCTTTCATAAATAATTGTTTGAATTCTTCCTCATCTGGAATCACCGGATTGGTCTTTGTACATCCATCTTCCTTGGCAAGCTTCGCCATTTCATCCAGCCTGGCAGCAAATTGTGCTTCCTCTGGAATAATTTCTTTTAGACAGGATGGAATATGTAATGTTTTATTCAATTCTTCCACCGCTGCATATAAATGATGCGCCCCTACCTTCCGCGCAAAATCATCATATACTTTTCTGGCTCTTGGGTCTGCCTCATTGTAACGAATGACATAGGGAAGCAGCACTGCGTCTGCCAGACCATGAGAAACATGAAAAATACCGCCTAAGGTATGCGCCATAGAATGCACAATCCCCAGAGAAACATTGGTAAACGCCATTCCTGCCGCCATAGAAGCCTCGAGCATAATCTCTCTTGCTTTCCTGTCATTTCCATTCTGATAGACTTGGGGGAGCGTTTTCATAATATCACTTGCAGCCTGTGTCGCCAGGATATCTGACAGATAATTGGCCCGATTGGACGCCAGCGCTTCCAAAGCATGGGTCAGGGCATCCATACCTGTTTCCGCTGTAATTTGAGGCGGCATAGAAACTGTTACCTCTGGATCGCAGATCGCAATATCCGGCATCATTTCCATATTTCCAAGCCCATGTTTCAGTCCCTTTTCATTGTCTGAAATTACAATTGAACGGGACACCTCACTGGCCGTACCACTTGTAGATGGGATACAGCAGAGCCTTGCCTTTGCCCTCAATTTCGGAAATTCATTTGGAGGAAGCACATCTTCCATTGTCTTTAACTCCGGATGCTCGTAGAAAATCCACATTGCTTTTGCCGCATCCATCGCAGAACCGCCGCCAAGCCCTACAATCAAATCAGGCTCAAACGTAAGCATTTCCCGCGCTCCTCTGATTACTGTCTCAAAAGACGGATCTGGTTCTACTCCGCTGACAATCATCGTGCTGGCTCCCGCTTCCTTAAAATAGCCTTCGACTTTCGCCAGCATTCCGCTCCTCTCCATACTCTTTCCACCAACTACAATACTCACTTTCTTTGCATTTATTGTCTTGATATACGCCAGGCACCCTTCTCCAAACATCAGCTCAGAACCTGCCAGTTTCATCGGTCTCATCATATTCCTGTTCTCCCTTCCCTTGTTACATATGTAAATGTTGTAATACGTTTTTCACTAAATCATAAGAAATTGGGTTACTGAGCACACCGCCCTCTTTCAAGCTGGAACCGATAATTGCACCATCCGCAATCTGCATCTGCTCTTTGATGTTCTCAGCTTTTACGCCGCTTCCCGCAAATACAGGTACATTCACCACATTCTTTACCCGCTTAATAAGATCCAGCGGCGTTTCTTCACCAATCTGTGTTCCGGTGACAATAATTCCATCGGCGCCATTATCTACCGCTTCCTTTGCTGACTGTTCGACCGTAATGTGTGAAAGCATCATATGCGCATGTTTTACCTGTACATCGGCAATCACTTTGATATCCTCTTTGCCCATTGCCTTTCGATATTCCATACACTTTTTTGCACATGGATAGATCGCTCCGTCTGTAAAAATCACAGTATCCACAAACACAGGAACCCGAATAAAGGACGCTCCTGTAATTGCCGCGATTGCAATGTCGGCCTCACAATCATTGAATGCCGCGTCAACTCCTACCGGAATCTGTACTGCTGTTTTTACTGCCATAGTTGCTGCTGTAAGCGCTGCCATCTGCGCTTTATTTAACAGCGCCGAAAATGGGGTATCACCCATATTTTCCACAATTACTGCGTCAACTCCCGCCTTTTCTAAAGTTACAGCATCCTGCACAGCTCTGTCTAAAATTTTCTGATAATCTCCGTCAAATCCCGCCGTTGTCGGAAGCGGCAGACAATGTACCATACCGATTACCGTCTCAGAACCAATTGAAAATATTTCTCTGCTCATTTTTCTACCTCCGTTTTTGTGTGATAATGATAAATCCCTTCCAACGCTGCTCTGCAAAGTAAATCCTCTGCATCAGCCCGCTCTTGTCCGGTCAATTTTTCCTTTAAATTTTCCAGCACTGTTACCATTGTAAGAATACAGGTCTTAACCCCCATCAGCCTTCCAAGCGTCAGCATACAGGAGGATTCCATGTCAATGCCTGCCACTCCCAATTTCTTTACCTCTTCAAATGTCTTTGGCATATCTCTCCCCCATTGCAAAGAAAACCGCGAGTCATGCATATGGCTGTAAAATCCGTCCATTGTGCAATTAAGACCGTTAAGATATCGTTTCCCCATCTGGGTAACAGTCTCATTCATCGCGGTGAGCAGCTCAATATCCGCCACTGCCGGATAGCTTAAATCGACATAGGACTGACTCGTTCCTTCTCTTCTCATGGCTGCCACCGGAATTAAGAAATGTCCCAGCATATCATCCCGCATCGACATCACTGTTCCCATTCTCACGGCAACTTCCATGCCGCAATCATACATTTCTTCCATCGCAATTGCAGCGGAAGGAGCGCCGATTCCAGTAGAAGTGACCGTCACATCAACTCCCTTATATGTCCCCGTATAGGTGTTAAACTCTCTCATAAACGCCACTTTTTGGGGGTTATCCAAATACTGTTTTACAACTTCCACTCTCCACGGATCTCCAGAAAACAGGACATATTTTGCAACTGTTTCCCTATCCGCGCCCATATATAATGTGCTCATAATTTTTTCCTTTCTTCCAATCTCCTGATATGAAACATTACTCAAATACTTTCACTTTCTCTAATAACTGTCTTTCTGTCGGCACATTGGTACAACAGCCTTCCGCCTGAAGAATGAAAGAAGAAAGTGTTCCGCCAAGCTTACAGCATTCTTCTGGCTGGCAGCCATGCAGATATCCATAGATAAATCCCGCCATATATGCGTCTCCAGAACCTGTCGCATCTACCACACGCTCCACTTTACAGATGCCAATCTTTTCTTTGCGAACCTTCTCCCCTTCCCTGATATAACAAACGCTTCCTTCTCTGCCAAGCGTATTTACGATGATCTCCACTTCCCCAATTTCAAAAATTTCAGTTATATCTTTCAGTCCATACATGTCCTCTATCATCTTGCGTTCCACTTCATTTGTAAAAATAATTTTACTTCCCTGCAAAAGCTGCTTTAAAAACGCTTCTGGAAAGGCGTTGAAATCATCTTTCATTCCAAATACAACCGGCACTTTGTGTTTTCGGCACTTTGCAAAAAATTCCTCATTATCCTGTCTGGAAGCAACTGTAATCACGCCAAGTTTTACATCCGCAAACAGTTCATCTGCCAACGGCCGGGCATATTTTCCGTCCATTGCACCCGGATAAAAAATTGTAATATGATCATTGTTATTATCCTGAATCAGATAACATACACTGGTTGCTTCCTCCGGCAATTCCGTAATCCCATCCAAAGGCACGCTGCCTTCTTGGAGAAATTTTTTAAATCCATTGCTCTCGTAATCTCCTCCAACGCGAAGTACTGGCTTTGCGCACACACCCAACCTGCATAATGCATAAGCAATATTCACCGAACATCCGCCATAAAAAATCTGTGCATTTGACCGGTTTTTAACAATAGAAGTAAACCCAACTTTTGCCGGAGTATCAATTTTAATAATGTGATCCATGCTCACATAACCGCTTGTCAATACCTCTGTCTTCATTGCCTTCCTCCTACAACTTTCCTTCATCCAGCATGGCAAACAACGTCTCCATATCAATCACATCACCCAAATATTTATCAATATCTGTTAAATGTACCTCATTGACAACTTCCGAGTTTGTCGCCACGCACTCCCGAACCACATATGGATTGTAATCCAAATAAAATGCATCTGTCACCGTAGCACGAATACAACAGTTTGTTTTTGTACCCACAATAATAACATTTTCAATTTCATTTTCGCGGAGGACTAAATCCAAATCAGTTGCAAAAAAACCACTGTACCGCCTTTTGGGTATTACGTAATCCTTCTCTTCATCCACCGAAAGCATCGGATCAATCTCTACGCCAAATGTGCCTTCGATACAGTTTGGCCGCATTGCCTGTGCCTTTCGATCTGTTTTTCCTTTTCGGTTACAGTGCTGCAAAAATACAATCAATACCTCTTTCTCCCTGCACCGATCAAGTACTTTTCTGATATAAGGCAAGATTTCCCTGTTCTGCGGATAATAAACCAGACCCTCAGGGTCTGTGAAATCACGGATCATATCCACGATAATCAATGCTGATTTCCTCATATTTCACACTCCTTTAAATTCCGCGGACTTTACGGTTTCTATACTTGACCATAGAAACTACGGTCAGCACAACGCTCATTACCACATAGGGAATCACATCAAACACCGCTGCCGCCGCCCCTGCATACAAACTAAGATTTACGGACAGCGCTCTCGCCAGACCAAAGACAACGGCATAAATACTACACGATAATGGGTCTCCTCTTCCACAGTAGATTGCTGCAACGGCAATAAATCCTCTTCCGGCAGTCATATTATTGGTAAAAATCGTCATTCTCTCTAAAGCCAGATTGACTCCCGCCAGGGAACAAAAAAACGCGCCTAAAAGAATTGCCAGATAACGGTATTTATTCGTATTCAGTCCTAAACTTTTGGCCGAATCTTCATTTTCTCCCACTACACGGACATAGACTCCAAATTTTGTCCGGTACATCAAAAACCAGATCACAATGATTGCCAAAAAAGATATATATGTAATCACTGTGTGTCCGCTCAGAACTTCCCCTAGGAACGGAATGTTTTTTATAACTGGAAGATCAATCTTGAAATCTGCCGCATTTGCAAAATCCAATTTTATATTTGCAGAATTCATCAATTGAAGTACAAAACCCGCGATTGCTGTAATCGACATGTTAATCGCCAGGCCGATTACAATCACATTTCCCTTACAAGTGACGCCAAAAAACGCAAAAATCAAACCAATTACCATACAAACCAGAATTGCCGACAAATACCCAAGTACAATACTTCCTGTCTGAAAACTGACCAATACAGATACAAACGCTCCCGCA
>Ga0137308_102743_pt1 | contig 10764 bp, 8 predicted proteins | sample Inofrocosms_June_FD_97181 | JGI IMG/M metagenome (GOLD analysis project Ga0137308, IMG submission 97181) | Mouse cecal microbial communities from Vienna, Austria - N-Acetylneuraminic and N-Acetylglucosamine D2O microcosms_June | ecosystem: Host-associated > Mammals > Digestive system > Large...
CAGTTTCCAGCAGCAGATTACTGAAAAACATTTCCAGAAACTTTGTTGTTGCATGAACCCCATTTTGCAGGTCATTATAGTTTGCTCTTACCAGCGCATTCCTGAAATACCAGGAGTTTTTCTCAAAAACGTCGTTGTTTATGCGGAATCCAAATGTTTTTATATATTTAATCATAAAAACCGCGGCTGCCCTGGTGTTACCTTCACAGAAAGGATGAATCTGCCAGATATTGTGCTTTTCCTTCAGCACAATAGCGCCTGCAGAGGTGACAAGGCGGTAGTTCCCCGTACTGGTCATTATACAGGAGATTATCATGAATCTCCCTCAGATATTCGTTATGGTCTATGTCCGAGTGAATGGCATCCCCAAGGTGGATGGTTACTATTTCGTTCTCGTTCAATGCGACACACCTCCTCGCATGAGACGCTCCATAATCTCTGTCTTATCCGTATCCGTATGATTCAACGGAAGGATATAAAAGTAGAAGGAGTGCGTACCAAGACTGCGACTGCCGATTTGCTGCGCAATATACGCAGCGTGGTTCTTTATGTCTGTGTTCATCTTTGCGTTGAGAACACTCTGATACTGAATGGTTGGATATTTAATGGCGTCCTTGATGCCTCCGACTACGCTGGAGGAGACGAATACAAGCTGATAGTAAGGCTGTTGATAGCCCTCAAGGGAGAGAAGATGGATGCCATCGCATTTACTGCTATGGGCGTTTGTGGTCGTGACCAGTTCCACCTTGCTCATGATTTTCGGGGCGTCGAGTATCTGCTCCAGAAAAGCATAGAGCAGTATCTCGCCTAATGCGTTGCCCGTATCCTTTTGACCGGGAGTGCCGTTGTTCGCCATAATCGTCATGGCTTCAAGTCCGATGCTTTCCAGATCTCCGCTTGTCCGAAACTGCTCAAGCCTTGCCCTGGAAAATACATATCTGCCGACATTCTTTCGGATGAACGACTGCAGGTCATCTGACACGAACTGGTTATTCATGACGTTCAGATGAAACAGGCGCAGTTGCTCCGGGTTTATCAGACCGAGCTATTCCGAATGGAAAACCTCGGTGAATATGCTGTCGAAATCGATGCCCTTTATCGTTTTGTCAAGCATACAGCCGTTCTCTTAACTGATTATTCCTTCTTTTCCCCGTAAGGAGCAGGGCCTTCCGCTACCATCAGCATCTCCTGCTGCGGAGCGAAATCATAATACACGGTTTTGTGCGGTGTCTCCGGCTTTGGCATCTCATAGGGCTTGCCTTCCTTGTTGTAGGTAAGGTTGAATACCAAATCTGACAGCCACTTTTTGAACGAGGGATTGTCCTGGAACTGCTTGAACAATTCCATATTGTCTGCCATGATTGCGAAAATGACCTGCTGCAAAGCCCGCTCGCTTTCGGTACGCGCCTCCTGTTCATCGGAGTTTTTTATGGCGTTCTGATATTTTTCATCCCTTGATACCATCGCAGGAATTTCGAGAATCTGCCTGCGCACATTGTCTGCGTCGTTCCAGTTGATATTACCGAACATATCATTGAAGTCGGACAGAATGACTGAAAGCAAGTCCATCTCCGACTCGACAATATGACCGACCTTCCCAGTGGGAACAGGTGCAATCTCAGAGTCGGAATCCTCCAACTTAATCGACATGGACTCACGAGCCTCGTTACGGTAGCTTTCCAAATCAATAGCTTCAAGGATGCCCTGTGACAGATCGTCCTCACGCGGGGACGGGAGTTTCGGTATCAGCAGATTCAAGAAGATGGAAAGCCGCTCCCAGTCCGCATTTCCATAAGGCAGGATTGCACCGAGGAATCCGTATGTACGGCAGAACGCCTTCGCTGCGCTTTTAAACTTAATCTGGTCGTCTGTTTCAAGCTGTTTATAAATGACCGTGCAGGCATCAAGAGTAGGATCAAGTTTGTCGCGATCTGCGCCGTCCAGATACAGATTGACCAACTGCTCTACATCCTCAGCAGAATAAACCTGGTATTCTCCCATAGTCGCCACAAGGTCATACAGCTTGTTCGGATCGGTCTCGCCGGACAGAATTGTAGTGCGGTAATATCGGGAAAATGACTCCTCAATGATTTCGGGCTTGTTGGCAAAATCCAAAACGAAGGTGTCGTACTTCTTGGGATGGCAGCGGTTCAGCCTTGAAAGCGTCTGCACCGCCTTGATGTCATAGAGCATCTTGTCTACATACATCGTATGGAGCAGCGGCTCGTCAAAACCGGTCTGGAACATATCCGCAACAATCAGGATGCGGTATGGATCTGCCTTAAAGGTCTTCGGTATCTTCGCATCAGGGAATCCATTCAAGCCTGCCGATGTCAGCGACGGTTCCTGCTCGTTGTACTTGCATTCGCCTGAAAAAGCGATGATGGTCTTATATGGACTGTGCCTTTCAGAGAGACACTTGTTGATGGCATAGTAATATTCGATGCAGCGCGGGATGCTTGCGGTCACGACCATAGCACGAGCTTGTCCGCCAATTTTGCCCTTGGCGATAACCTGCTCATGGAAGTGATCAACCATCATGGCAACTTTCTTCTCTATGGTATAGCTGTCACTCTCCACAAAATTGCGGAGTTTCTTATGAGCGCGCTTCTTGTCAAACATCGGATCGTCCTCGACGGTCTTCATCAATTTGTAGAAGCTGTCGATGGGCGTGTAATTTTGAAGCACATCAAGGATAAATCCCTCCTGAATGGCCTGCTTCATCGTGTACACATGGAACGGGCGATGTCTGACATCCTCGCCGTCCTGATATGAAACGCCAAAGGTCTCAAGCGTCTTATTCTTTGGAGTGGCAGTGAAAGCGAAGTAGCTGGCATTGTTCAGCAGTTTTCTGCCCTCTATCATTGCATTGATTTTGTCCTCATTGTCCATCTCATCATCAGAGGCAAGACCTGACAATGCGAGATTCATCTGTGCGGAGTTCCGTCCGCTCTGACCTGAATGCGCCTCATCAATAATAATGGCGAAGTGATTATCCTTATGGTCGGCTCCAATCTGCGGTACGATGTATGGGAACTTCTCAATCGTAGTGACGATAATGCGCTTGCCGTCCGTGATGGCTTTTGTCAGGTCGCCGGAATGCTTTGCCCATGCCACGGTATTTCCAACCTGCATGAACTGCTTAATGGTGTCCCGAATCTGCTTGTCAAGGATGCGACGGTCGGTGACCACGATGACGGAATCGAGAATCGGTCGTCCGTTCCGCTCCAGCCCGATAAGCTGGTGAGCAAGCCACGCAATGGAATTGGATTTTCCGCTGCCTGCGCTGTGCTGAATCAGATATTTCTGCCCGATACTATTCTCCTTCACATCGGCAAGGAGTTTTGTCACCACGTCCAACTGGTGGTATCGTGGGAATATCAGCTTCTCGGTTTTCTTTTTCGTGTCCTCGTCAACCTCAATAATCACCTGGGCATAGTTCTCAATGATGAGCGCCAGCTTTTCCTTCGTGAGGATGTCCTTCCAGAGGTAGTCGGTCATGATGCCGTCGGGATTCGGAGGATTGCCCGCACCGTCGTTGTATCCCTTATCGAAGGGCAGGAACCAACTGTCCTTTCCAGCCAGCTTCGTGCAAAACTTTACACGGGCATCGTCCACGGCGAAATGCACCATGCAGCGTTTGAAAGAGAGCAACAGTTCCCGCGGGTCGCGGTCGGTCTTGTACTGCCCTGTGGCATCGTCCACATTCTGCTTGGTAAGCTGATTTTTCAGTTCAAAGGTGATAACCGGCAGACCATTGATGAACACGCACATATCCAGCGCCAGTTTCCCTGCGTTCTGGGAGTAGCGAAGCTGGCGCGTCACGCTGAAGATGTTCTTCCCGAACATCTCCCGCGCCTTTACGTTATTCTCTGTGGGCGTCAGGTAAAACATGATAAGGTCAACGGGGTATATCTTGATGCCGTTTCGGAGAACGTCAATAATTCCCCGCTTGACAAGCTCCCCTTGCAGGCGGTTCAGGAACTGTCGCTTCTTCTGCTCGGACTTGAAAACCCCCAGGCGCTCCATCTGCGCAGGCTGCGTGTCCTGTAGGAAGCGGAACAGCCGAGTCTCGTCGATGGCATACTCCTTGTTGTAGTCGGCGTTTTTGCCTTCCTCGTAATGGTTCTGCTCCACGAGCCACTTCACGATAAGGGCTTCAAGGACGTTTTCTTTTGTGTTTGTAAATCCTGCCATGATTAGTCCCCCTTCGCTTTTTTCTTTGCATTCTTTTCGACCGCTTTTATGGTTTTCAGATACGCCTCCTCAACCGGGGAAAGATTTTCCGCTTGGTACTTTCGGTATTCTTTCTTGGCCTTTTCCAATGCCTGTGTGTGACTAATCTTACCAGCATTCATCAGCAGGGTTTCTCCTGTTGATTTCAAAACGTTGTCCAGATGTACCACATAGTCGCTCATATACATTGGATTATGGCGCATGGCCTGGACCTCTGCGAAATCGAAATATCCAGAAACTATATTATTCAGTATTTTCAGTTCATCTTCTGTCAGATAGTTTTTTGCGATGCCGACATCTTTCAGAGTTGGGAAGTCACCAGTAAAGGCGGTCAAGCCCATAAACGGTTTTTCGGCATCGGCACGTTCAAAGATCACCTCAGCGGCCGTATGGCCGTGAGCGGCATAATGCAGCTTGTTCTGCACCATCTTGAAAAAAGCCACAGACTCTGCACTCTTTGGATCGTAGTCCACGCTGGTAGCGTACAGGTCAAGTACTTGTCGATACATAACCTTTTCAGAGGAACGGATATCCCGAATGCGGTCAAGCAGTTCCTTCCAGTAGTTTCCGCCGCCAAGATTCTTCAGCCGCTCGTCATCCATCGTGAAGCCCTTGACCATATATTCCTTCAGCCGTTCTGTTGCCCAGCGGCGGAAGTTGGTGGCGATCATTGATTTTACACGGTATCCAAGAGAGATGATCATGTCAAGGTTATAATACGGAATTTCTCTTGTAACCTGCCGGTTGCCCTCGGTGCGAACCTGTCGGAATTTCCGACAGGTTGAAATTTCATCCAGTTCGCCCTCTTCGTAGATATGCCGAATATGCTCAACGACATTGCTTCTGGATGTCTGGAACAACTCAGCCATCTGTTGCTGTGTCAACCATACCGTCTCGTCTACAAAACGGACATCAATTTTGGTGGCGCCGTCATCAGTCTGGTAGATGACAATCTCGCCTTGGTTCTTTTCAAGGGCTGTATTTTCTGTGTCCGACATAATCAGTCCTCCTGTTCCTCGGTTTCTTCCTCAATCTCATTGTTCCCATCATCCACATCCTCGCCCAAAAATTCATATTCGGGGATTTCAATGCCACGGACATCAATCTTGCCGATGACAACATCGGCGACAAGGCGAGTTCTAAGCTCTTTTAGTACTTCGATTTCTTTCTGTATCGTATCTATCAAATCCGCATATTTTGAATGCTTGGCATTAAGGTATGTGGCAATCTCTTTCTGCGAATCCTTAGATGGTACGACAACTGGCATTTGTTTCAACAAGTTCTGACCAAGCGAAGCTCTAATGACAATATTCATCATAGATGAGAAGTGATTTCTAATAGCCGGTATCTGAAGGTAGTATTTCATATAATCAATATCGACAATCGCAGTACGGGGGCGGCAGCGAATGACAAATCCAGAAAATATAGCCTTCTCAATAGTGTGCTTACAGACAGCTGCCATTCCAACTTCTTCAATATTCTCCGATGTACGAGTAAAGAAAATATCGCCCTCTCGTACTGAAAACACTTCTTGTTGCTGTTCGTTTGCTTTGGCTGCGCCCGATACAGTTTCAGGCAATTCCAAATGACGATATACATCTCCATATCCAACAAAAGGTGTGCCAGAGGTAAAGAAATCACCCGATTCACTAATTCCATTCTGGAATGAGCAGAATTTTCCGAGTTTGATGATTTTCCAGTCGGCAGGAATGTCTCCAATCCACCGGTTACCACTGTCTTTCATTTGGGAACTATGCAAACCATGCAGGACAGAATCGCTGATAATTCTGCTTTCTTGCTCCTTAAGCAATTTAATTTGCTTTTGCTTTACACTGATCAGCTTGTTGATGCCCGAAACCTTCCAGTCCAGGAACCGTACAATCCGGTCTTGCTCCTTGCGAGGAGGGACGGGGAGAAGAATGGACTTCATTTCGCTGAACCTTGTTGTCCACAAGTCCGCCACAATACCCTTGCCGTTTCGGTAATACTCCTCCGAAAAAGGCTGGCTTCTCAGCAGATAATGAACATACCTGCCATTCCATTGATTTCTTGGTGTCAGCACGATGTTGATGAGCGATACCGAGCCGTCAAACTCCGAAACACCACAGGAGCCTTTTCTGTCTGAGCGGCTGTTTATCACGAAGTCACCAGCACATACCAGCTTGCGGTTATCTCCTGCATCGGTTTTAACAGCAGTTTCCAATTGCGGAACCACACCGATTTTTGCAACAGAAAGCGGTGGGTAATCTTTGTCGGAGACCTTGCTTTTCCTTTCGGTAAACAGGGAGCCTGCTTTTTTACACTCCCAATGCGGAGGCAGTTCTCCCGGCCATGCGAGATTATCGCGGATATGATTTGCATTCATTCTATCCCCTCCATAATCTCCGCCATCATGCCGTCCGCATCACGATCCAGGGCTTTCAGGCTCTCCAGAATCTCGTCCATCGGGCGCATCTCAATCGGTTTGTAGAAATACTTGGTAAAGCTGACCTCATAGCCGATTTGCGTTTTCTTTTCGTCCACATAGGCATCGGGCGCGTAGGTTAACACCTCGTTTTGCATGAAGGCGTCGATGCCGCCTTCATAAGTGAAAGGGATGTTCTCCGTGTCCCGCAGGTCGGTATCCGGCTCGCCGTCAATCGGCTTCGCCGCCGCGTCCTTCTCAGTGATGAACGCTCGGATTTTCTTAAGCTGCGCTACCTTGAGTTTCGTGGCCTTGGCAAAGGCGCTCCAATCGTCCAAAGGAGCGGTTTTCGCTGCCGCCGCGACAGCGACTCTCACCGCCGTCAGTTCGTCCGCTTTTTTGAAGGTGTCAGCGGGGATTTCCCTGTCGGGATACACACGCAGACGGAGCGGGCGTTCCACCGTGACCGACCAGTAGCCGAATTCCTCGTTATCGAAAATCATGCTGACATCGCTTTCTTCCATCTCCAAGAAGATACGCACAATTTCCTTGCGGATTTCCGGCGTGAATTCGCAGTTCTTATTTCCCATGTTCTTGCGCAGCGGCGATTTCATGGACGTGGCGTCGATAAGCTGTATTTTTCCCTTGCGGCGTTCTTCCTTCCTGTTGGACAGAATCCAGATGAAGGTGCCGATGCCAGTATTGTAGAACATATTCTCCGGCACAGCGATAATGGCTTCCACCAGGTCGTTCTCAATTATATAGCGGCGGGCGTTGCTTTCGCCGCTGCCCGCGTCTCCCGTGAAAATGGACGAGCCGTTATGTACCTCGGCGATGCGGCTGCCCTGCGGCGTGTCCTTCTTCATTTTCGCCACATTATTTAAGAGAAACAGAAGCTGCCCATCGCTCGTCCTCGGAATCATGACAAGCTCCTCGCCACCGTCCAGGTATGCGTTAAAGCGCGTGTCAAGGATTTCCTTTTTTCCGCCCATTTTCTCCGCGTCTACCTTCCAACTTTTCCCGTAGGGCGGATTGGAGAGCATGAAATCGAACTGGCGGGCTGCATTGCCGTCAATGGACAGCGTAGAGCCGAAGCTGATATGCTCTGCCTGGTCGCCGTCCCCTTTCAGGAGCAGGTCGGCTTTGGCAATGGCGTAAGTCTCTGGGTTAATCTCCTGACCGAAGAGGTGTATGGAGACGTTCTTGCCACGGCGGGCCGCCAAAGTCAAAAGCCTGTCCTGCGCAACTGTGAGCATTCCGCCCGTGCCGCAGGCTCCATCATAACAGGAATAGGTGGCATCTTTAATCTGGTCAGATACCGGGATGAACACGAGGTCTGCCATCAATTCAACAACATCACGAGGAGTCCAGTGTTCGCCGGCTTCCTCGTTGTTCTCCTCGTTGAACTTGCGGATAAGCTCCTCGAAAATCGTACCCATGCCGTGGTTATCCAATCCCGGATGCTTCACGATGGTCTTTGCATCATCCTTGTAGATGGGATTCGGCGAGAGGTTGATATCCGGGGAGACGAACTTCTCAATGACTGCACCGAGGATGTCTGCGTCAATCATGGTGTCGATCTGATTGCGGAACTTGAACTTCTCCAAAATCTCCTGCACATTGGGAGAGAAGCCGTCAAGGTATGCCTCGAAGTCCGTCTTTAAAGTCTGCTTCTTCGCACGGCTGGTGAGGTCGCGCAGACGAAATGGCGAGGCATTGCAGAAAGCCTGTCCTGCCGCATTGCAGAGCGCAGGCCACTGATTGCTTATCCCTGCGGTGTCCATTGTCTTTTTCATGGCGAGGACGGCTTCCTTGCTGTCCTCCAGCATAGCGTCAAGGCGGCGGATGACCGTCATCGGCAGGATGACGTCACGGTACTTGCCGCGTACATACACATCCCGCAGACAGTCGTCCGCAATTCCCCATATAAAATTCACAATTTGATTATGAAGTTGATTATCCATAGCGGTTACATTTCCTTCCTGGCATGATTCTGCCCATTATATAACGGGCATATCCTGCTTGGCAATCCACTGCAAAATGGTTTCCCTTCCGATGCCAAGGTACTCCTGTACCTCTTTGAGTGTTGACCATTTTTCAGGTGTTTGATTATTCATTGTGTATTCCCTCCGTCTTTGCAGAATGCTTTATTTACTACCGTTATCGTAACTTTCAATGAGCTTTCAATGAGCCGCTGCCGCTGGAGAAGCAATCATCCCTATCAGCATTGATCATTGCCCATGCGCTTTCATACCGGCCTTCCACGCCTCTGGCATCAAAGGTAACAGCCACGGTCACCGTTTCCCCCGGACTGGTATCCGGGATATCTATGCTGCTCCGATCAGACTGGTTCCAATAAGAATCGCCATCGTAGAGAAACTGAAATGGTGTAGAGAGCGTATCAGCGGTTTCAGTCAGATAGCGTTGGTATTCAGCGGCAGCTACATCGGCGTGACTGTCCGGTTCATGGATGATGATTTGGAGTTGCTCTGCCAATGCCCAGAAAAGTGCAGCAGGACGGGTTTTCGCATTTCCGGGAAGCGAGAACTTATTCATGACGGTTCGCACTTTATTCGGAATCGATGTGTTTCTCAAGATAAATAGCGACTTCTTTTTGTCTATGGGGTTGCTAAAGCTCCTGCGAATCTTGCCAGAGAGGGGCTTGCTGCCGTTGAACAGCTTTGTCGGATAGTTGGAGTGGCTGTAACGGTCTGAAGTGCTGAAAGCATAGCTGCTTCCGGCCGCTTCGAAGATGCCTTCCACAAAGTCTCCCTGATTGGCAAGGTTAGTGATGCCTTCGTAGGCGTTGCCGCAAAAATCACCAACCCCCACTTCAAGTGGGGGGTGAAAAACGCCCCCAAGGGCTCTGTTACTGCTCGCCTGAAAGGTGGGTGTCGCAAGTATATATTACTTGCCGCCGCTAAAAAGCGGCTCTTCTGACTGTTCCCGGATGTATTTCTTTATGGCATCCTCTGTTATATTTCCTACCGTTGCCACATAGTACCCTCTAGCCCAGAACGCTTTATTCCATTTGTTCTGTTTTTCCGGATGCCTGTCATATATCATGAGCGTACTCTTCCCTTTCAAGTATCCCATAAAACTTGATATACTTATTTTCGGAGGGATGCTTACGCACAGATGCACGTGGTCGGCACATAAACTGTACCCCTTGTCAAGGACATTTTTTTAATTTGTTATAGGGAACTTACGTTCTCTTTCCCTTTCATTAACAATCCCTTTTAATGGATATATCTCTGTCGTTATATACTCATAATATTCGTCAGGTGACAGCTTCGCCAGCTGCCATTGATAGCGCTCACTGTTATAATAATCCATCCAGTCATCAACTATCGCTTTGACTTCCCGATATTTTTTACATCCACTCACGTCAATCTCATCCTTCATATGACCAAAGAAGCTTTCCTGCGGGGCATTGTCCCAACAATTGCCTTTCCTTGACATAGACTGTCTCAGTTCTTTGTCATTGACCAGCTGGATGAAGCTGGCACTTGTGTAATGGCAGCCCTGATCTGAATGGATCAGGGTTTCCTTTGTCAGCTCTATCCCATGATTTCTTACCAGCTTTTCTACAGTCTCCAATACAAAATCTACCTCTAATGAATCGCTCAGCACATACGACAGTACCTGTCTTGTATATGCATCCAGAACCGTTGATAAATAGGCAAACGTCCCATTATACGGTATATAGGTGATGTCGGTCAGCAGCACCCGTCTTGGCCCATACTCCGTGAACCCTCGTTTTAAGAGATTATCTGCCACATTGCTTGTCTTCAATGCTTTAGCCATCCTTCTATATGGGTTTGCTTTCCTTATTGGACACACCAGGCCGTATTTATCCATCAGCCGCCTGATCTTTTTTACATTCATCACAATCGGTGGGTCCCAGTGAACCATACACATGTATATGTCACGCGCCCCTTTGCTATAGCCACGCTGGTTATAGGCTTTTAGGATCAGCTCAAAATCCTCCCTGTCTTTCTTTTCTCTTTCCTCCCTTATATCCGCAGCATTTACCCATCTGTAATATCCGGAACGTGAAACACCAGCTGTTTCACAAAGCATGCTTACGCTCAGCTGGTTATCCGCTTCTTCCATCGTCTTCT
>Ga0137308_102745_pt1 | contig 10744 bp, 8 predicted proteins | sample Inofrocosms_June_FD_97181 | JGI IMG/M metagenome (GOLD analysis project Ga0137308, IMG submission 97181) | Mouse cecal microbial communities from Vienna, Austria - N-Acetylneuraminic and N-Acetylglucosamine D2O microcosms_June | ecosystem: Host-associated > Mammals > Digestive system > Large...
TCAAAGCGCTTCTTCGGCGGGCACAGCCTAAGAAGGAAGAAGATGCGTTTGCGATAGGGGACATTGTTTTGTCTAAGGGCAAGCGTTCCTGTCTGGTGGCAGGAGAAGAAGTGGAGCTGACGTACAAGGAGTTTGAACTTTTATCCCTTCTCATGCAGAATGTGGGGATTGTCTTGACGCGGGACGCCCTGATGGAAAAGATATGGGGCATTGACTTTCTCGGGGAATCGCGGACGTTAGATGTGCATATCAAGACGCTGCGCAAAAAATTGGGCGACGCCGGAAAACATATCAAGACCGTGAGGAATGTGGGCTATCTCTTACAGTGAAAAGTTTTCGTTTTTGTATCGGACAATCATTGCCTTGGCAGAAGAAGGAGTATGTAAATGGCAAGAAAAATTAATCTCAATTTTATGGTGGTAATCGCAGTATCAATTCTTCTCAGCGTCTTGTTTACGACCATTGTCTCGTATCGGTTCTTTCAAAAAGAGGTTTTTGCAGAGCTCTCTTCCTTTGCGGAAATAATGGAGGATCTGGATTTTATGGAGCGCATGGAGGACGAAGGCGTTGTAAATTTGCATGATGCGCTGCGGATTACCTGGATTGCGCAGGATGGTGCGGTACTCTATGACAGCTATTCGGGAAATGCTGCTTTGGACAACCATAAAGAGAGGCCGGAGGTCGCTAAGGCCATGCAAACAGGGAAAGGTACGAGTGTGCGCAAGTCTGAGACGATGGGACAGAATATTTTTTTCTATGCCAGGCGCGCCGCGGATGGGACAATTCTGCGTATCGCTAAGGAAGCGGGCAGTATCTGGAATGTTTATCGCAATACGCTGCCCATCACCCTGTTAGTTGCCGTTTTATCATTTTTCATATCTGTGTGGATCGCCAGGCAGCTTACAAAGGCGTTCGTTTCGCCAATCGAACAGATGGCCTCCGATATGGAACATCTGCAAAACGTCAGTACCTACAAAGAACTGATGCCGTTTATTGAGTTGATACGTTCCCGGCATGAGGAGGCGTTGCAAAATGCCAGAATCCGCCAGGAATTTACCGCCAACGTAAGCCATGAACTGAAAACGCCGCTGACCTCCATCTCCGGCTATGCGGAACTGATTGCCACCGGCATGGCTTCCAAAAAGGAAGGGCGGCACTTTGCGGAAGAAATTCATGGAAACGCCCAGCGGTTACTGGCGTTAATTAATGATATTTTGCAATTGTCAGAGCTGGACGATACGCCGGATGACAGCCTTTCTTTTGAGCCGGTGGATGTACATGAGCTTGCCGCGCGTTGTATGGAGATGGTGCAGCCAATTGCCGAGCGGCACGGCGTTACGCTTTCTCTGAAAGGCACGCCGCTTGTCATTCATGCTGACAAAAGACTGATGGAAGAATTGCTTTATAATTTGTGCGACAATGCCATCCGCTATAACCGCGCGGGCGGCCATGTGTGGGTGACAGTCACGAATCAACTGATTGTGCAGGATGACGGCATCGGCATTTCCCCCAAATACCAGAAACGTGTATTTGAACGATTTTTCCGCGTGGACAAAAGCCGTTCCAGAAAGACCGGGGGCACCGGCCTTGGACTGGCAATTGTCAAGCATATTGCGGAAGTTCATCATGCAGATATTTCACTGGACAGCGATGTGGGCATCGGTACGACCATTCGCGTAGTATTTGCGGATAACGCTGCGGTTACTCCGACTGTACAGACTGCACAGCCTCTATAACTTGCACACTGTGTTCTGTGACCTTTTTCATGCCCAGTAAAATATCTGAGAGGATGAATCCCATATCTACGCCGTATTTATCTTTTTTGAGACGCTTTTTCTCACCTTTGATAATTCTTTTCTCAATGCGGTTCAGCTCATTTTCTAACTGGCTGGCATCGTTGGCAATCACAGGGTCGGGAGCTTCCCAATACTCTGCCGTATGCTGAATCAAAGACAGGACGGTGCTGCCATATAATTTAAGGTCTTCTTTCGTTTCTTTAGAGAAATCGAGTTTCTTCTTTTCCATTTTTTTCGCGCTGAGCACGATAGACAATGCGTAGTCGGCCACGCGTTCTATATTGCCGACACAGTTTTGCATGGCGGACAACTCCCGGGAATCGGCTTCAGATAATGGAGCCAAATCTATTTTAAATATATAATCATTGATTTCATCTTCATAACAATCGACGTAATTTTCCAAATCTTCCACATAAGAAGCCTTTTTTCCGCTGTAATTGGTAATCAGCGCAATTGCCTCCTCAGCGGATTCGTTTGCCAATGCCAGCATGGCGCCCGTCGTCTTTTTACATTGTGTGAGCGCAAAAGGCGGATTGTCTAAAAAGCGTTTATCCATGTTTGCCAAGGGAGCCAGTTTGGCGGGGAGCTCAGGTTCAATATTTTCTTCCTTATCGCGCACGGAGATGCTTGCCAGCGTTACCAGTTTATAGGAAAACGGCAGTAAAATAATGGTGGCAAAAATATTAAAAAAGGAATGTGTCACGGCGATTCCCGACGGCGTGGCGATCTGCTCTAAGAAATCAAAGGGCGAGATATAATGGATGATGTAAAAGCCAATCATAAATACAGCCGTGCCAATTACATTGAAATACAAATGGATAAACGCCGCACGCTTGGCATTGGTGCTTGCCCCGATGGATGACAGGAGAGCCGTGATACAGGTACCGATATTCTGGCCGGCAATGATTGGCAGCACGGCAGAATAGGGGATTGCTCCGGTAATGCAGAGCGCCTGGAGAATGCCGACCGACGCCGAGGAGCTCTGTATGATGGCAGTGAGGATCGTTCCGGCAATCATGCCGACAATCGGGTTGGAAAAGGCCACAAATAATTCGGTAAATGCGGGAATATTTCTTAACGGTTCCACTGCGGAACTCATGGTGTCCATGCCGAACATGAGAATGGCAAATCCTATGAGAATGGTTCCCACGTCCTTTTTGCGCTCAGATTTACAAAACATTAGTAAAATGATGCCGATCATTGCCAGGATGGGCGAGAACGCATCGGGTTTTAGGAGTTTGACAAAAAGATTATCGCTCTCGATGCCGGAGAGGCTTAATATCCAGGAAGTAATCGTCGTTCCGATATTGGCGCCCATGATAATGCCCACGGCTTGCCTAAGCTGCATGATGCCTGAATTGACAAAGCCGACGACCATCACGGTAGTTGCGGAGGAAGATTGTATGACGGCGGTAGCGCCTGCACCGAGCAGCACGCCTTTTAAGGGGCTGTCCGTCAATTTAGAAAGAATCGCTTCCATTTTGCCGCCGGAGACTTTTGCGAGCCCTTCCCCCAAAAGATGCATTCCATACAGGAAGAGGGCGAGCCCGCCGATCATCGTAAATATGCTGAGTAAATCCATGTTCCGTACCTCGCTTTCAATAATGTAGGATCACTGTATCACGCGCTTGTGAAATCAGAGAGAGGTATATGTAAAATCCATGTAAAAAATAGAGGAACCCAGCAGTATAGTAAAAACAAACATATTTTAGATATATGTAAAATCTGCGTAAAAAATACAGTTTATTTCTTGTTATCTTTTTCCAGAAATGATAAGCTTGATGTCAGTATAAAGGAGGAATGTAAAATGATTCTACTTAATGTATTGCTGCTATTCATAGGATTTGCTGCTCTTATTAAGGGAGCGGATTGGTTTGTAGACGGAAGCTCTGCGCTTGCCAAAAATTTTAAAGTTCCGGGAGTGATTATCGGCCTGACGATTGTTGCGTTGGGCACAAGCGCACCGGAGCTGGCTGTCAGCATTTCCGCGGCTGTGCAGGGGTCAAATGAAATTGCCCTGAGCAATGTTGTGGGCTCGAATCTTTTTAATTTGCTGTGTGTGCTTGGTATATGCGCGTTTATCCATGTAGTTCCGGTAGACCAGGCCATCTTGAAAAGGGATTTTCCGCTGTCAATTGCAGTGACAGTCATGGTCTTGTTGATGACAAGCTTTAAAAGCATAAGCTCAGGCGCTTTTCTGCGGGAAAGAATGGATGGCATTGCCGGAAATGTCAGCAGGGTAACGGGCATGGCGCTTCTTGTTATTTTTGTAGTATATATTGCTTATCTGATATATGATGCAAGGAAGCATCCGGAAAAAGAAGAAGCAGAAGAAATGATTCCGCTCTGGAAATGTTTTTTACTGATCATTGTCGGACTGGCACTCATCATTGGCGGGGGGCAGGCAGTGGTTTACAGTGCCAAAGAAATTGCAAGGACGTTGGGAATGAGTGAGACGTTGATTGGGCTGACCGTCGTTGCAGTTGGCACTTCGCTGCCGGAACTTGTCACGTCCGTCGTTGCGGCAAAAAAAGGAGAGACAGGGCTTGCCGTGGGCAATGTCGTGGGTTCGAATCTTTTCAATCTTCTGTTTATTTTAGGGACGTCTTCGGCAATTCATCCGATTGCGGTTAATATGGCGTCTGTTTATGATATGATGATATTGGCAGTTATCAGTATTGTCACATATGTTTTTGCTTTGAGTCAAAAATCAATCAAGCGCACAGAAGGCATTGTCCTCATTTTGCTTTATATTGCTGATGTGATATATGCCATTGTGCGCTAGAATTTCTAGTCGGAAAGTGGCATGTTTCCATGAAGTTCGGCAGTGTTAGTAACGATACTTTTTCTTTTTTGCAAGCAAAAACAGCGCAGTCATTGCGGCCGCCAATAATTCCGCTGCCGCCACTGCGAACCAGATTCCGTCAAGTCCCCAAAATAAGGGGAAGATTAAAACAGCCGCGCACTGGAATAAGAAGGTTCGCAAAAAGGAGATGAGCGCGGAAATCAGCCCATCATTCAGCGCGGTGAAAAAGGACGCGCCCCAGATAGAGAAACCCGACAGCAAAAAGGAAAAGGAAAAAATCGTAAAGGCATGAACGGTCAGTTCCATAAGCGCCTCATCGTAACCGACAAACAGCATGGAAAGAGGCTGTGCCAATAGCTGCCCTGCGGCGAGCATGGCGACGGAGAATACAGCGATTAACAGCATGCTTTTTTGTCGCAGGCTTTTTAATTCCTCACAGTTTTGCGCGCCATAGTTATAGCTGATGACCGGGGCTGCACCCACAGAATAACCGATGAAGACTGCCTGGAAGATCATGCTCACATACATCAATACACCGTAGGCGGCGATACCGTTTTCACCTGCGTACTTCATAAGCTGTATATTAAAAAGCATGGATACGACGGACATGGAAATATTGCTCATCAGCTCAGAGGAGCCGTTGGTGCAGGTTTTCGCCAGCGCAAAACCGTCAAATCTGCATTTCCCGAGCCGCAGAGGGCTGTCATTTCTGCGTGCGAAATAGATTATGGGCACAATACCGCCGGCAAACTGGCTGACAGCGGTCGCTGCCGCCGCGCCAGCCAGCCCCCAGTGGAGTATGGCGACAAACAGGGCGTCTAAAACTATGTTGATAATGCCTGCGGCAACGGTTACATATAATCCCAGCTTTGGTTTTTCGGCGGCGGCAAACAGGCATTGAAACTCATATTGCAGCACGTAAAATGGCAGCGCCAGCAAAATGATACGTCCGTATACGACGCTGTCTTCCAAAAGCTGCCCGTCAGCGCCCATCAGCGAGGCCAGCGGGCGCAGGAACACGATGCCAAATACCGCCAGAATAACGCCGCTAAGAGCAGCGGCGTAGACAACCAGAGAAAACAATTCGTTTGCCCCTTTTCGATCACCGACGCCCATTGTCTTGGCAATCAGCGCGCCGCCGCCCGTTCCGAACATGAAGCCTGCGCACCCCAGAATCATTAAAAGGGGCATAATAAAATTGACGGCGGCAAAGGGCGTTTTCCCTGTGAAATTCGAGACAAAAAAGCCGTCTACGATACTGTAGACAGATGTAAAAATAAGCATCAGTATGGCTGGCATGGTAAAGCGCAATAATCGCCGATAATGAAAGTGGTCCGATAGTTGAATATTATTCTTTGCCATAATGTCCTCCTTTGGGGCTGCCGCACTAATATATTTACTCGTTCAAAAGGTTGCAATTTATGTTAGTGGGACAGCCTCTTGATCTTTTCTTTTAAGGCAAGCAGATAAGCTTCGGTCAATTCCAGATATTTATCTACGTCTTCCTGCGGCCAGGAAGCAAAGATTTCATTTTCTGCTGCCAGCACCCTCCCGGCAGTTTGTTCGGCAAGAAGTTTGCCTTTTTCCGTGAGGTAAACGGTTTTATTTTTTGAGCCTGCCATTTGTAAATAGATGATACCTTCCGCCTCCAATTTGCGGATGGCGGAATTAATGGTCTGTTTGCTGAGGCCGGTGCAGTGACGGATTTGTTGCAGCGGCCGGCTGCCTCCCTGTTCCAAAACAGCATAGAGAATGGAAATTGCACTGTCTGACATCCCTAATTTTAAATACATTTCGTGATATGCGGCTCCTGTTTCGCCAAATAGATAATTGTAGCGTTTCAATTCTTTCGATATAGTATTTTTCATGGCGCATCCTCCTGTTGGTATGAAATCATACCATAACAGTATAGTATGATTTCATACTAATGTCAACTATAGTTTTTCGCTCCAAATAAGATGCAAGTATGTGTTCGTTTTGGTAAAAATAAATATTATTTGACAGAGTGAAACTTTTTATGTGCCTGGCGCGTCTAACCTATAGAAAGCGGAAAGGAGAAAATATTATGAATTCACCAAAGAAACAACAACTGGTGGAGCAGGAGTTGCTGGCATCTTATGATTCTTTGTACCGTCTGGCATTCACCTATGTGAAAAATGAAGCGGACGCCATGGACGTCGTGCAGGAGAGCGCTTACAAAGCAGTAAAAAATGCCGGCTCGTTAAAGGGCAAGGAATATGTAAAGACATGGCTATGCCGCATTGTGATTAATACTTCACTGGAGCTGTTACGGCATAAACAGCGGGAAATGTCCCAGGAGGTTTTGCAGGAGGATGGGAGAGAAGACGTCTATTGTGACTTTGACACGATCGACGCTTTGGAAGTTTTAAGTGAGAAAGAGCGCGCCGCCGTTGTCCTGCGTTACTTTGAAGACAGGAAACTCCAGGAGGTTGCCGATATCCTGGAAGAGAATTTAAGCACAACAAAAAGTATTTTGTACCGAAGTCTGAAGAAACTGAAAATCAAATTGACGGAAGGAGAGTTTTGTTATGAATCATAATTTAGAGCAGATCAAACAGGATTACCAGAACATAAAAGTGCCCGACGCCTTAAAACAGCGGGTAGAATCTTCCATTAGCCAAGCAAAGATTGATTCGGAGAGGGAGAGAATACCAAGAGGATTTGGCGGTGAAAAAAGCAAACGCGCAGTGATCTTTTCCTGGTTCGCCAAGGGATGCGTCGGCGTGGCGGCGGCCGGTCTTTTGCTTACGCTTCTTGTCAGTACCAGCGCGCCGATTGCCTATGCTATGGAGCAGATACCAGTGCTGGGCACGGTTGTAAGAGTCGTTACGTCTCGGGTATATTTGTCTAAGGATAAGCAAATGGAGGTAAATGTTGAGATTCCAGAGACCAGAATCGAGAATCAGGATGGCGAGGTAATGGAAGAAGCGTCTCATGCTTTGAACGACACCATAAAGGCTTATACAGACGAAATTATCGCTGCCTATGAGGCGGATGTCAAAGCTTCCGGCGGCGAGGGCGTGCAGGCAGTGGATTTGGATTATGAAGTGGTAACGGACAATGACAGCCTGTTTTCTTTACAATTTCATCAGACTGTGACGATGGCAGGAGCGGCTCAGTCCGAGAAAATATATCATATTGATAAGAAAACGGGAAATATGATTACGCTGAAGGATTTGTTTGCAAAAGGAGCCGACTATATCACGCCGATTTCGGAAAATATCAAGGAGCAGATGAAAACGCAGATGGAACAGGACGATTCCAAAAGCTATAATCTAAATTCCGATGTCGAAGAATGGAATTTCCAAAAAATATCCGAGGATGTGGACTTTTACGTGAACCAATCCGGCAAGCTGGTAATCGTTTTTGACGAATATGAAGTTGCTCCCGGGTATATGGGGCCGGTCTCATTTGAAATCCCTAGTGATGTGATTTCGAGCGTTGTGAAGGAAGGATATTTGGCAGTTTAAAACGGTTTTTTAAAGGGGCAGGGCCAATTTGCCTTACCCCTTTAAAAGTCATTCTTTCTCAATATATAAATCTAATGTACACAGTCTTATAGCTATTTGACTTTTATCTTTTTAGATTTAAAACTGCTGGTATAAGTTTTTCCTTTGTAGGTCTTGTAAGCCTTAACGGTAAAAGTGTACGTTGCGCCTGATTTCAGCTTTGTCTTTGTGTAGCGGGCATTTTTGGTAGTTTTCAATTTCTTCCAGGCTTTCTGGGATTTTGTTTTATAATATACCGTATAGCCGGTGGCGCCTTTTACCTTAGTCCATGTAACCGTCGCCTTTTTCTTGCCGGGCGTTACCTTAAAGTTTACGGCTTTCGGAGCTGTCGCCGCATATAAGGATGAATAGGATTTACTCACTATCTGTTTGCTGCCTTCAGGCTGGATGTAAGCTTTGACCGCAAAACGGTAAGCCGTGCCTGGCGTCAGTTTTTTGATGGTATACGATGCGGTATTCTTAGTTACCGTTGTTTTCTTCAGCCATTTCTTCTTGGCGCTGTTATATTGATAGATGATATATCCCTTTGCCTTGGAAACTTTTTTCCAGGACAATTTTACGCTTGTGTCAGCGTACTTAGAAATTTTCAGTCCGGTAACGTCAGAAATTGTGGCTGGTGTCTGCGGTTGCTGTGTTTCTCCTGGATTACTTGTTTCCTCTTTTAAGATTTTTTCTATTTCGCTGTAAATATCTCCTGCGGTCTGAAATCCCAATGTGAGATTCCTGATTCTATTATTTTTATCAATCAATACAATATATGGAAATGAACCGCCGGTGTAGTTGTATTGTTTGAGGTAGGAGAGGGCAAAATTAAAATTCAGCATAGATTCATCATGGCAGAATATAATGCCCTTGCCAGAATATTTTTCGGCGAATGTTTTAGTATCAGCCAAGGTATTGCCCTGTACATCGGCAAACATTATGCGGATATCCTGCCGGCTGGCCCAACTGCTTTCATGAATTTCTTTCATTGTGGCGTTTGTGAAAGCGCAGTTGATATCGCCGAACAGCAGGACAGTGGTCTTGCTGGGGTCAGCTTTTGTAGAGACGATAGTGTCGTCTATGGTTTTCAGGCCAAATGCAAAATTCTCAATGCCGGAATCTGAGCCGGAAGGCGGCGTGGTGGTTCCTTCTCCGCTGACATCTGCAAATTTTTTGATTTCAGTTAAAATCTCATCCGCAGTCTTTTGGTTTGTCAATATGTTTTGTACTTTATTGTCCTTATCAATTAGTACAATCATCGGCAGCTTATTGCTGGTAAGTCCGGTGAGCCGTTTATATTCATACATCATCTGGAGAATCGACTGCGATTCATCATCATAGCAGAATGTGATATCTGGGCACTGGTAGCCCTGCTCATATGCCTGAACATTTTCCAGTGAGTTCAGGTTGCAGTCTGCAAAAATCACCCGGATATCAGAGCGTTTTACCCAGTCACAGGAGCTAACGCTATTGAGTGTAGACCTTGTGTAACTGCATCCTGTGTGGCCAAATATGAGCACGGTTGTCTCGTTGGGATTGGCCTTGGTGGAGACAGCAGCGCCGTCAGTGGCCCGCAAAGTGTAAGCAGGGTTATTGATTGTCGATTGCTGACTGGCGGCCGCCTGCGCGGTTGCTCCCGGCATTATGCCCAATAGTGGGAAAAGGAGCATCATGAGAGCTGCAAATAAACGCAGCGCATGTCTTTGGTAAAATTTTTCTTCGGTCATAAAATTCTCCTTATCATTGTTAATAATTTAGTAGGCAATTGCGAAACTCTAAACTTAATTAAATTTCATGTACAATTTAAACAATTCTCTTAAAATATTTTCATAATACAGAAACACAAAATGCTAGGCGCATCAAACATTCCAACGAGCCTCTTACTACAAAATCCCCTGTCAGCAAAGGCTTCCAGCGTCTTTTGAGTCTCGTTTTCATGATGCTAAATGCATTTTTTAGTTTCTGTATATAAAAATATTTACTCATAATTTTTTGAATTGTACATGGAATTTTGAAAATTTATGTGTTTCGCAATTACCTAGTTAATAATTTAGACATTATCTTAACATATTACCAGAGTATGCACAACTAATCTTTTGTAAAAATTTCCGCAATCCGAATTTATTTATACGGTCTGTAAACTGGGTTTTAGGCAGCTTGGAAGATTTATCAGGGCGGAGAGTACGGGTTGAAAAACGCGCTCAAATAGCCATGCATTTACAAAATGGGGAAACTTAAACAGTATGGGATATTTACTGAAATGGATAGAGAAGCCCCTGAAATGTTCCATCTCAGGGGTCCTCGCTTTTTTTCGCTCTGTGTGCGGGGAAGCTTCCAGTGGATGCTTTCCCGTGAGCGGTTTACCCTGCGGACAGTTTACGTTTTTTGCAACCGTGTAGCTCCATTTGAGGGGGAGCAGGTTCAAATACACATCAATATGGTCTTTGTCATTCACAACCATTTTATCTAAGATTTCTTTGTAAAAATCATCTTCATATTCCACGCCGTTTATAAGCTCATTCATCGCATCTGTAATTTCAGCAACAAGCTCTTGCTGTTTTGAGGGTCTCTCCCTCTGTTTATCTATGCTGTGTATAACGGATCGCAGTTGGCCAATCTCATTCTCACAT
>Ga0137308_102746_pt1 | contig 10743 bp, 10 predicted proteins | sample Inofrocosms_June_FD_97181 | JGI IMG/M metagenome (GOLD analysis project Ga0137308, IMG submission 97181) | Mouse cecal microbial communities from Vienna, Austria - N-Acetylneuraminic and N-Acetylglucosamine D2O microcosms_June | ecosystem: Host-associated > Mammals > Digestive system > Large...
AACTGGATGGCAAGCGCCAATGGGGCTCTGACAGTTATCGTTCTGCTGCGGGTGTGGCAGTTCGGTTCCGCCATGGTCATCTTCCTGGCAGCCCTGAAGGGCGTGTCCGAGGATCTTTATGAAGCGGCTTCCATTGACGGAGCGGGGAAATGGACCCAGTTCTTCAAGATCACTGTTCCCTTGATCACGCCGGTTATTTTCTACAACCTGATCACTCAGCTGTGCCAGGCGTTCCAGGAGTTCAACGGACCATTCCTGGTGACAAAGGGCGGACCTAACGGAGCTACTACCCTGATCTCCATCCTGATCTACAACAATGCTTTCCTGCGCCACAAGATGGGTATGGCCAGCGCTCAGGCATGGGTACTGTTCGTCATTGTCTGCGTGCTGACAGCAGTGGCGTTTGTAAGCCAGAAAAAGTGGGTTTACTATTCTGACGAAGACGGGAGGTAAAGAAAAATGACAAGAGAACAAAGAAGAAAGATCAGTACCGTCATCCGTTACGTCCTGTTGGTGGCAGTGGGATTTATCATGGTGTATCCCTTAATCTGGATGGCGGGCGCTACCTTTAAGACCAACTCCGAGATCTTTACAAGCGCCTGGTTCTGGCCGAAGAATCCGGTGTTTGACGGCTATGACAACGCGTTTAAGAGCTATGGCGGCAAGATCAATCTGCTTACCTCCATGCTGAACACTTACAAGATCGTGCTTCCAAAAGTTGTATTTACCATCGTCTCAGCGACCATCACTGCCTATGGTTTCGCCAGATTTGATTTCAAGGGAAAAGGAATCATGTTCTCCCTGATGATGGCTACCTTGTTCCTGCCTCAGGTAGTTCTCAACGCTCCTCAGTACATTATGTTCAACAAATGGGGATGGACCAACTCCTATCTGCCTTTGGTAGTTCCGTCTCTGTTCGCGGCGGACACGTACTTTGTGTTCATGTTGATTCAGTTCTTAAGAGGCGTGCCAAAGGAATTGGAGGAAGCGGCAAAGATCGATGGCTGCAACTCCTTAAAGACCCTGTGGTATGTCATCGTTCCCATGCTGAAGCCGTCACTGGTGTCCTGCGCTTTGTTCCAGTTCATGTGGACATCCAATGACTTTATGGGACCATTGATCTACATCTCTGATATGGATAAATATACTAACTCCATCTACCTGCGCATGTCCATGGACGGCGATGTGGGCTTTCAGTGGAACAGAATCCTTGCCATGTCCCTGATCTCCATTATTCCGTCACTGGTGGTGTTCTTCTGCGCTCAGGATTCGTTTATTGATGGAATCGCGGCTGGCGGCGTGAAAGGGTAACAATAGGTTTGGGTACAATAAGGGGATTCCCGGGAAAAGGGAGTCCCCTTTTAAAATAAGGAAAGAAATTTTGGCGAGAGGAGAGAGTGTGATATGGAAGTGAAGGTAATCTTTAAGACAGCCCGCTGTGTGACTCTGGAGATGGATGACGGGAGTGTTTATGAGTCGGACCTGGACAGGGAGATTTATATAAACGGAAGTTTTTATAAAAAGACAAGGAGGGTCATTGACAGTGTCTATGGCCTGAAGCCAGATACGGAGTATGCGATCCGGGTGAAGGCGGGGGAAGAAACAGAGATCACCGTGAAGACAGATTATGAGTTTGTCACCCTTGATGTCCGGGATTTTGGAGCTAAGGGAGATGGGGTTTCGGATGATACTCATTTTATTCAGGCTGCTATCATGAGCTGTCCAAAGAAGGGTCGGGTACTGATACCAAAAGGCGTTTATCGGGTCACCAATCTTTTTTTGAAAAGCGGCCTGCGTCTGGAGCTGGCAGAGGGGGCGGTGCTGTCCGCGGATACTGACAGGAAGCGTTTTCCTGTCCTGCCGGGACTGATCGAGAGTTATGACGAAAAGGAAGAGTATAATCTGGGGACATGGGAAGGAAATCCTCTGGACTGTTTCGCGGCAGTTATCACCGGAATCAATGTGGAGAATGTGGAGATCTACGGCCGGGGGGTAATCGACGGCAATGCCAGTCAGGAGAACTGGTGGCATGATCCCAAAACCCGACAGGGGGCTTTCCGGCCAAGGATGATTTTCTTAAACTCCTGCGGCCATGTGGTGATACAGGGGATTCAGGTACAAAACAGCCCCAGCTGGAATCTTCATCCCTATTTTTCCCATGACCTGCGTTTTCTGGATATGACGATAACAAATCCCAAGGACTCGCCCAACACAGACGGCCTTGATCCGGAATCCTGCCGGGCAGTGGAGATCGCGGGAGTCCGTTTTTCTGTGGGAGACGACTGTGTCGCGGTAAAGTCAGGAAAAATCTATATGGGATCCAAGTACAAGGTGCCATCCGAGGATATCCTTATCCGCCAGTGCCGCATGAGAGACGGACACGGTTCCGTCACATTGGGCAGCGAGATGGCGGGAGGAATCAGAAATCTGACAGTGAGAGACTGCCTTTTTCTACACACAGACCGCGGACTACGGATCAAGACAAGGAGGGGGCGGGGGAAAGACGCGGTAATTGACGGGATTATTTTTGAAAATATCCGCATGGATCATGTGATGACTCCCTTTGTGGTCAACAGCTTCTACTATTGTGACCCTGACGGCTTCAGCACATATGTGTCTTCTAAGGATCCTCTCCCTGTAGACGACGGGACACCGGATATCCGGACCCTTAAGTTCCGCCGTATAGAGGCGGCAAACTGCCATGTGGCGGGCGCTTACCTTTACGGCCTTCCAGAGAAGAAGATCCAGCAGGTGGAGATGGAGGATGTGAGGATAAGCTACGCCAGGGAGGTGAAGGCAGATATCCCCGCCATGCTGGAAGGGGTGGAGCCGGTGAGCAAAATGGGAGTCTTTGCCGCCAACATTGACACTCTGGTGCTGAAAAACGTGACAGTGGAAGGGCAGCGGGGAGAAAAAATTGTTACACAGCATATTGAACATTTGATTGAAAAATGTTAAAGTAATAATGTTTGGCTTCGGAATCAAGACAGCAGTGAGGGGAAGGTGCGGCATGGCGGTTACGATAAAGGATATTGCGAAAAAGGCGGGAGTTTCTTATTCTACGGTGTCCAGAGTCCTCAATGACGTGGGGGCGGGAAAGTCGGAGAGCCGTCAGAGGATCCTGGATATTGCCAAGGAGATGGGGTATGTACCCAATCAGGCGGCCATTAATCTAAAGAGCAGCCGTTCCCACACCATTGGCCTGTTTTTTTCTACCATCAGCAAGATGACATCGCCTTTTGTCCTGCATGATGTCCTGACAGGCGTGTATAATATTGTAGGAAGCCGGTACAATGTGGCGGTCAAGGGAATCGATATGCACGAGGAGGGGACGTTAAACCCCACGCTGTTTGACGGCATCATCGTGCTGTCCCAGCGGTCAGAGGACAGTTTTTTTATCGAGGAGGTCCTGGAGAAGAAGATTCCCATGGTGGCCATCTGCCGTATCGTCTACTATGATGTGCCAAATGTGGTGACCGATGAGGCCCAGGCCATGGAGAGGGCCATGGACCATCTTTTGGACAACGGCCACCGGAAGATCGCGGTCATAGGCGGGCTGCCGGGGGTGGATTCCACCAGGCTGCGGCACCGGGGATGGAGAGCGTCCATGGTCCGCCACGGCCTGGACCCGGAGGAGGTTCCGGTGGAAGAGGGAGATTACCGCTATACCAGCGGATACCGGGCCGCCAGAAGGATCCTGGAGAGGCAGGAGAGACCTACGGCCATTTTGTGCTTTAATGACGAGATGGCGTTTGCCGCCAGGGCGGCGGTGTACGAGGCAGGTCTTACGGTGCCGGACGATATCTCTCTTGTGGGTTTTGACAACTGGGACATGTCGGGCTACGGCACCATGCGTCTGACTACGGTGGAAAGAAATATGGGAGATTTGGCCAGAGAGGGAACACGGGTCTTGCTTCGGCGCATAGAAGATGGTATTATAGATAACAGCAGGATATTCCTGGATAACCGATTGATCATCCGGGAAAGCGTAAAAGACATAAGGGAGAAGGAAAACTGATGAAGAGAGTAGAAGATTACGTAAGAAGTATTCCGGATTTTCCGGAGCCGGGGATCATTTTCCGGGATGTGACCACCATCCTGCAGGATGCGGACGGATTGGCGCTGGCCATTGACAGCGTCGTGGATCTTTTGAAGGATGTGGATTATGATGTGGTGGTGGGGCCGGAATCCCGCGGGTTTATCTTCGGCGTGCCGGTGGCTTACGCTATGCGCAAGGGGTTTGTGCCGGTGAGGAAAAAGGGAAAACTGCCCTGCGAGACCATTTCCATGGAGTATGACCTGGAGTACGGAAGCGCTGTGGTTGAGATGCACAAGGATTCCATTAAGCCGGGACAGAAAGTGGTCATCGTGGATGATCTGATCGCTACAGGCGGCACCATTGAGGCTATCATCAAGATGATCGAGCAGCTGGGCGGCCAGGTGGTGAAGATCTGTTTTGTCATGGAACTGGCCGGTCTTAAGGGGCGGGAGAAGCTAAAAGACTATGAGGTTGCTTCCGTGATCACTTACGAAGGGAACTGATATAAGGACAGGGAAGGTCTGGAGGATGCGTCCAGACCTTTTTCGTTGTCAGGGGAGAATGGAAAGATGGGCGATACGGTGAAGAGGATGACTGCGGTATGGGCGGTCTTTTTGGCGGTGTCCCTGGTGTGGGGCTGCGGAGGAAGAAAGGAAGGGGAGGGACCGTCAGAGGCGATTACCCTGACCCTTGCCAACAATCATCCCGACGATTACTGCACCACAAAGGCGGTGGAGTGGTTTGCGGACGCGGTGCGGGAGCGGACAGAGGGCAGGGTGGTGATCGAGGTGTACAACAACGGAAAGCTGGGGGACACGGTTTCCTGTCTGGAGCAGATGCAGTATGGAGGGATTGACATTGTGAAGGCCGACGTCCCTACCATGACCAATTTTGTGACTACGTTTAATGTACTGCAGATGCCTTATATCTATCAGAACACAGAACACTTTTGGAAGGTCCACGGCGGGGAGATCGGTATGGGGATCCTGCGGGGAAAGGCCATGGAGGAGAAGGGGATGTACGGCCTGACGTTTTATGACGCGGGGACCCGGTGCTTTTACAACAGCAGAAAGCCTATGGAGTCCATAAAGGATATGAGGGGGATGCGGATCCGCATCCAGGAGTCCAATCTGATGATGGCCATGATCACAGCCCTGGAGGCCCAGCCCATGGTGACTACTTACGGGGAGGTGTACCAGGCTTTGGAGTCCGGCGCGGTGGATGGGGCGGACAATTCCATTGTCAATTATCTGGAGCAGTCTTTTTATAAGGTGGCGCCCTACTTTCTGGAGGATGACCACACGTACTCGGCGGATCTGCTGGTTATGAGCCGTCAGAGCCGCCAGAATATTGGGGATGAGGATCTGGAGGTGATCGACGGGGCGGCGCTGGAGTCGTGGGAGCTGCAAAAGAAGTTGTGGGCAGAGGCGGAGGATGAGGCCAGGGAGAAGCTAAAGGATATGGATGTGGTTATTACCCGGATGTCTCAGGAGGACTTTGCGTATATGTATGAGATCTGTCTGCCTTTGTGGTATGACTATGACCACAGAGACGAGGTTTTGGATCTGCTGGACCGGATCGTGGCGGCAGGGCGGTGAGGGGAAGGAAAAAGGGGCTGTTAACAGCCCCTTGGATATGGAAACGGATTATAGCTATGGCGTTGCGCCAACCATAGTTGGTTAAGTTTCTTTCTCTCATCCAAAAATTTTTGATTATCTCTTGCAGGGTGTATCCGGTTCGTTAAAAGTACCATGGCTTCTTTTCTGTTCCTATCTATCAACATAGAAGTACCTGTAAAACCAGTGTGATAAAGGGTATGGCTTCCGTATTCTTTGCTCCATCCCAATGTTCTTCCAAAGACCTGGGTTTCCTGGATCATCCGGAATATTTTTGGGGGAAACAGCGCCGGATCCTCTTGTAGATATGCCTGGGCAAAGGCTGCCATATCTTCCAGCGTAGAAAACAGACCCGCGCTGCCGCTTTCTCCAAGAAGCCATGCTTTGGAGTCGTGGACTTGTCCACATATGAGTCCTCTCTGCAGAGTTTTCTCTGTGGGCAGGCACTGTTGTGTATCAAAAACAGAGAATGATGTGTGAGCCATGTTCAGGGGAGAAAAGATATGGGTTTTGAAACTTTTCTCCAGAGAGCCTTTTTCAGGAACACCTTTTCCTTCTTTTATGATCAGTCCCAGAAGGATGTATCCCACATCTGAATAAATAAATCGTGTTCCTGGTTCGTACACCGGTTCGGTCTGAAATAGCCGCTCCATGATATTGTCTCTGGTCAGCGTCTGCTTAGCTGCGATTTCTGCCGGGAGGCCGCTGTTATGCAGAAGAAGGTTTTCTACGGTAATGTATGTATGGCGAAAGCCGGGAAGAAGAGTTTTTACCGGCGTATCCAGTGTGAAAGCGCCTTCTGCCACAAGCTGCATGATCCGGCTCGCGGTTCCTACTACCTTGCTTAAAGACGCCAGATCATAGCAGAGTCCCGCCTTCACCGGCAGACGGTCATAGGGCGGGATCTGTCCCATGACTCCGTCGTATGACAGGAAGGTTTTTCTCTCATTTACAAATGCCAGGGAAAATCCCCACAGCGTCTTCGCTTCTACCAAGGATCTTAGATGTTCAATGACCTGATGTTCCCTTATGTTTGTATCCGTCAAATGGCGGCCTCCTGGCTTATCTGCGCTTCTGCCAGCTTCAGCGCGTCTCTCACCCGCCCGTTTGCCTGCTGCAGCAGTGTCTGCGCTTGCGCGCTGTTGCATCCCGCCAGAAGCATAACAATAGCTTGGGGTACGTCCATATTGGTCTCATTAAGAACAGCCCTTGCCCGGTCTGTGTCAACTCCCGTGATCTGGGAGATCATACCGCAGGAACGCGCGATTAATTTTTCGTTGGTAGGCTGTACATGGACCATATAATTTTGGTACACTTTTCCTAAACGGACCATGACTCCTGTGGAGATCATATTGACGGTCATTTTCTGCGCTGTGCCTGCTTTCATCCTGGTGGAGCCGCTGATCACCTCCGGACCGACAACCGGAGCGATGGAGATCTGCGCTGTCTCTGCCATAGCGCTGTCTTTGTTGCAGGTGATGGACACGCTTAGGGCTCCGATCTTATTGGCGTATTCCAAGGCGGACAACGTATAGGGAGTACGTCCGCTGGCGGCAATGCCGATCACGCAGTCCATGTCTGTCAGAGAGACTTTTTTTAAATCTTCTACAGCCAGTTCTTTGGAGTACATGGCCTCGTCTCCTCCTGCTAAAATGCCGAAGGCTCTTTGGGGAGATACGTCGTAGGTAGGAGTCAATTCCACCGTATCCAAAGTACCCATCCTGCCGGAGGTGCCTGCTCCGCAGTAAATGACCCTTCCTTCATTGATTGTTTCTGTAGTCAGGCTTTTGATATCTACCATCTGCCTTGTCCTCCTAATCTTTCACTTTTAGTCTTTCTACAAGTTTTCTGGTCTTTACCAGTTCTATCTCAATGGCTTTCAGATCATCTTGGATCAGGCCCAGATACAGAATATCCGCCATCATCATAGAAGTGTTTTTGGATGTAAAGGCTCCAATCCTCATGACATCTTCCTGGTTGGGAACAAAAAGGCAGATATCCGCGATCTTTGACAGCCTGGAAGGACTGTTTCTGGTCACTGCGATTACGGTGATATGCTGTTCTTTGGCGGCCTTGCATGCTTCAATGATCTCTATGGACTGTCCGCTGTAAGAAAAAGCCACTACGGCATCCTTTTCATCCATATAACTGAAAAATTCCATGACCATATTGGTGTCCAGACTGAAAAAGGTGTCAAAATCCGCCCGTTTCAGCTTGTAATAATATTTCATATTAATATTTTTTGTGGATTTGCGCTTTGACGCGGATATGGCGCGCGTTATCTGCGTATATTCATGGTATAGGATTTACAACAACAATGTTAAGACGGCGGAAGGCTTTGGAACTTCGGCTATTGCGATGACCTATAATCTGGCAGAATGGAAAGGAGCATTTGACACAGTGAGTACAGAGAAAAGTCCGTTTTTAAATATGGGGTGTACCTGCTTTAGCTGGGAAACAGAGGACGGGATGCATCTGTTGGGCAGGACCTATGATCAGTGCGGGAATCTGAAAGGAAACCGGATTGCGGCGGTTCCAAGAAATTATCCATTAAAATTGGAGATCAATGAGAGAGAGGATCGACATATCCGCAGCCGGTATGCGTTCGCGGGCATGGCGGTCACGGGGCTTGCCAGCCCGGTGATGGTGGATGGGATCAATGAGATGGGGGTCATGGGCGGTCTGCTCAATTATCCCGGTTATGCGGCTTATGACGTGGTGAGGGACAGCAGGCATATGAATATCCACCCAGGATTTCTTACAGGGTATCTGTTGAGCCAGTGTGCTTCCGTGGAGGAGGCTGCATCGATCCTGCCGTCATTAAACCTGACGGGGGAGAGGATCTTTGGCCAAGAGATGACCGTGCATTATATTTTTTCTGACAGGACCGGAGAGACGATCATCATTGAGCCGGATAAAGGCGGACTCCAGATCCACCGGGATACCATAGGAGTCATGACCAACAGCCCCGGATATCAGTGGCAGCAGACGAATCTGTGCAATTACGCTTCCGTGTCCAATGTGTTGGATGCTTCCCGGGATTATATTGACGTCAAGCTGCGGGGAACAGCCGTCAGCTCCGGCGGCGGGTTCGGACTTCCCGGGGACTATTCTTCGCCGTCCCGATTTGTGCGTATGGCGGTGATGAAGCATTACGCAATCAAGGGAAAAGATGAGATTGACGGAGTCAGCAGGATGTTTAACCAATTTTCCGCAGTCAATATCCCGGAGGGCATTGTTATGAGACAGGAAAATGGGGATGACAAGAAGGAAGTCACCTATGATCAGACCTTGTGCATAAGCGTTATGTGCGCGGAAAGCAGGACATACTATTTTTCTACATGCAGAAGCAGAAGGATCAGCGCGCTGCGGTTGACAGGAATGGCAGGGAAGGAGGATATTGCGTATTTTGAGTTTCCGGAGAAGGAGGATATCATGTATATGAATTAGAACATTGTCTTCCGGTGATTTGGAATGTACTCTCGGAATCTCTCTTGCGCCTGCTTTTGCGGATGATTTTCCGTCAGATGCGCATAAATTTAATCAACGTACGTTCCACGTACGCCTCATAAATTTATGCGCATCTGACGGAAAATCATCTCACAAAATCAGGCACAAAGAGACTCCGAGCGTACATTTGGAAGAAAAAGGCGGAAACATCTTTTACAGGATGTCTCCGCCCTTTTCAGGTTCCATGTCTGTGGGTTTGTGGATATCAGCAGTAAAACTCCATAGGATAAGTCATATACTCAATCTCGTCCAGCTCATCCAGGGTGATAAGTCCCGCGGGAGCCCGGAGCACTGCGGGGATGCGGTTTACGATGGTGGCGCAGGTGTGCTCAACGGTGGCGGGTTTTACTACATGAAATTCCGTATCCGGCTCGCCGGTGATCTTCCAGTCGCACATATCTCCGTCGTCGGGACCGTATACCTTGCCGATGCACTGGGTCTCGATAACGGGACCCTGGAAGGTTTCTGTGGTCACAACGGCCGCCATGCCGATGCAGTTGCCGCTCTTGATGTCCTTGCCCATGGTGGAGGAGTACAGATCTCCATCGTGGAAGTAGGGAACGCATTTCTGGGTCTGGCTCTTGATGGTCCACCCCATCTTGGCGGCCAGAGCTTCATTGGAGTTCCAAACATAGGAAGGCTCTAAGATCTCCGGGTGGGCGATCTGTTTCTCGAATTCTTCAGGGGTTAAGTCCACACCGTGGGCCTTGGCGAGAGCCAGCCCGTAGTCTTCCACGTTGTAGCTGACAGCTCCCTCGATCTTCTTGATGTTGTGGCAGCTTCCCGCTACCATGCTCACCATGTTTACCCAGAAGGTATCTTCCATACCGCTGCCCACAAAGGTGCAGTTGTTCTCTTTTGCCAGAACATCCAGATGGTTGGCCCGAACAGGATCTGTGGTCCAGCAGTAGGTGGCCTCCTCGCAGGTGGTGATGACGCTGATACCCCTGCTTAAACAGTTTACAAAATGGTCGTAGCAGTCGCTGACCAGGCTGAACAGGGTGACCACGGCGATATCCGGGTCCGTGTTGTCTAAAACTTCCTCCGCGTTATTGCTGATGAGGATGCCTGTCTTCATTCCAAGCTCTGCGTAATCACCGATATCCATGCCCACAATCTCAGGGTTCACATCAATGGCGCCTACGATCTGCGCGCCTTTTTCGTAGAGATAGCGCAGAATGTATTTGCTCATTTTTCCGCATCCATACTGTACTACTTTAATCTTACCCATAATGAAAATCCTCCTTCTCAAGGAAACAATTTAACGGATAGCTTTAGTATATATCCTCGTCCGGGGTGAGAGTCAAGGAAGATTGTGGAAAATTTGACGGTCACATGACAGCCCTGTTTTCTAAAGACAATTTGACCTGAAATTGACAAAAATAATCAAATGGCGGCGGCAATATACACATGGGGAGTTTGAATAAACGAATAAAATACAAAATATCTTGCCAAATCAGTGAAAACAATTATAATAAAAATATACAGGTTGGACAAAAACCCTGAACTTACATCAGACTTTAGGAGCATCACCATGGATAATAAAATGATGAAGATCGGCGAGATGGCCCGGTTCAA
>Ga0137308_102748_pt1 | contig 10728 bp, 8 predicted proteins | sample Inofrocosms_June_FD_97181 | JGI IMG/M metagenome (GOLD analysis project Ga0137308, IMG submission 97181) | Mouse cecal microbial communities from Vienna, Austria - N-Acetylneuraminic and N-Acetylglucosamine D2O microcosms_June | ecosystem: Host-associated > Mammals > Digestive system > Large...
GGAACACTTTTCGGAATCAGGCTTCGCACCTTGTCCCCACGCAGCACAATCTTTTCACGCTGATTTGGTTTTTCCTCACTCATAATCGCCTGCACCGCTTCGGTAGTCAGCTTTCCCTCGTTAAAAAACTTCCGCATACGGATTGTCTGATCGTGTGAGGGTGTGCAGTCGTTTAGGTCGATTTCGTCCACCACATCACGCTGGCAATCTTCGTCGAGATAGGAAAGCTCTACCGCAGGACGCATTTTGATTTTGCCCTCGTCCACAAGTTCAAGCAGTTCGGGGACAAGGTTTGTAAGCCTGATATATTTTCGGACTTGTTCGTGACTTTCGCCTGTTTCTTCAGCAAGAATTTCACGGCTTCTTCGTCCGTCAAAATTGTGCAACACTGTTGCTCCATTTTCTTTACTCGGTCTGCCCGCCTGTCGTTTCATCGCTTCAAGCCGCATTTTATAGGCAAAAGCCTTCTCCGAGGGAAGTATCTGCGACCTTTGAAAATTGCTCTCCACCATTAAAATCGTGGCTTCATCTCTTGTCAGCTCGACAACTTCACATCTCAGCGTTTCAAATCCGGCAAGCTCGCAAGCCTTTTTTCGCCTGTGTCCTGAAACAAGCTCGTATCTGCCGTCCTCTTTCTGCCTGACAGTTGCGGGTGTAATTACGCCACGCTCCTTGATACTCTCCACAAGCTGAAACATATCCTCATCTTCCCGTACCTGAAAAGGGTGGTCGGGAAAATCGTCGATTTCAGTCAGCGGAATATCCCTTATTTTTTGCAGCTTCGCTTCGTTCCGTTCCTCTTGGGTAGAGAATAGGTCATCGAGACTTTTCGTTGACAGAACGAAGTCGCTCTTTCTGCCTGCCATCGGCTAACACCTCCCTTGTGAAGTCGGCATAAGCCTTAGACACCGTACTGTTTGGCTCATAGGCATAAATGCTTTTGCCCTTTGAGCTTACCTCTGCGGCTTTCACGGCAATGGGAATGGTTGTCCGGTAAATGCGGATATGGCTTCCGAACTGTTCCCGCAATGTGTCTACGGTACTTTTGGCAAGGTTTGTTCTTCCGTCCACAAGAGTTAAGAGAATCCCGTCAATATTTAACTGCGGATTAGAGTGCCGCTTCACATTGGATATGGTCGTGAGAAGCTGCGTCATTCCTTTCGCCGGAAGATACTGAGCCTGAACGGGTACAATCACGCTGTCCGCCGCTGTTAGTGCGTTCAGGGTAATCATACCGAGCGAAGGCATACAGTCTATGAGAACATAGTCGTATCCATTTTTGATTTCACTCAGATAATTCTTCATTACCATCTCTCTGCACATAGCGGTGACAAGGCTCATTTCCATTGACGATAATTCAAGATTGGACGGTACTAAATCCACGCCTTCCTCGTGCCTGAGAATACCGTCATACGGATTTTCATTCTTATCCATGATAACGGAAAGCAGTTTATCCGAAATCGTGACGGGAAGCTCGTCTGTGTCCCGCCAGCCGAGACAGGTCGTTAAATCGCCCTGCGGGTCAGCGTCCACAAGGAGTACCTTTTTGCCCTGCATAGCAAGACCGATACCGAGATTGACCGCCGTTGTGGTTTTACCCACGCCGCCTTTCTGATTACATATCGCTATGGTTTTACAGTTTGACATCTTGCGCTTTTCCTCCTTTCGCTGTATTCATAACCGCCTTTTATAAAGTCGGCTATGTATCAAAGCCGCAGTATTTGTTCTCAACAGCCCCTGCGGAGGGCAGACCGTTTACACAGTCTGCCCTTGTGGGAAGCACTAAGGCTACGGTGAGCTGCACCGTATCATAGGGATTTCACCTCTGCCGGGTTCTCCGCCAGCCGCTTACGGAAGTATCATTATCATTCTGATTGTCATTGCCAATCTCGGCAGCAATCCGAGTTTCAGGACGGGAGTTCTCGCTTGCTCTCATAAAAGAGAGGTTATGGCGTACCCTCCTTCGGGCTATCATCAGAAATAAAGTCCTTAGTGCCTGTGTATTCGGTTGTCAAAATGCAGCGAAGGGAGGCACTCCGTTTAGGAGTGTTTTTTTAACCCCTTCACCTATTTGGAATTGGAAACCGAAATGACAACCTATTTTCAGAAAAAATTTTGAAAAAATTTTTTGATTTCTGCTTTTCGCTCCTAAACGCAAAAAAACCGCCTGCTTCTCAAATCAAGAAACAAGCGGCTTAACGCTTTATTAAATATAATGGACTGTTACACGCTTTTTGTGTGCTTTTGAAAATTTAATAAGTATATCGTCAACAGCGTCCGTGTATCTGCCTTACTCTATCAGACTGTTTTTCAAACAAATCAACGACTGAATAACCCTGCTGTATTCGCTGTCATCAAGATACAGATGATATTTTGCTTCTTTCATTTACTACACCTCCGTAGACTGATATATTTGCTTCCGCCATTCCTGAAACCGCTTTCTAATAATGACTGCGTCCTTTTCATCATCGGAAGCTATAAAGATATGTACGCTCTGATAGGCTTTTTTTATTTTGCGGATATATTCAATTTCTCCCTCGTTTGCCTTGTAAGGCAGCTTCAAAAGTTTTATGCCCTGCTTACGGCATATATAGGCTTTCAGCCGTTCTTTTTCCTCTGACAAGTCTTTTGATTCAATCGCCAAGTTCTCATTTACAATGTAGGTTTCAAGAGGAAGTCCGATTTCTGTGTCCGCATTAAGACGCACCTGCAATCCTTTTTTCCCAGCATAATAGCTTACCGCTAACTGTGGAAATACGCTTCGGTATTCCTGCTCGCATACCGGACAGCCCTTTTCTTCTACGGTACGCTCATAAATCTTTGCTTTCCACGAGTGACCGAGAGAACATTTCCACCACACGCTTTTCATTGAATTTCTTGAAACCGCAGTAGGAGTAATGTCTTTATTCCTCTCATAGTCCCACTCAGCAAGCAGATGTGTGTCTGTTGTTTCCAAATCATTATAACCGGGCAGAACGGCACGATCAGCACATACTGGGCAGACTGTTCCTTTTATCCGGGCATATACAACCGACTTCCACTCGTTGCCGCACTCTCCGCATTTCCACCATACATTTTTACGGGATTTCTCATTTATCATATCCGGCGTAAGCGGAAGGTTACGGTCTGACCATTCCTCTGCAAGCTGCGGCTGTCTTGTTGCAAAGTCATTATATCCTTTTAGCAGGATTATTCCGCTGCAATAGGGACATTTACTGCCGCCGGAGCGGGTAGAAATCAGCGTGTGCCACTCGTGTCCCTTGCTGCATTTCCACCATACCTTTTTATTCGCAAACGGAGTAACCATTGTCGGCAGTAATGGATAATTCTTTTCTGACCATTCAGCGGCTACCTCTGGCATTTGGGAAGCAAGGTCATTAAATCCCTCCAGCACTTTATTGTGGGAGCAGTACGGACAGCCTGTGCCGTTTATTGTCCGGCTTTTTATAGATGCCTCCCATTCGTGACCGTGCCTGCACCTCCATAGCACTTTCTTATGCGAGCCGATGGAAACCTCTGAAGGCTTTATCTCATTCTTTTCAGACCATTCCTGTGCTAATTCAGGCTTCAAGGTGGCTAAATCGTTGATTCCTGCAATTACCCTTGCTCCTGAGCATATAGGACAGTTCTCGCCCTTTGAGCGAGCCTTAATGCTTGTCTGCCATTCGTGACCGCAGGCAGCTTTCCACCAAACGATTTTATTGGAGCCATAGGTTATTTTATCGGGTGTAAGCGGAAGATTTTTGTCCGACCACTCACGCACAAGCTCCGGGCGCATAGCCGCTAAACTGTTATTCATAATCAATCCTCGACCTCCTTTGCAATTAGATTGTATTGGAAATCAAAGAAAACTTGTAGTTTGCGACCGGATACATCGTATAACGCAAAAAAAGACCTTGAAAGGTGTTGTCCTCTCAAGGTCTTAAATAGAAAATTATGCGATTTTTTCATCTCTGCACAAAATCCTGCACCATTTGATGTAAAGATGTAATTTAGAGCGTTTTTCAAAGTCCGCAAACCCGCATAAATAGGGACTTTTTAGCCTTTTTCGTTCGGTAATGACTTCATTGTCGGGAACAGCAGCACGTCTCTTATCGAAGCGCTGTCGGTCAGCAGCATAACGAATCTATCCAGTCCCATTCCCAGCCCGCCTGTGGGAGGGAGACCGTATTCCAGAGCCGTAACAAAGTCCTCGTCCACCTGCGCGTTTGTACCGCCCGCTTTTCTTCTCTGTTCAACCTGCTTTACAAAGCGCTCTTTCTGATCAATGGGATCGTTCAGCTCTGAGAAAGCGTTGCCAAATTCCGAGGAATAAATGAAATACTCAAATCTTTCGGTAAATGCGGGTTCATCGGGCTTTCTCTTGGCCAAAGGCGAGTTTTCAACGGGATAATCATAAATAATGGTAGGTTGTATCAGCTTTTCCTCTACAAATTCCTCAAAGAAAGCAATAAGAACATCACCCTTTGTAGCGCTTTCGCTTACCTCAACGTTTTTAGCCTTGGCCGCCGCTCTCGCTTCATCATCGGTTGTCCAACTGTAATAATCAACTTCGGCGTACTTTTTCACCGCCTCGGTCATCTTCATACGGGTCCAAGGTTTGCCTATCTCAATATCGGTTCCGCGATAAGAAACAGTGTCGGTGCCGCATATCTTCACGGCAATAGTGCGATACATATTTTCGATAAGATCCATCATACCGAAATAATCCGTGTATGCCTGATACATTTCAATGGACGTAAATTCGGGGTTGTGGGTGGCGTCCATTCCTTCGTTCCGAAAAATGCGCCCTACTTCATAAACCTTGTCAAAGCCGCCCACTATCAGTCTTTTCAGATACAGCTCCGTCTCGATTCTAAGGTACATATCTATGTCGAGAGCGTTGTGGTGGGTAACAAAGGGTCTTGCCGAAGCTCCTATTTCGAGGGTGTGGAGCACCGGCGTGTCCACCTCCACATAGCCTAAATTATCCAGATAATTTCTTATTTCGCGCAGTACCTTAGAACGAATAATAAATGTGTCCTTTACCTCCGGATTCGCGATAAGATCAAGATAACGCTTTCTGTAACGCTCCTCTTTGTCCTTTAAGCCGTGCCACTTTTCGGGAAGGGGCAGAAGAGATTTGGAAAGCAAGGTTATCTCCTTTGCGTGGACGGAGATTTCCCCCCTTTTGGTGCGGAAAACAAAGCCCTTTATTCCAACGATATCGCCCAGATCCCACTTTTTAAATTCCTTAAAGCTCTCCTCGCCAACATCGTCTATTCTTACATAAACCTGCATGCGATCGGAAGAATCGCGAATATCGATAAAATTGGCCTTTCCCATATCGCGCCAGCTTGTGATTCTTCCCGCTACGGCAACCGTCTCGTTTTCGTATTTATCAAACTGTGCCCGTATCTCGCTGTTTTTGATTGAAACGGGGAATTTGGTGATGTCATAGGGATTTTTCCCTTCCGCCTTAAGCTGATTAAGCTTTTCGATCCTTATTCTGTGCTGTTCGCTGAGCTGCTCCAGGTACTGCTCTTCGGTAATTTCCAAAGTCCCTTCGGGAGCAATGCCGGCGTTTTCCTTTATTTCATTCTGTTCCTTTGCCATTGATGTCTTTACCTTTCATAATACTTTCTTTTTGTGAACACTCCCGACAGATTATACTAATCCTTTTTAAAACCGTAAAATTAGTGTTGTGGGCAATCCCATTTTATACCGAAGGTATTAGATTATTTGGAAATATCCAATATCTCGAATTTCAGTATACCCACGGGAGCTTCTACTTCCACGATATCGCCCTTGGCTCTTCCTATGCAGGCTTTTCCCACTGGGGACTCGTCGGAAATCTTCTTTTTTCTCATATCCACTTCCTTTGAGCCTACTATATGATATTCCGTTTCGTCGCCGGTTTCAAGATCCTTTAAAACAACCCTGTTACCCACCCCCACATGTTCGGTGGAAAGATCGCTGGAATCCAACACCTTGACGTTCTGAAGGGTGGCTTCTATTTCGGCTATGCGGGCTTCGATTATACCCTGCTCGTTTTTGGCCTCGTCATACTCGCTGTTCTCCGAAAGGTCGCCGAAAGAGAGGGCTACCTTTATTTTATCCGCTATTTCACGCCTTTTGACGCTTTTAAGCTCCTCCAGCTCATCCTGAAGTTTTTTAAGACCTTCCGTGGTTAAAACGTGCTGCTTGTCTGCCATAACTTTCTTCCTCCGATAATTGTTTTCACAGAACTCGCCCAATAAGGGCTGGCTCTTGCTGTTTTGGGAGCATTTCCCCGTGTTTGTTTCATAAATAGATTTTTATAAATTAAATCACAGTTTAAGAACTTGTATTCAAAGGATTTGTGCGTGGATTTTCGGGCAAATTTTGTCAAAAACAAGACAATCCAACGCGGTCGCCGGCAAAATTTGCCGAAAAGACAAGTGTAATATCCTATGAATACAAACTCTGAACAAGCTGCCGGAATTGCTTCGCAATTCCTAAGTTCGGTGTGGGATTTTCATCCCACACCGAACAGAAAGATGAAGAGACTTTTCCTGCAAAATTTCATAAACCATACTGCCTAAGAGACGGAAAACATCCGGCAGATGTCATATTTATGTTATTTTTACGTTATACTTACGCTTTTTTCATGCCTTCAATCACTTCAAAAGCCTTGCTTATCTGCGGGTCGGTTGAGGACACGTCGGCGGGGCTGTAATCGGGCTCGCCTCTCAGCTCTACCGAAAAGTCAACCTTTATTCCACCGGAAAGTGTATTCGACGCCGTTGGAATAAGCTCCGCAGTAGTAATCACAATGGCGGTGCCGTCAGAAAGGTTTTTGGTCTCAGTTATGGTTCCTTTTCCGGCAGTCTGGCGACCCACTATTTTAGCGGAGGCAAAATCTCTTAAGCTTATGGCGAAAAGCTCCGCCGCTCCCACGGTTTCTTCATTAACGAGCACCGTTATCGGAACGTTGATCTCGGCTTCTCCCAGCGTTTCCGCGAATTTCGCCACGGTACCGTTCTTGTATCTGGCGTTGGCTATAACCTGACCCGAAACGAACTTGTTAAGCATTCCCGAAACCGGCTCGAATATACCAGTACAGCTTCTTACGTCTATAACATAGCCTAACACGCCGCCCGCCTGTAAATTCTGAAGCTCGGATACGAACTGGCTTTCCGTTTCTGCGTTAAAGGCGTCTACCCTTATGTATCCGTAGCCCGAAACTACTCTTGAGCTTACAGAGCGTATCGTAAACGAACGCCTTGTGGCGGTGATGGTAAAGCCCTCGCCGTTTCTCTGGAGAGCAAGGCGCACATTCGTGCTTTCGTCTCCCGCAAGTGCGTTAATGGCGTTGTCAGCTCCCATTTCAAGCACATTGGCGCCGTCTACCGCCGTTATGACGTCCCCTACCTGTATATTCATTGACGAAGCGGGAGAATTAGGGTAAATTTGAGATACCACAATATATCCGCTCTCCTCTTTTTCAGCCTCGAATCCCACTGAAATTAAGGTTCCGCTTTCCACCTGAATTTTCTTGTACGCCTGAGCGGAGGTAAGATACCTTGCTCCCGCGTCCTCAAGACCATTGACATAACCGCCTACAACGCCGTTTATAAGCGTTTCCTCGTCTATATCGTAATATGAGGCGCTTCTCACATAAGTGTCTATCTCCTGTATTTTTGAATATATTTCCTCGCGTTCGGTAACACCGCCTATAAGTCTGTTAAACATATTGGTGGACACGGTGACGGTGACCACATAGGTTATGGCACAGGCGATTGCCACAAGGCTTATAAGCATACTCACTGAAACTTTTTTGTTCATTGTATTCCTTTTTTTAAATTTAAAACTTTTTATTGAATTATTTATCGGTTCACAGTCCGATTATCATTTTATTGTATCACAAAATCGGGCAAAAATCAATAGTACTTTAAAATTTAAAGAAACATAATTATGCGATCCATTATGTTATTAGGCAAGCATTACCGAAAACGTTTGATCGGCTGAGTGATAAAATCAGGTTTCAATAATCGTTTTGACCGCCTCGCATATTCTTCTCGCAATATAGGCGTTATTCATGGTATACAGGTGTATACCGTCGACTCCTCTTGTAACCAAATCCACTATCTGATCCACCGCGTAGGCGATTCCCGCGTCTCGAAGTGCTTCGGGATTATCTTCATAACGGTTCATTATCTTAAGAAATTTTTCCGGCAGCGAAGCTCCGCATAGGCTAACCATTCTTTCTATCTGCTTTTTATTGACAACGGGCATTATTCCCGCCTCTATGGGCGCTTCAATTCCCGCGATCCGCGCTTTTTCCACAAAATCAAAGAAAAGGCTGTTGTCAAAAAACAATTGGGATACCAGATGGCTTGCGCCGGCGTCGGCTTTTTTCTTAAGGCAGCGAAGATCATCTATTTTATTGGGGGATTCGCTGTGTCCTTCGGGATAACAAGCGCCCAGGATATTTAAATTCGGATTGTTTTCTTTTATAAACGATATAAGGTCGCTCGCATAACAAAAACGGTTTTTTGGCTCAAAATCGGGAGAACTGTCGCCCCGGAGGGCAAGAACGTTTTCTATTCCGTTTTCTTCTATACGGGACAGGACTTCCCGTGCTTCCTCCTCGGAAAGGTAAAGACAAGTGAGATGAGCAACACTTTCTGTTTTCAAGTCGTGTTTTATTTTGGATGCAATTTCAATGGTGTAAGCGCTTGCCGAACCGCCCGCTCCGTATGTAACCGAAATAAAATCCGGCTTCAGTACCGCCAGCTCATCTAAAGTGTCGTAAATTTTTTCAATTGGCATTGTACGCTTTGGCGGAAATACCTCAAAGGAAAATACTCTTTTCTTTTTAAAAATATCCGTGGTTTTCATTTTTTCTTCTGTCCTTTATATATTATTGATTTTTCCGAAAATAATAATACCATATTTTTTTAATTATGGCAAGTGTTTTTTATTTCTCTTTCGAGAAAATAAAACTGCAATCCGAATTTGGCAACAGATTACGTCCGTAAAAAATTCAATAGGGTATTGCAATTTATACAAAAATAGTATATAATGTTATTGCGGAATTTAAAAGAAAACGAAAAAGGAAGTGACTTGATGTTAGAACTTAAAGATATAACATGGTGCGCTCCAAGCGGGGAGCAGATATTGAACGGAGTTTCGTTCACGGTTCCGGATAACCGATTAGTGGCGGTGACCGGACCAAACGGAGGCGGAAAAACCACTATTGCCAAGCTGATAGCGGGAATCGAGAAGCCCAAGTCCGGGAAAATATATCTTGACGGCGAGGATATAACGGAGCTGAACGTTACGGAAAGAGCGGGAAAAGGCATAAGCTATGCGTTTCAGCAGCCCGTGAGGTTCAAGGGTCTTACCGTCAGAGATCTGATAAGGCTTTCGTCGGGAGAGGAACGCAGCGACGAAATACTGTGCGAGGTTTTGGGAAAAGTGGGACTTTGCGCACGGGAATATATTGACAGAGAGGTAAGCTCTTCGCTTTCCGGAGGGGAAATCAAGAGGATAGAGATAGCCTCGGTGCTGGAAAGACCGTCTAAGCTGGCTGTATTTGACGAACCTGAGGCGGGAATTGATTTGTGGAGTTTTACCAGTCTTATTTCGGGGTTTGAGGAATTAAGGCAAAAGAAAGACAAGACTTTGGTAATTATATCACATCAGGAGAGGATACTCTCGGTCGCGGACGAGATCGTAGTAATAAGCGGGGGAGAAGTAAAGCACAGCGGCGAGAAGGACGAGATACTGCCGCTGCTGCTTAATGACGGGGTAAGAAGCAAGGTTTGCCCGAAAATGTAAAAATACACCATATTAAAGGAGGACAGAGAAATGGAACTTATAACCGAAAAGCTTCTCAACGTGGTATCCGATTGGACGGGTACATTTGCCGGAGCTTACAATATAAGAGAAAACGGACAGTGCGCGGGACGCTCCGTTACGGAAAATATAGATATAATCACGAAAACCGACAAGCCCGGTATAGATATAAAAATAAAACCCAACACAAAAAAAGAGACCGTTTCCATACCCGCCTGCGTAACAAAAGGCGATATTGACGATCTTGTATACAACGATTTTTATGTGGGTGAAAATTCGGATATTGTAATAGTCGCGGGCTGCGGCGTTCATACCGACACTCACGAAACCGCCCGTCATAACGGCATACACAGGTTTTTTCTAAGCAAAAATTCTCATGTTGTCTACAAGGAAAAGCATATAGGAACAGGCGAGGGAGACGGAACCCGCTCCATCGACCCGGTAACCGAAGCTTTTCTGGAAGAAGGGGCGGTATTGGAAATAGAGTCGGTGCAGATAAAGGGCGTTGATTCCACTAACCGCAAGACAAAGGCGGTAGTGGGAAAAGACGCGAAGCTTATTATAAGAGAGTCTCTTATGACCGACGGAAATCAGGTTGCAAACACGGAGTTTGAGGTAGAGCTTAACGGTGAAAATTCCGGCACGGATCTGGTATCAAGATCTGTGGCAAAAGGCTGTTCTAAGCAGAATTACCGCTCCCGCATTATAGGAAACGCCGCGTGCACGGGGCATTCGGAGTGCGACGCGATAATCGCCGATAAAGCTACGGTAAACGCCGCTCCGGAACTTACCGCCGCCAATCCCGACGCTCAGCTTATCCATGAGGCTGCTATCGGAAAGATAGCGGGAGAGCAGATATTAAAACTTATGACTCTCGGTCTTACCGAACAGGAGGCGGAAAATATA
>Ga0137308_102750_pt1 | contig 10709 bp, 8 predicted proteins | sample Inofrocosms_June_FD_97181 | JGI IMG/M metagenome (GOLD analysis project Ga0137308, IMG submission 97181) | Mouse cecal microbial communities from Vienna, Austria - N-Acetylneuraminic and N-Acetylglucosamine D2O microcosms_June | ecosystem: Host-associated > Mammals > Digestive system > Large...
TGTAAGATTCAGGCAAAAGAAGTGGGGATCTATTATTTTGACAAAGAAAATCGGGCAGAATTTTTGGAGCTAGACGCAGATGCACAGTTTCATACATGGCCAGAAGACTTTATGGAACAGGTAGAAAAAGATTTATATTACTTAAGAAAAATGAGGTTGGCAAATTATAAAGAACTGGTGTTTGATGATAAAATAGAAGATAGCATAGAACATCTAGAAGCTGGATTTTTATACAGAAGAAAAGAGATTTTATATCATCTATATTGTATTGAGAAAGAAATACCAGCGTTGCTTTTAAAATATGGCCCAATGGATAACCAGACACTAGGAAGTAAGATGTCTATTCCATGTTCTCCTGAGAGAAGCCGAAAGACCGTCAAAATAGAATTAACCAAACAGACAGACCAGGCGGAACTTGTCTGTGAAATGCATACAAAAATGAAAAAAATTGGTACCAGGCCACCAGACCGTATTTATTTTTGTGCCCGTGTACCAAAAGGAATTACTATAGATGGAAAGAATATCAAAGAAAAATCATATATCTATAAAATTACCAAACACGCTGGCTTTTCTAAAAAGAAAAAGTAAATGGGCTTGCCACACTTGTAGCAAGCCCGTTTTTTAATCTTTCTGTATCTCAAAACTATCTGTCAGTTCCCAAGTCTTGGCATTGTAAGTGCTGATTATCAGACTATCGGGACTAATCTGGACGTCGGTGACTTCTGGGGTGTCTCGTTTTTTGGAGACTGCTGCCTCTTCCTGGTCTGTTGGACGTTTGTAGAGACTTCCGCTTGAAGAGCTTAGCGTGACATACATCGTCCCTTCTGGGTTTTGCGCTGGACTTTCATATGCTTGATAGCTGCCGTCTTCCTGAATAAAATGGGTACGTACATAGGCATGGTCATGTCCGCACATCACAAGGTCAATATCATAGGCACTTGTAAACTGCAGAAAATACGGACGAAGATTTTTGGCATTTTCAAGATAACTCTCATAGGCGTTATAAGGAGAAAAATGAGAAAATACAATTCGCCATTTGGTGTCCGGGTTTGCCTCCACAGCAGATGCAATAAAGTCCGCATGTTCTCCCCATTTGGAAGAATCCATCGTATCTAACACCATAAACAGTGCATTTCCTCTTACAAACCAGTAATCTCCATCTTCATCATTGTCGCAAGTTCCAAGCGTAGACTGATTCGGCAACATAAAATGCTCCGAATACTGAGGCCCGCCCATATCGTGATTCCCTTTTACAGGCGCTAAAGAAAGGCTGTAGAGTGCTCCCTGGTTTAAAAATGCACTGTATTGTTCATTGTCGTCAAAATCGTTTACCTGGTCCCCTAGAGACACTAAAAAACTGGAATCTGGAAAATGATATTTTACTTTGTTTAGAAGCTTATGCCAGTTATTCTTCTGCTTATCCACTTCTTCTACCGGCTTTCCAATCTGTGCATCTCCCACAGCCGTAAAACGAAACGTATCTGAAAAAGCTGGCGTTGTATACGTATAGTCAGGAGACATTGCTTCCTCATTTCCCACCCGATACAGATACTCTGTCTCTGGCAAAAGTCCTGTTACTGTAACTCGGTTTACATAATATCCAGAAGTAATATCTGATGGATATGCTTTTGCTTCAACGGTTACCGCTTTTGCAAATTCTGTATCCTCTATGGTTGTCCAGTATACTGCTCCCGCTTCCTCGGATGGAGAATACCAGGTAAAGTTCACATCTTCTTCGGTCTCTCCTACGGTCACTGACAGATATCTTATAGGAGTGGTTGTAATAAGCGACGCCTTAAACTCTGGTGCAGTTCCCCAGGTCTCCTCTCCCGGAGGCGGAGGCGTCGTATCTTCTTCGGCCTCTATTGGTGTCTTTTCGGTCTCTAGAGCAGCGTCTTCTCCTTTACTACAGCCGGTAATCAGTACCAGCGAAAGCAACCATGTAAAATATAAAACTCGTTTCTTCATAAAAAATATACCACCTCATCTAATAGAATCAAAGGCAAGAACCTCTTTCTTCTTTAGCTTATCACGTCCCCTTAAAAAAGTAAAGTTGCGCATTGCTAAGAAAACTGCTATAATGTGCTAATAACTAACAGACAGGAGAAACTGGATGGTTAAAAAATTGGCGTTGTTTTGCAACGTTTTGTTATTTGCAGGCATCTTCTTTTTTTTCGCAGTTTATAGAAAACAGCCAGACACTCCATCTTCTCTAGCGTCAGGTTCTTTAAGTGTGCAAGTACAAGAGGCCAATGCCCTCTATCAAAGTCTGCCAAAGACCCTAGAGACCAAAGAGTTACGCGTGTGCTTTCGAGAAGAAGAATTAGCATGCGACCGTTCCACGAATACCTTTTATTTGCCCGTCAATATGGACGAGCCCACATGGGAAGCAGGTACCTTTACAGAGATAAGCAAAGAATTAGAAGTGCTCCCTCTAGAAGACTACACGACATTTGACAAAAAAAAGACCGTCGCAGAAGGTAGCAGAGTTTTGTTTCTTGTATGGGACAAAAAAGCGGATTCCTGCGCCACCATAGATGTCGTCTTTACAGGGCTTTCGATTACACGAATTGAGACCGATGCCAACTTGGAGATTGATACCGTATTTGCTGGAAGTGTCGTCTTCTATCAGGACTGCGGACAGCGAAATTGGACACTGACCTCTGCTTTTCAGGCCAAAGAAAGAGGACAGACGACCAGAGAATTTCCCAAAAAAGGCTACCGCCTCAATCTGATTTCCATAACGCCAACCGGTGTGGTCAAAGAAAATAAAAAATCAGTGCTTGGTATGCGCAGCTCAGATTCCTGGATTTTCTATGCTATCTACAGCGACGAAAGCAAAGTGCGGGATAAGCTAAACATTGAACTTTGGAACGAATTTGGCGCTTCTCCACAAGAAAACCAGGTACATTTTGGTACGCATATGGAATATACCGAATTATTTGTAAATGGAGAATACCGGGGACTCTATGGTATTTTAGAGCCAATTGACAGCACACAGTTATCTATCTTTGAACATGAATATCTCTACAAACGAACTTATGGAAGAGAGCTGCGCTCTGAGCTGTTTGACGAAGTCCCAACAGAAGAATACCTAGGGGTGTTGGGGATGGAGATAAAAGGCAGAGAAGAATATGGAAGCAAGGCGGATTGGGAGTGTTTTCGTCGTTTTGTGGAGCTTTGTGAAAAAGATGACGAAGATTTTGCAGAAGAAGCCGAGATTCTTCTGGATATAGACAATTTCACAGATATTTGGCTGTATCTTCAGATGATATATGGGGAAGATAATATATATAAAAATATGTTCTTTGCATTTAAAAAAGAGACAAGGGATTATCGTCTCTATCTGATTCCATGGGATGTGGACTTAAGTTGGGGCAATATCTATGTCGATGATGGAGAGAAGCTCTACACCACCTATGCACCGGAGCGTGCCAGTGCATATCTAAAGTGGCCGTTTGCAGACCGCGTACTCTCTCTAGATGTAGGAGGCGTAAAAAGTCTTGCAGCTAAGAAGTGGCAGACCCTTCGGGAAGGAACGTTGTCAGAAGAACATATAGAAGAAGTTCTTTTGGAGTGCACCCATTTGGTACAGGATTCCGGGGCATTTGCAAGAGATGCCACCAGATGGCCTCTTAGCCCTCACAGCAGCGATACGAAGAATATTCGTATGTTTATGGAGGAGCGGATGGTTTTTATGGATGCATATATGGATAAAATAGAAGTAGAATAGGAGTGATAGGATGGAGCCAAAGGTCTTTGACCCTTCTTTGGCAGAAAATCAATACCGGCATGAGTTTAAATATCTGGTCTCTTATGGGCAGCTAAAAATATTAGAGACGCGCCTAAAAGGACTGATACCTTTAGATACACATGTGGCGCAGACCGGAAGCTATAATATCCGCAGTCTGTATTTTGACGATTATTATGACAGCTATCTAAAAGAGAATGAATCCGGGACAGACCCAAGAGAGAAGTTTCGGATTCGGATTTACAATCACGACAGCAGTAGGATTCGGCTAGAACAAAAGAAAAAGGTGCGTGGGAAGACACAGAAGCTCTCTTGTTCACTTTCGCTAGAGCAGTGTCAGCTTTTGATGCAAGGAGAGATACCAGAAATAAAAGCCGACGCGCCAGCAGTGCTTATCAAGCTGGTTCTTTTGATGAAGACAAGGCTTTTGCGTCCCAAGGTGATTATTGAGTACGAAAGGATTCCCTATATCTATCCTTATGGCAATGTAAGAATTACGATGGATGAGCATATCAAAAGCGCTAAAAGGATTGATTTATTTTTAGAGGAGCAGATTCCCCTTCGACCGATTCTGCCAGCGGGACAGCATATTCTGGAAGTAAAATACGACGAATATCTGCCAGATTTTATCTATCGTGCAGTCTCGCTTCCACATCTAAGACCAACCGCGTTTTCCAAGTATTATCTTGGCAGACGTTATCATCTATAAGTAAAGAAAAGGAGAACTACATAAGATGGGATTTCAAGATGTTTTTAAAAAATCATTTTTAGAAGGATTTGGCGGTATGGATATCACAACCGGAAAGATTGCTGCGACTCTGGCAGTCACAATCCTTCTAGCGCTGTATATCTTTTTTATCTACCGGCTTGTGACGCGCAAGGTTTTTTACTCCAAGAGTTTTAATATCTCTTTAGCTGCACTTTCGATGATTACTGCAGCGATTATTCTTGCGATGCAGTCAAATCTGGTTATCTCGCTTGGTATGGTCGGTGCACTGTCGATTGTCCGTTTTCGAACAGCGATTAAAGACCCCATGGATTTAGTGTTTTTATTCTGGTCTATCAGTGTCGGGATTATCTGTGGAGCAGGGCTGTTTGAAGTGGCACTGATTACATCGGTGGCGGTGACTGTCTGTATCTTGGCTTTGGATTTGCTGCCAGTGGCAAAAGCACCGATGATGCTGGTGGTAAACAGCACCAAGATGGATGGAGAAGAAGAGATACTAGGAGTGGTAAAGAAATATGCAAGTTCTTGCAAGGTAAAATCCAGAAATCTGTCTAAGGACCGTTTAGACTTAGTGGTGGAGCTTCGGGTAAAAGAAGAAAGTGAGCTTGTCAAAGAAGTGGCAACTCTTTCAGGAATACTCAGTGCTTCATTGATTGCTCATGATGGAGAGGTAACATTCTAGGACGACTATGAAAGATGTCAGTTACGCAAAACGCGGATATCATTATGTGAAAAATTATGGGATGGCAGGATTGTATCTAAAGGTACAAGAGCGTCTCTACAGGAACAATCTTGAAAAAGACTACCAGGAGTGGATGTATGCTATGCGCCCGGCAGAGAGTGAAAAGGCGCTGCAAAGAGAACATAAGTTTGCATATACTCCTTTGATTAGTGTGGTCGTTCCTCTGTATCAGACACCCGAACTCTATCTAAGAGAGATGATAGAGTCCGTGCTCCATCAGACTTATGCAAATCTAGAACTCTGCCTGGCGGATGGAAGCACAGAAGATGAGACGGTCAGAACCATAGTACAGAGCTATCTGCAGCAGGATAGCAGGATACATTATCAAAAGCTTACAGAGAATCTGGGGATTTCTGAGAATACCAATGCAGCGATTGCAATGGCAAAAGGGGACTATCTGGCACTTTTAGACCATGACGACTTGCTAGAAGAACATGCATTGTTTGAAGTGGTGAAATATCTTCAGGAGTACCCGGATACCGATTTCTTATATACCGATGAAGACAAGGTGACATTTGACTCTGCTCACTACTTTCAGCCTCATTTTAAACCTGATTTTAACAGGGACTTGTTAAGGAGTAACAACTATATCTGTCATCTGTTGGTGGTAAAACGTACATTTTTAGAGACTGTTGGACCTTATCAAAAGGCGTTTGACGGCGCACAGGACTATGATTTTATCTTGCGGTGCAGTGAACAGGCAGCGCAGATTGGGCATATCTCAAAAGTGCTCTATCACTGGAGATGCTATCATCTCTCGACTGCCGGAGACCCGCAGAGCAAGACTTATGCATATGAAGCCGGAAAGCGGGCAGTGGAAGCACATCTAAAACGTATGGGTGTGGAAGCTTCTGTGGAGATGATGACAAATCCCGGCTTTTATCGGGTAAATTATACACTTTTATCGGCTCCTAAAATCTGTATTATACTGTTAGATGTACCGTATTTAAGCGTTTTAAGGCGGTTTTTTAAGGCGATTATACGAAACAGAACCTATGCCAATATTGAGGTGCTATTACTGCTAGATGCGCCCGTAAAAAATAAATTAATTCTGAATTTTGTAAAAGAACATAGACAAATACCAATAAAAGTAGTATATTGTACTAGTGCATGTAATAAATTTGTAACATTTTCCAGGTTAGCAGACAAGTTAGACAGCGAATATCTGGTGTTTTTGGAGAGCCATATTGAGAAATTTTCCAAAGGATGGCTGGAGAGATTTTTGGGAAATGCACAAAGAGAAGATGCAGGAGCAGTCGGAGGACGTATCTACGATTATAGACACAAGCTTCGCTACGGAGCAAAGATACTGGGATTAGACGGACTAGCCGGAGATGCTTTTGCCGGATTAAAGCTTGGCTATACAGGATATTTTCACAAAGTTATCTTGCAGCAGAATTTTCATGCGGTCTCTGCTAAGGCGATGATGATAAAGAGAGAGCGCTTTTTGGAAGCCGGGGGATTCTCGGAGGATGTAGAAGACCGGATGAAGGATGTGGATCTGTGTCTGAAACTAAAAAAGTTTGGTTATTTCAATATCTATGAGCCAGGAGTTGTTCTAATAGAACAGAAATATCAGATGCGCAGAAAGAAGGCTATAAGGCCCGCCGCTATTTTTGAGAAAAAATGGAAGGACCTTCTTCAGATACCAGACAGATACTATAACTCTAATCTTTCTTTGGAAGATACAGCTTGTCGGGTGAAGGACTGTCATTAGAGGGGATAACACATGTCAGACGTAACGATTGTGATTCCCAATTACAATGGGGTCTTATACTTAGAAGCCTGTCTGCGTTCCGTATTCGCGCAGTCAGATGTCTCGATGGAAGTTATTGTAGTGGACAATGGTTCTACAGATGGCAGCCAAACACTGATAAAGGAACAGTTTAAAGATTGTCAGCTGGTCTGTCTTCGGGAAAATTATGGATTTAGCAGAGCGGTCAATGAAGGAATCAAAAGGGCCAAAAGTCCCTATGTGATACTTTTAAATAACGATACGGAAGTAAAGCCGGATTTTGCCAAGGAGCTGCTAGATGCGATTCAAAAAGATGATAGAAGATTTTCCTGTGCCGCTAAGATGCTGCAATATGAGAAGCGGGAGCTTTTAGACAATGCCGGCGATTTTTACTGCGCGCTTGGATGGGGGATTGCAAGAGGCAAAGGAAAGCCATCTAAGGAATATGACAAAGAAGAAGAGATATTCTCCTCCTGTGCCGGAGCAGCCATCTACCAGAAGAAGCTTTTGGAAGAATTAGGCGGATTTGACGAGGCGCATTTTGTCTATCTAGAAGATATCGATGTGTCTTATAGAGCCAAGATTTATGGCTATTCTCATTGGTATGTGCCAAAGGCTGAGGTCTTTCATATAGGGAGTGCTACAAGTGGTTCCCGTTATAATCGCTTTAAAGTGATACATTCTGCGGGGAATAATATTTATGTAATCTATAAAAATATGCCCTTTTTACAGATGATACTGAATCTTCCATTTCTGATACTAGGATTTTTGATAAAATATTTATTTTTTGCAAAAAAAGGATTTGGAAGAGAATATAGGGAAGGTCTGCGAAGAGGCTTTTTGCTGTGCAGGGCACATGCAGACCGCAAGGTTCCATTTTGTATGGGACATGTTCGAGCATATCTAAAGATTCAGATAGAGCTTTGGAAAAATATTCTGCTTTTTGCAGGATGATTGCAGCAGCAAAAATAAGACAGGTGAGGGACTTTGATGAAGGATAATCAGCAGTATTATGCCAGGCTTCATGCTGTGGTAGATGCCGTCGTCATTTGTATAGCATATCTGTTGTCATGGGTTTTAAAGTTCCTGATACTCGATGGCCAAAAGGGTCTGACGTTTCCTCAGTACTGTGGAGCACTGATTCCGATAGTGCCATTGTATCTGATATTGTATCTGGCTTTTAACCTGTATACCTCAAAGCGTCTTCAGGGACGCAGGTTAGAGGGCAGCAATATAATCAAAGCGAATACCATAGGCCTTCTGCTGGTTATGGGTGTGCTTTTTTTGCTCCGTGGTTACAGTGATTATGCGGAATATTACTCCAAGACGATGCTGTTTTACTTTTATGGCATCAATATTATACTAGAAGCGGGTGTACGCAATCTTATCCGCGCCGGACTTCGCAAGATTCACAAAAGCGGATTTAATCTGCGCCATGTAATCTTTGTAGGGTACAGCAGCGCGACAGAAGCCTTTATCGACCGTATCCGCGCCAATCCTCAGTGGGGTTATAAAATCAGCGGCATTTTAGATGACAACAAAGAGATTGGATATACTTATAAAGATGTCGCCATTCTTGGGACGACAGATGATTTAGAGACCATATTAGAGAATAATCGCTTAGATGAAATCGCACTGACGTTCGGTCTTCAGGAATACTATAAGCTGAAACATGTGGTCGCTATCTGTGAAAAATCTGGTGTGCATACAAAATTCGTACCAGATTATAATGATATTATACCGACGAAGCCATATACCGAAGACCTTCTAGGACTTCCGGTAGTCAATATTCGTCATGTGCCGCTAACCAATACTTTTCATATGATATGCAAGCGGGTGGTGGACATTATTGGTTCTGTTCTTGCAATCATTGTCTTTTCACCAGTGATGCTGGTTACGGCTTTTTTGGTAAAAACTACGTCCAAAGGGCCGTTAATATATAAACAGGAGCGTGTAGGGCTCCATAACCAGATTTTTCAGATGTATAAATTCCGTTCCATGGAAGTGCAGTCTGCACGCAGCGAGAAGAAGGCATGGACCGTCCGTAATGACCCCCGCGTCACCAAGGTGGGGAAGATAATCAGGAGGACCAGCATTGATGAACTGCCACAGCTTTTTAATATCCTAAAAGGTGATATGAGCCTGGTAGGTCCGCGTCCTGAACGGCCATTTTTTGTGGAGAAGTTTCGGGAAGAGATTCCGCGCTACATGGTAAAACACCAGGTAAGACCAGGACTGACTGGATGGGCACAAGTCAATGGGTATCGGGGGGATACATCAATTAAGAAACGTATCGAATACGACCTGTATTATATTGAAAACTGGACAATGGGGCTGGATATCAAGATTCTGTTCCTGACGTTCTTTAAAGGTTTTGTGAATAAGAATGCTTATTAACAGGCGTAGAAAGGATGAATTATGGCGAAAGAAACAATGAAAAAAACAAGTTCGAAAAAAAGTTCTTCCGGCAAAAGTGCTTCTAAAAAGAGTTCTTCTGGAAAGAGTTCTTCAGGGAGGGCTGCTTCCTCATCATCTGCTAAGAGGAGTTCTTCTGCTAAGAAAGCAGCGAAAAAGAGAAAAAGAATTATTATTTTTGGTGTGGAGATACTGCTGCTTCTTGCCTTAGTGGTTGGTTTTTATGTGATTCGGCAGTTAGACAGGATTCAAAAGCCAGAGGTAAAGGCAGAGGAGATTCAAGTTAATCCTGATATCCAGGAGACAACCGTTGAGACGATGTCTGGCTATACAAATGTAGCACTTTTTGGACTGGATACAAGAAAGGCTGGTCAGCTTGGAAAAGGAAACCGAAGTGATACGATTATTATTGCGAGTATCAACAATGATACCAAAGAGGTAAAGCTGGTATCGGTATACCGTGATACGTATCTTGATTTGACCAATGGAAAATACAATAAATGTAACGGCGCCTACTCCGCCGGTGGTCCAAAGCAGGCAATCAATATGCTGAATAAGAACCTGGATTTGGATATTGAATATTATGTGAGCGTGGACTTTGCAGCGCTGACACAGACCGTTGATTTGCTTGGTGGAATTGACATTGATGTAGATGAGACTGAGATTTCGCATCTGAATAACTATACAGAAGAGACATCAAAAGTGACAGGTGTAAAGACGACAAAGCTGACACAGACAGGGCTTCAGACGTTAGATGGTGTACAGGCAACTTCCTATTGTCGTATTCGTTATACGGCAGGAGATGACTTTAAGCGTACAGAGCGCCAGAGAGAAGTTATTATGGAGATTGTCAACAAGGCAAAGAAAGCGGATATTACGGAGATTAATGAGATAATTAATACCGTATTTTCTAAGATTGCAACAAATTATACCAACGATGAACTGCTGTCATTAGCTCCGCAGATGATTGGATATGATATTATTGATACACAGGGATTTCCGTTTGACAAGGCAAATGGAAAGATTAGCGGAAAGGGAGCTGTTGTAATTCCAGTGAATTTAGCGGATAATGTAAGACAGCTACATGAATATTTATTTGGAAATGAAGACTATACACCATCAGAAGAAGTACAGCTGATTTCGGATCAGATTACTTCTGATACGGGGTATTAAGAAGTATGACAGAATCGCCACAAGGTATACCTTGTGGCGATTCCTGAAATTGGGAAAAGAGAGGGTTTAAGCAATGACGGTGGATGTGTTGATTCCTTCGTATCGGCCTGGGAAGCAGTTAGAACAGTTGATTCGGCGGATTTTAAAGCAAAGTTATCCAGTTGGG
>Ga0137308_102751_pt1 | contig 10691 bp, 8 predicted proteins | sample Inofrocosms_June_FD_97181 | JGI IMG/M metagenome (GOLD analysis project Ga0137308, IMG submission 97181) | Mouse cecal microbial communities from Vienna, Austria - N-Acetylneuraminic and N-Acetylglucosamine D2O microcosms_June | ecosystem: Host-associated > Mammals > Digestive system > Large...
TCATGGGCAGAAATAAACTCTGCCGGGGAACTGCCAAAGTCGAAGCTCCATACAGCTTTCCAGTATGCCCTGAACAACCGGCAGGAGTTCTTCAACTATCTGGAAGATGGAAACTGTTCCATCAGCAATTCCCTTGCGGAGAACTGCATCCGCCCCTTTGTGATCGGAAGAAAGAACTGGCTGTTTGCCGGAAGTCCGAAGGGTGCTGCGGCAAGTGCAGGAATCTACACACTGGTCGAGACAGCGAAAGCCAATGGCCTGGATGCGATGAAATATATCAAATATATCCTGTCAGATATGCCGGGGAGTAGATTTCTTGAAAATCCGGAATATCTGGATGACTATCTGCCATGGGATCCCATGGTGCAGGAACGGTGCCGATGACCACTGCCCTTTCAGTATAGAGGGGTGGTGGTTATTTTTCTATCCACTATCTTATTTGACGCTTACCTTGCTTTTGCCTCCTCAAAATTGATTATCTTCATCCTGTTACCTCCTGCTATTTTCAATTTGCTGTTGCTGTTGTTTTTGGCGCACTAGAATAAGCCCACTATCAATTTATATTTCTATAACTGATAATGGACTTATGCAGATGTCCAAGTATTTAATTATGGGTATTGCTATTTGTACCAAACTCTTTTTGTGGGCACTACACAGTTACACCACTACACCATTTTTACACCAATTTGCTATGAAGATATATGGATTTTTATAGAGATTCATAAAGCTTAATAAACCTCAAACCCTGATACTATGCGGATTTATTGAGATATATAGACTTATATGAACTTATATAAAATCGGTATAACCTTCCCAAACAGGAAATCATTGGATATGCTTAATTCTTCCCATTTTAGCTGTTTTGCCTCTATGTTTTCCATAATTAACTACCTGCTTTCTTCCCATAAACGACTGCCGGGAAAACGCTGTATGTCTCATAGGCTTTATATCCTCTAACCCTATTATACACAGTCTCCCGGCCAATTACAATACACCCCGAATTTTGAGTTTCCCCATTTTATCAGACCTCATGTTCCGCAATCGGCTATTTTAAAGTATTCAAACAGGGTTAGCTGTTGTGATTTCACTTTTGGCGGCAGGAAGCCGCTGATGCCGGAGCGACTCATGGACAGCACCCGTTCCAGTGCATATCCGAGGGCATAGAAAATAAATTTGGGCATCTCATAAATCCTTTGGGAACATTCTTTTAATTCTGTAAGAAAAATGCTGTCTTCATGGATCGCTGTGGTGAGGCTGATATAGCCAACAGCCAGCATTGCAAGCAGGTTCAGATTCCGAATGGACTGCAATGACATTACCCGCAGATCCTCCAGTTCAAACTGCTGTTTTTTGAACCTGAAATATTCCTCGATCCGCCACCGCAGCAGATATACCTTGGTGATGATGTGGCACAGTTTTTTCTTCTCCTGCATTTTCAGGTTGGAAAGCAGGAGCATGGGCTCCGCCCCAAAATCATACACCACAGTCAGCACCAGTTCCTTGGCAGGAAATTCACAGAGTCTCACGGGTATACAGCTCATTTTACACTGGACACTCTTACCGCTTTTATCTTTAAAATCCATGCGGTATGCACCTTTATATTGTAATGCAACATCCATGATGTTACAGGTCTGTCCGCCATAAATGACATTCCGGTTCTTTTTTGCCCGGATAACAAAACGCTCCCCGCGCTTCAGAAAATAGCGGTAATAATCATTCGCATCAAAACCACGGTCAAGAGTACGGACACATTTGGGGGTAAAGTTTTGGGAAAGGGATTCCAGACAGCATAGATTTTCGTATGTTTCACTGATGAATCCTTTTTCCGCTGCTGAAAACACCTTTTCATAGACCGGGAGAGGCATCTTCCCTTTTTCGGAAAGTACTGCAGCATCAATGGTAAGGCAGCCCTGTGTGATTTCACCCGTACTGCCGTCCCGTATTTCAGAGAGTGCTTCCAGTTTCTTGCTGGCAGGTTTGGCAATATCTGAATTATCAATGATGATGACCGCATAATCATCTTTGACATGGCGTTTTACGAGGGTGAGGTAGTTGTGCATAAGGGAACCCTTATCATCAAAAGCGTTCAGGTTTCTGGAAAGCCGGTCAATGGTCTTTTTGAGGGTAATGTTTTCTTTCAGGGAGCGAGCGATCTCGCTCAGGTGTAGCTTATTTCCCGCAAGGATGCCAAAGATCATCTGGTGTACAAATTTTTGCTGCGGGCGTTTTAGCCCCTTTGAAATTTTTTGTGAAAAGTTCGTAAAATCCCTTTTAATTTCATACCCCAATCTGCTATAATTAATCATGCAAAAACACTCCTTTGTTTGGTTGTTTGTGGTGATTCAATTATAACAAAGATTCAGTGTTTTTGCATTTTTATTTTACGTCAGTCATGACAAAACTCTCGAAAAAAATGGGGAAACTCAAAACCCCGAATCCATCTCACAACATTTTATCCTCTTTCGTCCTTCAGGATAACCAGTTTATTCTGGTAGCACTCCACAGACACGCTGCAGCCAGCCTCAAAGCCCCACTGCTCCACCCAGTTCCCCTACAGGATAATCTGCAGCACATTTTTCCCACTTTTTGTTGTAAATGAATATGCTTTCATCCTTCGGGTAACCACAGTATAACCCAAAACCGTATCCTCCGCCACCATACATTCATTCACCTGAAATCTTTCCATGACCTAGAACATTCTTGACAGCATGGTGTCTTCCCCATATCTGCAGGTTTCCGTAAAATCTGGGCTTTTCTGGCCGTTCATGCCGGCCTTCATTTCATGGAACAAGACCTGCTGATTACAGGGATAACAAGATACAACGTCTGGATATTGACATTCTGAAACGCCTGTGCTATGTGTTGGAGTGCAGTCTGACTGATTTGATAGAATATATACCTCCAGAAGAAACATAAAATCTGCAATAAATCCTTGCTTCGCAAAATTCTATTGCCATGAATCATAAAACCCCGTGGAAGCCGCTTGCCTCCATGGGGTTAAATATATAACTCTTATTCTCTTTTATCTTTAGGAACATCTGTTCTGTTTCACCCTTACTTATGATACGGTTCTCCATATCATACCTAAGTGCGAAAATTTTCATAGTATTATCTTAAAACAACTTTTGACAACCCTCTATTTTCCGCCTAAATCTTAGCTTTCCTGCACTTTCTGGCCTTCCTGAAAACTTCGCCTTTACTTATGGTACGGCTGTCCATAACATACCTAAATGCGAAAAATCTCGTAATATTATTTCAGACAGAACACCAAAAATGCTCTGTCTGAAATATTTAACTTATTTCTTTCAAGTAAGTTTCTGCAGTTTCTTCTGTCAGACCAAACTTTTCACAGATTTGTTTCAGAATAACGTCTCTTGATATTTGTAGCTCTTTCAGTGTTAAAATCATAGCTGTTATTCCTTTATCAATTCCCTTTTGAATTCCTTTCTCCTCCACACCCTTACTTAAATTACACATAAGCGACACCTCACTTTCCAAGGCTAAAGTCATTCTGATATGAAAATCTTCCTCCAATATCTGGCACTTGTCCTGTGAACCTGTCTCCGTGGACAGAAGCACATTCAACAATTTCAATAAATCTGTGCCCGAATTTCCCTCTTTCCCAAGACAAATCATGACAGCCGCCATCAAATCATAATCCGCTTTCCGTTCCTTTACACTGCCCACCAGATTCTCTTCCGCAATGTAATAACGGGTAATGCTGTTTTCACGGCTCTTTGGCGGATTCATACAAATCCATATGCTGTATACTTTTTTGATATTCTCATAGTGGGAATTTGTAAACTCTGTTCCATATTGGGCGGAAATCATCCGGCTGCAGTAATAGATTCCCCTCTTTATCAGCGGATAACCCGGATAAAAATCATTTTGGGCTTCTATATTGATAATCAAACGAATCAATTCACCGGATACAGGAGCTATCGCGAAAAAGCGGATATCATAGGTAACAGTTCCCTCCGTCAGAGAAGTGTCCTCGTTTCCAGCTCCCTGTATCATAGAAACACGGTTGGTTTCATCCGCTGCAACTGCCACTTCTCCCACCTGCGGCGTACCTTCAATATATTTTTCCGCAATCTCTTCCACATCACAGTCACGGTATTCTTCCAGGCAGTTCTTCATAATCCATGCCAGAATAATCTTCTCCGAAAGCAGCCGCTTGCAGGCCGCATCATAGCTGGCTTTCTCATCAGCCACACGGATGTTTTTCGCTATGGTAGTATCTGTATTCATGGCCTCACCTCCTGCTCTTACTGATATTTTATCATATTTCATACGAACAGACCACAATATTTTTTCAGTCTTTTAAAATAACCAGCTTATTCTGGTAACACTCCACAGACACGCTGCAGCCAATCTCAAAGCCCCACTGCTCCACCCAGTTCCCCTGCAGGATAATCTGCGGCACATTTTTCCCACTCCTTGTTGTAAATGAGTATGCTTTCATCCTCCGGGTAGCCACGGTATAACCCGAACCCCCATCCTCTGCCACCATACAGTTATTTAACTGAAATCGTTCCATGACCTGGAACATTCTTGACAGCATGGTTTCCTTTCCAAATCTGCACGTTTCCGTGAAATCCGGACTTTTCAGGCCGTTCATGCTACTTCGGACTTCCTGAAACAAGACCTGTCTGTTCTGACGGATAAATCCTGACAACATCCACAGATTATTCATTCCATATAAAGTATCCAGGACTGAATAAAATTCTGCTTTTGTCAGGCTATGGGTGGAATAATAATCGGAAAAATCTTTATCCTTTGCCATCATCAGGAACCTTATTTTTTCCACAAACTCCCTCTGCTCCAACTCCGATTTTAAATTTTCATATTCTGCCGCAATATACCGGTTCAAATTGTTTTTCATCACCTTTTCATCCTTCTTTCTGATTAAATTTATTTATGATAACACAAGCTCCAAATCCATGGTCTTAATCCCCAGTTCCCGAAACATAAAAACAGACGGCGCACCGTCTGGAGGTGTGCCGCCATAGCCCTGTAGAAACTGAATCAGCTCATCTGATAGCTTCAATTTAATGGAATCAATGTTCCAGTGCTGGTCGATTGTAATCTCTGAAATCAAAAGATGTAACAGACGTTTTCGGATGGTACGGTCAATGTCGCTGGACAAAATCCTACTGAAATTTTTTAATATCTCCTGGATAGTTTCTTTGGGAATTTCTTTTTTCCCTTCTTCCAGAATCACCATGGATGTTTCCGTCTGTTTTTCACGAAGTTCACATAGCTGCCGGTTTAATTCCTCCCTGCGTATTAAAAATTCCTCCCTGGAAATCTCGCTGTCTTCGTAAAGTTCATGGTTTCTCTGCTGGCAAACCTTGATTTTTTCCAGGTTTTTTTCCTGGACTCCCCGTTCCTTTATGGCGTTTTCCTTTAAGATTCTATGCTCCCGGTTAACTCTGCCCACAACCTCTTTAAAAAATTTCTCATCGCTTAACAGTTTATCCAGTTGATTGTACACAAACGTGTTCGCTTTTTCTACCCGGACCATATTGCTGTGGCATACGGTGGTTCCTTTATTTTTCCAGTTCCCACAGGCGTAATAGGTAAGCTTCTGTTTGCTGCCGTCTTTGTTTCGGTTCGTTGTCCTGGAAATCACCATGCCTGCGCCACATTGAGGACATTTTAGAATACCTGTCAGCGGATATTCCCCGTCGTAGATTCTGGCTGGCTTTCCATTCTTTTGGGAAATCATAAACTGAACCTGTTCCCATAACTCCTCCGGTATGATTGCTTCATGTTTTCCGTCTGCAACAATAGGATTGGGATTGATATTGTTCCTTCGTTTTTCATTCCAGTCTCTCCTTACGTCATAACGCACCTTCCCAATATATACCGGATTTGTGAGAATTGATTTTATCTGTGCCACTGAAAAAGCGTTATCCAACTTAGTTCGATAGCCTTCCCTGTTAATCCGTCCCACAATAGCCTTGTATCCCTTTCCGGAGGCATAGAGCTGGAACATAAGGCGCACTGCCTCCGCCTCTCGTTCCACCACCTCCAGTCTTGACTTTCTTCTTCCATGGTTTTCCGTACCCTCCATTGTCACCCAGCAATATCCAAATGGTGGAATCCCACCGCACCATTCCCCGGACATGGCTTTTGCTCTCATGCCCATTTTAACATTCTGGGCAATGGTATTTCGTTCAAATTCGCCAACCAACGCCATCATCTAAAACTGCATTTTCCCCGCTGGCGTGCTGGACTCAAAAGGTTCTGAATAAGATTGGTAGCCAATTCCATATTTCTCTAACGTTTCTACAATTTTAATGGCATCTGATAATTTCCGGCTGATTCGGTTTATCTTCCAGCTCATGACCAGATGGAACTTCTTTTTAGAGGCGTCCTCCAAAAGCTGCTGCATGGCCGGTCGGTGGCGGATATCCTTTCCACTGATTCCGGCGTCTTCATAAACCATTGCCACTTCATAATTCTTCTGCTGGCAATATTCACGGATTAAACGCTGCTGTTCCTCAAGAGAATACCCTTCCTCTGCCTGTTCCTGTGTTGATACACGACAATAAATTGCTACTTTTTTTATCATTGTGTCAGACATTTGTTGTCCCTGCCTTTCTATCTTATATTTCAAATCTATAATATATATTCTATCTATCCTTCCAGACCGGGAGCCTGAAACTCCCAGTCTGTATTTTTCTTATGTAATTACGATTCCTTCTCTTTTAAATAGAACTCAACAATAAGCTGTGACAGGATTGACATAAGCGTTTCCAGCCATTCCTCTTGTTTTAACTCATTCATCTTCCAGATTCCTCCAATATACAGGCATGATTTTTTTAAGCGGAACAATAAAGACGGTAAGGACGGTTTTTTTATCAAAAAAAATTTTTATATATTTAGCAATGCTCTTTTTTTTCGATAGACTTCTCTACCTTTTTTCTGTTTTTTATCGTCCTTACTGTCCTTATCGTCTTATTCTGTATTCTCTCTGCTGATTTTTACAAAACGTTTTCTGTTGTTTTTCCCTATCTCCACGGAAATCCCAACATTGTGCAGTCCGGTCTCCAGTTCTTTTAATCTCCTTGATAAGTGGTTCGCCTGTTTGATTTTATTGCTGGCATACATTCCTTTTTCATAGAGCATATCAAACAATTCTGCGCTTAGTTCGCTCATTGTCCCTTCAAAATTCCCGGATTCCTCCAGATAATCCATGACCGCCCCGGCAACCTCATCTTCTTCCAAAAGCTCCTCGTTCAGACGAGTACGGTTTTTCTGATATGCCTCTAAAAATTTCTCCTGTCCATACCCCATAGCCTCTGCTACGGCACACCCCCATTTTAAAAAATCAAGAAGTCGGTCGTCTATATTTACTTCTATCAAAGGCTCAATTTCCATAGCTCTGGAAAGACACTCAAACATTCTATAAAGGATACAAGGCTTATCCGCTTCAAATTCTTCCATGACGTCTTTTTTGCTCCTGCGTTTTTCTGATGATATGGCTTTCATATTCAGAAATACACAGCGGTCAAGAAAATCGGAACGGTCGGAAAGCAGATGGATTCCATTCATATACACAACAGACTTTATATTGATTTCGCACAATTCGCTGTCTGAATACTTCTTTCTCTTAACCGCTGTTGCCCCCGTCACTACCTGGCAGAAAATATTTGCCTGACTTTTTGTAATGGAATCCATGTTGTCCAGACAGACAATATCCTGTGATTCCAGAAGAAGCAGAAAGTCCTCCTCATTTTTCGGCATGACCGTTACATTGTTGCTGGATATATCCAGACAGCGTTTATCCATTTCCATGGAAGTGGTCTTTGAGGAGCCTTTGCCGCCTTTGTAGATAACGATAGGCTGCTCAATCCCTGTTATGAGCCTGACAACCAATATAACGTTATGGAGAATCCGGTCTGACTTACTGGCAAAATGGTAATATTTACTCATCAGTTTCCTAAACGATTCCCCTTTTTGCGGCATAGGCTGTGGGCGTAAGGTTTTTCTTGTTATCAACCTGACCGGCGGCTCATTGCAGCATTTCGTTCCCGACTCGTCAACACAAAGCACTGCGGAATCTTCGTTCGCCAGGTTATAATACAGGCGGCCCTCATAGAAAGCAAACCGATTGTATACCGGATATTCCTTTCCCTGGCAGTGCGCTTTTGCCACAAGAGTTTCCATGACTGCCTGAATCATATCATTCCGACTGCCCCGGTTGTAGGTCTGATAATACAAATTCCTCAGCCACATCTGGTAATATTCCGATTTAAGCGGATAATTCACAAAACTGCCCTTGTTTGGAATCTGGATAAAAGCCTCCCCTTCTGTGCTTCGGAACGGAATATGACCCTGCTCCTCTATCAGTCTTAAAAGAACATCCACCGGGCTTTCTTTTTCTGCTGACGGAAGATTCTCTGTCTTTGCTTTTTTCACTGACGGCATAGGCTTCTCACCCTCCAGCATACGCCAGAGGGTTTCCCAGTTTTCTTCCTTACAGCTATCATGGTGACAGCCAGCCGCAATCCCACCATCATCAAACTGTATGACATAAGCCCCATTGTCCTTGGAATGTTCCTGATTCCATGGGCAGGACTCCAAAACATAGCACATGCCATTCTCTACCTGCTTTTCCCTTGCGACGGGAATCTCATGGGATTCCAGCCATAAACGCAAATCAAACTCCATCTTGCTCCCTGATATGCTTCTGGCAGGCTCACGTTTCTCATTTCTATTCACTGTTTTCTTTTTATTCCCTTTCTCCACACACTGCGCCGCAATCTGCTGTAACAGCTCAATCGCTACCGGCACTCGTTTCTCCGGTACATACAGGATTTTGGAACGCCTGTGTGGACGTTCTTCTGTGGAATCTCCCTTGCAGGAAACTGTACCATAAAGCTTTGTAATTCTGGCCGCATTATAGGTTGTTATATCGACCTTTACCTGCTCTGTAGAAAACCTTGAATCCAATGCGCCAAGAAAGCCCCTTACCAGACTTGTCATTTCCGGTGTATTGGGAAGTTCCACAGGATATAAAAGATGAAAGCCGTTTCCGCTTAATGCGGTTACAGGCTTCGGGAATCCACAGTCTGTTAAATAACCCTGAATTTTCCTGCCCAATTCCTCAGACAGCTTTAACTCCTGCTCTGTGCTGGAGATTCCGGCCGGACGTTCCGGGTCTAAGTCAATGAGAATCCATCTACGGCAGCGGATTTCCTTGTCGCTGGTTGTATTCTTCGCATAACTCTTTAGATGGTTCTTGCCTCTGGCCTCGATTCCTTCGCTTAAAGCGTTCATTGTGATGTAAATATTGTAATTGCCATCATAACGCTGAATATGCTCAATCAGCTTATCTACATCATTGTAATAGCCTGAAAGAGTTCCTTGTTTGGTATTTAATATTCTCACTTCTGTAAATACTCCTGACTCTATCAGGGTTTCAAATGTTTTTCTCACTTCGCTGTGAAGTATATTAGAATCTTTCATTATTTTCCTCCTGTTATTTTTTGTAGCTTTATTTTACAGCCTCCAAAGGCATAATACTCTACCCAAAAATCACTTTTTTATAGAAAAAAGGGGAAGGTTTGACTAACACGTTCTTTATTGTTCTTTATTCCATGTCATTTAACATTTAATTCTCATCTCAGAACAATACATTATAGCACCATTAACAATTTATCCATTTTTAAGGAGGAAGATTGAAGATGAACAATCCAAATGTAAAATTTATACTCCCTTTTTAAGATGGCGGTTGTTAATGCTTAATTAGCCAATTCTAATGTATATCTATACAATCAGTGTTTGTATTATTTCTTACCTACTAATAAAAACAGAACAAAAAAGAGCAGGCCTTGTTGGCCTGCTCCTTAAATCTTTAGTTCAAGTCCATTACTGTATTGTTACCCATGTAATGAAGTCTTGTCTTTAATATCTCTGAAATATTAGGAATTATTATTGATTCTCCATTAAACTTTCCTACATATCCTGGCACTTCAGTATTTGTAGTAGGTGATGATGACATTTTGTATTGGACTGTCCTTGTTTTTTCTTCCAATGTTGCATCATTGAAATTAAGTGTATCATCTCTATTTTCTAATTTTCCGGTTAATTTAGGATCAACAACTTCACTTCTAATAGGTTCTTTCTTATAATCGAATCCAACTTGCATAATACCAAGTGTTTCAACAACTTCTAAACCATCATGTGCCTCATAATACCATGGAATAGCTTCTCTATCCTTTCCTCCTTCAAAATCCAAACTTTGAACAAAGTTCGTTACGAATTTTACTCTGTCATCAATCCTCTTAACATCTGCATTCCCTAATAATCCACTTAAATTCTTGTCTGCTTTAATGTTAGAGCTAACTATTTCTGCTCCATCTTTTGTTACTGTTACTTTACCATAAACATCAGCTGACACTCTATATACATGCTGCTCTATCTTATCGTTAAATACATCAAATTTAGATGATGTTGCGTCACTTGTATTATTCTTTAAGTAGTATTTCTTGTCTGTTGACAGTTGGTTTCCTCCAAAACTTGTTACAACCCTGGAACCAGCTGCACCACCAGTATTTATACCACTTACCTTTTTACCTCGTTCTCTAATTGCATTTTCATCTGTATATATTCCCTCAACTATCCATTTCTCTAAATGGTAATTACCCAAATTATTCTTCATATCTTCAAAGAAAGCA
>Ga0137308_101509_pt2 | contig 10690 bp, 9 predicted proteins | sample Inofrocosms_June_FD_97181 | JGI IMG/M metagenome (GOLD analysis project Ga0137308, IMG submission 97181) | Mouse cecal microbial communities from Vienna, Austria - N-Acetylneuraminic and N-Acetylglucosamine D2O microcosms_June | ecosystem: Host-associated > Mammals > Digestive system > Large...
TCCACATACTTGCTAGCCGTACAAATATTTCATACCATTCATGAATCAAGTTGTTATTATGAATACCCGCAATAATAATTCGAAAAGAATCGTATTTCTAGTCCCTCAAATAATTACGTTCCAAAGAACATTTTATCTCTTTGGCTTTACAGCTTTGCCGCCTTATATGCCTTTCAAGTATTTTACCGCTGCTCTTATACGGTCCAGCTGTTTTTTAAGCAGTTTGCGTTGTTTTACAGAAAAAATTCCTTTAGTATTTTCAAGCTCCATATTTAGCTGACTATATTTCCGTTCTAATTTTTCAATCCGTGTGGTATTTTGCTCATACATTTCCCTTTTCCATCGTTCTTCATCCTCTTTTTCCTTTGCGAGCTTCTGTTCTGCACGCCTTTTCTGCTCCCGCTCGTAATCTTCTTTCTCTTTTTGTTCTTTTTCTCGTCTTTCTGCATGGTATTTTTCAACCATCAGCCCAACGTCTTCCGGCAATATGCCTTCTGGTGTGATTGAAGATATCATTGTCAAAAGATGATGCAGATCAATAGGTTCCTCACTCCCATTTGGCTCTAACGGAAAATTAAAAATGTATTCATGATAATCCTCTTTTATACTAGTGACAAATTTTCCAGAAGCCACTTGGGGATTCTGGAGTATCTGATCAACTGTAATCAGTATTCCATGCGATATTGCAATAAAATATGCCTTGTTTTGATTCATTAAAAAACCTGTGTCAAAGTATATCGCTCGTCTAACATCATAGAAAAATGTATCTGGCGTATTATCGGGGTTGCTCCTGTCAAAAAAATAACCTGATGTTATGTGGTAGATTTTACCATCAGCACCTAATACAAAATCCCAATTTGTCTTTTCTACACTAAATTTTTTACTATTGTGAAATTTTGTAATTTTTTCAAAATGCGCTAATTTCCAGCCATTGAACAATATTTGGTCTTCAACACCTGTTTCACGAATAGGATAACCGATTCTCATATTAAATTCTTTTTGGCTCGTTGAGGCAAGTGCAGCAGTCCCTGTTGCCATCATCTCAATCTGACTTTGAACAGAATTTAAATTTATTTGTGCATCTATGGCCAGGTCATCCCATAGAGCGATCAAACGCATCCGACCAAATGGGATCATCCGCATTAAAGAATCTTGGAGTTGCGTATGCCATGTAGCATCTGATTCTTTTATCATCTCATCCCAAGCTTCAAAAGAGTAGCCGATAAATGGATCCTCTCGGACCATCCTTTTTGCATCATCAAGAGTCATATCTTCCCGTACAACATTCTCTAAATTTATAATAGTATTTTCTATTTTTATCATCCCCATTCTTAGAATACTAGCGAAAATAAAGAACATTTATCTTGCTCTGTGTCATCTTTTTATTTTCTGATTACGTATAGCCTTCGAAATCTATTATATTTTTTCTATTGTTAAGTTTCCCAGTTTATAACTGGCAATTTGGGCATAGGAATAAATTTTGTTTTCCTATTAACATGGACTGAGTTGATTTCTAGCACAAAACAAATTTTTCTTAAAATTAGTTTTTAAGCTATTAACAAAATCTTTTGGGAATATTTTTTGTTATAGAAGTCAACTTGTCAACACACTAGTACACCGAAAATTAAGTTTTGGATAGTTTGGCGCAGAATATTTTGCTGAGAGTGCCGCTCCACAAACGCAGGCGTAGCGGTGGCTACATCGAGGCTTGGAGAGTGGCGCTATCGGGAAAATAGGCAAGTCAAACTGCCAATTACTTAATATTCGCTGTACTAATCGAACACTCCTTATATCAACATACGCATTTTAATGGTTTCTTTAGAAAAAGGTTTTACCTGTACCATTACAATCCGGACAGCGCATTCCATCACGCCGTCCAGTTCCATAGCATGTACGACACTCGGTCGTATTGTATGGCTGCTGACAATGCGCTTGCGCCGCTTCATAAGAACTGCATTGGGTCCTGCATTTCGGACATGAAAACTGTGAAAACATATTTGGTATCTCATCGTTATATTGAGTCAATCCCATTCATAAACACCTCTCTCTTTAATGTGCTGGAGCTTCCATAGCTCCATAGTTTGTAGTAAAGTAACATTTGGCAGTAAAAACACGGCCTCTTAGCCGCTAAATATAAGGATGTAACACAATAGATAGGCAGTTACATTCTGGGAATAGATCCCCCGTCAAAATCATTAGAAAAAAGAGTGTTAGCCTCTGCAAACGGACATAAACAGAAAATTTCTTGTTACTTTTTACCAATTTTTTGCTAAATCTCACCAAAAATCTTGAAGTGAGGCTTTTTTGATGTTAAAATAGGTAGCAGAGTATCTAATATGTTACTAACCCCCTTGGCTCTTTAATGAGATATACTAACTATCACCAAAGAACCAAGGGGGTATTTTATACTATGGCCGCTACAGAACCGATCAGAAATAAGAAACAGCTCAAAGAACTCGCTCAGTATTATCTGGAACGTGGGCAGCTTAGAAATTACACCATGATCATCATGGGGGTATATACAGTGCTTAGGATCAGTGATTTATTACGCCTTAAGTGGTCGGATGTGTATGACGAAGAAAAAGGTGCATTCCGTGACCACGTGGATGTAACCGAGAAAAAGACCGGAAAAACTAAGACCATCGCACTCAATAAGCAGATCCTGGGCGCACTGCGCCTCTGTCTGCCGCACCGCCGCGGTGAGTTTATCTTCGCCAGCAACCGCAAAACCCAGAAAGCGATCAGCCGGGTGCAGGCCTGGCGCATCATCCACGCGGCGGTGGTAGCAGTAGGTATCAAAGGGAAAGTTTCTTGTCATAGTCTACGTAAAACATGGGGTTACCATGCCTGCAGGATGGGAGCGGTTCCAGTTGTCGTGATCATGACGATCTACAATCATAGCAGTTTCAAGACCACTATGCGCTATCTAGGGGTGGAACAGGATGATCTTGATAAAGCGTATTTAGAGATGGAGCTGTTTTAATTAAGATAGTTTTAGCTAAACAAATCATAAATAATGCATTAACTTATATATAGATGGTATTTGTCGCATCCACATCAGTACGGTGGATCATTGTCTTATGCGGTTATGTACAGCTAACCATATGGAACTATTTTACCTGTTTCCAAAGTCTGAGATCCTGGAAGGGTAGTGAGAAAAGCCTCATCCCACTACCCTTCCATTTAACGGGGCAGATCATACAGTTTCTTTTCATACTGCTCCACAATATCATCATATCCAAGGCGTTTTGCCAGCATGTAGACTGCGCCATATAAAGCACGTTTTGCTGATGCGCCCAGCTCCTCATCATCTACATTTATCAGGATACTGAGCATAGCATCTTTCGTCCTGATATCGTCTGCGAATGCTAAAGCCGTCCAAGGCTTATCCAGCTTCTGGGCAGTGTCTTCTCTGTTACCGCTATCCAGCACACCATCAGATCCATCCAGGATATCAGCATTTACATTTTCTGTCCCTGTTAGATCTTCTTCTGGGAAAAAGAACCCATAAGGCCCGCAGACGGGCGGGCCATCATCCCTCTCAAGGAGCCAGTTACCTGGCGCTTTTACCCGTAGCATAAATGCTCTTTTTGTAAGGCAGGCGATCTGGCGCGAACATATCTGCAGGTATCTCCATGTACGAGCGTACTGCCCGGTATCCTTTTTTAAGGGAAAACAGGCCATCTGTTTCTGCAAGATCCTGATCAGGCACTTGAGGCTGTTCCAGATCAGGCTGGTATATCGGCTGACAAGGCGGCTCCCGTTGACCGCCGCACAGATGTCGGAGGCCATCTGGAACGCCTCCATCTGGTACATGCGCTGGAGGGTGTCATTACAAGATAGGCCAGTGTCATCCGGTAGAAGGCTGACTGTCCGTCCTGTCGACTCTATAGCATCCGTGTAATACCGGGCGGCGGCCTGCTCATCCCCGAGCCCTTCAGTTGATTGGGCGAGGAGCATCAGGGTATACGCCTGGTAGATATCCCCACCGCCGGGAAGTAAGCTGTAAAAGTCCAGTGTCGTCTGCAGGGGAGGGATGTTTTTCTGACAGATTTCTTCCAGCCCGGGGCCGTCCAGCTGTCCCAGCCCTGTCACCAGCAGGCTTGACCAGGAAAAGAATTCCCGCGCAACTATGGTGTGGTCTCCCGCATCTTTTCCTGTCTTTTGACAATACTGGGCATACCTGCGCAGGATGGAATGCATATGGGGAGCCAGCGGTGCCAGCTCCCAGCCGGACTGTCTGTCACCTGTGGCTACCTGATAAAATGGGGTATAGATAATGCCATAAGCGTGATTGATACAGAGCATCTTCTCTTCGTCCGGGATCTCATCGATCAGGACTTCCTGCAGGAGCCGGTGCATGGACAGAAGATCCTGTTCCACCTGGATGAGTGAATGCCGGGTCAGATCCCGTGCCAGCCCATCCCGTTCCAGTTCATCCGCAAGCACATTTTTGAGGGGCTCTGGCAGGGCTCCTCCGTAACGGGCGAGCATCTCCATGTCGATCCCCTCGGGTGCAAGAAAAGCGCATACGTTAAGGAACTGTCCGGCACTTCTGGCGGCAGGGTCGGGATCGGAGCTACAGAGCAGCTTATCTAATGTAATGTGGAACGCCCCGCGTACAGTGTTCTTATAAAACTGATGGCCGATCTCCCGGTCTAAGAGCCTGGCCCCAAACTTTTCCAGTTTTCTACCATAATCAGCATAGTCCACACCGGGTGTTTCCCGGATATAAGCGGCGGCATATTCCAGCGCCAGCGGCAGACAGCCCATCTGTACTGCCAGTTTCAGGGCGGCCAGATTATCGTTGACACCGGAACGGAGCTGCAGGAACGACTGCGCTTCTCCTTCCCCGAAGACTTTGGTCTCTATGTGTGCGGCATCCTCAAAAGCCTGCCTGCAGCGCGTCGTCAGTAAGATCCTTCCCCGGGAAGCGCAGTCCGGGATATAAGACTTGAGGGTCTCATACTCATCGGATGTACTGTATTCGGCATTATCATAGATGAGCAGCCATTTCCGCTTCTTAGCAAGATACTCAAGGAACGCAGTCCTCACATTTTTTCCGTCTTTATTTCTGGGCAGACATTTCTGTGATAAAAGAAAACTATAAACACTATTATGCAGGGTGGTCTTGCTTTCGGCGTTGATCCACCAGATGATCACATGATCCTCAAAATGGCCGTATGCGTATTGGAGGGCAGTCTGGGTCTTACCAACACCACCCATCCCGTACAGCCCTACAATGCGTTTCCCACTCTGGTAATACTGGTCGATAGTGTCCAGCAGCGCCTCCCGGCCATGGAAAAAGACGTTCCTGGGCGGCAGGTTTGTGACCTTGGGCTTCGGCTCCTTCCAGAAAACAGCGGCGCGGTAGACTTCCGCTAAGAAACCGGCTATGTCCTCCCGCAGTGCGAGCCCCTTAAAGTAAGCTTTCTTTGAAGCTGTCAGGCTGTCATCTTCCTGTACCAGCTGGCATATCTCTGTCTTTACATCCTCCCTGTCACACTCTTGGATATAGGGCAGTATCTCTTCGGAAAAACATTTTTTTATGTCCCCGAGAGACTTCGGATCTTCGTAAAGCGCAAGGATATCTGCTGGGATCGGACGCTCCCCAGAGCGGAACTTGGAGATGTCCGGGCCTTTACGGTACTGGGAGCTTCTTGTAGCGCCATCAAACAGCGGCGATGTCAGCAGGGTATTCGCAAGATCTTCCATAGGGGCCTGGGAAGTGCTGTATTTATGGATGATCTTCTCAAACGAGCCGTAATTGAGCATATCCACCATCCCTTCTGTAAAAAAGAAATCAGATGCCAACCCCGCGCCAACTACAAAACAGCCTTAAAATGTTAATCTGTCCTTGTCAGCGGACAACACGCGGGGGTCTCTGTATGGATTATACAATAGGGCTCTAGAAACTGCAAATGGGCATTTTAGACTGAGAGCGCGCATCTATCATTAAGTAAATGCGCGCTGAGAAGAAAGGCAGGTGGTCACATTGATTGTACAATCTTTCCGCTAGTATAAAGCGGGGTGCATAGGTACAAGTCGTAACTCACAAATGTAAATAAACACGGATGAGCGCGTAATGATTCTGTCTATATGCTCATCCGAGAAGTGGAGGAAATACTATGAATAAAAATGATTACAGCGTAAACAGAGAAGCCGTCTTCAATGGGGATGTGGCTGATCCCTTGTTCCAGAAACAAAAAGGCGGTGGCGTTAAAGACCTGTTACTTTCGCATACGAACAATATCTTGGCTTATGGATTAGTCAAAGATGCCGTTGTTGATGAGTGCCGCGCTATACTGACCAAGAGATCACTAAATCGAACGGGTGTTCTGTCTATGGTAGAAGACCAGTTCTGTAAGGTAGCTCCGAGGGGAGCGGCAAGATATCAGGCACTCGTTGACATGTATGCCAAACAGGCGATTTTGCAAATAGAGAGGTGGTAAACATATATGCGTAAAATAATCTTTGTCGCAATAATCCTATTAGCACTTGCTGGAATCATGTTTTTGGCGTGTCTGATCAGCGACATTATCCTTACATATAAAAAGCATCTGGAAATAACTCAGATTTTTGGAAAATTGGTAAGTGATGACATAACTTCCTTACAGCAGGAACTGGAAACTTATCAGGAGATGCTGCAGACGGCTAAAGAATTCTCTGACCAGGTAGGCGATATATCACCAAACGCCAGCCGTAAAGCCCCCAAATAGCCCTTCGTCAAGGGTCTGGGGCAGATTTTACAACACCAGTTTTCGCACACTTTTATTTTGCATTTCACCTCTGTTAGTAGGTGTCGTATCGCTCTAATGGTTGATTTTTCTTATGTTTCATATTGTGGTGGTTTTGTTGTTCAATGAGCCAAAACCACCAAAGAAAGGAGAAAATCTATGGATAAAACAACAAACAAAACAAAAAACTGTATTGATACAAATAGCAATACGACAAAATACCGCACTATTTTGGCAGATCCACCTTGGAGCATCAACCAGCGTGGGAAAAAGTCTAATCGTAGCGCAGAAAGCCATTACCCACTCATGTCTCTGGAACAGATCAAAGCCATGCCCATATCGGATTTGGCGGCTGAGAACGCACACCTGTATCTGTGGATACCAAACGGATTGTTGCAGGAGGGGCTCGATGTCATTAAGGCCTGGGGGTTCACATATCGCAATGCACTCTTCTGGATAAAACCGAGGTTAAATCTGGGAAACTACCTTCGTAATGCTTCAGAAACCTGTATGTTTGCAACACGTGGCAAGGCTCCCGTCAAGTTCCATGGACAGGCGAACTGGATGTTCTGCCCAGTGCAAGAACATAGCCATAAACCCGAGGAACAATTTCCGATAATTGAGAGACTTTCTCATCCGCCGTACCTGGAGTTGTTTGCCCGCCGCCGTCCATCTAATCCAGAATGGGACGTCTGGGGTAACCAAATCGATTCTGATATCGTGATCCCCGGCTATCCTGTCCCTGAATATTCGGCAAAAGCAAGACAGGATATATATGCTGATACGGCAGCAGAGGATTCCGCTAGTTTGGAGGAGGTGTGATGATTGGAACCAAAGAATCTTCTCACCAAGATGTTCGAAGCGGCGCTGATGTTTGCTTCCGCAGCGTTTCTGATAAGAGTTGCTGTAGGGTGGATCATGGAAATATGGCCAGTGCTTGCGATCATCGCCGGGATAATTCTGGCCTGTATAATCGCCTGGCGGGTTTACGTTCATTTCCGGAATGGCGGAAAATGGTAGATACATTAACCAAAAAGGAGTGGGCATATGCGTAAACACAAAATAGAAAGCATAGCGTGGAAAGAAGTTTTATGGCGGCCAGAAAAAATAGAGCAGGTGTGGGAGGTACTCTCCCACACGGCCACCCTCTCCCCTCGGGGCGCCATAGTCTGGGAAATCCGGGCGCAGCACGGAGAGGTGCGGTATTTTCTGGGAGCGGATAGTAAATACATAAATAACATCTGTAAAGCGATTAAGGCTCACGACAAAAATATGCAACTTTATGATGTGTCCGACAAAGAACGCACACCTGTTCAATTAGCAAAGAGGCTCAAAATTACTCATCCCACACTTTCGCTACGGACGGATGTGACAGAAGCGGTAATACGGGCGGGTCTGGCGGCGTTAGTGGGATGTAAAGGTCTAGTGGTGGTTCAGATAATACTGGGGCGGGCTTACCGCCCCTCCCCCACCTCCGCGAGTCTTCCCGATCCACATACGAGCTGGTTACAGAATATTTTGGGCGAAGTCCAGAAGGCTTCCGCCGAGAGCCGCAAAACTGTCCGGGAGAAAGCCGAATTACACCGCTTCCAGTGCGTCATTCGGATTGGCACAGAGAATGCAAACGGCTTTCTGGAAATACGCAATATCATCTCGGCATTCCGGATTTTGGAATCAGCTGGAGTTCGTATCCTAGAAGAACCAGAGAAACCGGAGCGTATTGGCTGCATACACGTACCGTGGCATTTCTCATTGCAACTTTCCTGTAAAGAGCTGGCTAATCTTTTACTCTTACCGCTTGAGGGACTGGAACTGCCCGGTGTGCCCGAACTGCACCCCAAGCTCACGCTTCCACCAGATTGGTACGGGGAGCCGACCAGCCCTAAGCAAGAACGTAGCTTTGCGGTGAGTCTAGATAAAGTTAAACCAAAGAAACTGAGTATTTCTCCCCGAGATAGTTTAGAACACCTGCACCTCATTGGCCCCACCGGATCGGGGAAGTCAACTGCAATGCTACACTTGATTTTATCAGATATTAATGCAGGAAGAAGTGTTCTCGTGCTTGACCCTAAGGCCGACCTTGTAACAGATATCCTGGCGAGGATCCCAGAAAATAGAGTGGATGATGTAGTAGTGCTCGACCCATCTGATCCTTGTCCAGTGGGGTTTAATCCGCTGGCGTTCAAGGAGTATGGAAATCCAGCCTTGCTCGCCGACACTATTCTTTCCGTCTTTAAAGAAATTTGGTCAGACTCATGGGGCGTCCGGATTGCGGATATCCTCAACGCCAGTCTGCTCACCTTAGTAGAGATAGAAAACGCCACTCTGCTCTGGATTCCGCCGCTGTTGTTAGACGAAGCCTTTAGACGGAAGATTACAGTTAAGGTCAAAGACCAGGTAGCCTTAGCACAGTTTTGGCTTCAGTTTGATAGCCTCAAGAAAGGTGAGCAGATGCAACAGATCGAACCAGTCCTCAATAAACTCCGACAGTTCCTGCTCCGCCCGAGCCTTCGAAGTGTGCTCGGACAAGCCCACCCGAAGTTTAGCCTAATGGATCTGTTCACTAAAAGAAAGATTGTACTCGTGCCGCTAAATAAAGGGATCGTAGGATCCGAGACTGCGCGGCTTCTTGGAAGCCTCATCATTGGATTAACCTGGACGCTGGCCCTCTCCCGGGCGAAGTTACCTCCAGAAAGACGGCACATCGTAGAAATCTATATCGATGAGTTGCAAGACTATCTGTCGCTCCCCACAGACCTGAGTGATGCACTTGCACAGGCCAGAGGGCTGGGTGTCGGTATGACTTTAGCTCATCAATACCGCGACCAACTGCCAACAAATATCTGTTCTGGAGTGGATGCTAATTGTAGGAATAAGATCGTTTTCGGGTTAAATTCTAAAGATGCAAAAGCCATGGCAGCGATGGCTCCAGAACTCACACCTGAAGATTTTATGAGCTTACCAAGATACCAGGTCTATACTTCATTCCAATGTGCTGGAAAGAATACTGGCTGGGTCAGAGGACAGACTCTGCCGCCTATGGCTGCCGCTCAAGATGCGACGCGTCTCAGGGCCAGAAGCCAGGCTACTTATGGAATTCCGGCCGCGCAAGTGGACGAAGACTACCTTGATATCTTTACTGACAATAATAACAGTACCTCTGGAGAAAGTCCAGATGATACGCCGATAGGAAGGAGGAGACGATGACCAGTCGACCGACGGATGGGGACAAAAAACCACAAGCAGAAAAGCCGGATTTGGCGGGCTTTGCAGACTTTAACCGGAGAGACTCTTATAGCATTCCTGCTATAAATGCGGACGCGGGCGCAGGCTCGCCCCGGGTACAGCACCGTGTGTCCAAGCGACAGCTTGTAGAGATTAGTAGCAGGCTCAGCGGACGAGATCTTGAGGTCTTGCACAGCGTCCAGCGACACCGCTACCTCCTCAGCACCCAGGTACAGCGGCTACACTTTACCGAGGCGACGACCAGTACAGCGGCGCTCCGTGCTACAAATCGCAATCTCAAAAAACTCAAGGAGCTGGGGTTGATTGACAGTCTAGCGCGCAGGATTGGCGGGGTGAGAGCAGGCTCGAGCGGCTTAGTAGTACACATCACCCATGCCGGAGAAAGATTGCTCCGGCTCCACGACCACCGTGCTTATCCGGCCAGACACAGCTTCGACCCTTCACCGTATTTTCTGGCTCACACTCTAGCCGTAGCAGAAGTTTCCATCCAGCTGATGGAGATCTGTCGGGAGCATACTTTAGAGCTTAACGCTTTAGAGCTTGAACCAGAATGTTGGCGGAGTTACAGCGGATATGGAACGATGCTCTCCCTCAAACCGGACCTTTATGCCAAAATCACAAGCAGTGAGTTTGAAGATTGTTATTTCTTTGAGATTGATCTCGCAACCGAGAGCCCTTCTAAAGTAGCAGAAAAATGTAAGAAATAC
>Ga0137308_102752_pt1 | contig 10679 bp, 13 predicted proteins | sample Inofrocosms_June_FD_97181 | JGI IMG/M metagenome (GOLD analysis project Ga0137308, IMG submission 97181) | Mouse cecal microbial communities from Vienna, Austria - N-Acetylneuraminic and N-Acetylglucosamine D2O microcosms_June | ecosystem: Host-associated > Mammals > Digestive system > Large...
GACACCTGTTTTGATACCTTGTTTTCTGATTTTTCACACAGCAGCCTGACGCTTACCCGCTGCCCTTTAGAGGCAGTGTCTTTCCCCCATCCTTTAGAGACAGGGCCGCCTTTTCAGCTCCATACCGTTTTAACTCCGGCCACTCCTGGACCGGTGCGTTATGGCAGACTGTGGCCGCCTACATATTCCCCACACAGCTTTTCCGGCCACGTCCCCAGTTACGGTCCGGCCATGGCAGGCTGTGAAGCCTATAACTTTATTACAACGCCGTTTTCAATCTTAAATTCTCTGCTCAGCCTCTTTACGTAACTCTTGACTGTGTTAGGCGCTACGCCCATGCTCTGGCACAGCTCTGACACGCTCACTCTGCCTGTGTTTTCTTCATCGCACAGGCCGAAATTCTGCCTCAGCAGGTTTTCTTTTTCCTTCCAGGTATCTTCCGGAAGCTTTTTCTTTTTCTGCCAGGCGGGCTTTTCGTCCGTCGGCTGGATGTCCCCCAGGGCTCCGGAATCGTCCATGATATGTACCGGATAGTCAAACCAGGTATTCACGGGCGCAAACCTTGGGAACTCCCTCAATGTGCCCTCTATCCGCCACGCGGTACGCTTACGCACTGTTTTCTCAGCGGCGTCTAAATGCCTGCCTAATGCCTCATATTCGGCTTTTGGCAGCTTATTGCCGCAGTACTCTGTCATAATCCGGTAATTGTACATATCATCGTCCGCCAGCCCGTCTTCCAGGCTGGGAGCCCTGATTCTGATCCACTCCAGGCAGGCCCTGCAGAGAGCTTTGTTAATTTCCTGGTTAATCAGCGCGTCTGTGGTTTCCAGCTCAATCAGGTCTAACAGTGCATCCGGATCACGGGCGAACACGCCGGAGCCAGAAGCCCTGTCCATGGATTTCTTGCCGCCCTGGGCGCCCTTGCTGTGATGGTGGCAGTAAATCACTGCACATCCCAATTCTGTGCACACCAGGTCAAACTGATTGCAGAATCTGGCCATCTGGTCTGCGCTGTTTTCATCCCCGGTGATGATTTTGTAAATGGGGTCAATCACTACTGCAGTATAATCTTTTTTTGCCGCACGCCGGATCAGTTTGGGAGCCAGTTTATCCATGGGCACTGACTTCCCCCTCAGATTCCAAATATCAATATTGGTTATGTTTTCCGGTTTCCACTTCAGCGCCTGGTACACATCTCTAAACCGGTGGAGACAGCTGGCCCGGTCAAGCTCCAGATTAACGTACAGTACACGGCCCTTGGCGCATTCCCAGCCCAGCCATTTTCCGCCTTCCGCGATAGCAATACACAGTTCGGCCAGCAGATATGATTTTCCTGCTTTGGAAGGCCCTGCAATCAGCATTTTGTGGCCTTTTCTCAGCACGTTCTCTATCAAACACGGGGCCAGCTCCGGCATGTTGTCCCAGGCATCGGCCAGGTTTTCCGGCTCTGGCAGTCCATCGTATTCATTTTCTATCCACGATACCCATTCATCCCAGCTTCTCTTGCCAATGTTTACCGCAATCAGGCGCTGTTCTTTTCCTGCCCGCATAACCCCAGGCATTCTGGACAGCCTGGAAGGATTTTTGTTCTGCCTGTCTACTTCCAGACCGTTTTCTGTACAAAATCTATAAAGGTATTTTACACGTTCCTGATATTCTTCATAGTTTGAGGCGTCCACTTTAACGATTGCGTGGATGCTCTTTTTCCCAGAATGCACCAGGCAGGCCACAGGCAGGGAGAGGCTCTTAATAAGGGCGGCCTGGTCTTCTATGGATATCTTGTCAGATTCCACCAGTGCATAGCGGTAAGCGGCCACGTCTTTGTCAGTACACCCTCCCTCGGCCAGCGGATTGAAACGAATCCATGCCCCGGCTTCTGGAGGATAGTCGCCTACAACAGCGCCTATGTCATCTCCGTATTTTTTCAGTCCCTCAATCAGCTGTTCTGCCGTCCTGTCGCAGCACCCCTTTTTTGGCAGCCACTGTGTTCCTTTGCCGTCTGTCTGTTTCCAGCTTCCTGTGGTATAACCCACAAATTCGTCCGGCTTGAAAAGTGTTTCCAGATATTTTATCAGCTGTTCAGCCGGCCCCCAGTTTCTGCCTGTTCCCATATTGCCGTTCCTGGATGCTGAAATCGGTGTGTCCCAGTCCATCTCCTGGTATTCCCTGGCCGGCTTCCAGCCCCTGTCCATGGCCATCTGTACAACCGTGCCTCCGGTGACAGGGCTGGCGCTGCCGCGAAAGCTCCTCCATTTGCGGGCACACTCCCCAGAGTGATAGCGCCCGGGGTCCCGCCTGCTCCATGCGTCCCAGTCTTCCGCAGTTAAACCCTCATGGTTCAGCGCCATCCCCACGTTCAGCCATTCTTCATAGTCCAGCCCGGCTGGGTCAATATAATTCAATAGTTCCAGCAGATTCGTGCGCTGTTCCATATGCTGCCCCTTCCTATCTGCCCGGCACATACTCATGAGGATTGATGTCCCTGGGCGTCCGCCAGCCATTAGCGGCAATCCGGTCAATCAGCTTTTTTGCATCCTCAAGCTTCCAGGTGCCTACGCGCTGGAAACCGCGTCTTTCAAGCTGGCGTATCTGTTTCGGCGTGGCTAATCCTTCCTCCCTGCGTTTTGCCAGCCTGTCCAGCAGTTTATTTGCTTTTCCAGCACAATCAATGCCGCCTGCGTCTATCCCCAGCTTCTCCAGTACCTTTACCTGCTTGTCTGTAGGCGGTCCCATTTCCCACCCGAAAGACGGTATATATCCGGACAAATCCTCTGCCTGGATACTCATTTCAAACTGCAGGGGGTCCACCAGTTTCTTTTTCCGGGTCCGCATTTCTGCCAGCTGTTTTGCCAGAGCTTCTTCCCTCTGGGCCACTACGTCCTCCGATGCTTTCTGCTCTGCTTCTTCGATGTCCATGGGCATGGCCGCGTTTTCCAGGTTCAGGGTCATCTGGTCTGCTGTTTCCTTGTCCTGGCAGATTAAGCTGGCGGGATGGCACAGCTCATGGCGGTCTGTATGCCAGAGGAAATCTAATAACAGCAGATGGCCTTTCCCCGGTGACAGGCGTGTCCCCCGGCCCACCATCTGGCAGTAAAGGCTCCGCACTTTGGTGGGACGCAGAACGGCCACACAGTCCACGGACGGGCAGTCCCAGCCTTCTGTCAGCAGCATGGAGTTGCACAGAACGTTGTATTTTCCTTCTTCAAAATCCCGCAGAATCTGGGTCCTGTCCTGGCTGTTTCCGTTTACCTCTGCCGCCCGGAACCCCTCCTGGTTTAAAATATCCCGGAATTTCTGGCTGGTTTTCACCAGAGGCAGGAATACCACAGTCTTCCTGTACTGGCAGTACTCTTTCATTTCCCTGGCAATGTCCTCCAGATAGGGGTCCAAGGCACTCCCCAAGTCGCTTGTCTTAAAATCCCCCGACTGGATGCTTACTCCCGCTAAATCCACCTTTAACGGGATTGTGACCGCTTTGATCGGGCACAAATACCCGCTTTTGATTGCTTTCGGCAGGGTATATTCGTAGGCCAGGGATTCAAAGTATTCTCCCATATCCCGCATATCGCCCCGGTCCGGAGTGGCTGTCACGCCTAATACTTTTGCCTCGTCAAAATGCTGGAGCACTTTCTGGTAACTGTTTGAGATACAGTGGTGCGCCTCGTCCACGATGATAGTGCCGAAATAATCTCCCGGAAACTGCCTCAGCCGTTTGTCTCTCATCAGGGTCTGCACGGACCCGGCCACGATGCGGAACCAGCTTCCCTGGCAGGACTCCCCGGCCTTTTCCAGGGCACACCCCAGATGGGCTACTTTGGCGATCTTATCAGCCGCCTGGGAAAGCAGCTCTCCCCGGTGTGCCAGCACCAGCACCCTGTCCCCGTTTTTCACACATTCTTCTGCGATTTTCGCAAATACTACCGTTTTTCCACAGCCTGTGGGAAGCACCAGCAGGGTTTTCCTCCTGCCGGTTTCCCATTCGTGGAAAACCGCCTGTTTCGCTTCTTCCTGATAGGGCCTCAATTCCATCATGAAAATGCTCCTGCTGTGAAACTGTTGAGCTTTTTCGGGTACAGCTCTTTAATCTGGTTAAACATTTTTGACGGGTCCTTTGTGCCGGGAACCTGGATTACGTGGGCACGCCCTGCAAGCCCGGGCAGCTGGTTCCATTTGGCTGGTATTTCCTCTTCATCTTCCCGCATAAGGCCCACGCCCTTGAATAATTCAGCCATTTTCCACATCAGCCTGCGGTCAAGAATGTAACTTTCTTTGATCTGCGTTTCCTTACCGTCTGGAGCAGTAATGTTAAAATAAACATCCGCCATATTGCAGGGCTTAATTTTTTCACTTCCTTTGAATCTTGCCCTGTCAAGGTGGTCAATTACAAAGTCATAATCGCCTTCTGGAAGCAGTATAAATCCGGATTCGTTTTTTATCGGGGTATCCCAGTCCATTTCTGTATAATCTGCCATCTTTCTCTCCTTTGCCTAATTAAATGGAAGTTCCTGTTTTTCACGCATCTCTTTGATTCTTTTATACAGATTGTCCCAGTCTGCTACCAGCAGGCCGTCCACAATCCCTGGATTCTGTTTATCGTATTCCCATATGCGCGACCCTGTTGTGACAAAACCTTTCGATTCACATATCGCCTGTATTTCTTCCTCGAACACCGTATTGGCTATCATTAGGTCACGCAGTTTTTTGGGCACCCTTTCATCTATGTACAGGGCACTGTTCTTATTGTCTTCAGAAGCCTGCTTTTCTGCAGGTGTTTTCTGCTCCGTTTCAGTTTGTTTCTGCTCCGGCTCTGGCTGTTTTCGTTCCGGTTCCGGCTGGCTTTGCTCCGGCTTTGCGCTGGTCCGCTCCGTCTGGGCCTGTTTCTGCTCCGCCCCAGCTTCAATAATATGGGCAATCCCGGCATAATCAAAATCCATTTCTTCCGGCAGGCCGTAACGGTTTTTCGCGTCCCAGCATGGGTGGTGGGACGTGTACATCACCCTGCGCCCGCCCTGGGCCTTCCGTTTCTGCCCTTTATCATCCACGGCCACGGAATGTGTTTTGTAGTTTGCAAACAGCAGCATATCTGCCCATTCTTTCACCAGCGGGGAGGTCTGGGATGTGGTTTTCTTGCCCAGTTTTAATTCCCACCGGTCATAGGAGCCCATTTCGTCCGGCTGGTCAAACCTTTTTATCTGCGCATGGGCAGTCAATACCACATGCACCCCCGCGTCAATCACCTCGGACAGCCGGTTTAAAAACCTCCCGAATTCTTCTCTTGTGTATGTGTAGCCGTTTCCATATCCAAAATCTTCAATCCCCTTTTTGCCGTACTGGGCACAGACATGCTCCACACACATCTGCTCTGCCCAGTCCAGGGTATCTACCACCAGCGTGCGGCAGGTATCTGGGTATGTCTTAATGTATTGAATCTGCTGCATCAGCATGGTCCAGGATGTGGGGGTCTCTGTTCTGGCCACGTCCATATCTTTGGTGCTGCCTTCTGTATCAATAAATACGGGGTCTGGGAACATACTGGCAAACGTTGACTTGCCGATTCCCTCAGGGCCATACACGACTACTTTCTTGGCCCCCGGCTGTTTTCCCCTGATAATCTTCATCAAAATCCACCTTCTTCCCATTTTTTAGGCACGAACGCCTCTTTTTTAGGCTCCGGCTCTGGTTCCGGCTGGCCGTCTTCCTGTCCGGCCACATATCCGTCTTCTATAATGATGCTGCATTCTTCTCCTGTGCTGACACGGGTGGCAATGGCCTGAAGCCCTTCCGCTTCCAGCCATCTGCTGAATTCGTCCAGGGTGTTGAGGTCCATCTGTTCCAGCTTGTCCAGCAGGACAAAGCCGCACTGGGGATTCAGTTTCCGCACAATGGCTGCAGCCACAATCAGCTGTTCTGATCCGGCCATGTTGTCCCACTTCTGGCCTTTATAAGCCAGCTTTCCCTCCTCCACAGACAACCCTTCCAGGGGAAGGTCCGCATCTTTCAGCAGACTTGTCCTGCTTTTCCTGACGGTCTCAATCTTCTGGTCCAGGGCCTGGTACTGGTCTTTATATTCTTTCGCTTCTTCCTCTGCCTTTTCTTTGTCCAGGTTCGCCCGGACTCTGCGGTTGATTTCTTCGATATCTTCTATATTCTTTTCTAATTCTTCCGTTGATTCGTCCTGTAAATCTTTGACTGACTTTCTGGCTGTGTCCACATCCGCAAGCACACTGTCCAGCTCCTGGCGCTTTACGGCCAGTTCTTCTGCCAGCTTTGCCACAGCATCTTCCAATGCACCGCACCTGTTCTGCAGCTGTGCCAGATGGTCCCGCTTTTTCTGGTTCTCCCCGTTCCTGGCCAGGATTTCCTGCTGCTGCTTAATCAGCTCCGATACTGACACCAGTTCTTCCGGCGCATCCTCATAGTACGGCTGCTCTTTCGCGTATTTGGCTTTCTGGTCAGCGATGCGGCCGATGGCCAGGCGCTCATTGCACAGTTCTGTTTCCTGTTTATCAAGCGCGGCCAGCTCATTCCCGATTCCCAGAATCTGCAGAAGAATCTCTGCTTTTTCTTTGTCGCTGGCCCCCAGAAATTTGGGCAGGTCCAGGGCCAGCTGTTCCACAAATTCATCCAGCACCTGCTGACCGGACTTTTTCCCTGAAGGGTCTGTTACTTTCAGGGTGCCGTTTTTCCCTTTCCGCTCCACGATAAATCCATTGCTTAATACAATGCGAATATTTGGGGGTATGGTGGAACCCTGGCGTTTTGCCTCAGAGGGGCGGTATTTGTTCCCGCCCAGCGCCCACATGATGGCATCCAGCACGGAGCTTTTGCCCTGGCGGTTGTTGCCGCCGATTACGGTCAGGCCGTCGGCTGTGGGCTCTATCATCACCGCCTTGACCCGCTTTATATTTTCTGCTTCCAGTCTGTTAATTTTTATGCTCATTATCATCCTCCTGAAAAATATATTTTGACAATTTCCAGTATCTGCCCTATAATGGGGCTGTGTAATTTATTTTAGGTGCCCTGACTTTGCTCCCCAGCGGTCAGGGCATTTTTATTACTATGCGTATCCGGTGCCAGGGCCTTTCGATGTACTTGTAATGGTCCCACCCCAGTCCACCAGGGCCGTCCTGTATGGCCAGGTCAAACACGGATGGTGTCTGGAATACGGCATTTAAAAACCGTGTGTAGTAGTAGCCGTTCCTGAAAAATATTCTCATCTCCCGTCCACCGCCTTGCTTACTTCAGCAAAATCGTCCAGCAGGCTGCGTAAAATCTCATTGTCCAAAAGCCCCATCAACTCATTTGCAGTGTCGAAATCGCACCGGGATATCGCCCGTACTGCCAGTTTCTCAACCTTTGTCCTCCGGTCAAGCTCCGCCTGGACAGCCTTTTCGAGACGGATTTTCTTGTCTAATGGGGTTTCAGCAGGTTCGCTCTTTCCGTTTCTCTTACAGATTCTTTTTGCCTGTTTCAGCAAACCGTATTGTTCTGCTTCTGTCATGGCCTCCAGCCACGGATGCTGATCCAGCAACTCTGCCGTTGTAAGGCTGTCGTCATAGCTATCAGCTATAAACTCGGCCAGCTGGATGTACTGGTTGAAGCCCTCAGATATCTGCCTGCCTTCGAATTCCTCATGCAGTAACTCGGTACAGTTAATTAATTCGTTGAACATGTTTTTATCCTCCTCTATCCAGCGTCTTCCCGCACAATCCGGTTATTCCAGCCGAGAATATGCACGATTTTTTCCGGCTGAAAATCCGGCACATACTTTTTGGCGTTCCTGTCGTTTAACATTTTCCGGTACTCCATATAGTCAATGAACACCAAAACATTTACCAGCAGGATATTTCCATCACGGATTACAGCATAGTCGCTGTACCTTCCCTCTTTAATCTGCCCTTCGATTTCTTTCACCCGGTTCTGCACCGTAGCCTTGCTGATACTGAATTCCTGGGCGATTTTATCTTTCGGCATGTATGGGTAACCCCTGATAGATTCTGTATACATCATGTGTTCTATTTCTGACATTCTTTATCACCTCCCCTCTACGCAAGTTTTTATATGAATATTTTTCATATCTAATTTAAAAAAATTTGTCCTATTGTTACTCCAAAAAAATTAGCTAATGCTTCGACTTTTCCGATAGATACGTTTGACACACTCTTTTCCCAAGCATTATATGTTTGTGGAGATACCCCTATTTCTTTGGCTATATCAGCCTGCGTCATATTTTTTCTAGCTCTTAATTCCTTTAAAGTATATTGTCTCAATTAATTCACCTCCTTACCTCACTGTCCATAGTATATATGAATATTTTTCACATGTCAATAGGGTTTGTGAATTTTTTTCATGTTTTTTTGATTTTTTTTCAATTTTTATTGATTTTTTTTCACATTTATTATATGATAGATTTACAAACAAGGCAGGTGATTAAATGCATATAGGAAAAAATATACGATATCTCAGAAATAAATACGGCTACAGCCAAGAAGAACTGGCCATTCATTTAGGTTATAAATCATACACCACTATAACTAAGTGGGAATCAGGTGTATCAGAACCCACGTTGAAAATGACTAACCGAATTGCCGATCTCTTTCATGTTTCAGTTAATGAGTTATGTTACACAGATTTAGAAAACTTAGATTCATGCCTTACTAAACGTGACACTAAGGACATAGAAAAAATCCTTGAACAGACCCGTGAACAGCTTACCGCTCAAGAGGGTTTAATGTTCGACGGTGACCCAGCCAGCCCTGAAGCTGTAGAATCCATCCTGGCCGCAATGCAGATCGGCATGGAAATGGCAAAGAAAAAGAATAAAGAAAAATACACCCCTAAAAAATACAAAAAGGACTGATGCCTATGAAAGATATCAAGTCAAGGGTAAGTAAACTTGTACGGCGTTACAAAACCAGAGATCCATTTGAGATGGTAAAAGGTATGAATGTTGTCCTAGTATATTACCCATTGGTAGGTATACGGGGATTCTATCAATACTTTAAGCGTAATAACATCATTTACATAGATGATTCGCTTTTGGATTCTGAGAAGCGTTTCGTGCTGGCCCATGAACTCGGGCATATGATCCTGCATAAGAGAAGTAATGCTATTTTCATGGATACCCGGACGTGTTTGAAAACTTCCGGCTTTGAACTGGAAGCTGATATGTTCGCCATGCATTTATTGGTATCGGATGAAGACATACATGAATATGACGGCTACACAATAGAGCAGATGTCCAGGGCATTGGGATACCGTCAAAAACTTATTGAGCTGAGGTTAAAACGTTGATTTTTCTAAAATTTAGCAATTTTTCTTAACGTTTTATCCTTTTTAGTGTATGATTGTATATAAATACATATAAAAAGGAGAAAACTACATATGAAAAATCCAAAATTAGGGAAAATAGCCACCGTTACAGGTTGGGTATTATCCGTCCTATTCGCTGTGATGGGGATATCCTGTGGGGGCCTATCTCTGCCAGCTTTCTTGATAGCCGCTGTCCTGATCAGCCCCGTATTCCGCAACCATGTACACCTATCCGGCACGGTGTGGATTCCATTAGTTGTAATTTTATTTTTTGCAGGTGTCGCAATATCGCCCCAAGCAGAATCCGGGCCAGATGAGATCGCAGACAAGCAAGCGTCTGTGGCGTCCTCTGGAAAACAGAACAAAAAAGATACTGGTAAAGAAAAATCTAAAAAGGAAAAACGGGAGCAGGCCACTAAAAAACAAAAAAGACTTAAACAAGAACAGGCTAAACGTGAAGAACAGGAAAGGCTCGCTAGGGAGCAAGCTGAGCAAGAACGTATCACCCAAGAGCAGGCTGAACAACAGCGAATTGCCCAAGAACAAGCAGCCGCCCAAGCCGAAAAACAACAGCGGATCGCTCAGGAACAAGCAGCTCAGCAAGCTGAACAGCAACGGATTGCTCAGGAGCAGGCCGAAGCTCAGACCAATGCAGGACAAAACCCTTTTGACACATATAATAATTTAGAACAGCAACAAACATCAAGTAACTATGTGCTTAATAATAACACGATGAAATTTCACTATCCGTCGTGCCGCGACGTACCTAAAATCGCCCATGAAAATTATGCAACTTTTGACGGAACCAGAGATGATGCATTGAATCGTGGTTACTCACCCTGTGGGCATTGCGATCCATAAAAAGATAGAAAAGGAGAATTTAAGCAGATGATAGATTTTAAAAATGGTTCAATAATCAAATTAAATGTGACAAACGAAACCGGCCCGGCACAAGACGTCCAGCCTTTGCTCGTAAAAAATGAAACGATTATCCGTACATACAAAAGTGTACGTGATTATGTAATGTTCACAAACAAACGAATTATTGCGGTTAATGTACAGGGAATAACGGGCAAAAAGAAAGATTTTACTTCGCTTCCCTATTCCAGAATTCAGGTTTTCTCTATAGAGACCAGCGGGCATTTTGATTTAGATAGTGAATTAGAGCTGTATTTCAGCTCCATCGGAAAGATAAAATTTGAATTTGTCGGTAACTGCAATATCGCCGATATCGGTAAAATAATTGGTACCTTTATATTGTAATAAAAAGGAAATCCGCACCCTGACAATATAATATGCTTACCCGGGGAACTGAAGGGGCGATTATGTCAGCCGCTGGACGAAGAGGAAGGAGGCTGGTGCTATGG
>Ga0137308_102754_pt1 | contig 10678 bp, 6 predicted proteins | sample Inofrocosms_June_FD_97181 | JGI IMG/M metagenome (GOLD analysis project Ga0137308, IMG submission 97181) | Mouse cecal microbial communities from Vienna, Austria - N-Acetylneuraminic and N-Acetylglucosamine D2O microcosms_June | ecosystem: Host-associated > Mammals > Digestive system > Large...
ATTAATCGGAACTATTTTTACAAGGGCAACGAATAAGATTGACCGTCCGGTTATGCTTGCTAAAGTCATAGAAATGGTAAGTGAAGAGAACTGGTATATGATGGAAGGAGATTTTAAAGGTGCCGTCTATGAATCAATTCTTGAAAAAAACGGACAGGACAAGAAAAGCGGAGCAGGTCAGTATTTTACGCCGAGAGCGCTGATACAGGCTATTGTTGAGGTAGTCAATCCTAAAATTACAGAAACAGTTGCAGATCCCGCCTGTGGTACTGGAGGTTTTCTGCTTGCGGCTTATGAACACATGAAGAGTCAAAGCAAGGATATAGAAAAGCAGCAGTTTTTGAAGAACAATGCGCTCTTTGGAGCGGATAATACATCTTTAGTTGTAACGCTTGCTTCTATGAATTTATATCTGCACGATATTGGCATCAATAAGAGTCCTATTGCATATCAGGATTCTTTGATAGATACATCTGACAGAATGTTTGATGTAATACTGGCAAATCCGCCTTTTGGAACCAGACCGCAGGGCAGCGTGGAGGTTGCAGTCAATAGACCTGAGTTTGTAAAGACATCTGATAATCAGGTCAATTTTTTACAGCATATTATGTCTATTGTAAAGAAAGACGGGCGTGTTGGAGTGGTGCTTCCGGATAGCGTTCTTACGGATATGGGAGCTACGGAGAAAGTAAGGGAAAAACTTCTGAAAAATTTTAACCTTCATACCATTCTCCGACTTCCCACTGGAATATTTTATGCGAATGGTGTAAAAACAAATGTGCTTTTCTTTGAGAAAGGGAAGCCGACTAAGAAAATTTGGGTTTATGATTATAGAACGGGTATCAAACATACGTTAGCGACAAAGCCAATGACAAGGGCGCATCTTCAGGAATTTGTGGATTGCTATTGTGTTGGTCATGAACAAGACAGGGTTTCCACTTATAGCACTGATAATCCGAATGGACGGTGGCGGTGCTTTTCGGAAGAAGAGGTTAGGAACGCAGATAATCTTGATTTTAAGTGGATTGATTTGGAAGAGAAGGATGAACGGACTGTAACAGAGATACTTGAGGATATGCAAGAGGAGTCTGACGGTATTGCAGCAGCAGTTGGAAGACTGCAAATCTTATTGGGAGGAATAGAGGTTTGATAGATGCAGCAGGTGTTAGGAATAGACTCATTGAAAAGGCTATTAGAGGCGAACTTTCAAATCGCATTGGCTCTAAAGAAGATGTTGATGCGCTTTTAATAAGCATTGAGACTGAGCGCTTAGCCTTATTAAAAAAGAAGGAAACAAAGATTAGTAAGGCTTCTGAAATGATAAATGAGGGTATATTTAACATTCCTAATACATGGAAGTGGGTGTCTTTAGGGAAAGTGTGTATTATGCTATCTCGAGGAAAGTCGCCAAAGTACTCAGAATCAAAAAAATACCCTGTATTTGCGCAGAAATGTAATCAACCAAATGAATTGGCACTTTCAAAAGCTCAGTTTTTAGATGAAACAACACTTGCAAAGTGGCCCGACTATTTTAGACTTCGAGAGAAGGATATTGTAATAAATTCAACAGGAACAGGAACAATGGGGAGGATTGGATATTATGTGACAGATACATTAAATCCCGAATATCCATTCATGCTTCCGGATTCGCATATAACAGTAGTAAGAGCAGGTTCAGGCATTGTTTCCAAATATTTGTATTATGCATTAAAGTCTGCTTCTTTACAGACAATTATGGAGAAGCAATTTAGAGGAAGTACAAATCAAAAGGAATTTTATATTGATTCTGTATATTCCATGCCCATACCGTTACCGCCAGTAGAAGAACAACAATTAATTACTAATAAACTTGATGAGGCGTTTAATATTTTAAAGTTTATTGAACATGCGCAGAACGAGTATGCCGTTAATACTAAGATTCTGAAAAATAAATTAATTAATGCTGGTATTCAAGGAAAATTGACAAAGCAGTTTCCAGAAGACGGAAATACGGAGGACTTATATTCAAAAATTCAAGCAGAGAGAATGATAATACTTGAAAGGCGTAAGGGCAAAGAAGACAAAAAGATAAAAGCTGTTGAGAGCGATGTGCCATTTAAAATCCCTAGTCATTGGAAGTGGATACGGCTTGGTAATATTGGTTTGTTTAAAAAAGGACCCTTTGGCAGTGCCTTAACAAAATCTATGTTTGTACAAAAGGGAATGGATACGGTAAAAGTTTACGAACAACAACATGCAATAAAGAAGGATTGGGAATTGGGTACATATTACATTACAAGAGAATATTTTAATGAAAAAATGAGCGGATTTGAAGTGATGCCGGGAGACATAATTGTGAGTTGTGCAGGAACTATTGGCGAGACATATATTATGCCAGATGAAATAGAACAAGGAATAATAAATCAGGCATTAATGAGGGTAACTCTTGCCGAGGGAATTGATAAAAAATTTTTTCAATATTATTTTGATGCAAATCTGAAAAAAAGCGCTCAAGAAGAAAGTAATGGGAGTGCAATAAAGAATATACCACCGTTTGATGTATTAAAAAATTGGTATTTTCCATTAACTTCTATAGAAGAACAACGAAGAATTGTATCAAAGATAGATGAAATATTAGCCTGTATGTAGTATTTATATTCGTATTAGAAAGTTATGGAGTGGTATATAGAATGGATTTTACAGCAATTATTGGGCTTATCGGAACTTTGGTAACATTTGAAGAAGCAGGGCGGGGATGGCTTCCGATAATAAAGAAGCAAAGAATGAAGAATACAATTAAATTGAGTAATTGGGATTCTAAAGATCCAACTGTACAGCATGTATTAGATTCATTCAAATCTGATGTTAGGGCAAAATATAAGGAACATATATTTTCAGAGACTGAAATTAACGAAATAGCTAACAAATTTCTTGCCGAAAAAAGCTATTTAAATTTGTCCTATGAGGATAAGAAGAAAGTAACGGTATTCATTCAGGATATTTTGGGTAAGTATAATGAATATACTTGTTCCTTGATGTCAACAGGAGAAAGTGTTTTATATGAAAAGTCGGTTAGTGATAACAATGAAATAAAAAATATGTTGTCAGATATAGCGAATAATGATAGAACGGAAAATCTTACAAAATTTTATAACGCAGTTGAAACGAGTAAAAACATAGGTCTTGCGAATATTGAATGTTTAATTAATGATGAATATGAAATAGACAGAACTGCTATTATTGAAAAAATCAAAAAAGCAAATGAACATTTTATCTCGATTCAAGGATGCGCTGGCAGTGGTAAATCTGTTATTGGAAAAAGACTCGTTGAAAATGAGAGCCTTATTTTATATGCTAGGGCTGAAAAATTTGTTCAAGAAAAAAAGATATCTGATATTTGGTATTGTAATTTGGATGAGGCATTAAACGAATTGGCAGAACACAAAGTAGTGTTTTTTGTTGATGCATTGGAGTTTATTGCCGATTGCTCTGTGGATAAAATTGAATTGCTTCAAAGTCTATATAATATAGCTGAAAAATATGACAATGTATATATAATTACAACATGTAGGACAGAGGATCGAAATGCTTTTTTGAAGTTACAAACTAAATATGCTATTAAAATACATGAATTAGAAGATATTTCGTGCGGTGAACTAAATGGAATTTGTAAATCATATCCACTTATTAAAAAATTGAGAGAGCAAAAGGCTTATGCAGATTTATTAAAGTCACCGTTTTATATAAATTTGATTGTAAGCAAGATGCCAGATTCTCAGAATATACAAGATGAGAATGAATTTAGAAATTATATTTGGAGAAATATTATATGTCTTGAAGATAAAGCGGCTAAATATGGTGTATCAAGTGATGAAATAAGAAGTGCTATAGAAAAGATATCATTTACAAGAGCAAAAAAATTTTTGATAGGTATGCATAGAACGGAAATTGAGGAGAAAATATTGCATATTCTAATTACGGAAGGAGTTGTTATTCGAAAAGGAGAATATGTCAGGTTGAAGTATGATATTTTTGAAGATATCTGTTTTGAATATTATTTTGATAAATCCTTTGATTTATGTAAAGGAAATTTCCAATTATTTTTTGAACATGTTGATTCAATTGGAAGATGTGTGTACAGACGATACCAAATATGGATTTCAAATAAATTGTTTCTGCAAAAAAACAGAGAAAAATTTATATATGAACTTATTTTTAGTCAATACACATCAGAAAAGTGGAAAAATCAGACTGAAATTGGAATTGTAAAATCGAAATATTGTTCAGATTTTTTTGAAGAATATTTTCAGGATTTAGTTGATAAAGGGATTATTAGCAAAATTATCAGCATTGTAAGTTTATATGCTTTTGAAGCACAGATAATAGAAAATGACTCAGTTGCAATTTTCTTAGATGTAAAACCTATCGGGAAAGCAAGAGAGTGTATTATTTTACTGTTGCATAGAAATTGGAATAATTTTAAAACAATATTGAATAAGACCAGTGTTTTAAGATTATGCGAGGATTATGCCAAACAAAGAAACAAGAATAGAGCGGCAGCATTAGCTGCTTGTGAAATTGTAGAATACTATATTGAGCAAATAATTAATAATCGAGAGGAGGGCTGGTATTATAATACCAAAGATACATTAGTGCCACTGCTAAAAATAGTGTATTGGATGTCGGACGTATCAAATGAATGGATTAAGAAGTTTTTTGAAATTTTAATCCTGTGTTGTAAAAGTGAAAATCATAAGGAGAACAGATGGGCAAGTGAGATAATAGAGGAGACTTTAAAAAATTCATATCCGGTATTAGCGAGAACACTTCCAAAAGAATTATGCAATTTGGCGAATAATTTGTGGTTTAAGGATAGTAAAAATCAAAAACAGTATCGAAAGTATGCTGGTTATGAAATAAATGAGGATTCTTCTTATGGATTGAGTGAATATGCAAATAATTATAATATGTCACATGACGGATTGTATAAAAAGTTGTTTTTATGGAATATATTTACAGAACAATTTCGCATAGGTTTCGATTGGGCAATAAAGTTTATAAATCGAGCTATTCAAAATTATGTTGATAATGAGCCGGAATATGCTTGTAAAGTGAATATATATTTTGTGGACGAAAATAAAGTCAGAGAATATTATGGAAATCCACAAATGTGGTTGGCTGGAGTACAAGAACATCATTTGCCATTGGTTATAAGCGATATTTTATATGTACTTAAGTCAGTTCTTATTAAAACAATAAAAGAATATGCTGATAATAAAGTGGATATTGAATCGTTAGCAGAAATGGTAAAAACGGAGATATATACTAAGTCAAACAATATTGCTCTGTTAACTATTATTGAAGCGATTGGAATGAATTTTCAAAGAGAATTGCCAGCATATGCTCTTGATTTGGTGACAAGTCTTGAACTGCTATATTGGGACACTCATCGATATGGATTATATATTAAGAATCCTGCAAAGGAATTATTATTACAACAGGTATTACAGACAATAGGGGTACCATCGTTAAATGAACGTTACCAGCTAGATGAAAAGTGTAATATTAATTTACAACAATATGCGATTCGAACTCAATTATTGCATGGCAGTGAAGTGTGCAATAAATGTAGTGAGATATGTGATTACATGTATTCACAAACATCAAATGAGGGAGAGGAAGCTCAAGATTATTTACAGATTCAAAAAATGGATTTACGAAATGCATCAATAAGAGAAGTATCAGAAGATACTTATGCCATAGAGCCTAAAATCACTGGTGAGGCAGAGAAAATAGTTCAACATCAAGAAGCTGTGAATGCACAATCGCCGATGAAAAAAATTGATGATTTAGTTGTGAGAAATGCAGGAATTATTAAAGATGGTAAGGCAGATTATAAAGCACTGAATGAAGTGTTGGATTTGATTATTGAAACAGTAAAAAAGGATGAAATTAATCGGATTAATTATGAAAATGTTATGGAACAACTTATCGCTATTTCGTTGAGCGATAAAGAGATGAGTGGAACACGTAGAGAATATCTTTGTGATATTTGGATAAATGGCATAAATGAATATTTTAATAATGGTACATTTGTGGCAGATAATTCAATGGTATACATACTATGGATGCAGTTACAGAATGACATTTCAATACAGAGCAAAAATAGAATAAAAAAACTATTATTAGACTGTTTGCTTTATAAGGGGCAAAATGGTTTGATATCTAAAATAGCTTCACAAGCTAAATTGTATTTACAAAATGACAAGAGTTTAGCTAAAGTTGTTTTTAATACAATTGTTATGTTAGCAGAAGATGAGATGCAGCATCAGGTTTATAATGCCAATTATGTGAAAAGTTCAGGAAAGGAACCAGATTTTGAATTTCATCCGAATAAACAGTTAAAATTATCAGGAGTTGATCATTGGATAAAACAAGAAAATGCAATACCATATGTGAGTAAGTATGGTGAAATTGTTGAAAATTATCTTTTTAATGAAAAGGAAAGAGAAGAAAAATCATTTGATATTAGTAAGTATGATATTGAAACGCTTTGTTTTATATCAAATTGTGGGTTGGATTTTTCGAACAAAATATTTGAAACGGTGATAAGGGACATCGTTTATTGTTTGATAGAACTGTGGGATTTCGATAGGTCAAGAAGACAAGCATATCGTATTGTTGATGTATTTCATGAACATGAGATTGTAGAGCTTTTTCAACGAGAGATAGTGCATAAAAATGAGAATGCGGAAAAAGCGATTGATTTACTTTTTGATAATATTGACTTTTCGCTATTTACTTCAGAAACAATAGAGTTCTATCAGGACATATTTGGTGATTTTGTTTGTACATATTTTGATGCTTATTCCGATAAAGATAAGCGTCGCTTATTGGAAAACAAAATTCTTTATTTAGACAGCAAAGTAAGCCATATAAAGAACGATTATGTTCGTATTCAGCTATATAAGTCTCTAATGTTTTCATTGACAAGATATTGTCACGGAGATTGGAGTAAGGCTAAAACGAAATACTCATACAGAAATAAAATGTTCATAAATAGTCAGTTTAAAAAATATGGCAAATATCATGTTAAGGATTTGTTGCAAACTATATATCAATTACGGATGGAGGAATTATTACCGCATATTCTTATTTCACTAAATGAAGTTTTTGCAGAAGCAATACATGAAGATAAGGTAAAGTTTGCAAAGTCCATAACTGAGGTTCAATGGATACTTGACATGTTGGTATTAAAGGCGTTTGTATATCAAAGTGATGATATTAAAAACGATGATGAGTTGACGAGGGCATTTGAGGGCGTATTACAGTCAATGGTGGAACTTGATAATCCAAAAGCGGCAGTGATTTTGGATGAATTTAGAATACATTAGGAAAGCATTTTGTAATACTATATAATAGCATTGGAAAAAATAGTAAATATTGAGGAAGAGGAAGCAAGGTGTTAAATAGCATCCATGTTTCAGGAACAGGACTTGAACTTATGCCAAAATTAAATCCGGGCAAGTCTGTTGTAAGATTTGCAGTAAAAAAGAAAAATGCTGGAGATGATGATAACGATGATGAAGATGCAGAAACTAATGTACCGTTCCAAATTGCTTATGCGGTATCCATTCATAAAGCGCAAGGATTAGAGTATAATTCGGTCAAAATTGTTATTACGAAAGAAGTAGATGAAATGATTACACATAATATTTTCTATACGGCAATTACGAGAGTAAGAGAAAATTTGAAGGTGTATTGGACGCCTGAGTCGCAGAAAAAAATTTTGGATAGTTTTATAAATGATGAAACATCATACGATGCAAAAATTTTCTCGGCACGGACAGGATTAAAAATTATTAAGAAGCGGGTAGTTTAATCTATAATGAGGATAGGAACATGGAACAATATGCGCAAAATTTAATGTGTACAGATGAAGAAAAAGTAATCACATACTGTAAAAATATTATTAAGGCAGTTGAAAAAACACATGATGTCGCTGCACAATCTAAATTAAAATCACGTAAGATAAGGGATGCGCTTCAAACGAAGGACAAGCAGACAATGTGGAATGTGTTGCAGGAATACATACATAAGCATCCGGAATTGTTTACAATGGCTAATGACGTGCAGCTTAGACGGGTAGATGAAGATTTTTATAGAAATGTATCAGAAAAAGATGTGGCAAGGCAATTGGAAATTGTGATAGGGCTTATATATCTGAATGAAGCAAAGCATTGTGTGGCAAAAGAGACAATAAAGGCGTGTTTTAAGAAGTTATTAAAGCAATCAGGTGCATTTAGTGAGCATGAAATTGAAGTATTGCTATTGTAGGAACTAAAGCGATGGGGAGAATGTTAAGATGATTGATGGAATTATGTATGGAATATCTGTATTTGTTGGAATCGTTGCGGGTATTGGGGTTACTATTGGAGTAGATTGTTTTAGAGCCAAAAAGCAAAATGCTAATGACAAAAAGAATCTTTCATTTGAAATTAGATGTAACTTATCTAAAATAGAGAAGTGGCTTGAGCTGATTATCGAATTAAGAAATTATGTCAATAGTGATAGGATTAACCAATTTAGTGGATATTTTAATTTATCTTCGGCAATATTTACTACGACAAATAAATTGCTGCAAGATGGAAGGATTTATACATTCCTTTCTTATGATAGTATAGAGAAAATTCAGGAGAATGGCACATATCTTTCTGTAGCAGGAGAAAATATGTTAAGTAATCAGATAATGCAGCATAAGCAAGCTGTACTGAATGGTTATATGAATGCAAAACAATATGCATCAAATGATATAGATTTTTGGGATAAAACATTAAAGAAATGTAAAGAAAATTTCAGAGATATTTTAAAGGAATTAGAATAATTAACTGAGTTGTTTGGGATGCGAAAGGAGAAGGTGTATGATACATCCAGATAAAATAAGAGCAGAAGCTAAGAAAAAAGAGAACGAAAATTTTAAGTTCCGAACTTTCTTAAAATGTCATGCAGACGAGGATGAATTAGACAGTCAATTTTTACGATTACATAAAGAACTCTTTGCAGATTATGACTGCAGCAAATGCAGAAACTGTTGCAAGATGTATAAAGGAAGTATTCCAGTGGAAGATATTGACAGGGATGCACAATATTTAGAAATAACGCCTGAACAGTTTATTGATACTTACTTGGAAAAAGAAGAGTATGGCATAAACTATCAGACCAAGCATAAACCATGTGATTTTTTGCAGGAAGACGGTAACTGTAAATTGGGCGATTGTAAACCTGATAGCTGCAAAAAATATCCATATACCGACCAGCCTGAAAGATTGTCAAGTTTGCTGAGTATATTAGATACGATAGAAATATGTCCGGTAGCTTTTGAAATATTTGAGAGATTAAAGCAGGAGTATAGATTTAGAACACGCAGATAAATCATTTAATGAATGTCAGAAAATAGTGTGTGGTAAATATATAATGGAGATGGGCAGGATGAATTTAAAAGATATTATTGGTGAGGCAACAGATTATGATAAAAAACTTGCGTTAGAAGTGAAAAGACCAAAAAGTTGGTGCAAAAGTGTCAGCGCTTTTGCAAATGGCATTGGTGGAACTTTGATTTTTGGCGTCTCAAATGATAATGAAGTAAGAGGGCTCTTGGATGCAGAGAAAGATGCAGAGATTATCAGTGAACAGATAAAGATACGTCTTGATCCGATTCCGGAATTTCATCTTAGTTTTTATAGAACGGAAGATGATAAGACATTAATTTTGCTAAACATTCGGCAGGGGGGGGAGGAAACTCCGTATTATTATTTGGCAGACGGTGTAATGGAAGCATATGTCCGTTTGGGGAATGAGAGTGTGAAAGCAGACGCAACAGAATTAAAGCGATTGGTGCTGCGTGGAAAGAATTCATCCTATGATGCGTTGGGTACAACCTACAGCGTATCGGATTATGCGTTCAGCAAATTACGCGAGCGGTATAAAGCATGGACAGGAGAAAGCTTGGAAGATAAAGAGCTGGTGTCATTTGGTTTAGTAGATGATAAGGGAAAACTTACAAATGCCGGAGCATTGCTGGCAGATGATTCGCCTATTAGATGGTCAAGGGTTTTCTGCACAAGATGGAATGGATTGGATAAGGGTGGCGGCATTATGGATGCTCTTGATGATGCAGAATATTCAGGAAGTTTAATCAGTCTTTTGAATGAAGGAGCTGCATTTATCAAAAGAAATATGAAAACAATGTGGAAAAAGACAGCCAATTCGAGGATTGATATGCCGGAATATTGTGAACGGAGTTATTTTGAAGCATTAGTTAATGCATTGGTGCATCGGGATTATTTGGTAAATGGCAGTGAAGTCCATATAGATATGTTTGACGATCGGATGGTGATATACTCGCCCGGAGGAATGCCGGACGGAACCTTAGTACAGGAACGGGTTATAGATGCAATTCCTTCGACAAGGCGCAATCCTGTTTTGGCAGATGTGTTTCAGCGGTTAGGATATATGGAGCGTAAGGGCAGTGGACTGACGAAGATAATAAATGCATACAAGAATGCAAATAATTATGATGAAAGTAAAGCGCCGCAGTTTATCTCATCAAGAGTGGAATTTACAGTTATATTGAAAAATTTGAATTATGGGGAAAACAGAGATAATAAAAGTGAAATAAATGATGTTTCACAAGCAGCTG
>Ga0137308_102755_pt1 | contig 10676 bp, 6 predicted proteins | sample Inofrocosms_June_FD_97181 | JGI IMG/M metagenome (GOLD analysis project Ga0137308, IMG submission 97181) | Mouse cecal microbial communities from Vienna, Austria - N-Acetylneuraminic and N-Acetylglucosamine D2O microcosms_June | ecosystem: Host-associated > Mammals > Digestive system > Large...
GATACGGGGACAAATATGACGATGACGATCATGTCTGCAGCGAAGGAAGTGGCGGGCATTGACATGGAGGATATGTCGGCGGTCTGCAAAGCGATCTCTTCCGGCTCCCTGAGAGGGGCAAGGGGAAATTCGGGCGTGATCCTCTCCCAGCTTTTCAGAGGCTTTACAAAGTCCGTGGCGGATAAAAAGGAACTGAACGCTGCGGATCTGTGCGTGGCATTTGATAAGGCTGTGGAAACCGCCTATAAAGCGGTAATGAAGCCGAAGGAAGGTACGATTCTGACTGTGGCAAAAGGCGGCGCCGCAAAAGCCGGGGAACTGCTGGAAGAGGGCAGGACGGAACTGGATGATTTTATCGGAGAGGTACTGCGGCACATGGAAGAGGTGCTCGCGCAGACACCGGAACTTTTACCGGTCTTGAAACAGGCGGGCGTTGTGGATTCCGGCGGCCAGGGCCTGGTGGAAGTGATCAGGGGCGCATATGAAGCCTTCCAGGGAAAGGAGATCGACCTTTCGGCGCCTGCATTATCGGGCGATAAGGCGCCTGCGGGAAATTACGGCAGCTATCAGGCACAGGCGGAGACGGATATTAAATTCGGATATTGCACGGAATTTATCATTATGCTGAATCGGACCTTCAATATCAAGATGGAGATGGATTTTAAGGAATATCTGGAGTCCATCGGCGATTCCATTGTGGTTGTGGCGGATGATGATATCGTAAAAGTACATGTGCACACCAACGATCCCGGGTTTGCGATCCAGCGGGCGCTGAAATACGGCGCGCTTTCCAATTTAAAGATCGATAATATGCGTCTGGAACATCAGGAGAAGCTTTTTAAGATGTCCGAACAGCAGAAGGAGGGCGCAGCAAAAGAGAAAGAACCTGTCATGGAGAAGAAGGATACGGCGTTTATCGCGGTATCCATCGGAGAGGGGTTAAACGAGATCTTTAAGGGGCTCGGCGTGGATTATATTATTGAAGGCGGCCAGACGATGAATCCCAGCACGGAGGATATGCTGAATGCCATTGACAAGGTAAATGCAGACCATATCATTATCCTGCCGAATAACAAGAATATCATTCTTGCGGCAAATCAGGCGAAGTCTTTAGTGGAAGGGAAAGAGATCTTCGTGATCCCGACAAAGACCGTTCCGCAGGGGATCACAGCGGTGATCAATTATGTGCCGGATCTTTCCGTTGAGGAAAATGTGGCGGTCATGGAAGAGGAGATCGGCAAGGTGAAAACCGGACAGGTAACCTACGCGGTCCGCGATACTTCCATTGATGATAAGGAGATCAAACAGGGCGACTACATGGGAATCGGGGATAAAGGCATTTTATCCGCGGGAGAAGAGAAAAAGACCGTCGCACTGGAGATGGTTAAGGAAATGGTGGACGGGGACGTCGAACTGATCAGTATTTACTATGGTGAGGATGTGGAAAAGGAAGAGGCGGAAGCGTTCGGCAGGGAAGTGGAAGGGAATTACCCGGGATGCGATGTCGAATTACAATATGGCGGACAACCGATCTATTACTATGTAGTATCAGCAGAATAAACAAACGAAAAGGGACGGTGACAGTCCCTTTTCTTGTCATATAGGAAAGTTTGTCCTGTATGGCAAACTCTCCGGGGGATGCACCGGGCGTATAAGGAAAACGGTTGCTGCCCGTATATCTGCGGTTTAAATCCTGATCTGAGTATCCGCCGGAGGGGCAGACGGGAGTATTGTGAAAGAAGAGGGAAGTGCGTTGGAAATGCATCTGGCAGATAATATTACGGTTTTAAAGGGGATAGGAGATAAGACGGCGGCACTGTTCCGGCGTATGGGGGTGGAGACGGTGGAGGAACTTCTGCGGTTTTACCCGAGAGACTATGACAGGATCGAGGAGGTATCCCGGATCGCCGGACTGCAGGATAACAGCAGGGCGGTGGTGCGGGGCACTATCTGCAGCGGTGTTTCGGAAAGAAAGGCAGGGCGTCTTTCCGTCAGCCTTTCCCAGACGGCGGATGAGACCGGAAAGCTGCAGCTTTCTTTTTTTAATATGCCCTATATCAAGGGGATGCTGAAAAAGGGAGCCGTTTACTATTTTAGAGGAAAAGTACATAAAAGGGGAAACGGTTTTACGATGGAGCAGCCCCTATTATTATCGCCGGCGGAATACGAAAAGCAGCAGGGAAAGCTGCTGCCTGTTTATCCGCTGACAAACGGCCTGAATCAAAAGGCGGTCAGAAAAGCGGTGCTGCAGGTTCTGGAGGCTGCCGGGGAGCAGGGGGAGCTGCTGCCGGAGATCCTGCCCCTGCGGATCAGGGAGGAACAGAAGCTCTGCGGCGTTTGGGAGGCCTTATCAAAGATCCATTTCCCGAAATGTCAGGAGGAGCTGCTGCAGGCAAAAAAAAGGCTGGCATTTGAAGAGTTTCTGGTATTTCTGTTATTGATCCAGAAAATGAAAGCTTCCGCAAAAGCCGTCCCGAATGCCTTTCCGATGCTGGAGACGGCGGATACCGGCCGGTTTCTCGAGGGGCTGCCCTTTCGCCTGACGAAGGATCAGGAACAGGTCTGGCAGGATATTCTGGACGATATGACAGGGGCGTATACGATGAACCGTCTGGTGCAGGGGGACGTGGGTTCGGGAAAGACTGTTCTTGCGGCGCTGGCGCTTTTGCTTGCGGCGGCAAACGGATATCAGGGGGCGATGATGGCGCCCACGGAGGTGTTGGCAGTGCAGCATTTTCAGACGCTGCGGGGGTATGCGGAGAAATATCATCTTCCGTTTCAGCCGGTACTGCTGACAGGTTCCCTGACGGCAAAGGAAAAGCGGGCGGCTTATGAAAAGATCGAGACGGGCGCCTGCAATCTGATCATCGGCACCCATGCGCTGATTCAGGAGAAAGTGAATTATCATAAACTGGCGCTGGTGATTACGGATGAACAGCACAGGTTCGGTGTAAGGCAGCGGGAGACTTTTTCGCAGAAGGGTATGGGGAAAAGCGAAGGTGAGGGCGGCTGCATTCCCCATGTGATGGTGATGAGCGCAACGCCGATCCCGCGGACACTGGCGATGATCCTGTACGGGGATCTGCATGTCTCCGTGATAAAACAGCTTCCCGCGGGGCGTCAGGCGGTTAAAAACTGTGTGGTGGGCACTGACTGGCGGGGCCGCGCATGGCATTTTCTGGAAAAAGAGATAAAGGGCGGACGTCAGGTTTTTGTGATCTGCCCGATGATAGAAGCTTCGGAAGAGTCGGATCTGGAGAATGTGGAGGAATATACCCAAAAGCTTCGGGCAGGTCTGCCGGCGGATTTCAGGATAGAAATGCTCCACGGTAAGATGAAACCGGCGGAGAAAAACAGATTGATGGATGCCTTCGGGGCGGGGATGATAGATATACTGGTCTCCACTACGGTTATTGAGGTGGGAGTCAACATTCCGAACGCCACGGTGATGCTGATCGAGAATGCCGAGCGTTTCGGGCTTGCACAGCTCCATCAGCTCAGAGGCAGGGTGGGAAGAGGGGCACATCAGTCCTATTGTATCTTTATCAATGGCTCCGGATCGGACAGGGCGAAGGAAAGGCTGGAGGTATTAAATCATTCCAATGACGGGTTTTATATTGCGGAACAGGATCTGAAGCTCAGAGGGCCGGGGGATATGTTCGGTGTGAGGCAGAGCGGCATACTGAACTTTCGGATAGCGGATATCTATCAGGACGCGGACATGCTGATGCAGGCGGACAAAGTCTGCAGAGGAATCACTTCGGACGAGGCATGGGAGGAAAAGGAGGAGTATCTGCAGCTGTCCTCACTTCTTAAGAGAAGTGGCAGAAATAACATTGACTTTCCCGGCATCTGAACGTAAAATGTTTTTATATGTGTTTGAAAACGGCAGCCGGAGGATAAAGAAAATATTCCGGTATACCGGCTGAAAAGGAAAAAGGGGATTGGAAGAAACAGTTATGAAAAAAACAGCGATAGTAACGGATTCCAATGCGGGAATCCTGCCGGAGGAGGCGGAAGAGAAGCAGATTTTTATGCTGCCCATGCCATTTATGATAGACGGAAAGGATTATCTCGAGAATGTGAATCTGACGTCGGGAGCATTCTATCAGATGATGAAGGAGAACAAGTCCATATCCACGAGCCAGCCGGCACCGGGGGATGTGCTGGCGCTGTGGGATAAGGTGCTGGAGGAATATGAGGAACTGGTGTATATCCCGATGAGCAGCGGGCTTTCGGCTTCCTGCCAGAGCGCCTATATGCTCTCAAAGGATTATGAGGGCAGGGTGCAGGTGGTGGATAACCGCCGGATCTCCGTGACCCAGAAGAGCGCCGTTTATGATGCGCTGGCGCTGGCAGAGAAGGGGAAGAGCGCTTCGGAGATCAGGAATATACTGGAACTGGACGGCGATAATTCCAGTATCTATATTATGCTGGATACTTTGTATTATCTGAAAAAGGGCGGACGGATCACGCCGGCTGCCGCGGCGATCGGAACGGTGCTGCGGTTAAAACCCGTATTGCAGATACAGGGTTCCCTGCTGGATGCTTTCGCGAAGGCAAGGACGATCAACCATGCGAAAACGACGATGATCAACGCGGTCAGAAGCGATATGGAAAACAGGTTTGGCGGCGCAGACCCGGAAAACTGTTCCCTTTTTATTGCCCATACCGACAACGGGGAGATGGCAATGCAGTTCAAGGCGGAAGTGGAAGCGGCATTCCCGGGTTTTCGGGTGGATGAGCTGGACCCGCTTTCCCTGGTGATAAGCTGCCATATCGGACCGGGTTCGCTGGCGCTTGCCTGCTGTAAAAAATTGAGGACAGAATAAAGGAAAATGAGAAAGGCTTAGGTTATTTGATGGCGAAGAGCAGTAATTATGATGCTTCCAATATTACGGTGCTGGAGGGGCTTGAGGCGGTCAGGCGGCGTCCCGGTATGTATATCGGCAGCGTATCCACCAAAGGTTTGAACCACCTGATCTATGAGATCATGGATAACTCTGTAGATGAGCATCTGGCGGGATTTTGTGACAGGATAGAGGTGATCCTGGAGGCGGACGGTTCCGCGACGGTTTCCGATAACGGGCGGGGGATTCCCGTGGGGATGCACGAAAAGGGCGTCAGCGCGGAGCGGCTTGTCTTTACAACGCTTCATGCGGGAGGAAAATTTGATAATGATGCGTACAAGACCAGCGGCGGCCTGCATGGTGTGGGTTCCTCGGTGGTCAATGCGTTGTCCAAAAAATTGACTGTCAGGGTCAAAAGCGGTGGACATATCTACGAGGATACCTATGAGAGAGGGATTCCGACTACGGAACTTCAGGAAGGCCTGCTGCCCGTGGTAGGGAGGACAAAGGAGACCGGCACAACGATCAATTTTCTGCCGGACGGAGAAATATTTGAAAAGACAAGATTCCGTGAGGAGGAAGTAAAGAGCAGGCTTCATGAGACGGCCTATCTGAATCCGGAATTGACGATTATTTTTGAGGACCGCCGGAAACAGGAGACGGAGCATGTGGAATTTCATGAGCCGGACGGCATCGTCGGCTTTGTGAAGGATATGAACGCCAATAAGGATACGGTCCATGAGGTGATCTATTTCGAGGGGGAAGCCGAGGGAATAGAGCTGCAGGCGGCGTTTCAGTATGTCAATGAGTTCCATGAGGACATTCTGGGCTTCTGTAATAATATCTACAACGCCGAGGGCGGTACGCATATTACCGGTTTTAAGACCATGTTTACGAACGTGATCAATACATACGCCAGGGAACTGGGCATTCTGAAGGAAAAGGATGTAAACTTTACGGGAACGGATGTCAGAAACGGCATGACGGCGGTGATCTCCATCAAGCACCCCGATCCCCGGTTTGAGGGGCAGACAAAGACAAAGCTGGACAATCAGGACGCCGCGAAGGTGGTCAGCAAGATCACCGGCGAAAAGGCGGTGCTTTATTTTGACCGGAATTTGGAGACGCTAAAGAGTATCATCGGCTGTGCGGAGAAGGCGGCTAAAATCAGGAAGGCGGAAGAGCGCGCCAAGACCAATATGCTCACCAAACAGAAGTTTTCCTTTGATTCCAACGGAAAGCTGGCGAACTGTGAGAGCAAGGACCCTTCCAAGTGCGAGATCTTTATTGTGGAGGGGGATTCCGCCGGCGGCAGCGCAAAGACGGCAAGGGACAGGATGTATCAGGCGATCCTGCCGATCCGCGGCAAGATCCTGAACGTGGAGAAGGCAAGTATCGACAAGGTGCTCGCCAACGCGGAGATCAAGACGATGATTTATGCCTTCGGCTGCGGTTTTTCGGAAGGATACGGAAACGATTTCGATATCAGCAAGCTGCGCTATGATAAGATCATCATCATGGCGGATGCGGATGTGGACGGCGCCCATATTTCCACGCTGCTTTTGACGCTGTTTTACCGGTTTATGCCGGAACTGATCTATCAGGGACATGTCTATATCGCCATGCCGCCCCTTTATAAGGCGATGCCGTCCAAGGGGAAGGAACAGTATCTGTATGATGATGCGGCGCTGGAAAAGTACAGAAAGAGCCACAAGGGGCCGTTTACGCTGCAGCGTTATAAAGGACTTGGCGAGATGGATGCGCAGCAGCTCTGGGAGACGACGCTGGATCCGGAGACGAGGATGCTCAAGAAAGTGGAGATCGAGGACGGCCGTATGGCGTCCGAAGTGACACAGATGCTGATGGGGACGGAGGTGCCGCCGAGAAAGAAGTTTATCTATCAAAATGCGACGGATGCGGAGTTGGATGTGTAGAGTGGGCAGGAAGGATAAACCGCAGGCAGTTTTGGGTACTGGCAGAATTCCGGTATCCCACACATCAGATCAGTTTTCATACATTGTCGGCACTTAATTGTTTAACTTTTGACAGGAGTGAACTCGTATATGACAGAAAAACAAAAAAATGATTTTTTTTATGTTTGTTCTTTAATTGAATATATTGCGCGGCAGACACAAAATAAGCGCGGCACTGTTGTTAAATATTTGGGGCGGGAAGGGATTGATAAGCAGCTGTATGATGCGGAAGTAAACCACTGCCTTTCCTTTGAACAGGTAAGTGATGAATTAATTGAGAAGTATAAGATCCCAAAAGGCGATTTTGATACGATTACCGAATGCAAATATACGGTTCCCGGTTTTCAGGATATCGGAAAGCTGTACTGCATTATGATTGAAGACTGTGCGGAAGAGGGAAAAGAAGTCGACGAACTGCTTAACATTTTTTCTTCCTTTATTAGTGATAAAATATCTGATTTTCAGACGGATGTTTATTATCAGAATCCAAGTTATCTGGAATGCTCTTATCAGGCGGGGCATTTATTGGATTGAAAAATTGTTATGAAAAATTTGACAGGAGAGCAAAAATGGAAATGACAGAACAGTTTGAAACAGAAATCAAGCCTTTCTACTGGGTGAAGCTAAGCACAGGCGCATCTGTCTGTTTAACTGTAGGTGAAGAATACCTACAAGATATTTTTGATGCTCGTGCAGAGGATGGTTTCATAGGTAATGGTTATGATTGGGCCAGTTTGGCGCATGCGTTTTTGAACGAGAAGTGTCCGGAGTTACGAGAAAAAATCACTTTTGATCCCGAAGCAGAGATGTTCTGTGCCAATTCGGAAGACAAAGAAGCGTTGGCAAACTTTATTCTTCTTTTCAAGAAAGCATGTGAAGATAAAACCTTAATTTCAGATATATTTAGTCGGACTGAATGGGACGAATATTGATTAAGGAAGAAAAATAAAATTCCGGTTTATCGGAAGGTTTAACGGAGCAGCAACTCTGCATCGGAGAGCATGACGAAAAGCTTCGGGAACCGGAAAAAGAACCGGAGAACAGGTATCATATTACGTCATATCCAAAATTATTCAGATGCAGATGAAGGGGAATAAAAAATGGGACTTGATATATACGCGGGAACGCTGACACGATATTATACTCACAATTGGAAAACGGCTGCACAGCAGTTTGCGGAAGCGAACGGACTGGGATTTCAGATGATCCGGGCGCAGCAGCAGGAAGAACTTTCGATCGAAGAGGTGAAAGAAGCGGTAACCCGGTGGCGGGATAATATTATCGATGGACTGGAATTAGATCCCGTACCATTGTGGAACGAGGATTATGATGTTACCCCGTATTATACCGATAAACCGGATTGGGACGCAATAAACGCCTTATTACTTTATATTTCGGCAAAATATACCGATAAAGAGGTGCCAGCTACGATAGAAAAAGGTGCGGATATCTATGAACATCCTGTTGTAAAGGGATTCCTTGAGACAAAGGATTTTAAAGTGTCGCTGTTTGACGGAAACGGCTGGTGGCTCCCCATCGATCGGAATATTATGTTTCAGTATGTGCTGCCCGATTCGGAGGAAAGCCCTTTGGCGACAAATGCGCTGCTTCTTGCGGAATTAAAGAGCTATAACGCTTTTGAGTGGAATGCGGACAGGGACACGATCATTTCATGGAGCACCACCGAAGGCTATCCGGCAGACGCCTCGTACAGCAGGGAAGGCGGATATCAGGAAATGGAAATGCATGAAGTATACGAAACGGAATCCTTAGCTAAGTTTGCCTTTTCTATTTTGTGGCAGGCGGCGGAATTTTCGATGGAACACGGCACGGTCATTGTGTATGATTTTTAAATTGATAGATCAGATGTGAGGGACAGATGGTACAGGACAGGATCATAAAAACAGAATACTCCGAGGTAATGCAGAAATCCTACATAGATTACGCCATGAGCGTTATCGTGGCGCGGGCGCTGCCGGATGTGCGGGACGGACTCAAGCCCGTGCAGAGGCGGGTGCTCTATGATATGCATGAGCTGGGCATCCGTTCGGATAAACCTTACAGAAAGAGCGCCAGGATCGTGGGTGATACGATGGGTAAATATCATCCCCACGGCGACTCTTCCATTTACGACGCGCTGGTGGTGATGGCGCAGGATTTTAAGAAGGGACTGCCCCTTGTGGACGGGCACGGCAACTTCGGCAATATCGAGGGGGACGGCGCGGCAGCCATGCGTTATACCGAGGCGCGGCTGCAGAAGATCACGGAGGAAGCCTTTCTTGCGGATCTGGACAAGGATGTGGTGGATTTTATCCCCAATTTTGACGAGACGGAAAAAGAGCCTTCGGTGCTGCCCGTCAAGGTGCCCAATCTTCTGGTGAACGGTTCGGAGGGGATTGCGGTAGGAATGGCGACCAGCATCCCGCCTCATAATCTGGGCGAGGTGATCGATGCGGTCAAGGCCTATATGAATGATAACAATATTACCACAAGGGAACTGATGCGGTATGTGAAAGGACCGGATTTTCCTACCGGCGGTATTGTGATCAACAAGGATGAACTGCCGGAGATCTATGAAACCGGGGCAGGAAAGGTGAAGATCCGGGGAAAAGTGGATATTGAAAAGGGAAAAGGCGGAAGGACCAATGTGGTGATCACTGAAATTCCCTATACAATGATCGGGATGGGTATCGGTAAGTTTTTGTCCGATGTGGCTTCTCTGGCGGAGACCAAAAAGACGATGGATATCGTGGATATCACAAACCAGTCCTCCAAAGAGGGAATCCGCATTGTCATAGAACTGCGCCGGGACGCGGATGTTCAGAATTTTATCAACATGCTCTATAAAAAGACCAGGCTGGAAGATACCTTCGGGGTGAATATGCTGGCGATCAGCCACGGCAGGCCGGAAACGCTGGGCTTGAAAGCGATCATCAAAGAGTGCGTGGATTTCCAGTATGAAGTGGCAACCAGAAAATACAACAACCTGCTGGAAAAGGAACTGGAAAGGAAGGAGATTCAGGAGGGGCTGATCAAAGCCTGCAATGTGATCGATCTTGTGATAGAAATACTCCGGGGTTCCAAAGACAGGCCCATGGCAAAAGCATGTCTGGTGGAAGGAAAAACGGACGGGATTCAGTTTAAGTCCAAAGCTTCCAAAGCCATGGCGGCGCAGCTGATGTTTACGGAAAAGCAGGCGAACGCGATTTTGGAGATGCGGCTGTATAAGCTGATCGGGCTGGAGCTGCAGGCTCTGGTGAAAGAGCATGAGGAGACGATGGCGAATATCTACCGTTATGAGGATATTCTGGACAGACGGGATTCCATGTCTCAGGTGATCGTGCAGGAACTGGAGAAATTTAAAAAGGCTTACGGGAAAAAGAGAAAGACCGTGATAGAAAACGGCGAGGCGGCTGTCTTTGAGGAGAAGAAGGCGGAGGAGATGGACGTGGTATTCCTGATGGACCGTTTCGGCTACTGCAGATGCGTGGATGTGGCTGTTTATGAGAGGAACAGGGAAGCGGCGGATGCGGAAAACCGGTTTGTATTTCCCTGTAAAAATACAGGAAGAGTGTGCCTGTTTACCTCCGGCGGACAGCTTCATACATTAAAGGCGGCGGACGTACCCTTTGGAAAGTTCAGGGATAAGGGTGTACCGGTGGACAATATCAGTAATTTTAACACGGAGAAAGAGACGCTGATCTATGCGGCAAGCCAGACGGAATTGAATCTGTACCGGTTGTTTTTCGTGACAAAGCAGTCCATGGTAAAGGTGGTGGACGGCGGAGAGTTTGATGTGATGAAGCGGACGGTGGCAGCCACCAAGCTGCTTGAGGAAGATGAGGTGCTCTCC
>Ga0137308_102756_pt1 | contig 10670 bp, 9 predicted proteins | sample Inofrocosms_June_FD_97181 | JGI IMG/M metagenome (GOLD analysis project Ga0137308, IMG submission 97181) | Mouse cecal microbial communities from Vienna, Austria - N-Acetylneuraminic and N-Acetylglucosamine D2O microcosms_June | ecosystem: Host-associated > Mammals > Digestive system > Large...
ACGCCCCCATTGTTGGCGTAGACAGTAGCGATGCCGCCGGTGGGGACGATGACGATCTCAGAAAAGCCGCACTTCTGCTCCACCAGCTCCCGGACATGCTCCACGCGCTCCTGGCAGTTGCAGTGGGCGAGGACCAGCCGCTTGCGGACGTGCCCGGGGTCGGCGGCTATATGAGAGACCATCTTCCCCAGGGTCTGCCGGATGGAGAGCCCCTGCCCCAGCTTCTCGATCTCCCCCTCCGGCGTGGCACCCATGAGGAGCTTCACCCGCAGCGCCCCGGTCACCAGGGACTGCATCCTGGTCAGGCGGCCGTTCTTGCGCAGATTATCCAGGGTCTCCAGCACGAAAAGGGTCTGCATCCGCTCCAGGTACGCCTCCACCTGGTCCACCACCTCCCGGAAGGGCGTCCCGGCCCCGGCCAGCTCCCGGATAAGGAGGGCCGCCTGGGTCTGCCCGGCGGTAGCGGAGCGGGAGTTGAAGACATGGACCTGCCCCCTGCCGCCCTCCTCCCGGTAGATGGCGCAGGCCTGCATGGCGGCGTTGTAGGACCCGGAGAGCCGCCCGGAGAGGGTGACCACATAGTTGTCCCCGTCGCAGAAGTGCTGCAGATAGGCGGCAGGGGCGGGGCAGGAGGTCTTGGTCCCGCCGGGGGCGGCGCGCATCTTCTCCAGCAGCACCGCCTGCCGGAGCTCCCCGTCATCGGGCATGGTCTCCGCGCCCACATGGATGCTCAGCGGCACCATGGTAAAGTGCGGGTCCCCCCGCAGGTCCGGCGTAGGGTCCGTACAGCTGTCACAGATCAAGCGATAACTCATTTGAAAAACCACCTAAACTAATATTCTACATTAGATTATAGCGCGTAAAAGACGGGATGTCAAGGGGAGACGGAGAAATCCTCGCGTATGTCCCCAAAAACAGGAATTTAAGTAGGGACGCACAATGTGCGCTCCTACGGGTGCCCTTCCTGCGCAAACAATTACCCCCCGCCCCCGGAGTCCATAGCTTGGATAAAAATTTTGTCCTCAGCGAAAAGATTTTCTTGCAATATGCTGAAAAGGGGTCTATAATAAGCCCTGGCAGACTATAAAAAACTAGGGAGGATACACGTATGTCTATCAATAAAGAACGCGCATGGGAGACCCTGAAGGCTCTCTCCTTCGAGCGCGTGACCGGTACCGAGGACGAGAAACGGGCCGCCGAGCTCCTCAAGTCCATCTGCGAGAAGGCGGGCGTCGAGGCTTGGCTGGAGCCCTATGAGATCGTCCAGACCTCCATCGACAAGGTGGAGCTGTCCGTTCTGGGCGAGAACGGAAAGACCTACAACGTCATCGGCGTTGGCGGGAGCGGCTCTACCCCCGACGAGGGCATCGTGGCCCCCTTTGTCTACATTGAGGACGCCAGCGACGCCACCCTGGGCTATGTTAAGGGTAAGATCGCCGTCACCAACGGCATGGTCAACGCCAAGACCTGCCGCCGCCTCAAGGAGCTGGGCGCACTGGCCTTTGTGAGCGTCCACGGCGGACTGTGGGACGACGAGCGCCTGGTCAAGGAGCCCCGGCCCAAGGATATGCGCGGCAAAAAGAGCCCCGAGTTCCCCGGTGTGAGTATGCGCATCGAGGACATGGAGGCCCTGGTCCGGGACCACAAGGGCAGTGAACTCCGCCTGGTCATCAAGACCGAGCGCCAGATGGTCACCGCCCACAACGTGGTCGCCGTCATCCCCGGCGCCCGGATGCCCGAGGAGGAGGTGGTCCTCACCGCCCACTACGACAGCGTCCGCTGGTCCTCCGGCGCCTGGGACAACGCCACCGGCAGTGTGGCCATTATGGAGATGTTCCACCACTACCTGGCCAACAAGCCCGACCGCACCGTCCGCTTCGTCTGGTGCGGCAGCGAGGAGATCGGCCTGAAGGGCTCCGAGAAGTACTGCGAGGCCCACAAGGACGACCTGAAGAAGATCATCTACAACGTCAACTTCGACATGCTGGGCAACACCCTGGGCCAGCGCTACTTCGCCTGCTCCGCCTGCGAGGAGGTCCTCCACGCTTTCCAGTTCTTCGCCAAGGTCAAGGGCATCGCCTTCAACAGCAAGCTGGAGCTGGCCAGCAGTGATTCCACCAGCTTTGCCAAGGCCGGCGTGCCCTCCTCCACCATCGGCAAGGGCGCTCCCCGGGGCGGCGCGGAGATCCACAGCTACCACGACATGATCGAGCGGCTGGACCCCGACACCCTGTACCGTGATGTCAACTTCTCCCTGGAGTATGTGGACATGGTCGTCAACGCCGCCGTGAACCCCATCCCCAAGGAGCTGAGCAAGGCCGTCAAGGAGAAGATCGACCAGGCCGCCAAGCGCATGGCCGAGATCGACGGCGAGGAGAAGAAGGACGAGAAGAAGGACGAGGAGAAGAAGTAAGTCCTCTCTCCGCTGACAAGAAGCGCTCCCCCTTTGGCAAATGCCAAAGGGGGAGCTTTCTGCGAAGAGCACTGGGTCACTTCGCCCTACAGGGCCGCCTCCTTCACCCGGCGCAGGAAGGTCTGGTAGGAGATGCCCAGCTCACTTGCGGCGGCCCGGGAGGAGATGGACCCCTCCCTCCAGAGCTCCGCCAGGGGCTGGAACTCCGGCGGCAGGGGCAGGCGCTCCCGGCCAAAGCGGACCCCCCGCTCCCGGGCGGCGGCGATGCCCTCCGCCTGCCGCTGGCGGAGGTTCTCCCGCTCCGTCTGGGCCACGTAGCTGAGGAGCTGGAGCACGATGTCCGCAATGAGGGTGCCCATCAGGTCCCGGCCCTGCCGGGTGTCCAGCAGGGGCATGTCCAGCACCACGATAGCCGCCTCCCGCCCCTTGGTGATGGCCCCCCACTGCTCCAGGATCTCCGTATAGTTGCGGCCCAGGCGGTCGATGCTCTTGACCACCAGTACGTCCCCCGGCCGCAGGCGCTGGACCAGGCCCAGGTACAGCTCCCGCTGAAAGTCCTTCCCTGACTGCTTTTCAATGATGATGTTCTCCTCCGCCACGCCGAAGTCCCGCATGGCGATGAGCTGGCGCGCCTCGTTCTGCTCGTGGGTGGATACCCGCACGTAGCCGTAGGTGTTGTTCGTCATAATCCGGCCCCTTTCCACAAAATCTGGTGTCTCTCATTGTACCGTTTTGCGGGAAAGGGGGGCGGACTGGAAATTTAGGAATGTCTCTTCTTTTTCAGCAGCATCAGGGCCAGGAGGCTGACTGCGCAGTACCCGGCGGCGGCAATGGCGGACGCCTCCACGCCGAATTCTCCGCCTGTGAGCAGAAAATTCCTGGTGTTCAAGACATAGGTCATGACCGAATACGGGTCAGGCGCTTCGCCGATGCTGAGGATGCCGCCGATCATGAGGATGTTCCACAGCGCGTGGACCAGGCCGCTGTTCCAGACAGAGCCCCCTTCCAGCGCGATCAGGGAGAACATGATCCCCACCATCGTTCCGGCGGAGAGCACCAGGAGACAGCTTACGGGCGAGAAATCCATGCCAATGATATGGGCGGCCCCGAACAGGACAGAGGGCAGGAGAACTGCGGCAGTGGGCCCCCATTTTGCCTTAATCAAGTGGAGGATGACCCCTCTGAAGACGATCTCCTCTACAAATCCTGCGGCGATGCCGGTAAAAAACACGCCGGCACAGATGGCCGCGAACATCTCGCCCCCGGTCATCTCCGATCTCACAAATCCGCCCGGCAGGAGCAGGTAAATGCCCGTGACGGCCGCGGGCAAAAGGACCGCCGTCACGATCCATTTCCCGTCGATGCGCAGCCGCGTGAGCCCCACGCTCTCCACACTCTGATGCAGGACCTTTTCCACGAAGAGGCGCGTCAGGAAGAGCGCGATGGTCAAATAGAGCGCCCCCGCCGCCATATTGCAGATGCCCGCAGGGATGTTCAGCCCATCCAGCCCCATCCCGGCGGCGGAAGCGAGAACTTGCGAGACGATCAAGAGGAACACGGCTCCCGCCGAGCCCCCCAGCACCTTTTTTACACCCATCGATCCAGCCTCCTTTCTAAAGCTACCCCCTATCCTACCATCGGCCCCGGAGCCCGTCAACGCACTTTCCGAAATCTTCAGACATTCTTAAAAATTTTCCTTGCATTTTTCCCCGCTTTATGATATCCTATTTGGGCGTTAAAAGGGCGGTCCTCTGTCAAGGGGCGGACTGGATTCCTGTCTGTCCAGGAAAAATTGTTAAGAACGCCTATAAATAGGAGGAAAAATCCATGGATCTCATCAAAGAACTGACCAAATCCCAGCTCAAGGAGATGCCCGCCGTCCAGGTCGGCGACACCGTCAAGGTGCATGTAAAGGTCAAGGAGGGCGCCCGCGAGCGCATCCAGGTCTTCGAGGGCACCGTCATCGCCAAGAAGCACGGCGGCATTGAGGAGACCATTACGGTCCGCCGCATCTCCTACGGCATCGGCGTGGAGAAGGTCTTCCCCATCCACTCCCCCACCATCGACCAGATCCAGATCGTTCGCCACGGCGTCGTCCGCCGCGCGAAGCTCTACTACCTGCGTGACCGCGTCGGCAAGGCCGCCAAGGTCCGGGAGAAGCTTTGATCGAAAATCCCCCCGTGCGCCGGAGCGCACGGGGGGATTTTTTGTTGAGGCGTTTTGCTGTCGGGCTTCGCTATGCGCTACAGCAGCTGCGCCGCGATCTGATACACCGCAAACGACGCCAGCCACGCCACCCCCAGCTGCCAGACCAGCGCCAGAACGGTCCAGCTCCTGCTGGCCATCTCCCGGCGGATGGTGGCGATCGCCGCCACGCAGGGGGTGTACAGCGCACAGAAGGCCAGAAACGCCAGCGCCGCCGCCGGGGAAAAGGTGGCGCTCATCACCGCCCCCGCCGCGGCGTAGTCGGTGAGGGAGAAGCCGTAGAAGAGGCTCATGGAGCTGACCACGGCCTCCTTGGCGATCAGGCCCGTCAGCAGAGCCACCGCCGCCTGCCATACGCCGAAGCCCATGGGCGCGAATACCGGCGCGATGACGCCCCCCACTAAGGCCAGGATGCTCTCCGCCGTGTCCTCCACCATGTGGAGGCTGGGGCTGAAGCTCTGGAGGAACCAGACCACCACGCTCATGGCGGCGATGATGGTCCCCGCCCGGGTGAGGAAGTCCCGCACCCGCTCCCAGACGTGGAGCCAGATGTTGTGGAGGGTGGGCATCCGGTAGGGCGGGAGCTCCAGCAGGAAGGGGGCCGGTTCCCCCTGGAAGAGGGCCTTTTTCAAAATGAGCCCCGAGGCAATGGCCATCAGCGGGCCCAGCAGGTACAGCCCGAACACCACCAGCCCCGCGTGGTCCGGGAAAAAGGCGGAGGTCATCAGGCCGTAGATGGGGAGCCGCGCCCCGCAGGACATGAAGGGCACCAGCAGGATGGTCATGCGCCGGTCCTTGTCGTTCTCCATGGTCCGCGCACCCATGACGGCGGGCACCGTACAGCCAAAGCCCATGAGCATGGGGATGAACGCCTTGCCCGAGAGGCCGAAGTGGCGCAATGTCCGGTCCATGACAAAGGCCGCGCGGGCCATATACCCGCTGTCCTCCAGCATGGAGAGGAACAAAAAGAGCAGCGCGATCATGGGCAGGAACGTCAGCACCCCGCCTACGCCGGAGATGAGGCCGTCCACCAGCACGCCGACGAGCCACGCCGGGGCGTGGAGCGCCTCCAGCCATCCGGATACGCCGGGGCAGAGCACCTCTTCCACGAACCAGGCGATGCCGTCGGAGAGCCAGGCCCCCGGCCCGCTGAAGGTGACGAGGAACACCAGGAGCATCATGCCCAGAAACAGCGGAATGGCCCAGATCTTATGGGTTGCCACGGCGTCGATGCGCTCGGTAAGGGTCCGCTCTCCGGTGCGGCTCTGCCGCTTCACCGCCAGGCGCACCGAGCGCTCCACAAAGCGGTAGCGGCTGTCCGCCAGGAGGGTCTCCCGGTCCCCCAGGGCGCTGGAGGACTCGTACTCCGCCGCGATGGCGTCGATCTTCTCCAGGGTATCCTGGTCCAGCTCCAGGTCCCTGGAGACCTCCTCATCCCCCTCCAGGAGCTTGATGGCCGCCCAGTGGGCAGGGATGTCCTTGTCATAGGCCCGGTCGTGGATGATCTCGCCGATGCGGTGGTGGACGGCGTGGGTGAAGTCGTCGTAGAGGTCGTCGGGCTCCACGGTGAGGCCGGTGTGCATCTGCCGGTGGGCCTCCTGGACCAGCTCCGCGATATTGGTGCCGTCCCGGGCGGAGATGGGGATCACCGGGACGCCCAGGAGGGCGCTCAGACGGCCGCAGTCGATGGTATCCCCCTTCTTCTCCACCTCGTCCATGAAGTTGAGGGCCAGGACCACGGGCCGCTCCAGCTCCAGCAGCTGCATGGTGAGATAAAGGTTGCGCTCCAGGTTGGTGGCGTCGACGATGTTGATGATGGCGTCGGGCTGTTCGCCGATGATGAAGCGCCGGGCCACCAGCTCCTCCTGGGAGTAGGGGGAGAGGGAGTAGATGCCCGGCAGGTCCACCACGGTAAAGCGCACGTCCCCCAGCTTCGCCTCCCCCTCCTTCTTCTCCACCGTGACGCCGGGCCAGTTGCCCACGTACTGGTTGGAGCCGGTGAGGGTGTTGAAGAGGGTGGTCTTGCCGCAGTTGGGGTTGCCGGCCAGTGCCACCTTCCAGGGGCGGGTGTCGTGGGCTTTGGCGTCGTAGGGGCGCTGGTGATGGGCCTGCTCGTGCTGGTGGGCCCGGTGCATGGCCTGCAAGTCCTTGGGACCGGCGCAGCCCATGGCGCAGTGGGCGCAGTCGCCGTGGCAGGTGCTCCCCAGGTGGTAGGCGCTCTCGCTGACCGCCTCCCGGGCCTCCCCCGCCGTGACGGGTCCCACCTGGATCTGGGCGGCGTCCTCCTTGCGAAGGCTCAGCTCGTAGCCCCGCAATTGCAGCTCCATGGGGTCCCCGAAGGGGGCCATTTTGATGAGCTTGACCTCTGTCCCCGGGGTGAGGCCCATGTCGATGAGCCGCCGTTTCACTGCTCCCCGGTGGTTGCCCACCTGCCGGATCACACAGCTCTCGCCGATGGGGAGCTTGTCCAGGGTGTTCCTTCCTGTTTTCGTCTCCATAGAGGGACCTCTTTTCCTTATTTTCGCGGAAAGTCCGTCTGCCGCCCTGCTTCGGGCGAGAGTTAGCGGCAACTATTCAGCAGGGATATTATAGAGGATAACCCTGCGGTTGTCAAGGGGAAAGTTAGTGGAATCTACCTCAAAAAAGGGCCGTCCTCCCCGGAGGGGGCTGTCAGGATTTACCGCTTGCCATAAGTGCGAAAAATCCGCTATAATGGCACTGTAACGGGAGAAAGAGAGAAAAATCGGGAAGAAACTGGAAAGGAATGTCTATGAAAGCACAGAAAATACTCTCCGCGCTTCTGCCGGGGGCGGGGCTTGCGCTGGTCCTGTGCCTCACCGCCGCCGGGGCCAATGAGAACGGCGTGACGGTGATGGTGGATGGCGCGCCCCTCGCCGTCGAGGCGTACATCAATGAGAATGGCTCTACCATGGTCCCTCTGCGGGCGCTGGCGGAGGCGCTGGGCTGTACGGTCGCCTGGGACGAGGGGAGCCGCACGGTCACGGTGACCTCCAAAGAGGAGGAGGCGGCGGAGGAGACGCCCGCGCCGCCGGTGGTGATGCTGGACCCCGGCCACGGCGGGGAGAGCACCGGGGCCTCCTACAGCGGGGTGGCGGAGAAGGATTTGAACCTGGCCATCGCCCAAAAGGCCGCCGCGTTTCTCGCGGAGGCGGGGGTGGATGTACGCATGACCCGGACGGACGACCGGGACGTGGGGCTCTATGAGCGCACGGACCTTGCGGCCCAGGCGGAGGCGGCGCTGTTTGTCAGTGTCCACTGCAACGCGAGCCTCACCCATTCGGATGCCATGGGCGTGTACACCGCGGCCTATGAGGAGGGCGGGGAGAGCTGGCGGATGGCGGAGGCTCTGCGCACCTCCGTCACAGCCGCCGCCGGGGCTGGGGACATGGGTACGGAGGCGCGGCCCGATCTGGCGGTGCTCCGGACGGCCTCCATGCCTGCGGTCCTGGTGGAGTGCGGGTATATGTCCACGCCGGAGGAGCTGTCTCTGCTGGCGTGGCCGGAGTACCAGACCCGGCTGGCGCGGGGGATCGCAGATGGAATCCTGGCCTGTCTGGAGGGGGTGGGGCAGTGAGCGGAGGCATTTTCGGTTGAATTTTCCTGGAAATTCCCGGAGACGGGAAAAAACATATTGTAATTTCCGCCGTTTTGTTATATACTGGTGGGCAGTACTGTTACAGGAGGTTCAACCATGAAAAAAACGTGGCGTTTGGTTTTGGAGATCGTTGGGATGTCCCTGGCGGTGGCCGGACTGATCTGCGTGCTGATCGGCTACTGGGACCGTCTGGAGGAGGGCTTTGTCTCGCTGAAGGAGGCGTGCCGGGGGCGCAGGTGCTCGGAGTTTGACGACTACGACGACGATTTCCTCTGTCAGTAAGCGACCGGCCCAGCCGTGCTGAGGGCAAAGTGAGAGACACGGGAGCATTTCTCCCGTGTCTCTCGATGTTTTATGGGGTCCATCCCTCCGGCAGAGCGCCATAGGCGGCCATGGGGCCGTCCTGGAGGATGGTCAGGCTCTTGGTCTGGTAGAGCAGGACGCTGTCCGTTTTTGCGGTGCAGGTCTCCAGGACCCTGCCAAACAGGTCCCGAACCTCGCCGACGGCCTCCCCAGCCCGGAGCAGGTCCCCGGCCCGGTGGAAGGGGTACCAGCACCCGGCGAAGCGGGCCGCCGCGTAGACCACGTCTCCCAGGAGGACCGGACGGCAGGTCCGGCGCTCCCCGTCCAGGAGGCCCAGGAAGCGCAGGATATTGCGCACATCCCGCTTGTCTGCGTCCACCTCCTCCCGTGTCCAGAGGCCCAGTCCGCCCCGCTCCAGGAGGATGCCCGGCAGGCCCAGGGCACCGGCGCGGTTGAAGGCCCCGCCGGAGCCGCTTCCGGAGCGGACCATCCAGGGCACGTCCGCCTGCCCGGCCATGGCGCGGGATCGCTTTGCCACGGAGGGGTCCGCCGCCCCCTGGCAGTAGACGTAGGGGGTCAGCTCTTCGTATCCGTCGCCGCTGTGGAGGTCGATATAGGCGTCGGCGTGGCGGAAGAATACCTCCTCCACGGTGCAGGCGATGCGCTGGGAGAGGGTGCCATCCGGTGTACCGGGGAAGACCCGGTTGAGGTTCTTCCCGTCCTCGAAGACCAAGCTCATGGTCCGGTGGGCGAAGCCGGTGGGGTTCATCAGGTGGATGATGGCGAGACTGCCGGAGAGGTCCTCCGGACGCAGTTCCTCCGTGAGCTCCAGGGCGGCCTGGATGCCCACGTACTCGGCGGAGTGGACACCGGCGGAGAGGAGCACTCTGGGACCGGGCCGCATCCCGTCCAGGAGGGTCACAGGCAGGGCTGTGCCCCCTCCCCGGATGGGGAGGAGGCATTGCTGTTTGGTTCCTGGGGAGGGGGTCCAGGAAAAAATTTCTTTCATTCTGTGTTCCTTATTTTTACATGGGGAGGAAAGCCTCCGACAGGAGCTTGCGGTGGGGAGCGGTCTCCTCCAGGGCGCAGAGGATGTGATCGGGGATGGTGGTGCTGTAGCTGATCTGGAGGAGGCGGAGCCCCTCCTGGCCGGCGGTGTCCCGGGTCAAGAGGTCCGGGTCGAGGAAATCCATGTGCTGGAGGGTGGTGCGAAGGTCTGTGTCCAGGGCGACCCACAGTTCCAGGCCGTCGATGGAATAGGTCTCCCGGTGGTAGCTCAAAAGGACGTGGGGCAGGAGCATCTGCTCTGTCAGAGCGCCGTAGAAGTCCCGGAGGACGGGGTTATGGCGGGCGAGGAGCCAATCGGTCTGGCCGGAGAGGAGGGCGCGGCACTCGGCCTCTGTGACCATAGCGCAGTCGTAGGCGCTCTCCAGCTGGCGTTCCAGGAAGAGGTAGGTAGGGTCGTTATTGTAGTAGGAGAGGGAAAACTGGGGGATAGAGGACAGCTCCTGATCCTGTCCGGAGGCCAAGAGGCCCCGGTAGCTGGCAAAGCGGAGCGTGTGGATGCGGCCGGCGTCTCCGCCTTCCGCCACGGTGCTGTTCAAGCGGCTTCGCAGAGCGCGGTAGTCAGAGGCTGTCAGCTGGTACTTCATTTGGTTTTGGTAGGGGCGCGATGTTGTCATGGGGAAACCTCCTTTTGCCACTATCAAAGTAACCAATGAAAAAGAACTGGGTATGACTGGTTTTTGAACAATGTGTTAATAGAAATGAAAAAAGTGTAAAGGGAGATTTTTACTTCCGAATATCTGCCATCTCCGACGAAGGCCCGGGGCTCCTCGCCCCGGACCCCGGTGACTTTTTGTACGGACAAAAAGTCACCAAAAAGCCGCCAAGGGGGCTTTGCCCCCTCTGGACTCCCCCACTCCTCTTGGGCCGGAGGGGCCCGGAAGTGCGCAGTACGACAAGATGGTGCCCTTCCTCCGAACTTCTGCGCGCTCCCCTGGCAAGATTGGCAGAATGTTATTCTCCGCCTGCCGGCCCTCCATGTAGTACTCCCTGCCGTACTGCGCAGCGGATGCGCCATGCGTACACGATAAGAAGTGCAGTCTCGCCCGCACCGTGCCGGTGGCCCGG
>Ga0137308_102757_pt1 | contig 10667 bp, 11 predicted proteins | sample Inofrocosms_June_FD_97181 | JGI IMG/M metagenome (GOLD analysis project Ga0137308, IMG submission 97181) | Mouse cecal microbial communities from Vienna, Austria - N-Acetylneuraminic and N-Acetylglucosamine D2O microcosms_June | ecosystem: Host-associated > Mammals > Digestive system > Large...
GATATACGGGGCGGGCGGTCTTGCCCCTTGCTGGAACGCTGGAAGCAGAGATTTTCCGGGATAAGGATTTGAAACGCTGTACGGTCTGCGGCGGCGTGTTCGTCCCCAAATCCAACCGGGCAAAATACTGCCCCAACTGTGCCGCCAGAGTTCACAGGCGGCAGAAAACAGAAAGTGAACGGAAAAGGAGGTCTTCTGTGGACAGTTAGGGCTTCTAACTGTCCACAAAATACAATATGACAAACACGATTTACATTCATCAGCAGGAAAAGGCGTTCAGCTTCACCAGGCTACCGAATTTCCTCTTTGAAGCACCTGCATTTCAGCCCTTATCCAACGAGGCAAAGCTGCTGTATGCTTTTATCCTGCGGCGGGCGGAGTTATCCCGGAAAAACGGGTGGGCGGACGAGTACGGGCGCATTTACCTGTACTATCCCATCTGTGAGGTGGTGGACTTGCTCCATTGTGGGCGGCAGAAAGCTGTCAACACCCTGCGGGAGTTACAGTATGCGGAACTGATTGACATTAAGAAACAGGGCTGTGGAAAACCCAACTGCATTTACCCAAAATCCTATGAAGCGGTTTCAAACACAGACTTCAAGAAATCCGGTTCTGGTACGCCGGAGGGCTGAAAACCATACCCGGCAAGTACGATAATCAATCCTCTTGAAGTACGGAAACCGGACGGTATATAGAAATACAAAGATTAAAATGATTGATTTATATCTATTCCATTCCAATCCTATCCGAGATATTTTCAGCGGGATTTTCCTGTGGAAAACCCCGGATGGGAAAGGAATGGGGAAAGGAGCAGAATGGCACAACACGCAATCTTGCGTTTTGAGAAACACAAGGGCAACCCGGCAAGACCGCTGGAAGCCCATCACGAACGACAGAAAGAACAGTACGCCAGCAACCCCGACATTGACACAGCCAAAAGCAAGTACAACTTCCATATCGTCAAGCCGGAGGGCAGGTATTATCACTTTATTCAAAGCCGCATTGAACAGGCGGGGTGCAGGACAAGGAAAGATGGTGATTCAGGTTATCTAGGCGCTCCCATGCGGGAGGAAATCAAAGATGATGAGGTGTTATCCAAGATAGAATTCCGAATCAATAAACGTCCATCCAGCCTTAAAACTGCTGATGATTTCCAAGGCATTAACTGGGATAAAAAGATGGAGCATGATAAGCCAGCTATTCGTTGTAAAGTAGAACGCGCATTTCTCATAGTCAAAAAACAGATGGGATATGCAAAAGTTGTATATCGTGGAATCGAAAAGAATATGAATCGTTTCCACATGATGTTTGCCAGTGCCAACCTTATAATGTGTAGCAGGGCTGGTCGGACCCAGGATTTTCTGGGGTGCATGGTATAAGTGCGCCCAATTTCAAAGAAAGCAACCCTCAAATAAAGGGTTATAACCTGAAAATATCTAATGATATTTCCGTTGGCTTTCTAAAAAACTTGGCAAAACGGGATAATGCTGAAAATAAAACTAATTAATCAGCGGTTCCCTATATCTAAATATTAACAGGTTCCGTTGGAGGGAGGAGGGCATCATGAAAAAGAAAGCTGTTGTAAGTATGGGATGCATTGTTATACTATTTGTGCTGGGTATGATCTGGTTTTGGATGAGAGAGGTAAAGCCGCTGAAAGACATTGACATCGCAGAACTTGATAAAGTGGCGATAGCGGTTCCAGATGAATGGTTAGAAACAGAACAACAAGAAGATATGAAAGCAGTAGTTGATGCGCTGCAAGCGATACATATAAGAAGTGCTTTTCCGACTGGCCGTGATGGTTTTAGCGTTATCATAACTCTTTATTATCAAGATGGTTCTACAGATAAGGTGTCGTTTAGCGGAGGCGCTATTATAATAAACGATAAATATTACAGGAGTGAACAGAATTATAGTGATGATTTTTTAAAAGTATATAGAGAAATAGCGAAAGATCCCAAGACAATTCGATATGAATCTTAAAAAACTTTAGAATGTAAGTTAAGGTAATTGAAAATTTGTCAACTGATGTTGGTTTAGATTTTATGTCAGTGAGAGATGCTCTCTTCTAGGTAGACAAGTAAAATGATAAAACTTGTTACTTAGAAGGGAGCATATTTATATTTGCAAAAGAAAATGGAGGAAAGTAGCAGAGAGTGCAGAGGATAAATTAATGGTTTATTAATTTTTATTGTGCAAAATGCATAATTACGTTGACAAAAAACATATTAAGTGAGACAATTATAACATAATAAAAAGTTAGGGGACGGAAATATGAGATATACGAAAGAAGTAAAGAGCAACGATGGAAAAAGCAAAGGCTTAAAAAGCCTGGCTGTAATGGTAGTTTTAGTTGTGTTTCTGCTGATTGCGGTGACAGCCGTTTGTCTTGGGGGATTAGGGATTTTGTTCCTGAGCCAGTCTATGAGAGAATCGGCTGAGGAATATGAGACGACTAAGAATCAGGATTATCGGACAGAAATCAAGTCGCAGATACAGTCGGCCATTTCTCTGGTTCAGGGTTTTTATGACAAAGCGGCAGAAGGAAGCATAACAGAAGAAGAAGCACAAAAACAGGCAATGGAAGCAGTCAGGACGCTGCGTTACAGGGATGATGATTCTGGCTATATCTGGATTGATGGGGAGGATGGTACCTTGGTGATGCATCCGATTCTTTCAGAGCAGGAAGGGACAAACCGTATTGACATGACGGACCCGAACGGTGTAAAGATTACGCAGGGGATTATTGATGCAGCAGAGAGCGGCGATGGTTTTCATGAATTTTCATTTACGAAAGCAGACGGGGTCACAGTTGCGCCTAAGATAGCATATGGACAGAAGTTTGAGGCTTGGGGGTGGATTGTTGCGACCGGCAATTATGTGGATGATATGAATGAAGAGATAGAAATTGCCAGAGCGCGGATTAGTAATGAATTCAGGCAAATGATAATACTGTTTTGTGTAGCTGTAGTGCTGATTCTGGTGACGGCATTTGTGGTATCATTGATTTTCGGAAGAAGGCTGACAAATGGAATTATCAGGATTGAAGGGCATCTTCTTAAAACTGCCGAAGGGGATTTGTCTTATGAGCTGGATCCTCGGCTGCTGAAGCGTGCAGATGAGATTGGTAACATTGCTCGTTCTTTGGATGGTGTTAAGAATTCTTTGGCGTCGATGATAGGAAGCATAAGCGAGGCGGGCGGCCATTTACAGAGCAGCAGCCAGAAATTTAACGACAAATTTCAGGATATTACCGAGAGCATACAGAATGTAAATACGGCCATTGAAGAGCTTGCGCTGGGCGCAACGAGCCAGGCGTCTGAGACAGAGACAGTAAATAATAAAATGGCTGAACTTGGGGACGTCATAGAGGTGGAAAAGCAAGGCGTTAAGAATTTGGAAGAGTCTGTGTATACCATGATGGAGTGTTCGGCCGGAGCGTCTGAGAGTATTGACTTGCTGTATAAGATAACGGAGACGACAATTAACACCATTGGAACCGTGTATGAACAGACGAATAAGAACAACGAGTCGGCTGAGAACATCAACAAAGCCGTTGAGATTATCAAAGGACTGGCGGAACAGACAAATTTGCTGTCATTGAATGCGAGCATCGAGGCGGCGCGTGCCGGCGAAGCGGGAAAAGGATTTGCCGTGGTAGCTGAGGAGATACGCAATCTGGCAGAAGAGTCCGCGGGCAGCGCCCAGGAAATCGAGGGTATAGTCAAAGAGCTTATGGGCAATGTAGCGGTTTCTGTTGACAACATGCAGGTAGTATCTAAAAATGTACAGGAACAGCAGTCGCGCCTGGAAGAGACGCGAGAGGCGTTCGACAGTCTGTACAAAGAAATTAAGCTTGTGGAGGGTGTGACGAAAGAGATTGGCGGCCAGACAGGCATCTTAGATTCTCTGAGGAGGCTGGTGGCCGATTCGGTCAATAACCTGGCGAGTATTGTACAGGAAAACGCGGCGTCTACGGAAGAGACCAGCGCGAGTATGCAGCTGGTAGCAGAGGGAATTGAAGAGTGCAGCCAGGATACGCAATCCCTGGTAGAATTGAGCGAGCGGCAGAGTGAAGAGACGATGAAGTTTAAGTTATAGGCGGTGGGTGAGAATTACATTATCGCAGGAAATAATATCTTTAAGAGTTCAAATGGAAATGTAATATGAGTATTCTGCTCAGAAAATGGATGAGTGTCAATTACTTTCACTATATGATACGACAGTGACAGCGAAGTATGGGGATAAACTGGTCACACTGTCTACTTGTGAATATTCCCAGAAGAATGGGCGGTTTGTGGTCGTGGCAAAAAAGAAGCAGCAGTAAAAGATATTTGTCATACTCCAAAGATGGCAGGGGCATATCATTCCGTTGTTTGCAGTACAGAGTGTATGCCAATGCCATCTTAAAAATTTAGGAAAGGGGGCATACGATGGCGAAAGAAATCCGAACACGTCAAGTCTGTAAGGATATAAAAGCGTTGGATAAGGCCAAAGCCGCCACAGGGCATATGAAACATGCTTATGTCCGTATAAGGGAACGTGCAGGGAATGCACAGATGCAAGGCCAGGAAAGTGAAACACCAGCCGATTATGCAGAAAGTAAAATGGAACATGGGGCTGACAGGGTAATCCATGAGGCTGTCCGTCCAATCAGGCAGCAAGGCAGGAAAAGGGTAAAGCAAGAAAAAGAAATACGCCAAACAGCAGAAACAATAAAACAGGGAAGACAGGAAAATGGAGAGGGTCATACTTCTGGAAAGGAGCCGTGTCCCTCTTTTTCTTCGGCACAGGAGGGGAAATTTTACCAGACCAAAAGCCAGGAAGCAAAAAATAAAAATGCACAGGCAGGGAAGCAGCCTTTGCAACGGAGACACCACAGAGGCAAGCCATACAGCAGGCAGGGCAGCGGAAAGCACAGGAACAAACCATATGGCGGGAGAGCCAGTCAAAAGCTGTGCAGCGTACAAGTCAGCAGAGAGTTTCAGAAATTGGCAGAACCCAAGTGCGGGAACTGCCCAAGCAGACCATTAAGACGCTGGAACACGGGGAAAAGACCATCAAAACAAATCATTATTCTGGGCGGGCAATAAAGCCCGTCAGGAAAGGAGCTGTCAAAGGCACAGGAAAATCCATCAAGACGGCAGAGCAGACTGCGAAAACCACTGTTAAGACGAGCCAGAAGGCGGCAAAGACGGCACAAAAGACCGCAAGGACTTCTGCAAAGATGGCAGAAAAAGCAGCGCGGGCAGCAAAGCAGGCAGCGCGGGCAGCAGGGGAAACAGTAAAAGCCGCAGCAAAAGCGGCGGCTGCTTCAGCAAAAGCTTTTATTGCCGCCCTTGCCGCTGGCGGGTGGGCGGCAGCGCTTATTTTGATTGTCATTCTTTTATTTGGCGCAGTATTCCATATGACAGGGGGCGACAATTTAAGCACGGTAAATCCAGTCAGTGCAGAAGTAGAGGCGTATCGGCCAGTTATACAAAAATATGCAGACCAGTATGGGATTGGCGAATATGTAGAGCTGCTTATGGCAGTGATGATGCAGGAAAGCGGCGGAAGGGGCAATGACCCCATGCAGAGTTCACAGTGTCCTTATAATAAAAAATACCCAAGGAAACCCAATGGAATCAAAGAACCAGAATATTCCATTGCATGTGGGGTGCAGGCATTGAAAGCAGAGCTGACAGAAGCGGAAACAGAAAGCCCTATTGACATGGAGCGTATCAAGCTGGCATTACAAGGGTACAACTATGGCAACGGATATATTCAGTGGGCAAAAACAATTGTGGGGGCTATACTGCGGCAGGAGCCGTTGAATTTTCTGAAATGATGGCAAAGAAAATGGGATGGAAAAATTACGGGGATAAACAGTATGTCCCCCATGTCCTTCAGTATTATGCTTTTGGCAGAATCCCAGCCGGAACCGGAAACCGGGCAATCGTGCAGGTGGCGCTTACCCAGGAAGGGAACAGCGGAGATACCTATTGGAGCTGGTACGGGTTTGGAAGCCGTGTGGAGTGGTGCGCCTGTTTCGTGTCGTGGTGTGGGGAACAATGCGGCTATTTAGAGAGTGGCGTAATTCCAAAATTTTCCCTTTGTTCCGATGGTGCGAAATGGTTCCAATCCAAGGGAAAGTTTCAAGATGGCAGCTATGTTCCAGCGGCAGGCGACATCATCTTTTTTGACTGGAAAAACGATGGAACAATCGACCATGTGGGATTGTGGAGAATGTGGCAGATGGCGTGGTGCATACCGTGGAAGGGAACAGCAAGGATAAAGTGGCAAGGCGCAGTTATCCTTTGGGAGATAGTAGAATCTATGGATATGGTATAACGAAATTTGAAAATAAGTAGCATGGAATGGGATGAATAATCAATACAAAGGTATTCAGTGAGACGCAAATTTAATAAAGGAATGTTAAATCAATGGATACCTGAGGATTGATATAAAAATATGTATTTATTATTGTACATAGGTACTATTCTATATTGAATTGTTGGACATAGAGTGATAAAATTTTTTGAAAACGGTATGTACCAGACCATATATTGTGAATGTTTTCAGGGAAATAATATTGTTATATGATGTCATTTTTTGATGCATAAAGACAATAAAATATATTTCTTATATTTTTAGATTGGAGGGGAGTTATGATGCAATATGATGAGCAATTTTTCAATAAGCTTTATACAGATTCCTTTGTTCTCCTTAAAAAATATGTTTTCAGTAAAATTGACAGCAATGAAGCAGAAGATATTTTGCAGGAAACATATTATCAGGCATATAGGAATGTAAATATTTTAAAAGAGCATCCGAATCCTACGGGATGGCTTATGCTTACATGTAAAAATATATTGAATAAACATATTGCAAAAAATAAGAAAGAGCTGGATAAAACATATATTGGGGCTACGGAGGATTTGATAAATAATTTGCCAGCAGTGGATGATTATGATTGGGTATATATGGAAGAGTTGAAAAAAATCCTAACAGATGATACATATTACCTTCTTGTAAAAAAATATGTGGAAGGATATTCCGTGGAAGAACTGGCAAAGCAGCTTAATATTACAGACGGAGCCTGCAAAATGAGATTAAAGCGGGCAAAAAAGGAAGCTAGAAAAAAAATAAAAATTTTAATTTTGGCGTTACTTTTTTCCATTTTTCAGGATTATATATAATAGGAGGCTCCCAAAATGGCAGAAAAAAATAGAAATGATGTGGAAAAATTAAAATACCACCTTAGTATATTACTTGATGCTGAGGTCAGCCGCACAGCAGAAGAAATAGATATCCGCAAAATAGAAAGAATCCTGGAAATGATAGAAATGTGTGGGAATCATGCGAAAGAAAATGATATTGATAAATTTACAGAAAATTTTAATCGTAAATATCATACATCAATAAAGGCAGTGAAAAAGTCCCCCAAAAATAGAATTATGTCACGAATCTTAAGGATAGCGTCATGTTTTATATTATTTGTATTCCTTTTTTGTGGGATGGAATTGGTAGCTGTAAAAGCATTTGATTTTTCAATCATACAATTCATTAAGGTATCTGCCAACCGATTGGTATTTCAGGTAGATGACCATAAAACCTCTGGAAAAACAGATGCAGTATCTTTTGAGGGTAATCTGGATTATGAAAGCTTGTCAGGGATGCTTAACATTAGATTTCTCGTGCCTGAACAGGGGATTTCTGAAACCTTGGAATTGGAAGACGTGGAATATAGTGAATTTTCAGATAGTATTTCTGCTACCTATCAGGATAGTGAGTCATATGTTATATGGGAAATTATCCTGCCGTCTGGTCAGGGTACCATAGACCTTAACACACAGGATCTTCAGACAGTAGATGAGGATCTGACTGTAGGGGATAAGAGAGTTTCTGTTTACAATGTAAAGGCAGATGACAAGGAAGTATATACGATAACATTTGTATATAAAGACATACTTTATGTATTAGAGTCTGATCTTTCATTGGAAAAAATTGTAACAATCATAAAGGAGGCAAAGGAAGTAAATGAAAATTAAAAAATAATTTCTATGTTTGCAACAGTAGTAATTATTTCTGGAATTAGTGGCAGTGTTGTGATGGCAGCGCCTAAAACGGAGGCGAACCTGGAAACTGTTGTAAAAACTTGTAAAGTGGTGTTTAGATAGGTGTAACAGTAAAATTTGATTGTAAATCTTTCATTGAAAAATTGGAGGTTAATATGAAAAAAATCAGACAATATTTAACGGTATTCATTTTGGCTGTTGTTTTCATCCAAACTGCAGCATATTCAAAGGATGTGTACGCCAGATGGGAAACACCTGAAGGGGCAGCGCTTGAACCCACTGTTTTTGGTAAGGTTACTACCCAGACAGATAAGGTGCGGGTATATGTCTATGACAATACTACATTGAAGATTACGAGCGGTACAGAGACTATATTTCAGAAAACATATAAACGCGAAGGGAAGAAGACGGTTAAGCTGCCGTTGCAAAAAGCGCATATCAAGTTAAATTTTACTCTGACTACAAAAAATGGAATTGTTGGGCCTGCTGTTGTAAAAACAGTGAAGGATGATGGCGTGATATCCAAAAAGAAAGTAAGCTCTTCCATGAAAAAGCCGATTGTTACTGGAAAAATTACGGATAAATCTACATCAGTAAAAGTGTATGCGAAAAAAGGAGATACGCTCTATATTCAGAATGGTGCAAAAGTATTAAAGAAGGTCAAGTATCGAAAAAACGGATATCAGAAATTTTCCATCAAAAAGCAGAAAGCAGAAACGAAGCTTACGTTTTATACTGCAAATAAAAGAGAAAGAAGCCCCTATGTGACAAAAGAGGTAAAAGATGTTACGCCTCCCAAGAAACCAAAGGTATCTTTTCCTTTTGATGGTAATTACAGTTGGATTGATGTGGAAGGAGAAATAGGCTGTGATGTCTATGTGAGGCAAAACGGCAAGAAGATTGGAAAATGGAAATATATGGGTACATTGGATGGAATGAATCTTGGATTCCATGTAGATGATTTGCCGAATATCGCATCAATTGATGTGGGAGATACGTTTTCTCTCCGTCTTGTGGATGATGCGGGGAATAAAAGTGAAATAGCAACTACAAAAGCAGCAAAAGAAGATTGGCAGCCTGTTTTTGCAGAATAATATCACTATGGTGTTATGTCAAGCAACTGACATAATTTGAAAATAACTAAATTCATATGCAGTTGTTGATATTTTTTGGAGGCTGTGGCGGTGTGAAATTTACATAAAAATGCCGTCCAGTTACCGCACCATATAAATATCTGATTGTGTGTTTAAAGCATTTTTTGGGAAAAGAAAGTATTTGTTGAATTACCTCTAAAAGAGTAAAATTTTCTGATAATATTGATAAAAGGTTACAGTTGTTAAAAATCCCAATACTATTTAGGGTTATATCATTGTATAGAAGAGGTGATTTCGTTTCATTAAAAATGGAGGGAGATCAAAGATTATAATGATGGAAAAAATAAAAAAGAAATATATTTTGGCTTTCTGCTACTTAATGTCTTTATTGCCAACTTTTTTGCCTTGGTGCTATTTTGATGAAGAAATTGATGGAATAAAATTTGGGACAGATATTGTCAATCATGTGATGATGATTGTTCTGGCAGCAGTTACATTTTTTTGTATTATATTTTATACAAATCAAAAAGGTAAAATGATAACAAGCGTACTTTTAGTCATACATCCTGTTATGTATCTTGTGTGTGGTCTGTCTTGGTATGTTCCGTTACTGACAGATTTCAATTTATTTTTGTCATTAGAAGTGGTACATTATGGATTTTATTTATCATTGTTATGTAGCAGTTTGATGTGTTGGCTTTTTATGCAAAAGGGAAGAAAGGACGATAATGATGAAAAAAATAAGTAAATTATTAGGAATATTTGGAATAATGCTGGTTTTAGGCATAGTACTTGTCAATAACACAGCATATGCACATTCAAATAAGGATGACACAATGGATGAAGTAAAACACATGTTAGACAACTATCCTCAGCAATATCATCCAGAAATTAAATTTGGAACTGAAAGATATAATGAATATTTGGTTGAACAATTAGCGGAAGGAACAGATAGTAATTTAAAAACAGATCCTAATGCTGAACTGATGTTAGACTACGCAAGTATTTATCTATATGAAATGGAAGAGGAACAGCCAGTAGGATACAGGATGTTTAATGGCGATAATTATGAAACATTAGGAAATAGAACAATAGGGGAGCTTGTTGAAGAAATTGCGGAAGATGAAAAAATAGGGGGCTGTCGCACTAAGTAATTAGAGCGCAGCTCCTTTTATATGCAAAAAATAACTGCCAGACCTCGAAAGTATCCGGCAGTTGGTGTAAAATTAATGTATGACCAAACACATTAACTTACAGAAAAATTATAGCCTAAATCAAAGCGGATATCAATTAAAACTTCCGCTAAATATTGAAACAATTATTCCGGAAGATGATTCTGTGCGGTTACTCAGTCAGTTTGTGGAGGCGATGGATTTGACTGGCTTATATTCTACTTACGAAAGAATAAATTCAGTATCCCCAAGAACACTTATACTTTTGTCTGGAAGAAGGCCGTAACCAAAAATCAGACAAAGCTACTGATAAAACTTGCTGATTTTGTGGCGGAGTG
>Ga0137308_102759_pt1 | contig 10658 bp, 10 predicted proteins | sample Inofrocosms_June_FD_97181 | JGI IMG/M metagenome (GOLD analysis project Ga0137308, IMG submission 97181) | Mouse cecal microbial communities from Vienna, Austria - N-Acetylneuraminic and N-Acetylglucosamine D2O microcosms_June | ecosystem: Host-associated > Mammals > Digestive system > Large...
GATGAAGTTATCACAGGCTTTGGCCGGACTGGCAAAAATTTTGCTGTTGACCACTTTGGGGTGGTACCAGATTTAATCAGCGTAGCCAAAGGGCTTGGCGGCGGATATGTACCGATTGGTGCAGTGATTGCTCATAAAAAGGTAACAGACGCTTTTGAAGCCGGCAGCAAAAATCTGATGCACAGTTTTACATTTGCCGGAAATCCTATGGTATGCGCAGGAGCAAGCGCAGTGCTTGCCTATACAGTGGAACATAATCTGGTTCAGCGTGCAGCTGTAGAAGGAGAGATTTTTCTTCAGAAGTTAAAAAAGGCTTTGGCAGAACTGGATATTGTAGGCGATATTCGCGGAATTGGGATGTTACTTGGCATAGAGCTTGTAAGAGACCAAAAGACCAAAGAGCCTTTTGCCCCTGCGCTCAATGTATCGGGGTTTGTAGGAAACTATTGTTTTGAACATGGACTTTTGATAGCTTCTGGTGTAATTGGGACTGCGGATGGGATTTCAGGAGAGGCTTTACAGATTTCTCCGACTTTGATTCTTACAGAAGAAGAGATGGATTTTGCCGCAAAGATTTTAAAAGAAGCCCTAACAGAAGCTACGAGGCGATTTCGATAGATAAAAAAGGAGAGCCAACTATGAAAAGATTTCATTTAGACTTAGTCCTGTCTTCGCTTGTTCTTATTGCAATGGCTACAGTTATTTTAATCCAGATTGTCTTTCGCTTGATGGGGCATCCGCTCTCCTGGACGGAAGAAGTTGCCAGATGGCTGTTAGTCTGGGCAACCTTTGCCGGTGCCAGTTATGCTTTTAAAAACGGCGGACTGATTACCGTTGACTATTTTGTAAAAAAGCTTCTAAAAGAACAAGGTCAAAAGATAAGTGGAATCTGTGCGATGATATTTACGATTGCATATTTTGGCCTGATGGGAATCTCTGCCTGCGCTTATATGAAAATGACGTTAGAGAAATCTCAGACTTATCCCATTACAAAGGTTCCTTATGCCATCACACTTATCTCCCTTATCTATTGTGGCATTTCCTGTTGTATCTTTGCAGTAAAAGAAATTCAAAAACTGCTAAAAGGAGGTGAAAAAGATTGTCATCATTAACCATTACACTTATCTTATTCTCTCTTCTGCTTCTTCTGTTGTTTTTTAATGTGCCTTTAGTAGTATCCATTGGACTTCCTACGGTGCTTGTTATGCTGATGGATGGGATGAAGATTGCTACATTGGCACAGAGAACGTATGCTTCAGTGGATTCTTTTACGCTGATGGCAATTCCGTTCTTTATGCTGGCTGGCAAGCTAATGGAAATCGGTGGTATGTCCAAGCGGATTGTGCGACTGGCAGACTGCTTAGTTGGCTGGTTATCTGGTGGCCTGGCTCATGTTATTGTTGTTGCTTCTGCTTTTTTTGGCGCACTTTCCGGTTCGGCAGCAGCAACCACAGCAGCAATTGGCTCCACGCTGATACCAGAGATGAAAAAACGTGGGTATCCAGCAGATTTTGTAGCTGGTATTCAGGCAGTAGCCGGTGCTTTGGGAGTGATTATTCCTCCAAGCATTACGATGATTATGTATGGCGTATGTTCTTCTACTTCGATTGGAAAGCTTTTTATAGCTGGAATTGTACCTGGGATTGTACTGGCTCTGTTTCTGATGATAACGATTGGATTTCAGGCCAAAAAGCGTGGGATTGTACAGATGTCCACATTTACTTTTCAAGAGTTTATCAGCAGTCTGTTAGATGCGATTCCTGCTCTGTTTGTCCCACTTATTATCTTAGGTGGCATCTATGGTGGCATTTTTACCCCAACGGAAGCTGGTGCTGTGGCAGCAACCTATGGATTTTTGGCCGGTGCTTTCTGGTATAAGGAAATCAATCTAAAAAATATCGGAGAGATTATGGGCGGTGCGATTGTGAACACAGTGCTGGTGATGATTGTGGTCGGCGCTTCTGGTGCTTTTAGCTGGCTTTTGACAAGTGCTGGTGTTTCTAGTCTGCTAGGAGAAGTCATCGGTTCAGTATCTACCAACAAATATATCTTTTTATTAATTGCCAATCTGATTTTTATCTTTATTGGAATGTTTATTGAATCTGTAGCCGGGATTTTGATTGTTACACCAATATTATTGCCGATTGCTACATCACTTGGTATTGACCCTGTGCACTTTGGCATTATTATGGTGGTCAATCTAGCACTTGGACTGACAACACCTCCCGTTGGAGAAAATCAGTATATTGCTGCGGCGATTGCAGAGATTCCTTTTGAAGAAGAAGTAAGAGCATCTCTTCCATTTTTAATCGCTGGATTTTTGGCACTCTTTGTTATCACCTATGTGGAGCCACTTTCGCTTTGGCTTCCAGGTGTTTTAGGTATGTAAGTTAGAAAGGCTCAAAAAGGTGAAGATTATGAAGAAAAAACAATGTACAATTTTGTTGACAATTATTTTAGTAGTATCTTCTATTGCTGGATGTTCTAAGACAGAGAGCTCTGTGAGTGAAGACTATTCTTATCACTGGAAGCTTGCCACAACAGAAAGCGAGGATTACTACATGACACAGCTGTCACAGAGATTTCTCAACTTAGTCTCTGAGAAAACTGATGGAAAAGTGACTGGCGAAGTCTTTGCCTCTGGGCAGCTTGGAGGGCTTGTTGATGCCTTAGAGGGGCTTGAGATGGGAAACATCGACGTGGTAATGGATGGCGTCAGCTCTCTAAGTGCAGTCAACGATATGTTTAATGCCTGGTGTCTGCCCTTTTTATACGACAGTAAGGAGCATCAGTATCTCTTCTGGGATAAGCATTTTGATGAGGTTTCCGATTTGATTGCAGAAGAATCTGGCTATCGTCTGGTATCGATTATCGACGGGATGAACCGGGAACTTTCTTCTACGGTTCCTGTTAATTCGCTGTCTGATTTAAAAGGACTTAAGGTTCGGGTTCCCAATATTCCAGGCTATGTAAGAATCTGGGAGTGCCTTGGTGCTGCGCCGATTCCTATGTCGCTTAGTGAGGTCTATACTTCAATTCAGACGGGGGTTGTACAAGGACAGGAAAATGATATTGCGCTGACTTTAAGTTTGAATTTTTATGATGTTGCGCCCTACTGTGTGATTACAGACCATGTTCCATATGAAGGATCCTTTTATTTTAATGAAGCAACCTATCAGTCCTACCCGGAAGAACTAAAACAGGCTATCAAAGAGGCAGCAGAGGAGATTAAATTAGAAAGTCGCAGTATGATTGCAGAGTTAGAGCAACAGACAATGGACAAAATAGAAGAAAAAGGAGTAACCATTTGTCGCCCGGACTTAGCAGAATTCAAAGAAGCGACGAAGACTATGTATGAGGAATACCCTTCCTGTCAGCCGATTATTGAATTAGTGGAACAAGCAAGGAGTGAATTATGATATGTAGTATTTATATAGGCTGTGTGGCGGATGATTTTACCGGCGCCAGTGATATTGCGTCTTTTTTTGTCAAATCTGGACTGCGTACTATCCTGTTAAATGGAATTCCAGAACAGACAGCGCTTCCTTCTTTTAGTGCTGATGCGGTGGTGATTGCCCTAAAATCCCGTACGGCTCCAAAGAAACAGGCAGTAAAGGATTCTCTGGCTGCTTTTTCTCTCTTAAAAGAACTAGGCGCACAAAAACTATATTTTAAATATTGCTCTACCTTTGATTCTACAGAAGAAGGAAATATTGGTCCCGTTGCAGACGCTGTAATGGAAAGATTTCAGATTCCATATACCATTCTTTGCCCCGCTCTTCCAGTCAATGGACGAACCGTAAAAGATGGAAAACTCTATGTCAATGGAGTTCTTCTAGAAGACAGTTCAATGAAAGACCACCCGTTGACACCGATGAGGGAGTCAAGGCTTTCCAGCTTGATTGGAATGCAAAGCCGTTATCAGGGAATCGCAATTGGAGCTTCTGAATATGCTTCTGTTCTATCGGTTGCCAACTCCTACTGTCAGCGCGATGGCCACTGTTATCTGATTCCCGACTATGAGAGAGAGGAAGACGGAGAAAAAATTGCAGAGATTTTTCAGGACCTTATCTTCTATACCGGAGGCTCTGGCCTAGCAGAACATCTTGGGAAACAGTATCGAAAGCAAGTACCTGTAGCTTCTATAGAACCAATCGAAGAACGTACAGAAGGCCGCGCACTTTTGCTCTCTGGAAGCTGTTCTTTGGCAACTCTTGGACAAATTGCAGATTATCAAGAAAAAGGATATCCTTGTTATAAAATTAACGTAGAAAAGGTACTAAAAGGACAAGAAAGCGCCGAGCAAATCTTTCAGTTTATCAGGCGTTATCCTGATGGCAATGTCTTAGTCTATAGCTCTGACGAACCGGAAATGGTAAAGAAAGCACAGGCTATGGGGAAGGAGACGGTCGCAGAGGCTTTGGAAGCCCTGATGAAAGCATTAGCCATTCAGGCAGTCTTAGATGGATTTCAGAAAATTATTGTGGCCGGAGGAGAGACTTCAGGTGCGGTTATCAAAGGGCTTAAAGAGCAGGGCTTTTGGATTGGAAAAAGTATAGCACCCGGTGTGCCAGTGATGATTCCCATTGAAAATCCACATCTTCGTCTGGTCTTAAAATCTGGAAATTTCGGGCAGGAAGATTTTTTTGAACGTGCGATAACAGAACTGGAGGTAAAAAGATGAGTCATATATCATTAGAAGAACAATTACAGACAGCGATTAAGATTGCACATTCTCTGTATGCACGTGGAAAAGTCAGTGGTTCTACGGCAAATATCAGCTTTCGGATTGCAGATATCATCTATATCTCTGGAAGTGGTACCAGCTTTGAGACATTGACGCCAGAACAGTTTGCTGCTGTAACGATAGATGGTCTAAAAAAGACCGAGCAAAAACCAAGCAAAGAACTTCCTCTTCATGCAATTCTCTATCAGAAAAGACCAGATATCCATGCAGTCTTACATACCCATAGCTTCCATGCTACTTTGTGGTCCTGCCTTTCTCATGAAAAAGAGGAAGATGTAATACCCAACTACACTCCATATTTAAAGATGAAGGTGGGAACTGTTGGAATGATTCCCTATGCACCACCTGGCTCTAAAGCACTGTTTGAACATATGGAAAAAAGGGTATTTTGCAGCGATGCGTATCTATTAAAGCAACATGGTCCTGTTGTCCCAGGAGCTACACTTCTAGATGCATATTATGGATTGGAAGAATTAGAAGAAAGTGCCAGACTGGCATGGTATCTAAGACAGGAAAAATGTAATATATGTTAAAAGAAAAAGGGAGCTGTCATTTATATAAAATTTCCAGACTGCTCCCTTTTTTATAGTTATGTTCGATCCACCAGTTCTTTCATGTTGTTTACCCCTATTATCAGAGTAGAAACATTATGTAGCATGGCCGATGTTGTGGGTTGTATCATTCCTGCAATTCCAAGCAGGATCAACCCGGAATTAATCCCCACGATTTGAATATAGTTCCTTCGTATCCTTTCCATCAGTCCGCAACTGATAGCCCGCAAGGTCACAAGTCCAGACAGATCGTCTGCCTCAATTGTAATATCGGCAATCTCCTTGGCGATCTGTGCCCCGTCATTGATGGCAATACCCACATCTGCCGCTGAAAGAGCCAAAGAGTCGTTGATCCCATCTCCTACCATAACTACTTTTCTGCCGGCTGTCCGTTGTTTTTTCACATAATCAGCCTTCTCTTCTGGCAGCACTTCCGAGTAATATTCATCCACGCCTACTTTTGAGGCAATCGATCCAGCAATTCGTTCACTGTCCCCGGTCATCATGACAATCTTATCAAAACCAACCTTTCTTAACATCGTCATCACCGTGGCAGCTTCTTCCCGCAGTGGATCTTCAATACAGATCACTGCTGCCAGCCGTTTCTCTATCGCCAGATACAGATGGGAATACTCTTTTGGAAGCTGTTCAAATCGTCCTTTCATTTCCTTTGGTACGTGGCATCCCTCATCCTCAAATATAAAATGATAGCTTCCAATGACCACCTTTCTTTCATCGATCATAGAGGATATCCCATGAGCCACAATATATTCCACCCTGGAGTGGGTCTCTTCATGGGTAAGACCTTTTTCATTGGCCGCATGGACCACCGCCCTTGCCATGGAATGGGGAAAATGTTCTTCTAGACATGCCGCAATGCGCAGCAATTCATCAGGGTTTTCCGTCCCAAAGGGCACCACTTCCACAACCGTTGGTCTAGCCTTTGTCAGCGTTCCTGTCTTATCAAAGATAATGGTATCCGCCTCAGAAACTTTCTCCAGAAATGTCCCACCCTTTACAATAATTTGGTAGGTTCCTGCTTCCCGGATAGCCGACAGGACAGAAACTGGCATAGCCAGTTTTAAAGCGCAGGAAAAATCCACCATCAAAACAGACAGTGCTTTTGATACGTTTCTAGTCAGAAGATACACAAGGGCTGTTCCAAGGAGGGTATAAGGTACCAACCGGTCAGCCAGCTTGGCAGCCTTTCCCTCTGCGTTTGATTTCAGCTTTTCGGATTCCTCGATCATTCGAACAATCATTTCATATTTGTTAGAACCAGAAGTTTCTTTTACACAGACTGTAAGCTGTCCTTCCTCCAGTACCGTTCCCGCATAGACATAACCACCGGTTTCTCTGGCTACTGGTAGAGATTCGCCTGTGATAGAAGACTGGTTGACTGCTCCGCTTCCTTCTGTCACCACTCCGTCAAAGGGGATCACATTTCCCATGCGAAGCACCACCTGGTCTCCTTTCTCAACCTGTTTTGTATCCTTTAAGACTTCCCTGCCGTTTTCAAGGCACCATACTTTGCTGACATTTAAAGACATGCTTCTTGCCAGATTGTCAACGGATTTCTTATGGGTCCATTCTTCTAGAATCTCTCCAATTCCAAGAAGAAACATGACCGAGCCTGCGGTTTTCATATCCCGGCGCAAAAGAGATACGGTGATGGCAGTTCCGTCCAGAACCGAGACCCCTAATCTTCCCCTGCACAGGGTATGAGCGCCTTTCCAGATAAACCTGCTCGAGCGGCAGCAGGCAGCCATACATTTGACAGGCATAGGAAGGAACAGCTTTTCCGCCATGCGCAGCACCATCTTCCAGACAATCTTATCCTGATAATAACGGTTTGCCTCCCGCCCGGAATTTTGCCATATATAATCTGGTACCGATACCTTTTCACCAGAAAATCTCTGCAGACACTTTATAATGGCTTCTCTTTCTCCTGTATAGCAAATGACCGCATCCTGACTTCTCTCATAGATCTTCACCATAGTAACAGAAGGCTGGCACGATAGCCCATACTGAAGGATATCCGCTTCTTTACAAGACATCCGCCCACAGAATATATGGATCCGTATCCGCCCTTTTATTTCATGTAAGATCTTGAATTTCATGATTCTAGTGCTGGTGTTTCGTCAAGACTACCATCGGTTTCACAGAAATCATCCTCAAATTCCACTTCTGCTTCTGCCCTTTTCTCATTGAGCTCCATGGCTTCTGCATAGATATCCTCTGCATTTTCCTGGATTACTCCGACAGTCTTCATAACACACTCCTTAGCCCTGAGTACGGCCGCTGTGCAGGAAACATATGCCTTCTTTGCATCTTTACTGGATAATATTTTAATACCCGCTGTACCAAACAGCACCCCGGCAGCAAAGATCCCCGTCTTTTTTACATCCATTTTTCCTAACATCTCCATCATAGCAAACAATTCCTCCTTCTGTTATTTGTGTTTGTAACCAGTGTAGAATGTTATGATCATGCAGATCACTGCAGCCCACGCCCAAAATTTGTGATTTTTCATGTAACAGTCCTCCTTATGTGCTTTCCATTATAATGTATCAGAACGTTGCTTTCTATCGTTTTTCTCTTGTTGAGAATTTCTCTCAATTAAATTATGCGGAGCCATCCGAATACTGACAATCTTTTGTTGTTTGATATAACCGCAGACCTTAAGTCCCTTTGTCATAACAAGATACCATTCCCCGGCCAAAAGACGGCAAACTGTATGGTCATCCATCTCAATGATACAGACAATTTCCTCCTCTTCTTGCTTCTGGCATTGGGATATCTTCTTATCATCCGGGGCTTCTTTGTTTTCTTTTATATTTGCATCTGTATCTGGTATCCTATACATATTTTTTCTGCTGATCGCCCCGATCTCTTCTAACAGATTGATCGTCCGGTACACCGTAGCAGCGCCAATCTTTCCATCCTCTTTTCTTGCCTTATAGTAGATCTCCTTACAGCTGGCACATTCTTCTTGTAAGATAATGCTTAAAAGAATCTGTCTCTGTTTTGTGATTCTGCATCCCATATTTTTAAGTTTTTGAAAGATCATCTCTTCCTGCATTTTGGTTCTCTGGTAATTCTCGTCTATCCCCACGGACGGATCCTTGTGGATGAGTTTCTCCATTCTTTTTCACACTCCAATTACTGTTTTATCCGTATCAATGTTCCTTTGCAAACCATGGTTAGTTATTGCTAACTTAGATAAAAGTATAACATTTTCTGATCTTTTCTGTCAATTTCCATAGAGTGTTCGTATTGAGAAACTTTCTCATTATCCTATATATTTCCTTTCACACAAAAAAAGCAGCCATCTCTGACCGCTTTTTTTAATACTTTATTCCATTTCTTTTTAAGCATATCCATATATTTTTCGTTTTCTTATCAGATACCACACTGCAATCAAGATGCCAAAGCTTTCCGCCACCGGGACAGATATCCAGATACCAGATTTGCCTATAATAGCGGGCAGCAAAAGCAACATTCCCACTAAGAAGACAAAGGTTCTTGCAAAAGAAATCACTGCTGATACCACGCCGTCGGAAAAGGCTGTAAACATCGCAGAAGCAAAGATACTGACTCCCATCAGTAAAAAGGACAATGCATAGATGCCAAACCCTTCCATTGTGATGGCAAATACCTGGTTGCCACGTTCTGTAAAGACGCCAAGTGCCGGCTCAATTGATACCATAGAGATAAGATAAGTTCCAATCGAGCATAAAATTGTAAAACTCATACAATAGCGTATGATGCTTCTTAACTGTATGTAGTCCGCCGCGCCGTATTTAAAGCTGATAACCGGTGATACACCAAGTGCAAATCCAAAAAATACTGCTGTAAATACAAACTGAAAATACAGCACAATCGTAATCGCCGCCACACCATCTTCTCCATAATAATGCAAAAACAGCATATTAAAAAGAAATGTTGTCACTGCGTTGGCAATATTGGTCACCATCTCAGATGAGCCGTTAAAGCACGCTTTTAAAAGCATCTTGATATCTGCCTGAAATCTGACAAAGTAAAGCGTTCCTTTTCTCTGTAAGAAAAAGTAGAAAAGTCCTGTTACCGCCGGTATCATATACCCTGCCACCGTTGCATAGGCCGCTCCGGCAATCCCAAAGGGCAATACAGCCACGAAAAGATAGTCAAGCACCATATTTGCCAGTCCGCCACAGACGGTCACAAAAAGCCCCAGAGTGGGCTTCCCGGCGGTGACAAACAAAGTCTGAAATGCAGTCTGTAAGAAAAAAGCCGGAGCAAAGCTTACCAGAATCCGCGTATAGAGCTTTGCATAGGCATATTGACTTTCGCTTGTCCCAAGAAGGTGTAGGATGTTATCCATCCCTGCATTACAGACAATCGCAAAGAAGACGCCTATCAGAAAAGACACAAAGACCAAAAAGGTAAAATTCTCTTTTGCCTCTGCTTCTTTTCCTTCTCCAAGCTTGCGCGCTATCACAGCACTACCACCAGTCGCTAACATAATCCCAACTGCCATCTCCAGACAGTTAATCGGAAATACCATATTGACAGCAGAAAGTGCTAAAGTCCCTACGTATCGGGAGATAAAGATACCATCTACAATCGTATACAACGATAGAAAAATCATCATAATAATATTTGGCATTGCAAATCGTATCAGTGATGCAAAGCCAAATTTTCTGGCTAATGCATTCTCCATAAAGTCTTCCTACTTCCTGTTAAATCTTAGACTGCATCACAAAGCCTTTCGCTCCCATGCAGCTCTCTACTTCAAAAATATCATCGTCCTTCACATGAATAATCAGAATTGGCTTTCCGGTATTGCGGTTAAAAGACAGATAGCTGTAATCAACATTGATATTGCTGTCTGAAAAAGCCACTAAAAGGTCATGCAGATTACCCACTTCATCAGCCATCTCAACACCCAATACATCAACCATCCTGCACAGATATCCTGCTTCTTTCAGACATTGGTATGCCTTCTCAGGCTCAGACACTATCATTCGTATCATCCCAAATTCTGCACCGTCGTTGTTGACCGATCCTAAGATATTAATTTTCTCATCTCTTAGAATCCCTGTGATATCTCTCATCGTCCCTTTTTTATTCTCCACATACATCGATAACTGTTTTAACATTCTTTCGTACTCCTCTCCTTATTCACTCCCACCATTTTGCTTTATTTTCCCGAAAGTGTCAAGCAAAAAATAGCCTCCTGCCAGAAGTGACAAGAGGCTGTCAATTTTTAATTTCTCCGAAGTGCCTCTATCGGGCTTAGATGTGCTGCTTTTTTTGCCGGATAGATGCCAAAGAAGATACCTACACCACAGGAAAAGAGAGTGGCGAACACAATCGCC
>Ga0137308_102760_pt1 | contig 10657 bp, 7 predicted proteins | sample Inofrocosms_June_FD_97181 | JGI IMG/M metagenome (GOLD analysis project Ga0137308, IMG submission 97181) | Mouse cecal microbial communities from Vienna, Austria - N-Acetylneuraminic and N-Acetylglucosamine D2O microcosms_June | ecosystem: Host-associated > Mammals > Digestive system > Large...
CTTTCCAATCTGGAGGAATATTTTCACACGGGAAAATGCTCAAACGAGGTTTAGCATTTCAATAAACTCAATTGTCTGAAACCGGCGGTCTACTCTTGTCGAAAAATATCTTTTTACCACCTGTTCCAATTCCTTCTGCACTGGTTCTTTCACGCTGAAGGTATACAGTTTTTCTATAGGAGCAGCAAGAATGCGCTGCAAAATGTATGTAGTGGTGCCCATTATTTTCACTGCGCCCTTCCCGCCGTGGGGCGCATTCTGATAACAATCTTCACACAGAATTCCCGCCTGCTGATCATGAAAATAAAATAATTCTTCCTTTTTCCCACAACCGATACACGCAAATAAACGGGGGGCTTCCCCGTTTACTGCAATCATTTTAAATTCAAAAATCGTCTTTACAAGAACCCGGTTCAGCGACGGTACCTTGAGCGCCCGCAGTGACTGGTAGAGAAGTTTCAATACTTCTCCGGCATCGAGATTTTCCCTTGTAAAATAATCTGCCACCTCACAGAAATACATTCCCATGTAGATGTCCTCCAGTTCATCCCGGAGCTCTGAAAAATAATTTTTCACGTCGACAGAAGATACCGTATAGGAATCTCTGCCCCGGTATACACTAAATTCCCCAAAGGTAAAGGGCTCACAAGCTGCCAGCAAAGGACTCTTTGCCCGTCTCGCCCCTCTGGCAAAGGCGGAGATCTTCCCCCGCTCTTTTGTAAGTATCACAATCCGTTTGTCATTTTCACCAACCGGAGCGCCCGAAAGCACCATTCCCGTCACTTTTTCCTGCATGCTGCATCGACTCCATACGATTAGACTCTTTCATTCTCCCAGAAAATTCCCCATTTTCATCCGTTGTATTTCTTGCGGAATCTACGTATTTTAAGTAATCCGATACTCTTCCGCTTTTTGCAAAATCATTCCAGCTATCACCCTGCATATTGGTTTCCTCCGTGGTTTTTTTCTCCGCTGGAGGGATTACTTTAATCTCAGAAAATCTTCTTTTCCTTGAATCCTTCCACCGGTGTTCACTCTATAGATTCTCCACAAAGGAATGCCGCTATACTAGAACATTCTGCCAGATCATCCATCCAGCTTTTTGTTGTACCCAAAATTTTTCAAAAGAAAATCGCTGTCGCGCCAGTCTTTCTTGACTTTCACCCAGAGCTTCAGGTTCACCTTCTTTTGTAAAAATTCTTCGATCTCCAGCCGCGCCTGGCTTCCGATCTTTTTTAGCATCCGCCCCTGTTTGCCAATGATGATCCCCTTATGGGAATCCCTCTCACAGATAATCGTGGCGTCAATATCATATAAATTTTTATTGTTATGACGCAGTTTCATCTGATCCACCGCCACCGCGATGCCATGGGGGATCTCATCAGAGAGAAGGCGTAACGCTTTTTCCCGAATCAGCTCCGCTACGATCTGGCGCTCCGGCTGGTCCGTCACCGTATCCTCATCATAAAACTGCGGTCCCTCGGGCAGATACCCAAACATCACGTCGATCAGGTGCTCCACGCTCTCACCGGTTCTGGCGGATACCGGAATGATCTCAGAAAAATCCATGATCTCCCGGTAGGCATCGATGCACTCCAACAGACGTTCTTTTTTCACCGTATCAATCTTGTTCATCACAAGAATCACGGGAATACTTGCTTTTTTCAGCTGTTCCGCAATATGCCGCTCCCCCTTGCCGATAAAGGTTGTCGCCTCCACCAGCCAGAGGATCACATCCACTTCGTCAAAGGTTCTTTCTGCCACCGTGACCATATACTCACCCAGCTTATTTTTTGCCTTGTGGATCCCCGGCGTGTCCAAAAACACGATCTGACCTCTCTCGTCATGAAAAATGGTCTGGATCCGATTTCTGGTAGTCTGGGGTTTGTTGCTGGTTATGGCGATCTTCTGACCAATGATTCGGTTCATCAGTGTTGATTTTCCCACATTCGGCCGTCCCACCAAGGAGACAAAACCAGACTTAAATACAATATCCTGATTTGATTTTTCCATACTTTCCTCTCATCCTTTAACCCGGCGGCGCCAGCTGGCACCGCCGGGTTAACTGCCTGCTAACAATTCGGCACTACATCGTCACCGTAACTTCAAATAACTCCTGGTTTTCTTTTACCTTTTCTTCATTTCCCAGTACACAGATCCGGTCCTCAGAAAGAATGGCCTCCACCATTTCAGCGCAGTCCCGGATGTCTTCTTCCCTGGCAGCCAGGATCTCATCTCTTTCTCTCTGAACATCTTCTTCGGTGATACCGGCGATATAAGCATACATGGAGCGCCCGCCCTTCGCCCGCGGCGGCAACGGCGTATCCACGGCACTGATGGTTCCTATGATAAATTTGGTCATATCCCGCTCATCCGCTTCAAAATTCCTCAGATAATCCGGCACACTCCGGTAAACCTCATTGGTCTCGGCAAGCTTTGGATCACGGTAGGATACAAAATATCCTGCCCCGATATCTGAAAATTCACACATAATACCGTAAGCGCCGCCCTTGACACGCACTTCGTTCCACAGATATTCATATCCCAGTATGGATCTCAGCACCTTATAAACGCCGCTGTAACCGATGCCCTGTTTTCTGTAATCACCCACTCTCGCCACATACTGTATCTGCCCTGCCGTGAGAAATCCCTCATTACAGGGGATTTCCTCCTGGATCAGATCCGGTTTCGGCATCTCTGTCTCCTTCTTCTCCGGCAGATGTCCTGCCAGTGTGGTAAATGCTTTTTCAAATACCGGATAGTCTGCTGCTGCACAGGTGATCCCCGCCAGCATACGGTCCCGGACAAAAATATTTTCCACGAGAAATTTTAATACCCGGATCAGGTTCTCTTTATGGCTTTCAAAATCCTGATCCAGCTCTTTTAGAAAACGGTAATAGGAGATTCCACTGAATGCCTCATCATAACGGGATGGCTCTGACAGATATGCCAGTCCCCGGCTTACTGCTGTGCTGTGTCCCGCTGAGATCAGCTGCATCTGCAGGGAAGAGCACTGTTCCGCAACAATCTCTTTCAGCCTTTTTTCATCCCCCAGATGGGAACTGCTCACCGCCTCATAAAACAGATCCAGTATTTTTTCAGTCTTATCGGTAAATACTTTCGTCCCAAAGGAAGCATAGGCATCATAATGCCCCTTTTTCACCCGGTTTCTCATAATCTTCGCATTAAAAGACATATCACCTGCATTCTGCAGGATCTCGTTGGAATAATCCAGCTTGTCATGCAGGTCCGTGTCCACACAGCCCAGCACCGACATAAGAAGGCTGATATAGGGCGCGTAGTCCGCCAGCCATGGCTTGATGTCAAATAAGAGATTGATATAGTTGATGCCATTGGTAAAATAATCGTGATGAATGACGTCACAGTCTGCTGCCCGTTTTTTAATATTGGAAAATCCGAGGGCTTTCTTTCCGATATCTTCCCTTGCCAGCAACGGAATCTTCGCTAGATCCTCCTTCGGCGATGGCTCCTCCTGGTACTCCCTGAGCTCTCTTGTCTGGCGAATCAATTCCTCTCTCTCTGTCTGGGAAAGGGTCGCCAGATACCCGGCGAGGCGCTTCGCTTCTTTTTCTTCCATCTGAGTGGTCAGCCCCGTCTTTGGCTCCACCGTCACCACCGAACGATGGGAATTGTCCAGCAGATATTTCTGGATCAGAGACTCAAAGTATCCCTCATCCATCTTTTGGCGCAGTGTTTCAAAAGTATCGTTGGCGCGTATATGGATAAATGGCTTATCACTGTCGTAGAGCCAGCTGTCAAAGATCTGGAGCCCATACATCAGCCCCTTAGGATAGGAGCCAAAATCCGCCTCCCGATAACGGAATTCCAGGGAATTCAGCCCTGCATTCAGAGAATCCCGGTTGATCCCCTGCTCCACCAGCTCTTCCAGCTTCTCCCGTATCACAGTGACGAACTGATCCTTTTTGTCGCCTGCGACGTTTTTGGCAATAATGGAAAATACGGGTTGACAAATACTTTCCTCAAAAAAGCTGATGATCTCACTGCCGATGCCGGCATCGAGAAGCGCCTGTTTCACCGGGGCGCCCACTCCCTGCACCAGCACATAATTCAGCACCTGAAAAGCGATGTAGAGATCTCTGTCCAGAGACGTACTGGTAACGGCATTGTAACTAAAATACGTCTTATCCTCTTCGCTCTCGCCCTCTGTCAAAGAATAGTATACCTTCATTTCCTTCGGCGCATCAAATGCTTTCTGCCGCTTTACTTCGGAATCTACCTCCAGATAGTCAAAATGACTCAGATATTTTTCGTCGATCCATTTCAGCTTTTCCGCCATATCCATATCTCCGTACAGGTAGATATAGCTGTTGGAGGGGTGATAATATTTTTTATGAAAATCCAGATACTGTTGATAGGTCAGATCCGTAATGTGTTCCGGGTCCCCTCCCGATTCAAAACCGTAGGTCGTATCAGGAAACAGGGACTGCTGAATCTTTCTCTCCATCAACTGTTCCGGGGAAGAATACGCACCCCGCATCTCATTGTAGACCACTCCATTGTATTTCAATGGGCCTTCCGGTTTCTCCAGCTCGTAGTGCCACCCCTCCTGCATAAAGATCTTTTCTTCCTGATATATATTAGGATAAAATACAGCATCCAGATAAACGTGCATCAGATTCTGAAAATCCTTTTCATTGCAGCTTGCCACGGGATACACGGTTTTATCTGGAGCGGTCATGGCATTGAGGAAGGTGTTCAAGGACCCCTTCGCCAGTTCGATAAAGGGATCCTTCACCGGAAATTCCCTGGAACCACACAATACCGTGTGTTCTATAATGTGTGCTACTCCTGTAGAATCCTTGGGGGGAGTCCGGAATCCGATAGAAAATACTTTATTGTTATCCGCGGTCTCGATCAGAACCACCTTTGCTTTTGTCTTCTCATGTTCCAGCAGATACCCCTGGGCATCCAGCTCGGTCAACTCTTGCTGTACAAGTTTTCGATATCCTTCTACTGCCTTCATACGATCTCCATTTCCGTCGGGGAAACTCTTCCCCGCTACTTTTCTTTCTTTTTCTGCGAATCGGCTTTCTTCTTCGCTGTCTTTCTTGTCGTGCCAGTCTTCGACTCCGTGCACTGGAAAATCTGTACCGCTGACGGCGCCAGTACGAACTCGATGGACTGATCCATACCGTCATATTCCACGGCACGGGACTGCCGTAACCTTGGATTAATGTTTCCTTTTCCGCCAAAGGCTATACTGTCACTGTTAAATATTTCTTTAAATTTTCCAGCAAATGGAACTCCTAACCGGAACTCTTCGTATACTACTGGTGTAAAATTGCACACCACAAGCAAAATCTCTTCTTTATGTTTTCTCAAAAAGGCAATAACACTGTGATCTGCATCCAGCATACTGATCCACTGGAACCCTTGAGGATTGTAATCCTCCGCATAGAGAGCTGGATGTTCTTTATAAAAGCGCCAGAGTCCCGCCACATAATCTTTTAGCATAGAATGAGGAGACTTGATGGCAATGATCTCTCCGGAACCGCTGGCTGCCGCCTGCTGATCCTGCAGAAGTTCCCAATCCAGCTGTCTCGCCTCGCTCCACTCCCGCTCCTGACCAAATTCCTGTCCCATAAACAAGAGCTTTTTGCCCGGATGTACCGCCATATAACCATAAGACAGCCTCAGTTCTGCCAGCTTCTGCTCCGGCGTCCCCGGCATCTTCCCATACATAGAACCCTTGCCATGCACCACCTCATCGTGGGAAAATACAAGCATAAAATTCTCTGAATAATTATATACCATGCTGAAGGTCAGCATCCCATGCCGTCCTTTGCGGAACAATGGGTCAGTGCGTATGTATTCCAGATAATCGTTCATCCACCCCATGTTCCACTTCAGATCAAATCCAAGGCCTCCCTCTTCTGGTAGTCCTGTGATCATAGGAAATGCCGTGGACTCTTCCGCAATGGTTATGGTACCGTCTTTTCTTTCTTTTACTTTTTGATTCAGCTTCTTTAAGAACTCCACTGCCTCCAGGTTCTCATTGCCGCCGTACATGTTTGCCACCCATTCTCCATCCTGTTTTCCATAATCCAGATAGAGCATGGACGCCACAGCATCCAGCCGAAGCCCATCTACATGGTACTGCTCCAGCCAGAACAGTGCATTTGCCACGAGAAAATTTACCACCTGGGGTCGTCCATAATTATAGATCAAAGTCCCCCAGTGAGGATGCTCTCCCTGCCGCTTGTCCAGGTGCTCATACAGACAGGTCCCATCAAATCGCGCCAGGCCGTGCTCGTCCTTGGGAAAATGCGCCGGCACCCAATCCAGGATCACTCCGATACCATTCTGATGAAGGGTATCCACAAAAAACATAAAATCCTCTGGTGTACCGTACCGTGAGGTGGGGGCATAATACCCTGTCACCTGATAGCCCCAGGATGCATCCAATGGATGCTCCATCACCGGCATCAGTTCTACATGGGTATATCCCATTTCCTTACAGTACTGGCTTACCATCGGCGCCAGCTCCCGGTATGTATAAAAATCCTTCTCCACATCCTGTCCATCCGGCTGTGGCTTTTTAAATGATCCCAGCTGAAGCTCATAGACAATGACAGGTTCTTTTGCCAGATCCGTCTTTTTGCGCTGTTCGATCCACTTCTCATCCCGCCAGGAATACCCGCTGATATCCCACACCACACTGGCGTTAGCAGGACGTTTTTCACAATAATAGCCATAGGGATCTGATTTTAAAACGGTCTTTCCGTCAAATCCATGGATCTCATATTTATAGAGATACCCTTCTGAAACACCGGGCACAAACAATTCAAAGATCCCAGACTCCAGACGCTTCATCGGATTTACCCTGCCATCCCAGTGATTGAAGTCACCAACAACGCTCACAGAGACCGCATTCGGCGCCCACACAGCGAAATAAGTCCCCTTAAATCCACAGGCTGTCCCAGGATGTGCCCCAAGTTTTTCATAAATCTTGTCATGGATCCCCTCCTCGAACATCGCTGCATCCATCACATCAACAAAATCCTCCAGGGCATATGCATCACACAATTCCATGCTGATATCTTCATATTCTACAGTATAAGAATATTCAGGGATCTTCTTACTGCCAAGAAATGCCGCAAAGTACCCCGCTTCGTCCATCTTTTTCATCGCCACAGGACAGCTTTTCCCTTTTATTTTCACAGATACCTTAGCCGCTCCCGGAAAAAAGCAGCGTACCAGCACGTCTCCCCGCACTTCCACTGGTCCCAGCACATGTTTCGGGTTGGTGCACTCCGCATATTCCAGATCCTCGATCTCTGGCCAGTCCATATAATCATCCAGCTTTAATCCCATCATGCTCCTCCTCTCATTACTCTTCGTACCATTCCAGAATCCTCTCGCCATCTTCTGTATATCTTGGCTCTGACTCTGGTGTATATTTTTTCAAAAGATGCTCCATAGGAAACGTATACAAAAAAGCAGCTGTTCCCGGCACAAATGCCAGAATCATCGGCACCAGCGATTGTACTACCGGAGACGGAAACAGAAGGGGTAAAAATATCCCGGTGATGCCCGCCAGCAGGATCACCACTAACACCAGCGTATGAGCAAAATGGCGAAAGGCGCAAAACAGGGAAAAACGAAAGATCTGCACGATCTTCATCGAAAACCGGGATAAGACACAAAAGGCATAGGACATAATACACAGCACGATCAATGCCAGCGCCAGATAAACCCCGATTAGATACCCGCCATATTCTGACTGGTTATTGACTATGGTAAAATTAAAAAACAAAAGTCCGAATACAACCGCAAAAACCACCCAGATCAACGTGGCAGGCGCAAAATTTTGTTTGAAACTTCTCCAGAACTCCGTCCACACATAACTCCTTCCCCTGCGCAGCACCTTTGCACTCACATAATAGAGAGACGTCGTCGCCGCCCCGATGGTAATCAAAGGTATACAGAAGACCACATAGATCAGACTGAGCCATCCAATATCAAAAATCTTCGACAATGCCCTCATAACACCATTGTCTGCATTAAAAAAACGTTCCATGATCGGTTTTTCCCCCTGTCATCTAAATCCTATGTATAAACAATCCACTTCTGAGCTTTGGCTCAAACCAGGTAGATTTCGGCGGCATCAAAAGACCGTTATCCGCCACGTCAAAAAGCTCGATAATGGATGTCGGATACATGGAAAATGAAATGCACATATCTTCACTGGCTCTGCGCTCCAATTCCTGTAATCCACGGATACCACCGACAAAATCAATGCGGCTGTCCGTCCTGGGATCTCCGATACCAAGTACTGGTCCTAGCAGATTATCCTGTAGAACTGATACATCCAGACTCTCCACTGCATCCTTTCCCTCAAACAGCTCCGGTTTCGCCGTCAGAACATACCATTTCCCCTCGGTAAACATACCAAAAGTTCCTTTTTTCTCCGGCGCTACCGGCGTCTCAGACTCCGCCACATCAAATTTTTCCTTTACCTTATCCATAAATTCATCCAGGGAAAGACCATTCAGGTCCTTCACCGTACGGTTATAATCCATAATCATCAGCTCATCATGGGGAAACAGCACAGAAAGGAAATAGTTGAATTCCTCCTCCCCGGTATATCCAGGATTTTCCTCCCGCCGTTTCAACCCTACTTTTACCGCTGACGCCGCCCGGTGATGCCCGTCTGCAATATAAATCTTATCAATCTTCTGAAATGCCTGATAGATCGTATCCACATCTTCTCTGCCATCAATCTTCCAAACCCGGTGAGAGATCCCATCCACTGCCGTAAAATCATATACTGGTTCTGTCTTTACATATTTGTCCACCACCTGACTGATCTCCTGATCGGCACGGTAGGCAAGAAAGATCGGTCCGGTCTGAGCCGAACAGGTATCCACATGGGTAATACGGTCCACTTCCTTATCCGCCCTGGTATTTTCGTGTTTTTTGATCACCTGGTTCATGTAATCGTCCACAGAAGAACATGCCACCAGCCCCGTCTGAGTTCTCCCATCCATCTCCAGCTGATAAATATAGTATACCCGGTCCGGATCGGTAATATAGACGCCGTCCTCGATATCTTTCTCCAAAAGCTCCCTCGCTTTTTCGTAAACTTCAGGGGCATAGGTGTCCACGGAATCATCAAAACTGGTCTCCGCCCTGTCAATCTTTAAAAAAGACATGGGCTCTCTCTGAACCTCTGCCTTTGCCTCCTGCCTGTTATAAACATCATATGGTAACGCTGCCACTCTGTCCGCCAGCTCAGCCGCCGGGCGCACACAGCTAAATGGTCTGATCTCTGCCATGTTTTCCTCCTTATCGCCACACCTGTCCGTGACCTCTTCAAGATTTCGTAAAACTCTTATGCTGATACCAGGGTCAAAAGGTCAAAATGCCGTTCATGCTTGCATGAAAAATAAGTTCTGACGAACTTATTCGCATTTGAACTTGGGACCCCAACATCATATTCTTAGTATAGCGAAAAAAGGAAAAGAAAACAAGCCCTTCTAAAATACTTTACAGTTCATTCACAAATGGAAATTTCATTGTTAAAACAGTTAGCCTGTTAATACTGTAAGATATAAAGATTTTAAAACGCTTGTCAAGGAGGGATTGCTAATGCATGAAAGCAGATTATTTAAGATTGTGTATCATTAACTTGAGAAAGGTCAGGCTGCTGCTCCAGAATTAACAGAAAAATTTGAAGTATTGAAAATTGGCAAAAGAAGATTGTCCAACCATTGCCATATAAATATATGTCGTGGTACTTAAAAACGCATTGTACAAAAAAACAAGATTACCGCATTTTACAGCGCCAATTTGAACCCTGCCATCGAGCTAGAGAACCGGTATATATAAGGTATCATTTGACAGTAAATTCTATTTCCCAATTATCCCAGAGATTCCGAATATCGAAACCCCTGGGAATCATTTTTATTCTATCAAATTAATTGATGCTTAGACCAGCACTGGCGTATCCTGCAACGGTATTGATCAAAGTCAATCCACTTGCCGTCGCTGAAAATACCAACATCAGCCTTGTTTGAGCCGTTACCGGAATATTCAGTCCGGTAAGCGCGCCATTTAACAATGTTCCCACGGATATAATTCCGGTAAGTGATGGTGACAAACTGATCAGTGTTCCGGCAATCGGGGTAAATACGTTATTTGGTGTTGTAGACTGATAGATCTGTGCATTTACCGTGACAGTGGAACCGACTAAGGAAAGTGCCGCTGTTGTACTAAAGAATGCACTGAACGAGGTAATGGTACCTGCACGCGGAGCCTGGAAAGCGAAGTTAGAAAGTGTTCCGCTGGCATTTGTGATATCAATTGTGGATCCTAACAACGTAAGACCCTGCGCACTGCTTCCAAAGCCAACAAAGGCGGGAAGTCCTGCAAGGCCTCCGGCGATTGTCGTCAGTGAGATAGGAAGCCCCGAAGCAAACGGAATAATTGCTCCAGTGCCCGCAACACCAGTAGGCCCAGTTGCTCCCGTGGGACCGGTCGGGCCGGTGGCTCCTGTTGCCCCATCTGCTCCATCCGCTCCCGTTGCTCCTGTTGCACCCGTTGCTCCATCCGCTCCTGTCGGGCCCGTTGCTCCCGTTGCTCCGGTGGCTCCATCTGCTCCTGTTGCCCCGGT
>Ga0137308_102761_pt1 | contig 10655 bp, 8 predicted proteins | sample Inofrocosms_June_FD_97181 | JGI IMG/M metagenome (GOLD analysis project Ga0137308, IMG submission 97181) | Mouse cecal microbial communities from Vienna, Austria - N-Acetylneuraminic and N-Acetylglucosamine D2O microcosms_June | ecosystem: Host-associated > Mammals > Digestive system > Large...
TAAATTGAGGGAACCGGCCATCTGTTAATAATACGAACCAATCCTCAAAAAAGTTTCATTTCTCTTATCTACTGTGGCCACCCTCCTGTCATTTAGAACCGCCCTTGCCCCCTTATGGTAAGTTCGGGCATAATCTTCCTTACAGGTTTGCAAAGTAACTTTTATAAAAGATAAGAGGCCATTGACTGAACTGCCACACAATTAAACTAAGGCATTTAAACAATTCTTAGTGCACGGACTCGTAGTATCACTCATCCGATTCCCGGCGGACATACTCTTTCGTGGAAACTCTGCATTACTATAGTGTTTCTTTTCCAGCCGGTCAAAATCCATATGGATGGCACCTTTTGTACAACGGTTCATAAGGAAAGCCAGAAAGAGCTTTTCCTGTTTTAAGAAAAACTTCCTGTCAGCGAACCTTGCATCATAGCGGTATTTATGGGCGATGATGCAATGATTTATGACTTTAGGGCATCCATTACAGACATAAGGAGCTTTGTCGAGGCGGCCACAGCGTTCCCTTACAAAGTCAAGACAGTTCTGGTTACAGGCAGGACAGGAAGCGTTATAGAAAGTGCCCTTATGATACCAGTCACTATGACGGTGAGCCCCGATTTCTTTGGAGATGGTGATAGGGCCTTTGCACAGGTACTTGGCGATCTCTTTGAAAGAGAGGCCTTGGTTTAAGGAACGTTCAATATATCTGCAGTCATCAAGGATAAGATGTTTCTGACTGACTGCCTGGTATGTATCTGCTCATTGGGAACCTCCTTCTACTGCTGTCAGGAGGGCATGGAATTTAAAATTTTAATTTTTCGAAAACTCAAAGTCAAATTTTAGGTATTGCTTTTCAATTTGTTTTGGTATATAATACCGTACTGGAAACAACGTTGCTTTTTGCCACCGGGTAAAGAGATTATGCGTCAGACTTTCTATCGTTAGGTCAGAGAAGATAGAAAGTTCTGACGCTTTTGTATTTTAAGGAGATGTCTATGGAAACCAAAAAGCTACTGAAAGAATTTTCTCAATATGTAATATTAAATATATGCGGCATGATTGGCTTATCATGTTATATACTCGCTGATACCTTTTTCGTTTCAAACGGTTTAGGTGCAAATGGTCTGACCGCACTTAATTTAGCGATTCCGATATACAGCTTTGTTCACGGAAGCGGTCTGATGTTTGGAATGGGAGGTGCAACAAAATATTCCATTTACAGAGGGCAAAAAGCATACAAAAATGCAGATAAATCTTTTTCAAACACAATATATATTATGTCTGCATTGGCTGTCACTTTTATGCTGACAGGCATTTTCTTTTCCGGACAACTGACAAGATTATTAGGCGCCGATAAAAATGTCTATCATATGACAAAAACATATATACAGGTTATTTTACTTTTTGCCCCGGCATTTATGGCAAATGATGCACTGATCTGCTTTGTAAGAAATGACGGAAATCCTAAATTGTCTATGCTTGGTATGTTGACGGGAAGTTTCTCGAATATTATTTTAGATTATATATTTATTTTTCCTCTTAATATGGGGATATTCGGTGCAGTATTGGCAACGGGATCAGCACCTGTTATTAGTCTCATGATTTTATCTAAGCATTGGCTTACAAAACAAAATCAGTTTCATTTTGTGCGGATTAAGCCTTCCTTTCGATTGATAGGAAATATCATTTCGTTAGGTGTTCCGTCCTTTATCACTGAAATGGCTTCGGGTATTGTAATGATCGTTTTTAACACGATTATCCTGCACTTGCAGGGAAATATCGGTGTGGCGGCTTATGGTGTAGTTGCAAATTTATCACTTGTGGTTATTTCAATTTATACCGGGATAGCACAGGGAACACAGCCCATATTAAGCAAGGTATACGGATATGGAGAGCATGAAAGTCAGAAACAGATTTTGAAATATGCCTTAAAAACCATGTTAGTTATATCATTTGGTATTTACCCGTTTTTTTTACTTACAGCCAATCCAATAGTAAGCATATTTAACAGTGAGCAAAATATGCAGTTGCAGGAAATCGCAACAGAGGGATTAAAATTGTATTTTACTGCTATTCCATTTGTTGGGTTTAATATCATTATATCTGCATATTTTACGTCAACAGAAAAAGCCCTGCCTGCACTATTTCATACACTTCATCACAAAGCACCTCAATGTCCTCTTTGTTGTGGCTGGCCAATAGTATCAATTTCGCCATACTCCTTTGATCCGAAAAAAATTTTCTCATTTCCGCAACGCCTTCCCTGTCGAGGCCATTCATCGGTTCATCCAAACCGTTTCCCGTCATTAGATATCCAAAGCCCAAATACCGTTATGATTCCACCTGTTTCCCTCTCCGCCTCCAAAAATGCCTGCCTCACTTCTTCCGGGGCGTGTTCCGCAATGGAATCCAAAACGCCGGAAGCTTCTCTGCCCTTTACCTCTTTGTCCGCCTCCGTGCTATTTTCCGCCCTTTCCATTACTGTCTGCGCTGTCTCCGCAAAGCTCATGCCCGTTTGCCCTGCACTTGTCATTCATGCCTCAGTATAGCCTATCAGTAGATACATCGGTATTTTTATCCGATCTGCAATTTTCTTTGTCAATAATACGAACCAGCAGGCAAAAAAGTTTCAATATTTGTTAAGAAATCTTTATTCCACACAGTCATCATAAATAGGTCTCACACATTCCCCACATACACCTTTTCCAGATACTTCCCCGCTATCCCGGCAAGGCGGTACAACTGCTCCACGTCCGTAGCCTCCCTGTCCATCATGTGATACCGCGGAAAAAAGCGGGTGATATGGAGAGGGATTGACGGACGCAAGCCGGCAATCCATTCAGCCTGCGCTTCCATGTCCTCAGGAGAATCGTTTTCGTCCGGCACAATCAGCGTCGTCAGCTCCACATGACAGCTTTCCTGCGCCCTCGCGATAAAAGCCTTAACCGTCTCCAGATTCCCGCCAAGCTTTCGGTAGTAGTCCTCACGAAATCCCTTCAAATCAATGTTCATGGCATCTATCCATGGAAGCAGCTCCTCAAGCACTTCCTGCGAGGCAGTTCCGTTTGTCACGAGCACATTTACCATCCCGTATTCCCTCACCAGCCGCGCCGTTTCACGGACAAACTCCCAGCCTACCAGCGGTTCATTGTAAGTATATGCCACACCGATGTTCCCCGCCTCTTTCCGCTCCTTCCACATAAGCGCCAGATCCGCAAGCTGTTCGGGAGAGACATGCTCTGCGTTAAGGCTCCTGTTGTCAGCCATGGAAATCTCGTGATTCTGGCAGAAAGGGCAGCGAAGGTTGCACCCATAACTTCCCACGGACAAAACCATACATCCAGGATGGAAATCATACAGAGGCTTCTTTTCAATGGGATCCAGAGCCATGGAAGTAATCCTGCCGTAATTTACACAGGCAATTTCCCCACCCTCGTTTTTTCTCGCCCTGCACAGCCCCGTCTGTCCGGGTTCCAGCGCACAGTGGTGCATACACACCTGACAAATTGTTTTCATATCCCCACTCCTATGCGAAATTTAGTACTTCTTGGCGTCTCGTCCTATGGTGAGACGTCTTTAGAAGTACTTTTCGCATTTTTCACTCTATTAATAGTGCCGTATCACTTCAAACCGTTCCAGCTCCACACTCTCATGCTCTCTGATTCCCGCCTTCTGCTTCGCTATGGCGATCTGCTGCTCTACCGTGTCCACACCCTCCAGATTCGGCAGCAGCAGCCCACGCCTTCCGCCTTTTGTCACGATGACGCCGTACCGGGTCACATCCAGCTCCTCCGGCGAGGAAATCTTCTCCGTCTCCCCCAGCACATCGACGCTGATCGTCAGACGATCCACCTCCCAGTCCTCCACGGGAGAGAATCTGGTATCCTCCGAACAGGCGCTGACAGCATTGTGCATGATCTCTTCCGCAAGCGTTCCTCTGACCGCCCGGATCGTTCCAATACAGCCTCTGAGCCTGCCGTCCTCTTTCATGGACACAAACGCGCCCGCCCTGCTTTTGTACAATTCCTCAGGCAGCCCCTCGGGCATCTCGGGCAAAGTCCCCGTCTTCACAAACTTCTCGACAGTGTACCTCGCCAGCCTGACGTAAGCGTCTTCCCGTTCCCGCCTCGCAAGACTCTCCTTCCGCTCCTTCTCCTCATACTGCTCCAGAAAATTCCGTGTATTGTCATCGCCGCAGGGTCGATAGGTACAGACGCCATACCCCACCCCGAAAGGTCCTTCATAGGAAAGCTGCTCTGCCTCCACACCGGTCCGGTCAAATGCGCCCGCCATGATAGTAAAGGAACGATGTCCGCACTCTGCCGCCTTCTCGCAGAAATCTTCCGAAAACTGAAACAGCTTCCCAAAATCGCCCCTGCCCATTTCATCCATGATACGCGCATCGTAAATCGGTCCCTCCTCCTGATAACCGTATGGTCCCTCCTCCTTTAACTTATGGGACAGATCGCCGCTGGCAATCACCACCGTATTCCGCCCGAGCGTCTGTGACACCGTCTGGATGCACTGTCCCAGCCGGTAATGCGCCGCCAAAGGCAAGCCCGACAGACCGACCCTTACTAGACGGTATTCCGTCCAGTATTGATTCACAAAATATAAGGGCACCATGGTGCCATGATCCAGTTTCTTCTCCCGTTCTCCCAACGTTCCCGCCTGTAAATCCGAATCAATCGCAGCCTCACACAGCGCACGGACAAACTCCGTGTCATAGGATACTTCCATGGAAGCCTGTCCGGCGCGGAACTGCCCAAAGTCGCCCCTTGCGCCCTTCCCGGGCGAAATGTGGAAATAGTCCGCATACATGGTCTGGTGCGGGGAGAGGAGCACGATGGTCTCGGGCTGCAGACGACCGACCGCCTCCGCTGCCTTCTTGTACGCATCAATCGTCTTCTGAATTTTCTTTTCCTCACCTCTGCCCACATCAGGTATAATGAGCGGCGGGTGCGGCACCATAAATCCTGCTGAAATTCCCATGTTAATCCTCCTGATTCCGCTACAAATTCCTACCGAACATCAGACTGCCCGCAAAAATCCAATGTCCTTTGCATAACATCCTTTAAGTTCTCAATATTTTTCAAAGTATCGGCGCATTCAAGGGAGTGATTGCATCCCTCATATACTGCTATAGGAATATGATTTTTCTCCGAAAGGCGGACAATTTCCCCTGTGTCACTCCACGGATCAGCCGTTCCGATAAAAGCAATCGCGTGGTCCGGCGTAAACAGAAAAGTCTGTGCCAGAGGCGTATACAGAACGTGCCTGACACAGCTTAACCCACATTTCTTCGCATAAGATGCTGCAATGATCGTGCCGATGCTTTTGGAAACAAAAAGCACATCATCATAATCAGCCCAAACCATGTCCGCCAATTCTGCCTCCGCCTGCACAAACAGCGCCTCATACGCCTCTTTCATTTTCTCCTCATCGCCTCTGATATTTTCAGCGTGATATGTGTAACTGACATTTCTATACTCCTGATACCCCTGCTCGCAGGCAATCTTTCTGCCATAATATAACAACGGTTTGTCACAATGATATCCTATGCCCGGAAAATAGACAGCTATCTTTGCCATGATCGTTCCTTTCCATTTCCTTACTTCACAATTTTCTGTTATTATCATAGCACATTTTACGCAAATAAGTATTTATTATATTCATCATTCCTTTGCGAAACATTCCGACACCGATACCGCATCAAAAACATGCGTATAATAATCATGGCTGAGCACAGACTTGGAAAATGTCATTCTGTTTCTCACCATACTGGATATCTGGTTTACATAATCTTCCGGAATGACGGTATTTTCATCTGTCGGCGTAAAGGTATTCTTAGTTGCACTATAATGCCCCAAGTCAGTCTTCCAGTCATAATTTCCAAAAAACACAAGCGGAAGCGCATCTGAAAGCACATCCCTTCCCACATAAAGCCTGGAATCCCATTCCACGCCAAAGAGATTGCACAATGTCGGAAGTATATCTACGGAAGAGGCAGGCGCATCGACAATAATCGGCTCACTGTCTTCAAGCGTACCACACCAGATAATCGCGCGGCTTCTGTCCCGCTCCTCATAGGTGTCCACCGAATAACCATATAATTCAGATAAATACGGCATATTTCCCAGGGAAGCATCCGAATCCAGCCCGTAGGGAAAATGATCCGGCGCAATACAGATGACCGTGTCATCTGCAATCCCTTTTTCTTCCAGAGTCTCCACGAGATAAGCCACTGCCTTTTCAAGCTCAAGATTCGCCGCAATATAGGCGCGTACAGGCTCCGTGTAGGAAAGATTTCTCTCCTCGCACCACGCGTCTACGGTATCTTTATTTTCCCTTGACATGGCGTTGTTGCCAAAATCGTACACACTGTGACCGCTTACCGTCATGTAATACGCATTAAAAGGCTGCCTGTCAATGTACATTGGCAGGGTTTCCTGCATCAATTCCAAATCACTTGCCGGCCATTTAGGGCTGATCAGCTCCTCAAGACCGTTTCCCACGCCCATATATCCCCCGCTGTAGCCCAGCTTTGTATGCGTCTCATGCCGGTCGTAGTAAGTGTAGGTGCTGTTGTGGAAAGCCATACCGAAATATCCCTTCTCATTTAAAAGCGCACCTATATTCGTATGCGTTCCATTCTGCGTAATCTCCTTAATAGAGCTTCCGCCGGAAGTCGGAATCAAACCAAATAAAAGCTGATATTCGCCTCCCGTTGTTCCGGCAATGGACTGCTGGTAATAATCATTAAAATTAATTCCCTTTGTGGAAAGCCTGTAAAGTGTCGGTGTGAGCTCCGGGTCGATGAGAAAACCCGAAAATGCTTCCGCACAGATCAAAATCAGATTTTTTCCCTCAAAAGCTCCCGTATAGGCATTTTGGCTTGACGGGGTGAGCGAGGAAACATAAGCGTCAATATCGGCACAGTTCCCATTTGCGGCAGCAAGTGCCGCGAAATCAACGGAAGACACACTCTGCCCGTATACAGCCGGCGCTGCCTCCTTATCCTCCTGCGCGGTTTTCTTGCTTTGGGCGGAAGTCTCCTCCTGCAGCGTGGCCGCCTTCTGAGCGCTGGCCGCCTCCTTTGCCTGTACGACGATCTTCCCGCCGGATATGATTTCCTCCCTGCCGCTTACACGGATGTCTTCCGAAGATGTATTGACCGCGCCCTGCGCAAGTTCCGTCCCCGTGCTTTCAAAGGCATGGGCAGACGTTTTGGATGAAACAAGATTACGGATATCCAGACACAGCCCCTCACCCAGCCAAATGTGCCGGCAAAAGATAAACGTTCCGCCCTGTACGTCCCCGCCAGATGCCCTTTTGGGGTAACCGCTCTGTTATCTTTTTTCCCAGTACAAACCACAAGACGAGCGGCAGCAAAAGAAGTGCAATATGGCTGATTCCGTCAAAGCAGAAGATCAGCCGCCTGATATCTGCGCCAAATCCGCCCAGCGCGTCAGTTGCGGCATTCAATATGGTATTTATGTCATATGCCACCTTAAACTGTCTGTATACCAGAAATTCCACAATGAAAACGAGAGATAAAAATCCCAGACAGCATGGTGCCAGAACCTGCACTGCTTTTTTCGGCAGCAGAGAAATAATACCTGAAACAATCAGCCCCACACAGAGTGAGAATAAAGCCAGGAATACAAATGAACTTCCGGTGTGCAATGTTTCCACTGACAGCTTGAAAACAATCTCCATGTAAAAACACGAAAGAGACAAAAAGACAGCCAGCCGTATAGAACCCCACGGCAAAAAGTCTTTCGCATTCGCTGCAGCGGATTTCCTTTTGACAGCCTGTACTGCTCCCTCTGACCGCTTCTGTGCCGGCTGTGCTTTAGATGCCTGCACCGGCTGTACTACAGATGCCTGTACGGATTGTACCTTCTGCTTCCTCTTTTGATTCTTTTTCCTTTTTCTTTTCTTCTTTTGTAAACTCATAATGTCCTGTCATTGCAAGCGCTCTGACTTGCGTCCCCCTTTTACCCAATCAAGGTTTATCGCAAAACCTCTTCTTTTCCATTCCCCACACCCTCCTTTTACACTGCTATTTTACATGCCAAATGCATCGTTTTTGCATCATTTTTGCATCTATTTTCACAAACAAAAAACTTATCCTCTGCCGCAAATCATCCTTGCATATTTATTCTCTGAGTCTTCAACGACTTGTATCTTCCCCTGCTCAATATAATATTCAATCCTTCCGGCGTACCACCAGTCCCCCACACCAAGCTGTGAATGACCGATTATATCACCAATCAGTCTGGCTTCTTTTACGGGAACATCTTTTAGCCATTTCCATATCAGAAAATCATAGAAATCCTCTTGGACACTGAGAACCCGATTATTGACCACCGCACGGAGAGGGCTGTTTTCTTCAACCAGAACACCCCATAGCATAGCATACATATGAACTTCTTCTTTTGAAAGCGGCTTCTCATAGGGTAAAAAAGCGGCAAACTCCTCTGCCGAAACCTCACCCCAGCTATGATAGGAGACAATACTTTTATCCCGGACCACATAATCCGGAGTCTTAACCGTCGATATCCGATTGTTATACCCCTGCAATATCCGGCACAGACTGTATAGACCGCATCTGGAATAAGGGGCATCGCTATACCATATTCTGACAGATTCCCCGTCATCCAGAAAATCCTTTAATCGCAGCAATTCTTTTGTATAAAAATCTCCGGCGCTTTTTAACTCAGCCCCTATCGCCTCATCCTGCGCCCATTGATCCTGTGCATACATGGAACAGATCAGTTCCCTGCGGTATGGGCTGTCCATCGGTTCCCTGATATTACCTATATCCATGATAAATCCAAGACAAATGACTTCTTCCGACGTTCCTTCTATCCAGCCGCTGAAAGGTTTTTGAGACGGTGCTTTTTTCCCTGCCATCCAGACGGAAGTCGGTCCATTGACTGTTCCAACAATTATTTTATTCTTTGCCACTTTCATAGAAGCGGCTTCACTCTCGCCAAACAAGACTTCGATCATAGCAGTCAAATCTCCTTTGTTCAAATTTACAGTGCTTCTGCCACAGCGACAATTTTACTGCTGCCGGAACTGTTTCCGCACGATTTTTATGATACGATCCATATCTTCTTTTGTATTTTTAATATCACTCGGCAGGCAAAGCCCTCTGTTAAAAATATCTTCACCTACGCTCATGCCGTCCTCTACCTGAATAAAATCGTATTCTTCAAATACAGGCTGCAAATGCATCGGCCTCCATATTGGTCTTGTTTCAATATTCTCAGCTTCTAAGGCATCCATAACCTGCATAGGTGTCACATCGCTGTCAGAAGAAATCGTCATACAGGAAAGCCAGTTATTATCAATACCTTCCCTATTTAATGGATTCATTTCTATCTCTTCTATATCCGAAAAGGCTTCTTTATACGCTTTATAAATTTCGTGTTTCTTCTGTATATGCTCCTCGATATGCTGCATTTGACCGCATCCGATCCCGACAACAACATTTGACATCCTATAATTATAGCCGATTGTGGAGTGCTGATAATGCCTGGCAGGATCACGAGCCTGTCTGGATAAAAACCGGGCTTTCTCTACATCCTTTTCCTGCCGGGCAACAAGAATACCTCCACCCGAAGTTGTGATAATCTTGTTTCCGTTAAATGAGTAAATTCCATAATCCCCGAAAGTACCTGTCATTTTCCCTTTATATGTCGTACCTAACGATTCAGCCGCGTCCTCAATCAAGGGAACATTATGTTCCTTACAAAGAGCGCATATTTCATCCATATTCGCTGATGTGCCGTACAAATGCACTGCCATGACAGCCTTTGGGCGCGGATATTTTTCAAACGCTTTCCTTAATGCTGCGGCATCCATATTCCATGTATCACGCTCTGAATCAATAAAAACGGGAACTGCTTTCTCATATCTGACTGGATTAACACTTGCTGCAAAAGTCAGGGAAGGAATAAACACAACATCATTTTCTTTCACTCCCGCTAAAACCACCGACAAATGCAATGCCGCTGTTCCGGACGAAAGCGCAGCGGAAGAAGATGCTCCAACATAGGCTGCCACTTTATCTTCAAACTCATCTACATTCGGTCCCAAAGGTGAAATCCAGTTTGTTTCAAATGCTTTCTGAATATACTGCTGCTCCTCCGTATGCATGGTAGGAGTAGCTAACGGAATTTTCTTCATCACTCTGCCTCCTCTATATAGCAATAATCATGTACCTTTTCAAAACTCCAGTTTTCATCATCCGGGTATTTTACTGTAACACCAAGACCTGCCTGTAATTCCCTATGTTTACCACACCCCTTTCGCTACTTCAACATGTTATATACACACTCTAATAACGTTAAAGCAAGAATCATATTAATTATCCTGTAGTATTTTTGATATGCGCTCTGTATCAGTACCCCATTCCAACCCAAGTAAGCGTTGCAATCGTTCCAATCGTAGCTATAATAATCTCAAACAAGAGCAAAACCCATAAAGAGGCGCTATAATCCGTGATATACCCTGTTAATGCCGTAATTCCGAATAAATAGATTTTTACATTGACAAACTGCAATAAAAAACCTTTTAGAAATGACGCCGACTTTTCTACAGCGATTGTAGTTGGTTTGCTTATCGCAATATGAATTGCCAGCCAT
>Ga0137308_102762_pt1 | contig 10652 bp, 9 predicted proteins | sample Inofrocosms_June_FD_97181 | JGI IMG/M metagenome (GOLD analysis project Ga0137308, IMG submission 97181) | Mouse cecal microbial communities from Vienna, Austria - N-Acetylneuraminic and N-Acetylglucosamine D2O microcosms_June | ecosystem: Host-associated > Mammals > Digestive system > Large...
TATAAATTATTGAATTAGCCGATTTTATCTAATTTCAGATTGTTTCTGTGGGACGTGCAATTTTTATACCATTCTAATATAAAAACGCCTGCATCATAGACTATAATTCATCTACATCTGCCTGTCAGCATAGAAAAAGGGCAGTTGATTTCTCGACTGCCCTTTTTATGTTACAATGCTTATCCATCTGTGTCGTTTGAGGTTCCTGCATTTTCTAAAATCCTATTTAACAATTCCTCTCCACTCGTATTATCGGAAATTCCAAAACCATGAAAAGGTATAAATTCTTCTGTATTGGTTGAAATCAATAATCCACGCACATTTAGTTGAATAACCTCTACAACGCAGGTTGCTGTATCTTTATTTTTATCGGCTGCGGTTTTAGGGTCTAATCCGTGTTCATAGACAAAAATAACCCATTTGCTTTCTTGTTGTACTACGGTGATAGTGCCGATACATTCATTATTAGACATTACAGGTATCATATATTTGTTATTGAACTCTAAAGTTTCCAGAATTGTATGGCTATCTTTTGTCACATTAGCCGTTGAATAAATAGGGATTACACATTCGAAGTCAAGGATTGCATTTTCTACTTCTGCCCAGCTCCCTATGTCTTGCTCTTCCATGTCCTGCTTGATTGCGTCAATGACATTTTGTTCAGCAAAAAGGGTGGGGGCAACTTGTAAAATAATTTGGTCGCCGCCTACTATTGCACCGCCCCCGCCATCTTCATTTTCTTGTGAATTTAGCATTGAGGGTACGGTTATTATGGAAACTGCAATAAGGCATAAGCAAGCCGCCATTGCACCCCAAGCCTTCCAATTTAAGTTCTTTTTCATAGATGTTTTAGCCCCTTTCACGATGTCGTCATCAAGTTCACCAAAGACTTCAAAGAAATCTTCCTTTCTCACACCTCAAAGCCCCTTTCTGTCAAATATGCTTTTAGTTGTTTTCTTGTCCGCTCCAGTGTTTTTGATACAGTTCCCTGCAACATTCCATAATCACTTGCAATGTCTGAAATTGAATCAGCGTACCAATAACGACGAACAAAAATGTTTCGTTTCTCTGATGAAAGACTTCTTACAAAAGAATTGATTGTGATTACCAATTCTTGGCGGTCAAACATCTGCTCCACATTGTCAACATCCGATACACAATCAGTCAGTTCATCCAAAACAAGTGTTATCTCACCACCGCCCCGTTTTTCAGCATGGTCGTGTTTATACTTGTTAAAAGACAAGTTCCGTGTGATTTTACCGAGGAATGTAACTAATTGCTCTGGCCAATGTGATGGCATTGAGTTCCAGGCGTTCAGGTAGGTATCATTGACACATTCCTCTGCATCTTCTTCGTTGTTCAATATGTTCTTTGCTATGGTTTTGCAGTAATGACCGTATTTTTCGGACGTTGCTCTAATGGCTTGGTCATTTCTATCCCAGTATAGCTGGATTATGCCGTTATCATCCATATAAATCCTCCTTTCACCTATATACACAACTTCTATGCAAAAATCTGACACTCATTTCAAAAAATTTTTTCTTATTATATCATACTGTCTGCATGATAGTAGCAGAAAAGGGCCAGAACAGCATCTGACCCTTTTCAAAATTCTCTTGCTATTAGACCACGTTGGGGAATTGACCCTTGGTGTTAATGTCTAATGGACGAGTTTTTATGCTCTCATAGGATTCCTTGTAATCATCCCAACTGTCCGCTAGGGTGCGTTTTAACATAATCACTTTCTCATCCAGTGTTAAGCCCTTATGTAACCATTGCCAGATAAACAATGCCATGTATTGATTTAGGGCAACACCGCGCAAAGACCGCGCTGCGCGCTTTGCCGCGCATACGCTTGTATCTTTTCCGTCATTTTTGCCCAAAACTTTTTGAAATACGCCGGTATTCCTGCGTCGTTTTGGGCAATCTGACGAAAAAGCTGACTGCGCGTCTGCACGACAATCTTTGTGCGGTATTGCCTTAGATATTTTGTTGCTGGAATGCGTTCTGCTGATTCTGGCATAAATTTTTCTATCTGTGAATGGATTCCATTAACATTTGCAAGATTGTATCTGCCTTCAGTGTGTTTGTCAGCTTTAATTTGAACGTGTTTGATATTCTCACTACTTGCCAAAACTGGATAGGCTGAATGGCTATCAGTAACCAGGGTGCTACTGTTGTCAAAATGACCTGATAATAATTTCTTTGCATCGGCTGTTTCCAATCTGCCAACAGAAACAGGTTTTGCTATTAAATTCTTTTCATCATCTACTGCCACGACAATACAGGCTTGCTCATTGCTGATTCCTCGTTTGTATTTCTTGGTATTCTCTCTCAATTCATCAAGGTAACCAGGTATTGCTATTACCCTGTCCCATAAACCATGCTTTTTCAAGTACTTATCTTGATCTATTGCGGAGCAGTTGTGTCTTGGAAATCTTTTCAATGTGAAGATGAAGAACTCCGGATCCCGTTTGCCCTTGAATGATATAGTACAAAACCATTCGTCACATTGTATCTCTCCCTCAAACTTGAAAATTGGGTTTCCATCAGTATCAATGCCTTTTAATTGTGCCATCAGTCGTTGATAGAGAATATCCATGACCTTAAGCTTATGTTGTGCCGCTGTTGACCTACTGACATTCATCTTCTCGGCAAGCCCACGGATTGTCTGATTCTCTATAATTCCAACATATAAAGCTGCCAGTTTTGTATCAGACAGACGAGAATTTTGTCCAAGTATGTCTATTCCAAATGAGAACGTCTTACCGCAATCTTTGCAAATCATTCTTGGAGTTCCTTTAGCGGATTTTCCGTGCTTTTTAATTCTAACACTTCCACAAAATGGACAACTATCTGATGTTTTAATTTCCTTTGTCCCTTTACTTTCCGACCTTTTTGCTTGAGCCATGATTATTAGTTCATCCAGTTGGTCAGCTGTCAAACTATCAAGGCCACCCTTCAACGCTTCGTTGAAGAAGTCGGACATTGTAAAACCCCCTAACTTTATTAAATTGTTTGCACCCTCTATGGTGCGTTCCCTTCAACCATAGTCAAAGTTTGTAAGAATAGCCTTCTTCTGCCTTTCAAATGCCATCCGTTGGAATTTTAATGACCGCTGCTGTAAACGTTCTGATTCCTTTAGATATTCCTCTGCCATATCAAAATCAGATTGAAGTTGAAGTTTGTACTTGTCTTTATCACTTAGATCTGGTACAATGTGTTTAAGTTCAGTTGCTACAGCTTGTATAGCATATTCCGAATTTTTGATCGCACTTGAAATAATTATTCCCATTAAACCAGTATGCTGATATTTTGCTTTCTTAGATATACAAGCATTTTTTATTTCCTCCCATTCTGCATCTGCTATAATTTCAACACCTAGTTTCTTGGCAAAGGTTCTAGCGTTAAATGTCACTTCATTATTTGTGATGACAACGGGCTTTCCGATATTGTCATAAAATGCTGCTCCAGAATAGACTTCTTGAATGGGATCTTTTCCTAAAGTCCTATTGTGGAATTTGCATTGAATGTAATATGAATATTCAGTCCCTTGAATATTTATACTCGCCACAATGTCAATACCTCCATCATTAGCCCCTCCTGTCTTGTTAGCAGTGAATCCAGCCAGTCTAAGAAGATCCAATGTCTTATTTTCAAAGTCTGTTCCTGTACGACAGTTGTTAAAGACGATGTCTTCGGAGATGATGTTTTCTGACATGATGTATGCCTCCTAAAAATATGGATTGAACTTTGTTTTTAAGTTCAACACCGCATATGAGGAGTGCTCATGTTATGTTGGGTGCTCTAATTTCCCAATGATGTGTTAGATAAAGTAACTGTATATCTCGGAAACTTCCTGATGTGTACTTTGATTCTGTATGATTAGCTGACTTTTCAGCTCTTCAAAATTCATTTCTCAAACTTCGGAACAATGACTAAAAACAGGACAATTTAGTTGTGCATATTACCGAAATAAAAAAGAGACTGTTCACCTATGGCGAGCAGTCTCTTTTTACAACGAATATATAATTATTCTGTGACACTACATATTTATTCAACTGATTTTATCGGGAACACGAAGTCGAATTGGGACTTAAATAATAAGCATTTTTTATTTAATGTCGTCATTCATTTTACCGTGACAGTTCCCCCCCATAGGACAGCATTCGCAGTCGTTACCGCAGTAACACTTCCCGTTTTTCCTGCTTTTTATCATTGACATAACAATTCCTATTACAATCACCGACAAGACAACACAAATCACTATTGTGGACAGGTTTTCGGAAATCCAAATCATTGATTGCTCCTTTCTTTATACTATAGCAATCCAAAAAAAGTTTAAACAAAATTTTACAAACAGTGCAAAAAAACACAAGCTTTGGGGGCGTTGCCCCGTCCTTTGGACTCCCCCGCTTCCCTTTCGGACTCCGAAAGGGAAGCGGAAAGGACAATTATACTAATATCGGTTTTAAAAGCCATTTTATCCACTTTTTAAACCGATATTAGTATTAGTCGCTTCGCTCCTATTTATATTTTTGTTGGATTGCCATAGTTAAACCCTTACCCTGCTCTTCCTGAATAACAGCCACCCGGCAATTACCAACACAGCTGCCGCTGCTAATATCCCGAAAATATTCCCGTTCCCTATAAACATATTTCCCAATTGATACACAATCAGCGACATCCCATATGCAAACGCACATTGATACCCTATCGCGAACCACGTCCACCTTGCGCTGTTCATCTCTCTTCTAATAGCTCCTATCGCCGCGAAACAGGGTGCGCACAGAAGGTTGAACAGAAGGAACGAATACCCGGCCAGAGGAGTCATAGCCGCGAAATCCAGAACTCCGAATACGCCTACGATTTCCTCTTTGGCTACAAGTCCCATAATGGTGGCGACAGCTGCCGTTTCAGTGCCGAATCCCAGCGGCGCGAAAATCGGACTTATGAAGCCGCCTATAATGTCGAGAACGCTTATAGCTTCGGCCGCATTTTCGTTTAAATAGCCGAATACGGTTCCGCTTTCCGCCGCATAGGTTCCGAAGCTGCTCCCCAGCCAAATTATTACGGAAGAAAGAAGTATAATGGTACCCGCTTTTTTGATAAACGACCACGATCTTTCCCACATGGAGTGCATTATATTCCCGAAGGTCGGCATGTGATAGGCGGGAAGTTCCATTACAAATGGCGCGGGATCGCCGGCGAACATCTTTGTTTTCTTAAGCATTATTCCCGAAATAACGATAGCCGCCACCCCGGCGAAATAAGCGCTGGGCGCTACCCACCACGCCCCGTCGAACAAAGCCGAGGATATAAGCGCGATAATCGGAAGCTTTGCGCCGCAAGGGATAAAAGTGGTAGTCATAATGGTCATTCTCCGATCCCGCTGATTTTCAATGGTACGGCTTGCCATTATTCCCGGTACGCCGCAGCCCGTTCCTATAAGCATGGGAATAAATGATTTTCCAGAAAGTCCGAACTTACGGAATATTTTATCCATTACAAATGCAATGCGCGCCATATAGCCGCAGGCTTCAAGAAACGCAAGCAGGATAAACAGCACCATCATCTGAGGCAGGAAGCCCAATACCGCGCCTACACCCGCGACTATTCCATCCAGCAGCAGGCTTTTAAGCCAACCCGCACAGTTTATCGCGTCAAGCCCATTTTCGGCAAGGATCGGAATACCCGGTACCCATATTCCGTAATCGGAAATATCGGGAATATTTTCCCGCGCGGATTCCGTCATTCCCGCAAGATCAAAGCCGTTCTCACTCATAACATCGCCGTAGCTCTCCAACGCTTCGGCAAAGGAGTCGTAATCACGGTCTTCTATGGCGGAATTTACATCTTCCGATCCTAACACTCCCGCTTCTGCGGCAAGCGCGGCCGTTTCCTTGACGGTATCGGTCCAGATATTGGCTTCGGCGTATTCTTCCAACGCTTGGTTATATTCGGCGCTGCCTATTCCCAACAAATGCCAGCCATCGCCGAACACTCCGTCGTTCATCCAGTCGGTGCATAAGGTGCCTACGGTGCTTATTGAAAGGTAGTACACCAAAAACATTATCACCGCGAAAATAGGAAGAGCCGCAAAGCGGTTGGTAACCACTCTGTCTATTTTATCCGACATCGTGAGCTGTCCCGTATTCTTTTTGATATAACAGCTTTTTATTATCGAATCTATGTATATGTACCGCTCGTTGGTTATTATGCTTTCCGCGTCGTCGTCCATTTCCTTTTCCGCCGAGCGTATATCGTTTTCAATGTGATTTTTTACGCTGTCGGAAATATTAAGCTGTTCTATTGCCTTTTCGTCACGTTCAAAAAGCTTGATGGAATACCAGCGCTGCTGTTCCGGGGGAAGGTCGTGTACCGTGGCTTCCTCGATATGAGCGAGAGCGTGCTCCACCGCTCCCGAAAAGGTGTGCATGGGCATGGGTTTTCCCTTTTGGGCGGCTTCAACCGCAAGCTCCGCCGCTTCTGTAATACCGGTGCTTTTTAACGCGGATATGGTGACTACTTTACATCCCAACGCCCTTGAAAGCTCATCGGTGTTTATTTTATCTCCGTTTTTCTCCACAACGTCCATCATATTTATGGCGATCACCACGGGAATCCCAAGCTCCGCAAGCTGAGTTGTAAGGTACAGGTTTCTCTCAAGATTGGTTCCGTCCACTATGTTTAAAATAGCGTCTGGGCGTTCCGTTATAAGATAGTTTCGCGCCACCACCTCTTCAAGAGTATAGGGTGAAAGCGAATATATTCCGGGAAGGTCGGTTATGGTAACGTCTTCTCGCTTTTTCATTTTCCCTTCTTTTTTTTCCACGGTAACGCCGGGCCAGTTTCCCACAAACTGGTTAGATCCCGTAAGCGCGTTGAAAAGCGTAGTCTTTCCGCAGTTGGGATTTCCCGCCAAAGCAATTGTCACAGCCATTTTTATATGTCTCCTTTTTAGAAATTTCTTTTAGTTGGTATAGGCTAACTCGTTGTCAAAAAAATAATCCCTATCTTACTCTGTTTCAATCATTTCCGCGTCCGCTTTTCTTAAAGAAAGCTCGTATCCCCTTACGTTGATTTCAATGGGGTCGCCGAGAGGCGCAACCTTACGTACGGTAATTGTCACTCCTTTAGTGATTCCCATATCCATAATCCGTCTTCTTATGGCTCCCTCGCCGTGAACCTTTACAACCCTGACGGTCTCTCCGATTTTGGCTTGCTTAAGAGTATTCATATGGTTGTGTCCTTTCTTTTTTTATATATCTCTGTGTTTATCTATCTGTATAGTTAGCTCCTGTTAACTAAGTTAATTATAATTTAAAAAAATGTTTTTGTCAACGTATTTTTTCTATTTTTTTTTCGGAAGCGACATTTTTGTTGAATATGTTATAAGTTAGCATAAGTTAACTCTTTCTCTTGTGCATTTTTAACATCGGAAAACTTTCTATAAAAATATCTGCATATTTCATTTTACCTCTTGACAAATTCTTACAAAACATTTATAATATTAACTGTACTACTAATAATAATACAATTAGCATAGTTTTGACAAAACGGAGGTGAAGCATCGGAAATGTTTTTAACGGTAAATATGAGGGATAAACGCCCTATATACAAGCAGATAGTTGGAGGGATAAAAGACATGATTCTATCGGGAGAGCTTAAGTCCGACGAACAGATACCGTCTGTAAGGCAGCTTGCTACCGATATGAACATAAACCCCAACACCATCGCCAAGGCTTACGCCGAATTGGAGCGGGCAGGAGTGGTTTACAGCGCTATGGGCAGAGGGTATTTTGTCAGCCCCGATCTTACCGGAGCAAGGGCGGAAGAGAAGGAGGAAATAAAGCGCGCCCTTCTGCGCTGTGTAAAAAACGCCGAAAGATGCGGCGTGGAAAAAGCTTGCATTACGGAAATGGCTCTTTCCGCCATTGACGAGGCTTATAAGGAAAAAAACGAAAGGAACGGCGAAAATGATAAAAATAGATAATGTAACAAAGCGTTACCGTGATTCGGATACGTTATCCTTAGACAATATCAGTTTGGATATCCCCGACGGCAGCATAGTGGGGCTTATAGGCGTTAACGGCGCGGGAAAATCCACTCTCTTAAGAATCGCGGCAGGCATTTACAAACAGGACGGCGGAGCTGTGCTGATAGACGGGGATCCGGTTTACGAAAACATCAAGGCAAAGGCGAAGATAGCCTATATAAGCGACGAGCAGTATTACCGCCCCGCTTCGAGCATGAAGAAAATGGCGTCCGTGTACAATTACTTAAGAGAAGGGTTTTCCATGAAGAAATTTTACGCTCTCGCTGAGGATTTTGGATTAAACGTAAACAAAAGCCTTTCAAGCTTTTCCAAGGGAATGAGAAGGCAGAACGACGTTATAACCGCCTTGTCCTGCGAAGCGAAGTATATATTATGCGACGAAACCTTTGACGGCCTCGATCCCATAACAAGGGAAAAAACCAAGAGGATATTTATTGAAAATGTGGCGGACGAGGGCGCCACCATACTGCTGGCTTCCCACAACCTTAAGGAACTGGAGGATATATGCGACAGGATAGTGCTGTTAGACAATGGCAGACTTGTGTTCAGCGCGGAGCTGGACGACCTTAAGGATTCGGTGAACAAATATCAGGTAATGTTTCGGAACAACAATTTCCCACTTGATATTGTTGACCCCGTTCGCCCCGTATTGCTTAAACAGAGCGGACAGATAATAAGTTTTATCGCGGCGGGAAATGAGGAATTTGTACGGAAAAGCCTTGAAGCGGCGGCGAGAGACAAAGGCAACGAGCTTGCTTATATGGAAGCGCTGCCTTTGAGTCTTGACGAAATTTTTTCCTATAAGCTTAAGGAAACGGGAATGAGCGGACTTTCGGAGATGAGCGAGGCGTTGGGCTGCGAGGCGTCGTGTGAAGCCGCTCCCGAAGAAAAGAGAGAAAAACAAGGAGGCGAGATATAATGATAACATCTGCGAATGCAAACGACAAAAGCGCGATAAGCGAAAGAGCAAAGGAATATATGAGAAAAACCTTCAGGATAGCCTTGTACGGTTTATCTTCAAACAAAGTTTTTATAGTGCTTATGTTTATGGTGTCTATGATAACGTTTATACTGACAATGAACGCGTGGAATTACAGTATGGGAGAACAAGTGGGATTTATTGCGATTTCCGGCCTGTTAGGCGTATTCATGCCCATTATAATGTTTCAGCATATGCTTAAGCGGGAGGAATATGATTTTTACACCGCCATGCCGGTAAAAAAGAGCTGTTATTTCTGGGGTTTCGGTCTGGCGGCGTTTATGTCTTTTTTAATGATATGGCTGATTTTGTTTTTCGTTATCGGGATTCTTGGCTTTCCCGAAGGCATTAAATACTTTTTTCCGGGATTTATGCTGTATTTTACGGTTTCTTCGGCTACCGTGCTGGCGTTGGTGCTTTCAAAATCCGTGTTCAGCTTTATTATGATCTTTTTTATACTGAACGGCTTTGTGGCGGAGCTGTTCGTGGTGTTTATGAGTCTTTTTGTTTTGGACGAAAGAATTTATTTTGTTACTTTAAAAAATATAATCTATTTTTTTACTCCGTTCACTTCGGTACGGTTGTTTGTTTCTGAGGACGCCGACCGGCTGCTTGGAATGATGCCAGTTATAATGGGGGGTATACAGCTTGCGGCGGCGTTTCTTCTCCATCGTATCCGCAGCGGAGAAGGAAACGGCACATTGGCTTTTCAAAATACGAGGTATCCCATACAATATCTTATAATGTTTATGGCGGCGTTTACACCGATGCTTGTGTTTTCAAGCTATTACTACGGAGTGAAAAAAAGCTTTGAAAGTTTTATCACCCGCACTTTTAACAACGGCTGGCTTGTGGGAATGATTATAATTATATTCGGCACTTTTGTTGTTACCAATATGATTTTTGAAAACACTCCCAGGGGCGTATTCAGAAAAATACGGCATTTATTTATTTTTACCGCAGGCTACGGGATATTTTACTTTTTGATTTTAGGCGGTATTGTCTTTCCCAATATCCCGATTACTTACGTACCGTTTAACAGCAATATGGCTGTTGTATCGGTATACGACTTTGAGGAAAAAACCGAAGAAGAATATTCCGAAATAATAGCGAAACGTAACGATACTATGTTGGCGCGCGATAATTACGGCGGCGAATACGAAGGGTCGGATGTTGATGTTGTTTACACGGAAACATCGGACGAGATGTACAGATGGCAAATCATTTATGAGGATGACATTCCCAAATACTTTTACAGGAAATCGGAGGTTGTCTCATATATTGTTACGGATAAGGAATATCTGAAAAATATTTCCCGTAAACTGGCGGAAGAATCAAAAATTTATAACGATGACTTTTACCGATGGTGGCCTTTCGGTTATCCCAACATTATATCGGGGGCCAAGAGGATGTCCGAGGATATATACTATTATCGTTATCAAAACATTAACGAGAAATATTATTACGAAAACGCTTTTATTTTTGAAATTTCTTTATACGATCTTACGGATTGGCAATATGACGAGTTTTTGAAAAAGTACGGAAAAGATGGATTTTACCAATCGGGCGGCATTGATTTTGAAAGCAGAAACAAATATTCTTTCAGAACATATG
>Ga0137308_102765_pt1 | contig 10638 bp, 11 predicted proteins | sample Inofrocosms_June_FD_97181 | JGI IMG/M metagenome (GOLD analysis project Ga0137308, IMG submission 97181) | Mouse cecal microbial communities from Vienna, Austria - N-Acetylneuraminic and N-Acetylglucosamine D2O microcosms_June | ecosystem: Host-associated > Mammals > Digestive system > Large...
AAATATGAAAACGCGTTTGCAATGATCCCTCTTTTGGTGACATTTATCCCCATGCTGACAGACACGGGCGGCAATGCGGGGAGCCAGAGCAGCACGCTTGTTATCCGGGGCATGGCGGTGGGAGAGATCCAGCCCGGGGATATTTTCCGGGTGTTTTGGAAGGAGCTTCGGGTGGGGATGCTGGTGGGCGTGATCCTGGGGGCTGTGAATTATGTCCAGCTGATGATCCGGTTTCCGGGCAATGAGACGGTGTGCCTTACGGTGGTAGTCAGCCTGGTCCTTACGGTGATCCTGGCTAAGACTGTGGGAAGCATCCTGCCTATGGCCGCAAGGTTTTTGAAGCTTGACCCGGCGATTATGGCGGCGCCGCTGATTACCACGATCGTGGACGGGTTCAGCCTGGTGATCTATTTTCAGATAGCATGAAGGATGCTGAAATTAGGATGACCCCAAAAGGGAGAAATATCATAAAAATGTATGAGGAGGAAGCATATGGAATTTAATGTTGAGTTGCTGCGGTGGACAAGGAGACCGAAAACGTATCAGATCGAAAACAATAAGATCGAGATCGTGACGATGCCCCACACCGATCTTTGGCAGAGGACCTACTATCATTTTAGGAATGACAACGCCCCTGTGCTGCAGATGGAGACGGAGGAAAAGTTCTTTTCCTTTGTTGTAAAGTCGGATTTTACCGAAAGCCGGCGGCGTTTTGACCAGTGTGGGATCGTCATGTACCTTGACAGTGAAAACTGGCTGAAAGCGTCGGTGGAGTATGAAAATGAATCGTTCCAGCACCTTGGCAGCGTGGTCACCAATCATGGATATTCCGATTGGGCCACAACAGCCATTGACACAAAGGAGAAGATCATGTGGTATCGGTTCAGCCGCCGGGAGGATGATTACTGTATCGAATGTTCCAGGGACGGAGCCGAATTTCGGCAGATGCGGATCTGTCATATGCTGGAGGGCGCCGGGAAAATAAGCTTTGGGATCTATGCCTGCAGCCCGGAAGATTCGTCGTTTAAAGCCGTGTTTTCTCATTTGGAACTGACAGAATGCAGATGGCAGGCCCATGACGGGCAGGCGCCTGATGAGGTGTGACGGCGGCGTTTAATGTTTATCGTAAATGGGGATAGTGGCGGTATGGAGATGCAGGGAGTTCGTCCAATGGAATGGATGGACTCCTTATTTGCGAATTGAAGAAAAAAGGGTATTGTGGTATGATAATAGCTAAGAAAAACAAAGGCTAAGCAACTGCGGAGGTCGATATGGCAGCGGGAACGACTACGATTGGATTTGAAGAGAAGTTATGGCAGGCGGCAGATAAACTCCGCTCTAACATGGATGCGGCAGAATATAAGCATGTAGTGTTAGGACTCATATTTTTGAAATATGTATCCGATTCTTTTGAGGAAAAGTATCAAAGTTTGCTGGAAGAAGGATATGGTGATGAAGAGGACAGAGATGAATATTTGGCGGATAATATTTTCTGGGTTCCCAGAGAATCAAGATGGTCAGAGATTCAAAAATGTGCTGCCAATGCGGACATAGGCAGTGTGATCGATCACGCGATGGAAACAATAGAAAATGAAAACACTTCATTGAAAGGCGTTTTAACAAAGAATTATTCAAGAGCAGAGCTTGATAAAACACGCTTGGGTGAATTGATAACGTTGTTTACCAATATAGAAGTAGGTTCAACGGCAGCACAGGAGAGAGATGTCTTAGGGCGTGTATATGAATATTTTTTGAGTAAGTTTGCAAGTGCGGAAGGTAAGCTGGGGGGAGAGTTTTATACCCCGTCTTGTATTGTAAGAACGTTGGTGGAGATGATCGAGCCTTTTGAAGGACAGATTTACGATGAGGCAGTTGCGTGATTGATACAATATAATGGAGTTGAATGGGCGGAAAAAAGCAGAAATAAAAGGATTTTAACCGAGACTGCGTTTTGTGGTCTTTTTGTTTTGCCTTGTAGTAGTGATTGACATTACCAGAAACTGGTGCGAGAAATTGAATGTGCATACCTTTGTAACGATTGATAAGGGACTTTCGTTAAAAAGTGTGCAATCGTTAATATGGTGTTGAATCCAATCCGAAATCTGTCTGTATTTTATTTGCAATAGTATGGAATAATCTTGTAACTCCCATAAACGATATCCACTACTATTCGTTACGGACTTTTTCTTTTTGCTAGGTGTATGCGAAAATCCAAAGAACTCCTTTTTCCCTACCAATTATCAGGTGAATTACATGACTGATGAGCCAAGAACAAGTCCTCTGCACACCCTCAGTAAAAAAGACAATTATTTTATGTTTTAACAGGCACCCTAGCAAAACAAACAGAAAGCCTCGTATCAATCACGCAGCTACATCATTAGGCGCAGTAATAAATGTAAGCCTGTTGACTTTAGACTAAAAATAGTTTATAATCAGACTGAACTCAAACTGGAAGGAGTACGAATATGACAGATTCTTGTATCTATCTTGATACTTATGTTTTGCAACAGGATATGCGGGTGAGGATGCCAAAGGCAATCTTGTCGAACTTGGGAATTGAAAAAGGAAAGACCAAATTTGATATTTATCTTGACACAAATGATAATTCCTTGGTCTTCCGTATTCACAATGAAAATAGTGAAGGAGCAACAAAGAATGTCAGATAAATTAACCGCGGTTTCCTTGTTCACAGGAGCGGGTGGAATGGATATAGGATTCGAGAGAGCAGGGATTGAAGTGGTCTTTGCAAACGAACTTATGAGTGAAGCAGCAGCAACGTATAACGCGAACCACGCTCTAGGGGTCATGGTAAACGATGATGTAAATAATGTCCTTGCTTCGCTTGGTCGATTTCAGGGTGTCGATTTTGTCTTCGGAGGTCCACCTTGTCAAGGCTTTTCAGTAGCAGGTAAAATGAATCCTGATGATGACCGTAGCAAACTGATTTTTACATTCCTTGATGTGGTTGAAAAAGTTCGCCCAAGAGCGTTTGTTATGGAAAATGTTAAGGCTCTTGGAATCTTAGAGAAATGGGAGCCTGTGCGTAGGAAGTATTTGGAGCGTGTTTATGCTCTGGGATATAATTGCGCGCCGTTTATTCTGAATGCAACAGAATACGGAGTCTCACAAAAGCGCGAAAGAGTATTCTTTATCGGCATCAGAAATAACGGTGATCCGTTTTTTGAATACTTTATGAACGATTTACTTTTACAGCAAAAAAATAAGGCTCCAAGTGTGAGGGCATTGTTGCAGTCATTGGGAAGAGCAGGCACGGCTGATAATCCGGACACTTGTAGTGCAAAGATAACATTTGCAACACATCCAATCATGAGAAAGTCACCATACGCTGGAATGTATTTTAACGGGCAAGGCAGACCAATAGATGTTGATGGGTATGCAAATACCCTGCCTGCCTCTATGGGCGGAAATAAAACTCCTTTTGTGGATGAAGACTACCTTTACGGAGATGCACCAAGCGATTGGGTCGTTGAGTACCATAAGGGATTGCTGGACGGTACGATTGTGCCAGAATTCAAAGAGGCACCAGAGCGCTTAAGGCGAATCACGATTAAAGAAGCAACACGGATTCAATCCTTCCCAGATGACTATGTATTTTGTGGAAACAAAGGAATGATATATACACAAATTGGAAATGCTGTTCCGTGTAAAATGGCAGAGGCAGTAGCAAAAGCGGTTGTAGCATATTTGGAAAAGGAAGCACTTTCGGTTTGATTGGAGTGGGATATGCTGGTAGAAATCCGAGATGATTTTGATTTAGAAAAGATTGCCCAAAGTGGTCAATGTTTTCGGGTAAGAAAATTTGAAAATGGAGTATATCGTTTTGTAAGCGGCGATGATGTTTTATACATACAGGGGGCAGAAAACCACAAGTTTTCTGTTTCCTGTAGTATTGATGAGTGGAATAGTATATGGAACCCCTATTTTGACCTCGACAGATGTTACAATGAAATTTTTAATTTAGAATATGGCAAGCATCCATTCATAGACGAAGCGATGGTTTGTGGTCGTGGACTCCGCATATTACATCAAAATCCTTGGGAAATGCTTATAACATTTATCACTTCGCAAAGGAAAAATATTCCCTCCATTTCAAAATCCGTAGAACTGTTGGCAATGAGATATGGTCACCCTATAAAAACCGAACATGAAAGCCTATACTCATTTCCGTCGCTATATGAATTGGAACGAGTGTCCGAGGAAGAATTAATCGATTGTAGATTGGGATATAGAGCACAGTATATTCTTGACGCGATACATCAAGTGGAAACGGGGAATCTTGACTTGAATATTCTCTTCAGCTATAACGATGCACAACTTATCCAAGAATTACAGAAGATACATGGGGTTGGTAAAAAAGTAGCTAATTGCATCGCTTTGTTTGCTTATGGAAGAATAGCCTGTGTCCCTATAGATATTTGGATTTCAAGGGCAATAGAAAATGATTGCGAGGGCATATCTCCGTTTAACCTATTTAAAGATAATGCAGGTATCATCCAACAATATGTTTTTTACTATATGAAAAGCCATCAGCCATAATGATTGATGGCTTTTTTTAGCTTCTTGATAATCCAAATATCCGCTGAGCAAGTCTGTCCAGATAAATTATTACCTCTTCCTTAAACTTAGTTTCACGAGCGGTTTGCAAAATAAAACGCACAAATTCTTCACAGTCAATATTCTCCAATGATGGAACCATAACTGATAGAAAAAGCTGATAAGATAAAATGCGGAGCATGAAATTGCGTGACATATATTCATTTTGTATTGCAAATACAAAATCACTGTCTTTTTCGCCGCGCGGACCTTCTATAAAAAGCATTCTTGTTCCACCAACATTCATAACTTTATCAGCAGCGTGTCTGACATCTGTTTCGGAATAACCTTTATCCTTTAACTCATTGGAGGAAACGAGCTGATCACCAATATAAATATCCAAATCGCTGACTTCACGGCCAGAAGCACCACTTTGGTTTACAGGGTGTACTTCTACTTTAGCATTTGGATTGTGCAGATACATCAGATGATAGATTCCCGCTACTATAAGAGTGAGGACTTCACCTTCGTAACTGACTTTTAATGCTTCATTGATGAATTGTAATAGTTTTACAGGAAGATTTGTAGAATCATCAATTGTGAAGATAGTCAATTTTTTCCGTTCATCTCTGATTCGAATTAATTTGCATAGTAAATATACCAAGCATTGATATGCATCAATCGAGGTAGTTATTAGCGGTAAATTATCACAAAGTGCATTCAATATGGCTTGGTCATTGCCTCTGCGGACAGCGTTTGACTTATTCAGTTCTGGAAACCGAGCAGGTTTATTTAAAAACGGCTCATTTGACCCGCCCAGTGCTTTTTTTAGAACTTCCATTTCAAACGGGACGATTACTTTGTGGCATACAGTTCTTGCGTCATATGCGCCTGGCAGGGATGACTGCTTTTGCAAACACAGCGGATTGATTCGCTCGTCCGTGGCTTTTGATAAAACTGCTGTGAATAGTATGTACTTATAGGTTAAGTGCGTGTTGTCAATCACATAATCGATTAGGTTCTGGTGTAAACAGGTTGAATTTGGGGCATTTAGCGCAACCTGGTATGCTGCATTCAGTGTTTTTAAGGCTTTTTCTTTCAATCCCATTTTTTATTTTGTCTCCTTTGGGTGAAGTGCATTCCAAACATGTTTTACGTTCTCGTGTGTATTAGTGCTATTTATATAATCGTTCAATTTTGAGTAAAAGGACTTTCTTGCAAGGGACGTCATGTGTACCAGAATTTGGGATATCCACTCATAAATATCCAAATAATAATATATGACATCCTGATATATGTAGAATCCCAAGACCGAGCCGCTACTACTTGCCCTGGATATATCCGAAGGGCAATCTTCCTTTCTGCAAATAACTATAACCTCTTTAATATTGCTATGAAAATTATTGTTATATTTTGATATGCAATCGTAAGAATCTATTATTCGATCCAAATCAAATTTTTTGACGGTTATTTCATACACTTTTATAGTACCATCAGACAGTTCTTCATTTATATCTCCAGGCTTATTGCTGGTTGTACTTGTTGTAGATGCACTATCTTCTGTGCCACTTACAATAATCCCTGAGTTCATTGCGGCGTGGTACGATAAGAGAAGATAACCTATGATTCTTTGCGGGGTATTGCCCGAGTCAGGTGCAGAATCAATCATTGTTTTACATATATTCGCCAAATATACCGGATCGTCAGAAGGCTCAATAATAACAGTAAGTTGGTTTACACTGGCTGCTTTATTAATATACTTTCTGAGCAAATCAATACCCAAATCATCTCTAAACTTGGAAGAACGTTTGTCAATTAGTTTAACAAGTTTAACAACCTTTTTTGCGTTTTCCTTATCAGCTCGATTCTTTGACCATTCATCATTGATATTTGCTGCTTTGGCAATGTTAAGTGCTGCCGCTTTTGTATGCGGAAATCCTTTTTCTATTAAAAAGTATTTGATTGGGCCATTATCGTAGATTCCTCGTGGCTTTTGTTTATAGAAACCTGTATTAGCACGAAATTTAGCATCTAATTTCCTTTCAACGAGAGAAATCAGAACTATTTCGCGAAAACTTGTAGTTTTTGACTCAAATATATCAGTTAGAAGATCAAAGTACTCATCTTTTTCAGTATTGTAATCCGGGTTTAGAGCGGATTCATACAGCTTTTGTAGGTAAGCTGTGATTTTATTATTGCGATCTATTGTTTTTTTGCTTTTCATAATTTACCTCCAGCTTATTTGTAAAGGTGGAAGTCCTCTTTTGTCATTCCCATATCCAGTGCGTGATAACAAAAGCGTGATGCAATGGATGAGTACGGCTTCCACTTGTGGCATTTTTTATTTACTGCTTTTTCACTACAATCTTCCATTCTATACATCCATCGATATACTTGAAGAAACGCACCATCCTCAACAGGGAGAATATCTTGGCGATCAAGAACGAAGATCAAATACATTTTTGCGGTCCAGTTTCCAATGCCTCGTATTTTAGTTAAAGTTTTAATGACTTCTCTATCTGATTGGTTGCTCATCTTCTCAAAATCAAGCGTTCCATCTGAAATAGCCTTTGTTATATTGCGTATGTATTCGACCTTTGCATTTGAAGTTCCCGTACTGCGAATTTGCTCATCCGAAAGGGCGTTAATCTGCTCAGGTGTCACTTCTCCATTGCAGAGAGCTTCAAGCCTACCATAAATTTTCTGTCCAGCCTTAGCAGAGAGCATCTGTTCGATTATTTCGTGGATTAAAAAGGAATAAGGCTCTTCATCATGTGGGACATATTGAATAGAACCTACCATTTCGATAACTTTTGCAAGTCTCTTATCCTTTTTGCACAGATACTGAACGGATGGCGTATTCATATCGAGTGTAACGATATTCGGCATGATGCACCTCCTTTGTCAATCTTTTACTGTTTCCATGATGTCTTCTAATGTGCAATTCAAAGCCTCGCAAATTTTAAGCAAGACATCTGTAGTGATGTTAGCGCCTTTACTCAGTTTGGCGATGGAGGCTGAACTCACACCGCTTTTCTCTGCAAGGGCATGCTTGTTCATACCCTTGTCAATCAACATTTTCCATAACTTGTTATAACTTATACGCATTGTTTGCCTCCTGATTTTGGGCGTAAAAACAATTGAAAAGAATTACTGGTCCTCCGGGTTATAAACTTCGTTCAAGAAGCCGTACCGGCCTTCTTCTTTATTTCTGGAGAAACGAATAACATGGATGCCTTTTTCTTCATCCTCATTAGGGACGAAAGGCATTCGCTTTGTCTGCTCCACGATGATGACTTGCCGTTCGCGTGCATGGGCAATGAGGTATTCGATGAAATTCTGCTTTATGGTGTTGCTCTGCTCCTTATGCTCTGCCTCGGACAGCTGTGTCAGCGAAGAATCTACGGCATAGAAACCAGGGGAGTTCCTATCGAGATCGATAAGATATGCGCTCATTGCCAGTGTGGTAATTGTGTTTAGTATTCCGCAGAATCCACCACCCATTGAAACCGACTTCTTGAAACCGCCAATCTCAATATCGAAGTTCTCCATATTGAGTCTGGCTGTGGCTGCACCACCAATTTTTGAAGCACTTAGAATTTCTCTTAGCTTCTCTTCAAAGCCGTGGATAATATCATATTCATAGTCCTCAAAGATATTATGCTTCAAGGATTCCGGCGTTTCTTCAGTTTCTTTGCTGAACAGATCGCCTCTGTACTGGTTTTCATTCTGGCGGACAACTTCTAATTCACTTGACAGCCGTACCAATTTAAGCTGCTGTTCAAGTTTCTCTTCGAAAGAGGATAATTGTGGCTGTAGCTGATTGGTAATCAGGCTGTCGATGGCATCTTTCTTTTTTTCCAGCGTGTGAATCGTTGCAATTATGGCTTCCTGCTGACGCTCAACGCTGTGCTGTGCATCACTAAGTTCAGAAAGATGCTTTTTGATTTTTTCAAGTTCTGCCGCTGATGCATCAATGAAAGAATCATCTTGAACTCGTTCCGTTTCTTCACCACAAATAGGGCATTTTACCTTTTTGCGTACAGGTTTAATGCTCGCTGCGCCATCAATAATGAACCCAATACGCCTTATATCGGATTGGTACTGCTGGCGCAAGACAGAGAAGTTGTGACCAACTGTTTTAGATTCGGAGAATTTGCCATTCCACTCATAGATTTGAGACATTATCTGTCGGCTTTCTTTGGTGGCAGCATCCAATTGGTCTTGCAGTTCCGCGATTTCTTTCCGAGCCTGTTCAACGCTTGAGCGAGAGTCTGTGATATTAAAGGAAGCGAGTGTTTCTTCCAGCTTTTCACGCCTGGTTGTAAATTCTTCAACTTTTTCTTGGATGTAGCTAATGAGAGCCTTTTTCTTTGCCTCACTGATTTTGGGGTCTTCATCCGCAGCGAGATCGTTTGCATCCTGCCCGGTTAAGAGATATAGTAGTACAGCGGCAGATGCCGTATGACCAACGGCACCGGGAGCCAACAACGCAGAACTTTCCCTTGCAACATCACCTTGCCGGATAAAAAACAAGTGGAGCATACTTCTCCAAGTTAAATCCTGTGTTTTAGAACCCTTTTCTGCGGAACGAACAGAATGCGGCTCATCAATTCCAAGCAAATGGAGATATACGGAGTTAATGTTCTTTTTTGCTGTATGACCTATGCTGTACAAGCCGTGATCAACAGTGGGATCCGTGCCGCTGACAGTAATCTTTGTGTCGCCAATTTTACGCTCAAGGGTGACCGTTCCTTTGTTTGTCGTTAGATGGAGTGCAATCCGTTCATAACCATAGCTATTGTCTACTATTTTTGAAGGACGATTTTTCTTCGGGGAAAACCCAAACATATAATCCAGACAGTCCATTACAAGGCTTTTTCCCGTGTTGGACGGTCCCAAGATAAAATTCAATCCCGGTTTAAAGTCGATGACGGTCGCCTTACGCCCTCCGCCAGCCACAGTGAGTTTTTCGATATAAAATCTATTCATGCCCGACCTCCTTCAATGACTGGATAGTAACCCTATTGATTAGTCGCAGCATAGCCTCAGCATCCGCGTTGTCAAATTTGTTAATTACTGCTTGAACTGCAATTATGTATTCTTCAGCATAGTTGTTGGTCAGATTGCCACAAACAGTTTTACCTGCTTCTGTAATGGAATATTTGTATCCCGTTGGAGTAGGGTGCAAATAGGCGAATCCATCCAGCACGAGGTCTTTTAAGGCAGAGGCTACTATGTAATTTCTTGCAGGATATTCACTAAATCTATAATTGCTATACCCATGAAGATTTTCGTCAAGCAAGCCGAAATCGGCCGCATAGACAGAAATGAAATCTAGCGCTCCAATCTGTTGCTCATCTAATGTCGAGTTTGACAATTCATTCAGCATCAGCAGGATGCGCAGAGATATTTCAAAGGTAGAGCCAAGGACTGATCCATTCATTGTTTCCTTTTTCTCCTTACCCATACCAATTTGCCGTCATTTACGAGATGGTGGCACACACCTTTTTTAATTGTTGCACTTATCCAGTACGGCGATGCGCTAAGTATGTAGTTCGTAACTGGGGTTATGACTGCTTGTTCCATTATGGCAAGCATATGATCGTAGCCATTTGGGTGTTTTCGCTTTGCGGTGTCCTTTACACCATTATAGGTTTCATCCTTTAATACATCGAATTGACCTGTCAGGCTGCTCCCCTTTAATTCCAATACACTACGTCGAATTGCTTCTGCGGCATAGAAATCAATTCGGCGGTCACCCAAGTCTTCAGAGTAATCAGGAAAGGAAGAGAGGTCATCTACTGAAAAAAAATCTATTCCTTCAGCATCGCCGTAGGCAAGACATAGTTCGCCAATATAGATTTGTTCATCTTGAGTTGCTACTTTTGGAATCGATACATTTGTTGGACGAGGTAGCGACTTTATTTTTTTCTGTATATCATCAATTAGTTTCCAATCAATTTCTGATTCCTGTGTTGCCTGGGTGGCAGGAGAGCAGTTGATGATATCCAAGATTATATTCTCTAGCAAGTCAACGCAAGCGGTGGGGGGATCATCGCTTGCGATGCTGTGGTTATCAAG